>Ga0256833_1000171_pt1 | contig 51019 bp, 55 predicted proteins | sample 356284metaG_FD_190535 | JGI IMG/M metagenome (GOLD analysis project Ga0256833, IMG submission 190535) | Hydrothermal vent microbial communities from Mid Atlantic Ridge, Atlantic Ocean - 356-284 | ecosystem: Environmental > Aquatic > Marine > Hydrothermal vents | place: Atlantic Ocean: Mid... | reverse complement strand
GTCGCGTCGTAGTTGGGCACGAAATCGACCGTGTCCTTCTCGATGTCCTCGAGAAGCAGGTGGGCAAGCCGCGTGAGCCGCACCTCCGTGTAACGCATGGCGGCGGGGGGATCCCCGTCGATGGAGCCGAAGTTGCCCTGGCCGTTCACCAGGGGATAACGGAGGGAGAAATCCTGGGCCATGCGGACGATGGCGTCATAGACGGCCGCGTCGCCGTGGGGATGGTATTTGCCGATCACGTCCCCGACGACCCTGGCGGACTTCTTGAACTCCTTGTTCCAGAAGTTCCCCATCTTGTACATGGCGTAGATGATCCGGCGGTGGACGGGCTTGAGCCCGTCCCGCGCGTCGGGGAGGGCGCGCCCCATGATCACGCTCATGGCGTAATCCATGTAGGAGCGCTTCATTTCGTCTTCGATATTAACGGGCGTGGGAATGGTGTTCTGGATGGTGCGGCCTCCTTTTGAATAGGACTCTAAACCCTATCATACTAAGACAAATAACCCGTTTAGTCAATGAAAAACTTGGGTCCGCCGGGCGTCGATGGCTCTTTGCTGAGACTCCCGGGGCTCACCGGGGGAAAGTAAATTCGGTGATAAGGGTTGGCCGCCTAACGGGGCAAGAAGGCGGACGCGAAGGACCGCAACCGGTATCCCCCGGCGAAGAAGTCGACGAGGCTCACGATATCGAAAACGGGGACGCGAAACCTTCCCTGGAGGTCGCGGCGAAAGCTCGCCAGGTTCGTGCACTCGAGCAGGATGGCCCCCACCGGCTCGCCGGCCTCGAAGAGGGAAGCGCCGGCCTCCAAAACACACGCCCGCATGGCGTCCACGTTCAATTCATTGCCGCGGTTGACCACCACCTTCTGGAATTCCCCGCAGTCGTCCAGTCCCCGGATGACGAGGCGTCCCAGGTCGGCCCCGGTCGAGGTCAGGTGGACGTCCTTCAGGAGGCGCGTGTCGCCCGTGATAACGCCGATTTTCTTCTTCGCGGGGAGAAACGCGGCGATGAGCGGCAGGAGGGAGAGGGCGGAGCCGAGGAAGGGGATCTCCAGCCGGTCGGCGATCTCCCGCTGAAAAGGGGCGAAGAGGCCGCAATCGGCGACGATGAAACGAACCCCCTCCCGCTGGAGGGAAAGGGCCGCCGCGATGACTGTGTCCAGGTGATCACGTTTGACCTGGACGAGGTCTTCGAAGGGAAAATCCTCGATGACGGCGTAACGGACGGGGAAATCGAAGGTCTCGGCGTGGCCCGGATCCCCGGGGATCCGCGGAATGGTGGATTCGGTCATCAGGATTCCGGCCACCTGGCCGTAGGTGGTGGTGCCGCCCCGGACGACGCGCCCCATCCTACGCCCGTCCCCTGGGAACGCCCCGTTCGTCCCATCCCTTGAGCCGGTAGTATTCCTGGACCATCTCCTCGACGGGCACCGTCTGGCCCTTGGAGGCGCCCTCCGCGAGGGGCTCCTTCCGGAAGCGTTCCGGCAATGTATCCTGGCCGGCGTCGATGCCGAAGTCGATGTTGAGGAGGCGGTCGCGCTCGATGACGCCCTTGAGGGCGTCGTCCACCCGTTCCGGCGTGAACTTGAGACCCGTGCCGGCGGTGAGAAGCCGGGCGGCGAAGTCGACGTCCATCAAGTCCATGCTCAAACCGATGTTCTTGCACATGGTCAGGCAGTCAGAGATGAGGGCCTGCCGCTCCGTGTGCTCCACCAGGACGGCCTTCCCCTTCACGGCGAGACGGTCGGCGATCTCCCGGATGCCCCAGCGCCGCTCCGCCTCGTCGTAGCGCTCGGTCAGTTCGAAGAAAGGTTCCGCCCGGAGGTGGTCACCGCCCCGGGAGGCGATGGCGTAGGTCAGGCCGAAGGCCTTGATGCCGCGCGGATCCCCGCAGATCATGTCGAGCCCTTTCACGTGGAAGGCGTAGTTCTCCGTCCCCTTGCCGAAGCGCCGTGCCAGGCTGCGAGTCCCCTCGGCAAAGGCGTCCCCGAGGCCCTCCCGGTGAACGATCATCCGGAGGATTTTCTCGATGGTTTGCGTGTTGCCCCAGGTGAAGTCGAGCCCGTCTAAGTCCTCCCGCGTCAAAAGCCCCCGCTGGGCACACTCCATGGCCCAGCCGATCGTCTCGCCCGAGCTCAGGGAATCGATCCCCATCCGGTTGAGAAAGGTGGTCATCCTCAGGGCGAATTCCAGGTCCCGGTTCCCGAGCCGGGAGGTGTAGCTGCAGAGGGTCTCGTATTCTGGCCCTTCTCCCTCGTGCGTGGGGGTGATGAAGTAACGGGAGCAGTGGATGTTACAGTTGAAGCACGACTTGTTCTTCACCTTGTAGCGCTCCGCCAGGGTCTCCCCGCTGATCTCGTCCACGTAGTCGCACAACCCTTCCTGGAAATGCCGCGTGGGAAGGATGCCGATACCCTGGAGGGCCTTCATGAGAAGCGTGGAGCCCAGGGCGTGGCGCTGTTCGTATTCGGGGTGATTCAAGATGTCGGCCTCTAGCTTCCGGCAGAGATCGGCGAACCGGAGCGTGTCGGCAATGGTGACACGCCTCGTGCCCCGCACCACGATGGCCTTGAGGTTCTTCGACCCGAAGATGCACCCCATGCCCGTGCGGCCGAACGTGCGGGAATTGTTGCAGGCCACCGTGGCGAACTTGACGAGATTCTCCCCCGCCGGCCCGATGGCCGCCACCTGGACGGCGTTGTCGCCCAATTCCCTGCGCAGCGCGGCGGTGGTTTCCCAGATGTCCCTTCCCCATAGGTGGCCCGCGTCGCGGATTTCGACGGTGTCGTTGGTGACGAGAAGGTAACAGGGGGTCTCGCTTCTTCCCGTGACAATGACCTGGTCGTATCCCGCTTGTTTCAGTTCCGTCCCGAAAAATCCCCCCGCGGCGGAGTCTCCCAGGATCCCCGTCAGGGGGGACTTCCCGGTGATGGTGGTGTAGGCCGAGGCGGGAAGGAGCGTCCCCGTGAGAGGGCCGACGCCGAAGAGGAGCATGTTTTCCGGCGAGAGGGGATCCACGTCACGTTTCAGTTCTTCGAAGAGCCGGGTGGAATTGAGGCCCCTGCCGCCGATGGTCTTGAGCATGTAGGCGGGATCGGTCTTTTCCCGACGGACGCGCCCGGACGTCAGATCGACCCGCAGGATGAAACCGCCGTAGCCGTGAAGCATGGGTTACGCCCTCCTCTTGGATAGCCAGGTTTCCCGGATAGGCTCGAATCGCGTCAGGGCGAACCGGACGCGTTTTTCCTCCGGGGTCAGGTTTTTCGATTTTTTACGGAATGTCTCGAGGGAAACGTTCCCCGTGGTTTCCGGTTCGTACCGGATGGCGTCGAGGGTGCAGGCCTTCACGCATCGGGGGTTCCCCCCGCACAGGTCGCAGACGTAGGGGATCTCCTCGAAGAGCTCGATGGCGCCGATGGGGCAGAGGGCCTCGCAGGCGCCGCAGGTGGTGCAGAGGGTGGGAGAGACGATGACCTGCCCCAGGGGGCCGATCTCGATGGCGTGCTCCGGGCACTTGACGCAGTAACGCTCCACGCAGTGCTGGCAGACGACGGGAAAGTCGATCCCGAACTCTTCCATCTTGACGACCTTGACGCGGGAACCGGCGCGCCCCACCTTTCCCGAATGGAAGAAGGAACACGCCACCTCGCAGCGGCTGCATCCGGAGCACTTGGCGGCGTCCACGACGATCATGGCGCGTCCCCCGCGCGTTCGATACGGAAATGGACCTTTCCTTTCGGATCGGGGCAGACGAAGATCTGGCCCGCCTTGCCCGTCCAGTCGCCCGCCTTCGGCTCCGCCCGCTGGAGGAGGGGGAAGATGGGCATCATGCTCTGGAGGGCCCACATGCAGACATGTTTTCCGGACGGAACGTGGATTTCCCCGCCCTTCACGAGGAAACTGTCGCCCACCAGGAGGGGCTGATTGCAATAGCCGTCGATGTGTTCGACCGTGACCTTGAGTGTGACCATGTTAACCCCGCTTGAAAACGCGTTTGAATTTGCACCTTCGTAACAAAAAATAATTGGTATGTCAATAGTATTTCATATCTGTTCCTACCTGTTCCGTGATTTTAACTGTTGTAGTAGGAAAATTCCAGTGGGCCAATATTGACAACATACAACTGGTATGGTAGTGGAATGCAAACACTGTTACAGGGAGCCGAAAGACATGAAGGTGCTAAAGGCGACGCGGCGGAACGAGGATACCCTGGTCGAGCAGGTCTACCAGACCCTTCGAAACAAGATCATTACCGGAAAGATTGCCGGGGGCACCCGCCTGGTGGAATCGGCGCTCGCGGGGGAGATGAAGGTCAGCCGCACACCGGTCCGGGAGGCCCTTCACCGGCTTGCCGTGGAGGGTTTCCTCTATTCCATCCCCAGGGCGGGCTACATCGTGGAGGAGATGTCGGACTACGACATCCAGGACCTGTTCACCATTCGCCTGGAAATCGAGCTGCTTGCGGCACGGCTCGCCTTCGAGAAGATGACGCCGGTGGAACTGGAACGAATGGAATTAAACCTCAAGATGACGGACGAAAAGGTGGACAGCGGCCACGCGGAGGGTCTGACGGAGCTGGACGTGGACTTTCACGGCATTATCTACCGGGCGACGCGGAGCAAGACCATGGTGCACATCTGCCAGTCGCTGAGCGACCACTCCCTGAAATACAGGATTTCCCTGATTCACATCCTGGAATTCGCGGCCAAGACCCGGGACGGCCACTACGAGATATTCAGGGCATTCGTGGCGAAGGATTTCCCCCGGCTGGAGAAGGCCATCAAGGGCCACCTGGAACTGGCGAAGGAGGATATCCTCAAGATGATCGAGCGCACCCGGGACGAGGCCTTCTTCTCGGCTTCGGGTATTTGAAAGGAAGTATCGGGAAAAAACGGCAGAAGGAGGTGAGGGAGACTCGATAAAAATTTTTAACCGGGTTTCAAGGGAGGTATAAAATGAGGAAAGGGTATCGTCTGTTTTTTATCATCGCGTTGATTCTTTGTTTCGCGGGGTTTTTGGCCCGGGCGCACGCCGCGGGGCTGATCGACCCCTCCACCGGCATGAAGGTGACCGAGATCCATATCGGGGACGCGGGATCCTTCACGGGGGACGCCGCCTCTCCGTGCATGGAGATCTTCCACTCCGCCCAGATCGCCCTGGACGAGTGGAACGCCAAAGGGGGGATTCACGGGGTCAAGCTGAAACATATCATGGGTGACGACGCCATGGACCCCGCCCAGGGGGTGAACGTGGCCCACAAGTTCGTGTCGGACAAGCTCATGTACGGGGTCATCGGGCCGCCCATGAGCCACATCGCCCAGGCGACCCTGAAGATCTACGGCAGGGCGAACCTGGCCTGCATCACGACGGCCGCCTCGAAGCCCAACCTGACGGAACAGGGTTACAAGCACTTCTTTCGGGTCAACGCCCGGAACGATTCCCACGGCTGGAACTGCGCCCTCTTCATCAAGAACTACCTGAAGGCGAAGCGGGTGGCGGTCCTCAACGAAAAGGTTGCCTACTGCGAGAATATGGCGAAGGAGACCATCAAGGGGCTGAAGAAACTGGGTATCAAGGACATTATGCAGGAAACCATCGTAGGCGGCTCCAAGGACTTCTCTCCCGTTTTGACCAAGGTGAAGGCCTTCAAGCCCGACGTCCTCTTCTTCATCGCCACGACGGCCCCCGACCAGGCCATCGGCGTGCGGCAGATGAAGGAGCTTGGCATCAAGGCCATCTTCCTGGGAACGGAAGGGGCCCGGGACAAGAAGGATTTCATACAGGCGTCCGAGGGCGCGGCGGAGGGGGCGTATGTCTATCACTTCGCCCCGGACATCTACGCCATTCCCGCGGCTGCAGGCTACGTCAAGACGTATGAAAAGAAATACGGGACCATCAGCGGGTTCGGCCCCCCCGCCTACGAGGCGATGAACATCCTCCTCGCGGCCATCGACCGCGCTGCGGCGGACGGAAAGATTACCCGGAAGGAAGTGGTGGAGGAACTGCACAAGACGAAGAACTATAAGGGAATCCTCGGTTTTCCCATCACGTTCAACGCAAAGGGAGACCTGGAAGGCGGCGCCACCTACTTCTTCAAGGTGGTGGGAAACGACTTCAAGCAGGTCGCCGTCATGACGGGAAAGTAGGATAGCGGCCAAAGGGTCCCGGTCCCCTCGCGGCGGCCGGGGCCCTTTTTATCTCTATCCGCGTGCAGGCCCGGACCGTCCCGTGGGACATCCCGGGCGAAAGCGGGGTTCATGGATCTCTTACTGAAGGAATTACCGCAGCAACTGGTCAACGGCCTGACGCTGGGCGGCGTCTACGCCTTGATCGCCATCGGATACACCATGGTCTATGGTATCCTCGGGATGCTGAACTTCGCCCACGGCGAGATCTACATGATCGGTGGTTTTACCGGCTGGTGGGTGCTGCACCTTCTCAGCCGGAACCACCAGGTGGTGATGAACGCCGCCGTGGTCATCGCCCTCATGATCGTCATCGCCATGGGGGTCTCCGCCTTCGTCGGGGTCTTGACGGAACGGTTCGCCTACCGTCCCCTCCGGAACGCCCCCCGCATCAACCTCCTCTTGAGCGCCCTCGGGGTTTCCATCTTCCTTCAGAACCTGGTCCTGAACTACCAGGGGGCGAAGGCCCGGGTCTTTTACGTCCATTCCCTGATCCCGGAGAGCGTCCGCCTGATCCACCTGGGACCGGTTGTCATCACCCTGACCCGCCTCATCGTCATCGCGGTGACCTTTCTGCTCATGGCCCTGCTGAGCATCATGATCAAGCGGACGAAGGCGGGCAAGGCGATGCGGGCCACCGCCCAGGACCTGGAGATGGCCACGTTCCTCGGCATCGACGTGGACCGGATCATCGTCCTGGTCTTCATCATCGGCTCGGCGCTGGGAGGGGCCGCGGGAACCCTCGTGGGACTCTTGTTCACCCAGGTCGATTACTACGTGGGTTTCCAGGCGGGGCTCAAGGGGTTCACCGCCGCCGTCCTGGGGGGCATCGGGAGCATCCCCGGCGCCATGCTCGGCGGGATCATCCTCGGCCTGGCCGAGTCCCTCGCCGTCACCTTCCTGCCCGCCGCCTACAAGGACGTGGTCGCCTTCGTCATCCTCGTGATTATCCTCATCGTCAAGCCCTCGGGGCTTCTGGGTGAGAAGATTCAGGAGAAGGTTTGATGACCCTGACTGTCGGGAACGGGAAACGAAAGGCAGCCTTCACCGCGGCAGTCGCGGCGGCCCTCATCTTCCTGCCGCACGTCATGCCCAACGATTACTGGCTCCGCATCTACCTGGTGACGGGAATCTGGGTGATGCTGGCCCTGGGGCTGAACGTGGTGGCGGGGTTCGCGGGGCTGTTCGACCTCTCCTACGTGGCCTTCTTCGGGATCGGCGGCTACACCTTCGCCCTCCTGTCGTCCGACCAGTTCGGCATCCATCTCCCTTTCCTCGTGGTTCTCCCCGTGGCCGCCTTCCTGACGATGGGAGTGGGCATCGCCCTCGGCTCCACGAGCCTGAGGCTGAAGGGGGACTACCTGGCCATCGTGACCCTCGCCTTCGCCCAGATCTTCAAGCTCCTCCTCCTCAACCTGGATACCCCCGTCAACATCACGGGAGGGGTGAACGGGATTTTCGGATTCGATCCCATCAACATCTTCGGGCTAAAGATAGAATCGCCCGTCGGTTACGCCTATCTCATCTGGTTCTTCGCCTGCCTGGTGACCATCGGGGCCTACCGACTAAAGATGTCCCGCCTCGGGCGGGGCTGGGAATCCCTACGGGAGGACGAACTGGCCTCCGAGGCGGTGGGCGTGAACACCACGCGGATGAAGCTGATGGCCTTTGCCATCGGGGCCTTCGTGGCGGGGATGGCTGGGGTGCTGTTCGCCTCCCTCCAGGACTCCGTCTTTCCCAATAATTTCGACTTTCCTCAGCTCGTCATCGTCTATTGCATGGTCATCCTGGGAGGACTGGGGAACATTCCGGGCGTCATCGTGGGGGCCATCCTCCTCTCGGTCCTCCCGGAGTTCCTGCGGGAATACGGTGCCTACCGGATGATGTTCTACGGCCTCGTCCTGATCGTCCTCATGGCGCTGCGTCCCCAGGGGATCCTCGGGGAGATAGGCTTTCTCACGAGGAAAAAGAAACGCCCGGACAAGGATGAAAGCGGCGTGCTGAAAGCCTCCACGGACCTCTACTACGCGGAGGGCGGGGAGGCGCCCGCGCGAAAGGCGCCCAAGGTGCGGTATGCCCGCACCAGCCGGGTCCTGCTCGAGGTTGAGGGCCTCACACAGGACTTCGGGGGTATCCGGGCGTTGAGCGGCCTGAGTTTCACGCTCCACGAGCGGGAGATCCTGAGCATCATCGGCCCGAACGGGGCGGGAAAGACCACCCTGTTCAACCTCGTCTCCGGTATCTACAGGCCCACGGAAGGACGCATCCTCTTCGAGGGCCGGGACATCACGGGGCTGAGGCCCCACGCCATTGTCGCGCTGGGGGTCGCCCGCACCTTCCAAAACCTCCGGCTCTTCAACAAGATGAGCGTGCTCGACAACGCCAGGGTGGGGCGGTTCTGCCGGACGCACGCGGGGCCTGTTTCCGTGCTGCTGCACCTGCCCAGGCACAGGCGGGAAGAGATGGAAACCCAAAAGAAGGCGGACGAAATCCTCGGGCTCTTCGGCGGGCGCCTCACGGGCTATCGGTACCACCAGCAGGCCATGTATCTCTCCTACGCCAACCGGCGGCGCCTCGAGATCGCGCGGGTCCTTATGACGGAACCAAGGCTCCTCCTCCTGGACGAACCGTCCGCCGGGATGAATCCCCAGGAAACGAAGGAGATCACGGCGTTTATCAAGCACCTGCGGGACGCCTACGGCTACACCATCCTGCTTATCGAGCACAAGCTGAACCTGGTCCGGCGCATCTCCGATCGGGTCATCGCCCTCGACTACGGGGTGAAGATCGCGGAGGGGCGCTACCGCGAGGTCGCCAACAACGAAAAGGTCATCGAGGCCTACCTGGGACGAAAGGGACATGGAAAGAGAGCCGGTATTAAAATTTGAGCACATCGATGCCTACTACGGGAGCATCCAGGTCCTCTACGACATCAACTTCGAGGTCTACCCGGGGGAGCTGGTCTGCCTCCTGGGCGGTAACGCCTCGGGGAAATCGACCACGCTGAAGACCATCCTCGGAGCCTGCAAGGTGAAAAACGGCAGCGTCTTCCTGAAGGGGAAGCGCATCAATGGCAGGCCCACGAAGGAAATTATCGCCATGGGCGTGGCCATCGTCCCGGAAAACCGCCGCATCTTCCCCAGGATGACGGTCCTGGAGAACCTGGAGCTGGGGGCCTACCTGCGGAGCGACCGGGAGCAGGTGAAAAGGGAGATCGACAACATCTTCGACCTGTTTCCCATCTTGCGAAAACGGGCGAACCAGATGGGGGCCACCCTGAGCGGTGGCGAGCAGCAGATGCTCGCCATGGGACGCGCCCTCCTCTCCCGTCCCGAGATCCTCCTGATGGACGAGCCGTCCATGGGGCTGTCGCCCATGCTCGTGGACCAGCAGTTCGAGATCATCCAGGAGGTCCATCGCCGGGGAACCACCATCTTCATGGTGGAGCAGAACGCGAGCATGGCCCTGTCCATCGCGGACCGGGGCTACGTCCTGCAGACGGGGGAGATCGTCCTGCACGACACGGCGCGGGCCCTGCTGGAAAACGAGATGATGAAAGAGGCCTACCTGGGCGGCCGGGACGACGAAGACGAGGAGGATGAAATATGATGAATGATGCGGAGAGGAGGGCGTTCATCCTGGGGATGATGACCGCCTTCGCCGAGTGCGTGACCAACGAGAGCAAGAAATTGGCCCTCTCTCCCCCCTTCTACCCCGGGGATTACGCCATGCTCCGGGAGGAGGCGGAGACAATCGCCCGGGAGCAGGCCATTCACCTGTGGTACGAGGAAAACGAGGATATCCCGGAGGCGCACCGCCTCAACTGGTTCGTCCTCTACAAGTTCCCGGAGGCCCTGACGGCCTACCGCGCGCTGCGGGACAGGGGCCTGAATCCCGCCTACGACTTCGAGGCGTTTTTCAAGGTGTTGAGCTACGGCGTGGCCTGGCAGGAAGCGTGCCGGGACATGGTGCCGACGTTCCGGGAGTGGCGGGAAACCCGCTGCACCTTCGCGAGGGTTCTCCTGAAGCCGGGGGACTGGCCCGTTCAAAAACCGTAGAAGGCCTGGAGTTGCCGTTGAGACTTTTCAAGCCGCGGAAGGTGGATGAAGGGGCGGCCCGCTACGTCCGGGGCGACGCCCCGCCCTTCGACCAGAAGAACGAGATGTTCAAGCGCCCCTTCTGGGACCCGGAGGTCCGCGACCTTTTCCAGCGCTTCTACAAGGACAAGGTTTCCCCGAAGGACAAGCCGGGCTACCGCCTCAAGGACCAGGCCGTGGTCAACGCCGCCTGGCACCTGGAATCGCATTTCGGCTGCGGGGTCTGCGGCGGGCGGACGGGCCTTTACGACTGGACGTGGAACGGGCGGTTCGACTTCCCCCGCGTTCCCAGGGGGCTGAAGATAGACGCCGATGATCCGGCGGCCGTCACCCGGGACATGAAGCGGGTCGCGCGGTTTTTCGGGGCGTCCCTGGTGGGTGTTGGCCGGCTGGACCGGCGATGGCTCTATTCCAAGGCCTACCTCCTCACGCCGGAAGGAGGAAAGGTGGCGGAGAATGAAATACCGGAAGAATACGCTTACGCCGTGGTGCTGGGGTTCGCGATGGACTACGGGGCGGTGGCGTGTTCCCCCGCCCATCCCGCGTCCGCCACGGTGGGCCTGCAATATTCCCGGATGGCCTTCGTAGCGGGCCTGCTGGCGCAGTTCATCCGGGGCCTGGGCTTCAAGGCGATACCCTGTGGGAACGACACGGCGTGCAGCATTCCGCTGGCCATCGACGCGGGCCTGGGGGAACTGGGGCGCAACGGACTGCTGATCACCCCGGAATACGGGCCGCGTGTCCGGTTGGCGAAGGTGCTGACCGACCTGCCCCTCGTGCCCGACCGGCCCATCGCCTTCGGGGTATGGGAGTTCTGCCAACAGTGCGGGCTGTGCGCGAAGCAGTGCCCCAGCCAGTCCATCATGCACGGCGAGCCCAGCACGGAGACCCACAACATCTCCAACCGCCGGAACGTCCACGCCTGGCACATCAATGCGGAAAACTGCCTCGATTTCTGGGCCCGAAACGGCACGGACTGTTCGAACTGCATCCGGGTCTGCCCCTTCAACAAGCCCGCGGGGTGGATTCACAACCTGGCGAAGGCGGCGATCATGCGCCTGCCTGCCTTGAACCCGGCCTTCCTTCGCATCGACGGGCTTTTGGGATACGGCGGGCGCCGCGACCCGGAGACCTTCTGGAAAGAGACGTAGGCCCCTATTCCCCCTTCCACTCCGGCGCTCGCTTCTCGAAGAAGGCCCGCATGCCTTCCTTCCCGTCGTGACTCAAAAAGGTCAGGATGCTGCTTAACGCCTCGTAGGTCTCGCCGAAGCCGACGGGCACCTCCCGCTCGCTTAAAATGATGGACTTGGCGAAGGCGATGGCGATGGGTGCGTTTTCAAGGACCCGCCCCATCAGGTCCTTCGCGGCGGCCATGAGTTCCCCCGGCGGCACGACCCGGTTGACCAGTCCGACCCGTTGCGCCTCGTCCGCGGGCAGGTTCTGGGCCGTCAGGACCAACTCCATCGCCTTGGCGGGCCCTACCAGGCGGGTGAGGCGGAAGACGCCGCCCCAGCCGGGGATGAGGCCAATCTTCAACTCCGGCACCCCAATCCGGGCGTTCTTCGTGGCGACGCGCAGGTCACAGGCCATGGCCACCTCGCCGCCCGCCCCCACGGCCCAGCCGTTCACCGCGGCCAGGGTCGGCTTCTTGAGGCGCTGGATCCGCTCGCACATGCGCATCCCGGCGAAGAGAAACCGGGCGTACGCCTTCCCCTCGATCTCCCGCATCAGGGAGATGTCGGCACCCACGCTGAAATACTTCTCCCCCATGGCCGTCAGGATGAGCCCCCCGATGGCGTCGTCCTCCTCCACCGTATCCAGGACGGCGTTCATCTCCTCGATGCTCGTCCAGTCGAAGGGGTTGCCCTTGTCGGGGCGGTTAAGGGTCGCGACGGCGACGCCGCCTTCCACCGTCAGGTCGATGCGTTCACCCATGGTTCCCTCCTAACACATGTTGAGGCCGCCGTTGACGCTCAGGGCCTGCCCCGTGATGTAACCAGCCTCCTCCGAGGCGAGCCAGACGATGGCGTTGGCCTGTTCCTCCGGCTTGGCCACCCGCCGCATGGGGATGGCCTTCTTGATGGCCTCCACCACCTTCGGCATGGTCCGGGCCACGTCCTCGAACAGGGGTGTCTGCGTGGGACCTGGACAGATACTGTTGACGCGGATCTTGTGGCGGGCCATCTCCCGGGCGATGGACTTGGTGAAGGCGTAGACGCCCCCTTTCGTGGCGGAATAGACCGCCTCCCCCGTGCTACCCACCTTGGCCGCGTCGGAGGCCACGTTGACGATGGCCCCGCCCGTTTCCTGCTTCGTCATGTATTCCAGGACGGCCCGGGTCACGTAGATGGGGCCCTTCAGGTTGATGTTGATGAGCCGTTCCCAGAGGGCGGGGTCGTTCTCCATGAAAGGCTGGATCTTGTCCCAGGCTGCGTTGTTCACGAGGACGTCGATTCGGCCGAAGGTGTCCACCACCCGCTTCGCCATCTCCCGCGTCTGCGCGAAATCGGAGATGTCGGTCTTGACGAACAGGGCCTTTGCGCCGAGGTCCGTTATCTCCTGGACCACCTTCCGGCCGTCTTCCTCGTTGATGTCCGCGATGGCCACCGTGGCGCCCAAGCCGGCCAGTTTCAGGGCGGTGGCGCGGCCGATCCCGCTGCCGCCTCCCGTAACGATCGCTACCTTACCCGTGAAGTCCATGCCTGTCCTCCTTTTGAATCGTTCGTTTCCTAAGCATTCGTGAATTTGGGCTTGCGCTTTTCCATGAAGGCCCGGATACCCTCCTTGGCGTCGCGCGTGGCCTCGTTTTCCGCGTAGCGTTGCCACGTCAGCTCGAAGGCCGCCGCCTCGGAGAGAGACTGCCCCTTGTAGAAGAGCTCCTTGCTCATCCGCACCGCGATGGGGCCGTTCTCGCAGATGGCCTCCGCCACCTCCAGGGTCCGCTGGAGCGCCTGCCCGGGAGGTGTCACCTCGTTGACGAACCCCATCTCGTAGGCCCGGCGCGCGGTGATGAGTTTGCCGGTCAAAAGCAGTTCCAGGGCGTGGCCGGGCAGCAGGTGGCGGGACAGGGTGGCGGTGAAGGCCGGCATGAGCCCCCACTTCACCTGGGTGATGCCAAACCGGGCCGTCTCCGAGGCCACCCGCAGGTCGCACTCCTGGGCGATCCACCATCCCCCCGCCACACACACGCCGTTGACGGCGGCGATGACCGGCTTCGTGATGCCGAAATGAGTAGGGATCGTGGCCACCGACGCCTTGGCCCCCGCCAGGGCAAGGGCCTCGGGGCTCGTCTCGTAACCCGCGCAAAAGGCCCTCTCCCCCGCCCCCGTGACGACCGCCACCCAGGCCTCCGCGTCGTCCCGGAAGCGCTGCCACGCCTCCCCCAGCGCCCGGGCGGAATCCGGCGTCAAGGCGTTCAGGGCCGCCGGCCGGTTGATGGTGATGACAACGATCCGTCCCCGCTTCTCGTAAAGAATCTCCTCCGGCATGACTCACCCCTCCCCTCATGGGATATTTGCAAACCCCCGCCCACCTGTCAATCGAGGCGCGAAAAGGGCGGACGTTATGTTAGCCCATTGCGCGTTATCAACGAGATGAAACATTGTGGATATTCGATCCCTTGCGGGTTCCCGGGGTTTTTTTGTTATACAAGTATCGAGACATGTAGTTTCGGAACCTGATTGAAAGGTTGTCTCTTTGGAGGGATTCCAATGGTCGTGAAGAATGGCATGCGAGTTGTCAGGGAATACTGGGTTGAACTCAGAAAAGTATTTGGAGATCATCTTGAGCAGGTCATTCTTTACGGTTCATTTGTGAGGGGAGAGGGGCAGGAACATTCGGATATCGACATTCTTGTGGTCTTGAAGGGGCCATTCGACTACATGGAGGCTATTCGAAAAACCTCAAGTTTAACGGCTGAATTATCCATGAAATATGGCGTTGCCATATCACGGGTCTTTGTAACCCCCGAAGATCTGAAAAACAACCCCCTTTCTTTTTATTTGAACATCCGGCGCGAAGGCAAGGCGGCATGATGAAAAAGGGTGGAATCCCTCTGCTTGATAAGGCCAAAAGGAGTCTCTTTGCGGTGAAACTCCTTTTGGATCAAGGGTATCCGGAATTTGCCATGTCACGAGTTTATTATGCGATGTTCTATATGGCCGAGGCGCTTCTGATGTCACAAGGACTGTCTTATAGAACGCATGGCGGGGTTATCGGGGCGTTCGGTGTGAATTCGTTAAAACGCGTCGCCGGGGGAAATGTCAAAGGCTGCGGGGAGAACAAATGGAAATGAATCTTTTAAAATGTTACAGGAAAAAGGGGGAGAGTATGAGAATCTTCCAACCCGTTATATTTTGAAAGGAATCAAGCATGGAACTCGTTTTCGTTTGGTTTTTGATTGGGATTATCAGCGCGGTGGTCGCCTCGTCGAAGGGGCGCAGCGGGTGCGGCTGGTTTCTCCTCGGGGTGTTTTTGGGGCCGCTGGGGCTCATCCTGTCCCTCGTCATGCCGAAAAACGAGGAGGCGCTGGAGAAGAAGGCCCTCAAAGAGGGGAAGATGAAACGGTGCCCCTATTGCGCGGAGCTTATCAGAAAAGAGGCCGTGCGGTGCCGGTTCTGCGGCGCCGACCTGAGCGAGGGCGCGCCGGACAAACCGGTCCAGAAAGAGGGTGGCGCGGGATGATCCTGTCCAAGTCGCAGTTCGTCCGGGGCGTCAAGTGCCCCAAGTCGCTGTGGCTCTTGAAAAACAGCGACGTGCCGAGAGACGTGCCGGACGAGGGCCAGCAGGCACGCTTCGAGACGGGACATCTGGTGGGGCGCCTCGCCCGGGACCTCTTCCCCGGCGGGCGGGAGATCCCCTTTAACCCCGACGACTTCGAGGGGATGATTCGACAGACGCGGGCGTGGATCGATTCGGGCGTGGACACCCTTTACGAGGCCACCGCCCAGGCGAACGGCGGGTTCGCCATGGCGGATATTCTCCGGAGAGAGGGCGGCGGCTGGGCGCTCTACGAGGTCAAGGCCGCCACGGGCCTCAAGGACTACCACCTCTACGACGCGGCGTTCCAGTTCAAGGTCTTTCGGGACTTCGGCGTGGACGTCCGAAGGGTCTTCATCGTCCATATCGACAGATCCTATGTCCGCCACGGGGACCTGGCGTTACGGAAGCTTTTTACGGTGGAGGACGTGACGGCCCAGGTGCTTGCCATGCGGGAGGAGATCGCGTCGCGGCATCGCGGTCTCGCGGCAATGCTGGAGGGAGAGATGCCTGACAGGGACATCGGACCCCACTGCTCGCGGTTCTACGACTGCGATTACGCGTCGTGGTGCTGGCGGCATATCCCCGAGCGTTCCGTCTTCGGCCTCTACCGGCTTCCGGGGAGTAAAAAGTTCAGCCTCTACGACCGCGGGGTGCTTAAAATCGGGGAGCTGCCGGGCGATTTCAACCCGAATTTCATCCAGTCCCTTCAGATAGCGGCGGAAGAGACGGGACGGCCCGTCGTGCGCCGGGGCGCGATCCGGGCGTTTCTAACGGGCCTGCGCTTTCCCCTGAATTTTTTCGATTTCGAGACCTTTATGGAGCCGGTGCCCCGCTTCGACGGTCAGCGTCCCTACCAGCAGATGCCCTTCCAGTATTCCCTCCACATCCTTCACGCGGACGGCCGCCTGGAGCACAGGGAGTTCCTGGCGGACGAGACCCGGGACCCGCGGCCCCCGCTGATCGCCCGGATGCTGTCCGACCTCACCCCGGAAGGCAGCATCATCGCCTACAACAAGGGGTTCGAGATCGGGCGGATCCGGGAGCTTGCCACCTTCGAACCCGCCCGGGCGCGGGAGCTCCTCGGGCTGGTGGACCGGTTCGCGGACCTCATCGTCCCCTTTCGCGGCGGCGGGTTCTATCATCCCGGTTTCAACGGCAGTTTCTCCCTGAAGTCCGTCCTGCCCGCCCTCTTCCCGGACGACCCGGAACTCAGCTACCAGGCCCTCGCCATCCGGGACGGGGGCATGGCCATGACCGCCTACGCGACCCTGCACCTGGAGGAGGACCCGGCGGAGCGGGCGAAAATCCGCGCGGACCTGCTCAGCTACTGCCGGCTCGACACCCTGGCGATGGTGAAGATTTACAAATTTCTTAACGGGCTTTGATTTTTTCGTTTTTCTCTTAAATTAAACAGGTTACAGCGATCACAGCCCTAACGTAGGTAGAAGAATGGTAAAATAAACTGAAATTTTATCTTGATATTTCCACCATGTTTTTTTCAACTACAAAGCGGGAAAACCCGAATTTTGACGAACCCATTAAAATATGCAGAGAAAAATCTCTTTGGGTATTGCAAAGTTAGATGAGATATGTATAAATATAACTGAAAGAAGATAACAATTCATGAAGAATCTTGCCAAAGACATTACGGAGATCGCGAGATACGCCCTGAGGGAAATTGTTTCTTCCAGGCGTCTCCCCACGCCCCTTGTTTATGAAAGTGAATTTATTAATGCGGCGCGCAAACTGAAGAAGGATAGGGTCTTAAAATATCTTTTGGAGGATGAGAAAAAGCTCGAACAAAAAGTGGAAGAGGTTCTTGCTGAGGCGGGAGGGATCTTATCCTCCTTGCAGCTTTCCCTCGGCATGTTTGAAGAAGAGAATAAGGAAAACATTTCTTCCATGAATCAGTCCGTGGCATCGATCAAAACGTTTTCGGAACAGAGCCTGGACGAGAATGTCAAAAAACTCGTGGATGAGGTGGTGAAACTTCAAGCTTCGAACCAGCAATTGATGGATAATCTCGCGGAAACCCGGCAGGATCTTGCTGAAAAAGAAGAGAAGATTCATGAACTGGAAACCGAATCTCAAAAGGATCCGTTGACTCAGCTTTTAAACCGGAGGGGTTGGAACAAGTATGTTGAAAAGGAGTTTGAAAGGTATAAACGGTACAGGCGTTCTTTCTCTGTCATCATGATCGATATTGATCATTTTAAACGCTTCAACGATTTTTACGGCCACACGGTGGGAGACGCCATTTTGAGAAAGTTCGGTGCTCTACTGACAAACTCAGTTCGCAATGTGGATACGGTCTTCCGGTATGGCGGCGAGGAGTTTACGGTTCTCTTGCCGGAAACACGGCTTGAAGATGCCGAGATCGTGGCTAAAAGGATTCTCGATAAGATTAATTCAACGGTTTTTACATACCGGAAAAAGAATCTTGAGTTGAAAGTCACCGCGTCCCTTGGCGTGGCGGACTGTAAGGGGAAAGATTCGGCCGACGCCGTGCTGGAAGCGGCGGATCAGGCACTCTACCTTTCCAAAAACTCCGGGCGTAACTGCGTTAAAACATGTCTTGAGATTGTTTGATTAATGCGTTTTTTCATGCTTTAGATTTCCATGCTTGTTTTATAAATACCGTTGTCTTCTTTAGTTGCGGTGGCTTCTTCCCTATGTTATAAACGGCTGATTAAACGAGAGGCTGGAAGCGATGTTCGGTATCGGCATGACAGAGTTGCTTGTTATCCTGGTGATCGCCCTGATTATCTTCGGGCCGAAGCGCCTACCTGAGCTTGCCAAGCACCTGGGAAAGGCCATGCGCGAATTCAAGAAGGCCACCGACGAGGTGAAGGAGAACATTGGGCTCGACGAGCTGGCGCTGGACGATATCGGTTCAAAAATCGAAAACGAACTGAAGACCGCCGACGATGAATCGGCACCATCCGTTGAGGTAGAGACTTCCGGGGTTTCCGGCAGCGACGCGGAGGCGCCCTCACCCGCCGAGGAGCAAACGCCCGGGGAAAAGGGGAAGGAACCGGAAGGAAACGACGCCTTGAAACCCCCCGCCGGCACCGCCCCATGAGCCCCCCCGTCGACGAAGAAAAAAAACTTCCCTTTACGGAACACCTTGAAGAACTGCGGCGGCGGCTGATCATCTCCGTCATCGCTATCGCGGCGGGTTTCCTTGTTTCCTACTTTTTCTCGAAACAGCTCTTCGAAATCCTGATGAAACCTCTCATCGTTTCCCTCCCCCCCAAGTCGACCCTCATCTTCACCAGTCTTCCCGAGGCCTTCTTTACCTACCTGAAGGTATCGCTCCTGGCGGGGGTCTTCATCGCCTCGCCCGTGGTGCTCTACGAGATGTGGGCTTTTATCTCCCCGGGGCTCTACAAGCACGAAAAGCGCTACGTGGTCCCCTTCGTCTTTTTTTCCTCCATTTTCTTCATCGGCGGGGCCCTCTTCGGCTATTTCGTCGTCTTTCCCTTCGGGTTCAAATTTTTTCTGGGATTCGCCACCGACTACATCCGACCCATGCCGACCATCAAGGAATACTTCGGTTTCTGCGCGAAGCTCCTCTTCGCCTTCGGTGTCATCTTCGAGCTTCCCCTCCTGGTCCTCTTTCTCTCACGGATTGGACTCGTCAACGATAAAATGCTGAGGAAACAGAGGAAATACGCCATCCTCCTCGTTTTTGTTGCCTCCGCCATCCTCACTCCCCCGGATGTGATGACCCAGTTGATGATGGCGGGACCGCTTCTGGCCCTCTACGAGATCAGTATCTGGGTGGCGAAGATTTTTGGAAGGAAGCCGGCGGAGGAAGAGGAGGGAAGCGAAGAAGCGGCGCCAACTCCGCCCACGCAAAAGGGGAACGAAGCGGGAACAGCGATCCCAAACGAGCATACCCAGTCTCCCGAAGAGGAGGAAGAGGCGCCCGGTGAGCCGTAAATTTTCGTTGACTTGCCTCAACAACTTTGTTATGAGTGTTGAAATTTTAATTCATTTCGGAAGGTGGAAATTCAATGATTGAGATTCGATTCCATGGTAGAGGAGGACAGGGGGCCGTGACATCCGCCGAATTGTTGGCCGTGGCCGCCATCGAACACGGCAAATACGCCCAGGCGTTTCCCAGCTTCGGCCCGGAACGGCGCGGGGCCCCCGTGGTGGCATTCTGCCGGATCAGCGACGAGCCCATACGGCTTCGGGCCAATATCTACGAACCGGACGTGGTTATCGTTTTGGATCCCTCGGTCATGACCATTGCCCACGTGGAGCAGGGGCTCAAACCCGAAGGAACCCTCATCTGCAACACCAAGTACGACGGGAAACATATCCGCGAGATTCTCAAGGTCAGTCAGAAGACCGCCACGGTGGACGCGAGCCATATTGCCATGCAGATCCTTGGCCTGCCCATTACCAACACCACCATGCTGGGGGCGCTGATCAAGGCGACGGGACTTCTGGAAAAAGACGCACTGGAAGGTCCCCTGAAACGGCGGTTCGGGAAAATCGCGGAGAAGAACATCCTGGCCTACAAAGAGGCTTTCGAAAAGACAACGGTTTTAGAATAGCCAAGGGAGAATCAAGTGAAACCAGTGGATCAGATGACCTGGAAAGACCTGAACGTCGGATGCGTCATCACCGAGGCGGGCAACGCCGCGGAGTACAAGAGTGGTGACTGGCGTTCCATGCGTCCCGTCTGGGACAAGGAGCGTTGCATCCAGTGTGGCGTCTGCTACATCTTTTGCCCTGACGCGGCCATCTATAAAACGGAAGACAACTACTTCGAGGCCGATCTCTACTACTGCAAAGGGTGTGGTATCTGCGTGAAGGAATGCGTCACCGGGGCAATTCGCTTAGTCGAGGAGGAAGAATAATGCCGAAACGCGTTGGAATGGAGGTGTCCATCGGGGCGAGCGAGGCGGTTCGCCTGGCGAACGTGGATGCCATCGCCGCCTATCCCATCACGCCCCAGACCCATATTGTCGAACACCTGTCAGAATTCGTCGCCAACGGGGAACTGGATGCCGAGTTCATCCCCGTGGAATCGGAACACTCCGCCATGAGCGTCTGCTGCGGAACCTCCGCGGCGGGGGCCCGAACCTTCACCTGCACCAGTTCCCAGGGACTGGCCCTGATGTCGGAGATCGTCTTCATCGCCTCGGCCATGCAGCTTCCCATCGTGATGATCCTGGCCAACCGCTCCCTCTCCGGTCCTCTAAGCATCTGGAACGACCACACGGACGTGATGCTGGTGCGCGACTGCGGCTGGATCCAGGCCTTCGGTGAAAACGGGCAGGAGATCTTCGACCTGACCCTCTGCGCCTTCAAAATCGCGGAGGACCACCGGGTGCTGTTGCCCTTTATGGTGAACATGGATGGTTTCATCCTGTCGCACGTCATCGAGCCCATCGAGATCCTGGACCAGGAAACGGTGGACAGTTTTCTCCCGGTTTACAACCCCCTCTACCGGCTGGATCCCGACAATCCCGTCACCATGGGGGCCTTTGCCATGCCGGATCTCTACACCGAGACGAAGAAGGCGCAGGATGAGCGGCTCAAGGCCTCCCTTCCCGTTATTGAGGAGATCTGGGAAGAATACGGCAAGCTGACCGGCCGCACCTACCACCCCGTGGAGACCTACAAGGCGGAAGGTGCCAAGACCCTCTTCGTCACCATGGGAAGTTTTGGTGAAACGGCATCGACCGCCGTGGATGCCATGCGTGAAGACGGGGAACCGGTGGGGCTTTGCAAGATTCGCCTGTGGCGTCCCTTCCCATTCCAGGCCTTCCATGAGGCTGTCAAGGGCGTGGAAACCCTCATTGTCATCGACCGCGCCACCTCCTACGGTGGTCCGGGCGGTCCCGTGGCCGCGGAGATTCGATCCGCCCTTTATACCCTTGACACCCCCCCGAAGGTGGTCGACTTCATTGCGGGGCTCGCGGGCAGGGACGTGGCTCCCGGAGATTACAAAGCAATGTATCACCGTGCCCAGGAAAAGATCGCGTCGGGGGACATCGCGGGGTACGAAATCTATGGAGTAAGGGACTAATGGAAAAATTAAATGTCTATGCTGTCAGGTTGCTGCCCAAGTATGAGGCCATCGCGCCGGGACACCGGGCGTGCCAGGGGTGCGCCGAGGTCTTGGCTGTTCGTCTCGTGGGAAAGGCCCTGGGCCGGAACACTGTCGTTGCCTGTGCCACGGGGTGCATGGAAATCATCTCCTCTCCCCTGCCCACCACGTCGTGGCGGGTCCCATGGATCCACGTAGCCTTCGAGAACGCCGCCGCGGTGGCCTCGGGCGTGGAGGCGGGACTCAAGGTGCTGATGCGAAAGGGCCGCATCCCAAAAAAGAAGATCAACATCCTGGCCATGGGAGGAGACGGCGGCACGGCCGATATCGGGCTGCAGGCCTTGTCCGGCGCCTTGGAACGGGGGCACAATTTCACCTATGTCTGCTACGATAACGAGGCCTACATGAACACGGGGATTCAACGGTCTTCATCCACCCCCTTCGGGGCGGCCACGACCACCTCGCCCGCCGGGAAGGTTAAGCCGGGGCAGGTCACGTGGAAGAAGAATATGCCGGAAATCGCCGTCGCCCACAACATTCCCTATGTTGCCACGGCGTGTCCCAGTTATCCCTTTGACCTGATGGAAAAGGTCAAAAGGGCCGCGGAAACGGAGGGGCCCGCCTACGTGCACGTCTTCTCCGTCTGCCCCACGGGATGGCGTCTCACGCCGGACCTGGCCGTCCGCGCCGGACGGCTCGCCGTCGAAACGGGGATCTTTCCGCTCTACGAGGTGGTGGAGGGGAAATACAAGTTGAGCGTCGAGATACCAAAGCTCAGGCCAGTGGAAGATTATCTCAAGATCCAGGGGCGCTTTCGCCACCTGACGCCCGACCTGATCGATAAGATTCAGGAGCGGATCAACAAGGACTACAACAAACTGTTGGCAAAGATTCGTTTCAGTGAGGAAATGTCATGAGCCCGGATAAGATAGACGCCATCCTTGATCGCTACGACAGGAATCCCGCCCAGTTGATTCCCATTCTCCAGGACGTTCAGGCGGCGGAGAACTATTTGCCCCGCGAGGCCCTGGAGGCCATCTCTGAGAAACTCGACATCCCCCTCGTCCGGCTCTATTCGGTCGCCACGTTCTACAAGGCCTTCAGCCTCGATCCGAGGGGAAAACATATCATCCAGGTCTGCATGGGAACGGCGTGCCACGTGCGGGGGGCTCCCCGCATCCTCGACAAGATGATTCGGGATCTGGGCGTCCAGCCCGGCAAGACGACGAAGGACATGGCGTTCACCCTGGAGACCGTCAACTGCCTGGGCGCCTGCGCCCTGGGTCCCATCGTGGTCGTGGACGGGGAATACCATGGACAGATGACCTCCCCCAAGTGGGACAAAATTTACAAAACGCTGAAGAAGGCAGAGGGTTAATCGATGAGACGTGTGAATTCCCAGCAGGAGCTGGAGGCTTTACGAGAAGAGATCCGGAAGGCGAGAGATCCCAACCAGGCCCTTGTAACCATTTGTACCGGAACGGGATGCCATGCCTACGGCTGCATGAACATTGTATCCGCCTTCAAGCGGGAGATAGAAAAGGCGGGCTTGAGCGGCAAGGTGGGGATCCGGACCACGGGATGCCACGGGTTCTGCGAGCGGGGCCCCCTGGTCGTCATCTACCCCAAGAGGATTTTCTACCAGCGCGTTCAGATGGATGACGTGGCGGAGATCGTCAACGAGACCTTGAAGAACGACAAGATCATTGACCGCCTCCTCTATACGCATCCCATGACGGAAGAAGTAGCCATCTTCGAGCCCGATGTTCCCTTCTACGGCCTGCAGAAACGGATCATCTTCGGGAACAACGGCCTCATCGATCCCACCAGTCTGGAGGATTATCTCAGTATCGGCGGATACGCCGCCTTCGCCAAGGCCCTCTTTTCCATGAAACCCGAGGAGGTGGTGGAAGAGGTGAAGAAATCGGGCCTGCGGGGACGGGGCGGCGGTGGTTTCCCCACGGGGCGCAAGTGGGAGAGCTGCCGGAACGCGAAGGGGGACAAAAAATACGTCATCTGCAACGCGGACGAGGGCGATCCGGGCGCCTACATGGACCGGAGCCTCTTGGAAGGAAACCCCCACAGCGTCTTGGAGGGCATGCTCATCGGCGCCTACGCTATCGGATCCGACGAGGGATACATCTACGTGCGCAACGAGTATCCCTTGGCGGTCAAGCACGCGGAGATCGCCATCGCGGCCCTGAAGGAGGCGGGGCTCCTGGGAGACAACATCCTGGGTAGCGGCTTTTCCTTCGACATCCACATCAATCGCGGCGGCGGCGCCTTCGTGTGCGGCGAATCGACGGCCCTGGTGGCCTCCATCGAGGGGCGCGTCGGGGAACCCCGCTCCAAGTATATCCATCTCTCCGAGAGCGGGTTATGGGGAAAACCCACCAATCTCAACAACGTGGAGACGTGGGCTAACGTCCCGGTCATCATCGACAAGGGCGCCGACTGGTACAGCCAGATCGGAACGGAGGGGAGCAAGGGGACCAAGATTTTCTCCCTGGTCGGCAAGGTCAACAATACGGGCCTCGTCGAGGTTCCCATGGGCATCACCCTCCGGGAGATCATCTTTGACATTGGCGGCGGCGTCCCCGGCGGCAAGAAATTCAAGGCCGTGCAGACGGGCGGTCCCTCCGGCGGATGCATCCCGGAATCCCTCATCGACATGCCCGTCGATTTCGATAAGTTGAAGGAAGTCGGATCCATGATGGGCTCCGGCGGGATGATTGTCATGGACGAGACCACCTGTATGGTGGACGTGGCCAAGTATTTCGTCGACTTCCTGAAGGGCGAATCGTGCGGTAAGTGCACCCCCTGCCGGGAGGGCCTGCTGAGGATGTCCCAGATCCTGGCGGACATCACGGAAGGCCGCGGCCGGGAAGGGGACATCGAGTTGCTGGAGGAACTGGGTGTCGTGATGAAGGACGCCTCTCTCTGCGGCCTCGGCCAGACGGCTCCCAACCCGGTGCTCAGCACCATCAAGTATTTCAGGGACGAATACGAGGCCCACATCAAGGAGAAGCGGTGTCCCGCCGGGGTTTGCAAGGCCCTGATCACCTACGAGATAGACCCGGACAAGTGCACCGGCTGCGGCGCCTGCAAGCGCAACTGCCCCGTGGACTGCATATCCGGCGAGAAGAAGGAACCCCATACCATCGATCAATCGAAGTGCATCAAGTGCGGAACCTGCAAGGATGTCTGCAAGTTTGATGCCGTAACCGTGAAATAGAAGGAAACCACCATGGCAAAGGTTCAGCTTACCATAGACGGAAGGACGGTCGAGGCGGAAGAAGGCGCCATGCTGCTTCAGGTGGCCAGGGACGCGGGGGCGGACATCCCCACCCTCTGCCACAACGACGAGGTCAAACCCTACGGGGCCTGCCGGATGTGCATGATCGAGGTGGAGGAACATGGCAGGACTAGGCTGGTGACCTCCTGCACCTACCCGGTGAAGGAAGGCATCTCCGTGACCACCCGTTCCGACCGTATCTTTAGAAACCGCAAGATGATCGTGGAGCTGCTTCTGGCGCGATGCTATAAGGTGCCGGAGATCCGCGCCATGGCGGCGGACTACGGTATCGACGTGGAAAACTCGCGGTTCCAGGTTCGCGAGGACACGTGTATTCTCTGCGGGCTTTGCGTGCGGGTCTGTGACGAGGTGGTCGGCGTTCACGCCATCGGCTTCGCGGGGAGGGGGCCGGATCGGGTTCCCACACCGCCCTTCAAGGAGCCGTCCCAGTTCTGCATCGCCTGCGGGGCCTGCGTTTACGTCTGCCCCGTGGACGCCATCAAGATGGTTCAGACCCCCGAATCGCGGACCATCAAGCGGTGGCAGCGGACCCTGCCCATGAAGGTCTGCAAGGTATGCGGTGAACCCTTCATGCCGGAATACCAGATCGAATATTTCACCAAGCGCGCGAAGGTGCCGGAGGACTTCTTTGAAGTTTGTCCCAACTGTCGCTGATTCCATGCTAAAATGGCCGTGCCATCCCAGGGCGAGAGACTCTCGCCCTTTACTTTTAGGGAAGGGGCGTAAGACAACTTGGGGAAATCCTTGACAATATCGGGTGCGTGGTTGAAATTAACGCCCAAAGAAAATTTCAACCCGTTACGACAAGGAGATGCGCCATGAAAACATTAGTTGTCTATTCGAGCCAGTCCGGCAACACGAAGAAACTGGCGGAGGCCGTTTACGAGGTGCTTCCAGGGGAAAAGGAGATTCACCCGGTGGAGGAGGCCCCCGATCCTGAAGGATTCGACCTCGTAGCCGTGGGATTCTGGTTCAAAGCGGGCAATCCCGATCCCAAGTCCGCGGAATACCTGAGGAAGGTCCAGGGGACGCGGCTCTTCCTCTTTGCCACCCACGGCGCGGCGCCCGATTCGGAACACGCCCGGAAGGGGATGGCGGCGGCGAGGGCGCTTGCGGAGGGGGCCGACATCGTGGGAACCTTCAACTGCCAGGGGGCCGTCAAGCCCGGGCTCCTGGAAAAGGTCAAGGCCCGTCCCAATCCCCCGGAATGGATCGGCGACGCGGACAGCGCCGCGGGACATCCGGACGAAGGTGACTTTGAAGCATTGAAAAATGCGGTAAAACGGGCCGCCGGGTTTTAGCGTGGGAATTTGAAGGGAGGGGGAGATGGCTGAAAAGATTCCCAGTAAGGATGAGATAAGATATCACAAAATGCTTCACAATTCTGAACCCGATTACAGCCGTCCTCTCCTGAAGATTCCTGAAAACGCTCGAGAGAGAATTTTGTCCCGTCTTTCTTTCCTCTACGGCGAGAAAACGGCGCGTGAAATCATGCCGGAATTGGAAAGAATCATGAAGGTCTATTACGCCTTCAAACCTCCGGAGATGATAGAGAATGAAAAATCCTTTAATCCCGCCGAGCGGTTTACCGAGGAGGATGTCATTCTCATCACCTATGGAGACCTTCTCAGGGGGGAGGAACGCTCCCCCCTCGCGACCCTTGCTAAATTCTGCGAAACCTACCTGGAGGGAACCATCAATACCCTCCATATTCTCCCTTTTTTTCCTTACTCTTCGGATCGCGGATTCGCCATCACCGATTTCGAGACGGTGGACCCACACTTGGGAAGTTGGGAAGATATTGAGGAATTAGGAACGCGTTACCAGCTCATGTTCGATGGGGTTATCAACCATGTTTCTTCCAAAAGCCGCTGGTTTCAGGAATTTCTTAATGGCAATCCATTCTACCATGATTTTTTTATTACTTTCAAATCCCCCGACGAACTTACCTCGGAGCAGCGAAAGCTGATTTTCCGGCCGAGGACCTCCGATATCCTCACGAAATTCCTTACCATCAATGGGCCCGCCTATGTCTGGACGACCTTTTCCTCCGACCAGATCGACCTGAACTATAAGAATCCAAGGGTGTTGTTGCGCGTTCTCAAGATTCTTTTAATGTATGTCCAAAAAGGGGCGGATATCATCCGGCTGGATGCCGTTACCTATCTATGGGCCGAGCCTGGAACCCGCTGTATCCACCTCAGGCAGACCCATGAAATTGTGAAACTCTTCCGGGATATCCTGGACGTTGTCGCTCCCTATGTGGCTCTGATTACCGAGACCAACGTTCCCCACGAAGAAAACATCTCCTATTTCGGGAACGGTCATGACGAGGCGCAGATGGTTTACAACTTCGCGCTGCCTCCCCTTGTTCTTTATACCTTTTACAAGGAGGACGCCACGGTTTTAAGCCAATGGGCGAAAACCCTCCAGCCACCATCCAATGCCACCGCCTTTTTTAATTTTCTCGACTCCCACGACGGGATTGGTCTCATGGCCGTGAAAAACATCCTTCCGGAAGATGAAATCGATTTGATTATTGAGATAGCCACAGAACGTGGAGGGCTCGTTTCCTACAAGACGGGAGAGGATGGGAAAGAAGAACCCTATGAAATAAATATTACCTGGTTCAGCGCGCTGAATCAGGAAGGAAAGGACGAGGATATTGCCTTTCAGGTGAGACGGTTCGTGGCTTCACGTGTGATTGCCCTGGTTCTCAAAGGCGTTCCCGGCATCTATCTCCATAGCCTTATAGGGACACAAAACGACATTCAGGCGGTTCTTGCCACCAAATCGAAACGAGAGATAAACCGCACGGTTATTGATCACAGCGCCATTACAAAGGCGCTTGAGGATCCGTTTTCGAAAATCTCCAGAATCAACCGGGAACTCGGGCGTCTCATTACCATTCGCACGAAACAAAGGGCCTTTCATCCCAATGGAGAACAATATATCCTTGATCTATCGCCGGAGGTTTTCTCCGTGTTAAGAATTTCACCTGAAGGAGATAGGCATATCCTCAGCCTGATTAGCGTAACCAGCCGTCCCACACAATTGGAGATTCCCCTCAAATTATTAGGAGCAAAGGCTTCCCGATGGTATGATATCGTGGGGGGCATGGAATGGGAAGCGGATGACGAAACACTTTATGTGAGCATCCTTCCGTATGATATTTTTTGGCTAACTCCGGTAACAGAGGTGGAGAAAATTAACGCATGGCCTGGTAGAAGGCGTAGATCCCTTCCTTGACATTTCTCAGGAAATCGACGGCGTCAGCGAGTACCTCTTCATTCATGCCGAGGAGGGCCATATCCGTTTCTTTGACGGGCAGCGGAACTACATTGCCTCCGCTTCCCACTCCTTCATCCTGTGCCACGAAATCTGAAATTCGCAGGAAAGCCACGCTTGCGGCTATGGTTTCATCGTTGATTCCACCCTCCTGATGATGCGCGAGGATGGGACGGACGACCACATCAGGGAAACGCCATCTTGAAAGAAGAAGGGCACCTGTTTCGCCATGATCAATGCCGATGGCGCGTTTTTCAGCGTCATGAAAAGGGAGGGCCTCCCCTTTCGCGACGAGTTCGAGGGTTTTTTGAAATTCTTCGGCGAAAAATTGGTCCAGGACGATTTTGCCGATATCGTGCAGAAGTCCGATAGTGAAAAATGTTTCCGGCTCTTCCCCGTCGCGTCGGAATTGCTGACCCAGATGCCGCATGAGCGTGGCAACCGCGAGACAGTGTATCCATAAATCCTCATGGGAAAACCGGGGGCAGTTAGGGCGCGATGGAAGCGTGTGAATCACCCCTATCGAAAGGGCGAGGGATTTGACCATATTGAAACCGAGAAGGGTTATAGCGCGATCTAAGCTGGTGATTTCTTGGGGGAATCCGTAGTAGGCTGAATTGGCTACTTGAAGTATTTTTGACGTAAGGGCGGGATCATGGGAGACAGTATCCACAATTTGTGCCGCTCGCGTTTCTTCTTCGTCAAGAAGGTTCAAAAGTTTGGGGATTACGATGGGAAGCGCGGGAAGGGTGTTGATTTTTGCAAAGATTTTTTTTCGTAATTTTTCTTTTTCCATAGTTCTTCCCTTGCCCCGGTTCCTTACAATAAGAATTTCTGATAATATGATAAAATATAAAAAGAATGTCAATGCCTTAGGGGATAAAATTTTACATTTGGGTTGGAGAAAGCTGAATCATGTTTTAATCTTGACTCGAATGATGACGTGTGCTAATCGGTCTTGATAAGAGGAATCCCATGGAAATCTCAAGCATTCTAACGGGGAGGCAATAGAATGGTTCCAAGAAAGAAATCGCCGGATTACTTTGATCGATCCCTCGAAACCATGCCTAAAGGAAAGCGGATCGAAACCCTGACCCGGAAGCTCAGAGAGATTGTTGCGCACGCCTACAAGCACTCCATTTCCTTCCAGAGGAAGATGAAGGAGGCGGGATGTGTCCCCGAAGACATTCAATCCATCCACGACCTGGAGAAACTCCCCATCACCCGCAGGGAGGACCTGATAGAATCACAGAAACAACTCCCCCCCTTCGGGGGATTCGAGGCGGTCAAGACGGGCCGGATGCGCCGCATCTACGTCTCTCCCGGGCCTATCTACGAGCCGGGTCCCTGGGAATACAGGGAGATAGGCTGGACGCAAGGCCTCTTCGCCGCGGGATTCCGAAAGGGCGACATCGTCCAGAATACCTTCAACTATCACATGTGGCCCTTCGCGTTTATCCTGGATGATTCACTGAAGATGATTGGGTGTTCCGTGGTCCCCGCGGGCCCGGGGAATTCCCTGGTGCAGCTGACCATTATGCGGAAACTCAAGGTCACCGGGCTCGTGGGAACCCCGAGCTTTCTCATGACCCTCGCCCAGCGGGCGGAGAGCGAGGGGCTTCGGCCCCAGAAGGATCTTTTCCTCAAGGCCGCCTTCGTCTCCGCCGAGATGTTGCCCGAATCCATGCGGTCCCTCCTGGAATCGAAACTGGGGGTCCGCGTTTCTCAGGCCTACGGTACGGTTACCACGGGCTGCCTGGCCTACGAGTGCCCCAAGCGTGGAGGAATGCACCTCTGCGATGACGTGATTGTCGAGATCGTCGACCCTGATACGGGCAAAAAAATGGCCGACGGCTCAACCGGCGAAATTGTGGCCACCAACTTCAACAAGACCTATCCCATGATCCGCTATGCCACGGGGGATCTCTCCTACTTCACCGGGGAGGTCTGCGCCTGCGGCCGGACGGCCCCGAAACTGGGGAGAATCCTTGGGAGAACCGACCAGGTCACCAAGGTCAAGGGAACCTTCATCCATCCGTGGCAAACGGACGAAATCATCTCCAAGTTTCCTGAAGTCGAAAAATACCAAGTGGTCATTACCCGCCAGGGACACATGGACCAGATGACCTTCAAGGTCGAGCTCCGGGACAGCTCGGTCAACAAGGATATCCTCAGGGCCAAGCTGCAACGGGCCATCAAGGAGATCCTGAACGTCCGGGGAGAGGTGGACTTCGTGGTGCGGGGCGCCATCTACGAACGCCACAAGAAGATCGACGATCAAAGGAAGTGGGACAATTGAACATGAAGCGTTTGATTTCCGAGAACACACGGAGAGATAAGGATGGAAGATAAGATAAAAGTCGGCGGCATCATGCAGAGCGACGGCAGGGCCATCGTCAAGCTACTCTCCGTTCCGGACAGGATAGATACCCCCGGTCTCATTCTCGGGGCCCTGGGCAACAGCAACGTCAACATCGAGTTCCTCGTGGAGAGCGCGGATCTGGACGGCTTCGCCAATTTCACCTTCTGCATCGACGAGGGAGATCTGGAACGGGCCGTCGCCGCCTTGGAAACCGTCAAGGGCGAGGTGGGCGCGAAGGTGGTCACCTACATTCCCGATGTCTCCGTGGTCAGCGTCTTTGGGCCGCACTTCCGGGAAAGGCCGCGGATCTCCGGGGTGATGTTTTCGGCCCTCGCCTCCGTGGGCGTCAATACACTTGCCATCAGCACCTCCATCTCCAGTGTTTCCTGCGTCGTGGAGTCCCGCAGTGTCGATGCCGCCATAGACGCCCTTTACGAGGCCTTCGACGCACCGCACCGGGTCAAGCAACGGGCGAAGACCTACTGAAAACGGGAACTGCTCAATCCGGCCGATTTGTGCTATAATACTATATTAAAGTATAGTTGAAAAAGGCGGGAGCGGGCTTGAACTTATGAAAGCACGAAGTTTCAAAGTCATTACCATCCTTTTGGTTGTGGCCATCCTCCTGGTGGGATGGGTGACCATCTTCGGGAAGAAGGGATGGCTTGCATATCGTCATCTCCTTCAGACGAAGGCGCAGATGGAGGAAAGAATCAGCGCGCTCGAGGTTGAAAACCGCCGCATGTCCCACGAGGTCTATCGACTGGAACATGACAAAGACTACCAGGAACGGGTTGTCCGCCAGCAGTTGGACGTGGGCAAACCCGATGAACTCGTCTTCAAATTCAAATCCCATCACTGAGACCGGAGGTCAGGTTATGCCATACGTCGGGGCCATCTATCGCCCCCCCAGTGAAGCCCGAAGCTTCATCCTTCAGGTCACCGTGGGGTGTTCACATAACAAGTGCGCCTTCTGTTCCGTTTACAAGGACAAACGGTTCCAGATAAAGTCCCTCGAGGAGATCGCCGGGGACCTAGCGGAAGCCAAGTCCTTCGCCGGGCATGTCCGGCGGGTCTTCCTGGCCGACGGGGACGCCCTGATCATCCCCCAGAAGAAACTTGTCCGGATTCTCGAGATGGTCAACGAGTCCTTCCCCAACCTGGAACGGATCGGGATCTATGGGAACGCCAAGGCCATTCTCCGGAAATCCGTGGAGGATCTCAAGATCCTCCGGGACCTGAAACTGGGGATCGTCTACATCGGCCTCGAGTCGGGAAACGACGAGATCCTCAGGAAGGTCAACAAGGGGGACACCACGGCCAACATGATCGATGCGGCAAGTCGCATTCATGCCGCGGGTATCACCCTGTCCGTCACGGTGATCCTGGGGCTGGGAGGCAGGGAGATGTCGAAGGTCCACGCCATCGACACGGGCAAGGTCCTGAGCAAGATGGATCCGGAATTTGCCGCGGCGCTCTCCCTCATGCTGGTTCCCCCCGCGCCCCTGTGCAAGGCGTACGAGGAGGGGCGTTTTCACCTCCCCGGGCCCTTCGAGATGCTCGAAGAACTGGCCTTGATCATCGCCAACATGGATGTCACCCACTGTTTCTTCTCCTCGAACCACGCCTCCAACTACCTCCCCGTCCAGGTCTGGCTCCCCGAGGGCAAGGAGGAGATCCTCGCCCTCATCCGCGAGGTGATCCAGAGGCACGATGAGAGCATCCTCAGGCCCGAGGCCTACCGGGGGCTGTGATGGAGACCCCGGTCGTCTCCCTCACGCTGCGGGTGAGATACGCCGAGACCGACCAGATGGGGGTGGTCTATTACGCCAACTACCTCGTCTGGTTCGAGATGGGCCGCGCCGAGTATTGCCGCCGGATGGGATTCAGCTACGCTGAGCTGGAGACAAGCGGTTTCCGCCTCATGGTAGCCGACGCCCACTGCCGTTACAAGGCCCCCGCCCGCTACGACGAGCGCGTCCGGGTCGAGACCACCATCCAGGAATTGAAGAAAAAGACCCTCGTCTTCGGGTACAAGATTTTCAACGATGCCACCGGCCAATTGCTCGCCCAAGGCTATACCAAGCACGTCTGCACGGACATGGCGGGGAGGCTCGTCCGGCTTCCCGAATCCTTCACCCGGTGCCTCGTCGGCACGCCTTGACAAGGCCGCGCGAGATGTGTACCCATTAGGCAAATTCTCCAGGAGAATCGATGACGCCTGAAAACCTCAAAAGCTACGAAGAGATCATCTCCCGCTTTCCAGGCGCCCGCATCGCCGTCATCGGGGACATCGTCGCGGACCAGTACATCTACGGCAAACCGATGAAACTCTCCCGGGAGGCACCCGTCCTCGTGGTCCGCTACGACGGGGAACGGCTCCTTCCCGGCAGCGCGGGAAACACCATCCTCAACCTGGCAGCCATGGGCTGCCAGGTGATCCCCATCAGCCGCCTGGGTATCGATTCCGCCGGCGCGACCCTCCTGTCCATCTTCCGGGAGAGGGACATTCCCACCGACTTCATCGAGGTTACCCCGGAGATTCCCACCACCACCAAGATGCGCATCCTGGCGGGCGACGACCATACCTCCAAACAGCAGGTCATCCGGATCGACAAGGAGGCGCCGGGCCCCTTTCCACCGGAGGTGGAAAACCGGATACTGGAGCACATCCGCGCCCTGGCCGACGAGGTGGACGCGTTTCTCATCTCCGACTACGGCTACCAGCTCATCAGCGGGCGGATTCTCGAGGCCCTAAAGGCAATCTCGGAGAAGCGGTTCACCGTGGTGGACTCGCGCTACCGGCTCCGGGAGTTTTCCGGGGTCCACGTCATGACCCCCAACGAATCCGAGCTCCAGATGGCCGCGGGCCGGACGGCGGAAAACGAGGCGGAGCTCCTGGACATCGGCCGGGACTTCTATCGAGGCCTGGACCTGGAGGCCCTGCTCGTCACCATGGGAAACCACGGCATGGCCCTCTTCGAGGACGGCGGGGAGGTAACCCGCATCCCCATCGTGGGCTCCGACGAAATCATCGACGTCACGGGGGCGGGGGACACCGTGGCCGCCCTGTTCACCCTCGCGAAGGTCTGCGGCGCCACCTACAAGGACGCGGCGCGGATCGCCAATTACGGCGGCGGGATCGTCGTCATGAAGCGGGGCGCCGCCACCCTGACTCCCCGGGAACTTTTGACCTTCATAGAAAGCGAGCATGTCCCCCATGGGACGCATCGTCCTTGACCACGCCGTCCTGAAAGAAACCCTCGACCGGCTCAAGGGAGAAGGCAAGACCGTCGTCTTCACCAACGGCTGCTTCGACATCCTCCACGTGGGGCATGTCCGTTACCTCCGGGGCGCCAAGGCCTTGGCGGACATCCTCGTCGTCGCCGTCAACAGCGACGCCTCCACCCGCCGTCTCAAGGGAAAGGGACGTCCCGTCGTCCCGGAATCGGAGCGCCTCGAGATCCTTGCCGCGCTGGAGATGGTCGACTACCTCACACTCTTCCACACGGACACCGTGGAGCCCCTCCTCAGGCTGCTCAAGCCCCACATCCACGCCAAGGGAACCGACTACACGGAGGAGTCCGTCCCGGAACGGGCGGTCGTCCGGGAATACGGGGGAAGAGTAGCCATCGTGGGGGATCCCAAGGATCACGCCTCGTCCACCCTGATCGATGTCATCAAGGACGCCGACGCGTGAAGATCCTGAACCTCTACAGCGACTGGAAGTGGACCGGCCCCATCGAACCGGTCCTCAATATCATGAACGCCCTCGCCTCGCGGGGCCACGAAATCACCTTCGCCTACGGGCTCCCCCCCTACGAGACCGACCGCTGCATCCATGCCTACATGGGCCGTTACCGGCTGACGCCCGTGACCCGTTTTAAGCTCTCCCACGTCCTCAAGTGGAACAACTGGTCCTCCATCCCCGGCACGATCCACGACCTTCGGCACCTGCCATCTTTCATCGACCGGGGGGGATTCGACCTCGTCCAGGTTCACCGCTCCCACGACCACCTGGTGGGCGGTATCGCCGCGCGCGTCTGCCGGAGCCGTCCCCCCGTCGTCCGCATGGACCACAAACGGGATTCCCTCGCCCCTTCCTTCTCCAACAAGTTCCTCCTTTCCCGTTTCACCGACGGGCTCGTTACCTTTTCCCGGCGCTCTTTTAATCTCCTCCGGGAACGCTTCGCCTTTCCCCTGAAGCGGATGGTCATCGTCAACCCGGCCCTCGACCTGGACCGCCCCGACTTTCACCGTGCCTACGAGCACATGCGGCCCGCCTTCGGCATCCCCGGGGACGCCTTCGTGGTGGGAAACGTGGCGCGTTTTCAGAAATATCGGGGAACGGACCGGCTCATTGAGGCCGTCCACCTCCTTCGGGACCGCCTCCCCCATCTCCGACTGCTCCTGGTGGGACGAAGCGGGGAGATCAAGGAGAGCGTGGAGGCTCCCGTCAAAAAATTCCGCTTGGAAGACCGGGTCATCCTGGCCGGCTACCGCGTGGACGATTACTTCGACACCCTCGCCGCCATGGACGCCTTCGCCTTCCTCACCCCCGGCTCGGACGGCACCGCCCGGGCCCTCCGGGAGGCCATGGTCATGGGGCTGCCCGTCATCGTGGCGAAACGGGGGATGCTGCCGGAGCTGGTGGACGAGGGAAACGCTGGGGTGGTCGTGGAGGACACGCCGGAAAACCTCGCGGAGGCCATCTACGCCCTGGCGACGGACGAAAAACAGCGGGACGCCCTGGCCAGGGCCGCGAAGGACTTCGCCTTAAACGAGTTCCGACTCGATCGGCAGGTCCGGACGGTGGAAAGCTTCTATCAAAAGGTTCTCACCCTTCACAAGGAGGGACCCGACTCATGAACCGCGATACCCTCATCGAACGGCTCAACGAGCACCTCACCGCCGAGCTCACGGCCAACAAGATCTACACCCTCATGGCGGAAAGGTTTGAGGACATGGACACGACCCTCCTTCTCAAGTCCACCGCGGCCGAGGAGCGGGAGCACGCGCGCCTTCTGAGGGCCGAAATCGTCCGCCTGGGCGGCACCCCCCGCATGTTCGACGCGACCCTCGAGAACAAGGTCATGGAGATCGTGGGGAACCTGAAAAACGACGCCGACCTCATGCGCCTCAACTACGTCCTTGAACGCCAGGCCATCATCGAGTACAAGAATGACCTGCTCACCATCGAGGACGCCCGGGCTAAGGCCGCCATCGCGAGAATCCTGGAAGACGAGATCCGCCACGGGGATCTCTATTTTGGGCTGATCAAGGAATTCCGGAAGGTGGACAACCTCTCGGAATCGGAGAGTCCCCTCGATGTTTTCATCGAGTCCGTCGAGACGGGCGTCAGCCGCCTGAACCGGACTTGGCTGGAGATGTTCATGTCGGGGATCATCGGCGCCTTGCATGTCACCTTCGGCGCCCTCGCCATGTCAGCCGTCGCCGGAGGGTTCGCGGGCCTCCTGGGCGAAAAGGCCGCCTACATCCTTGGGGCCGCCATCTTTCCCATCGGCTTCATCCTCCTGAAACTCTCCCGGAGCGAGCTCTTCACGGAAAACTTTCTCGTCCCGGTGGCGCCCGTCTTCGAGGGCCGGGAACCGGTTTCCAAGCTCGGGAAACTCTGGTTCTGGACCCTCTTCGGCAACCTCTTCGGAGCCGTCGCCTTCACCCTGCTCGTCGCCCTCGGTGGGGTGCATTCCATCGGCGCCCTGCCCATCGATCACCTGCGCCACCTATCCGTGTACAAGGTTTCCCGCCCCTACCTTTCCGAGTTCTTCAGCGCCTTCTGGGCGGGCGTCATCATCACGACCATGACCTGGCTCGTCCTGGCCGCCAAGGACAGCGTGGTCAAGATGATCGCCATCTGGTCCACCATCTTCATCCTGGCTTCCCTTTCTTTCACGCACGTCATCGTTTCCACATCCGAGGTCTTCCTCGGCATGGTCATGGGGGCCGATATCTCCATCCTCCTCTGGTTCAAGAAGATCTTCGTCCCCGGCGTCGTGGGCAACCTGACCGGCGGCCTCCTCTTCATCTCTCTGCTCCACTACCTCCAGATCGTCCACGCCAAGAAGGAACACGAACGCTACGAGAAGAAGAAAGAGCACCTCATCAGCCAGGCAATCCTGGACAAGCTGCGGTTGTAGGATCATTTAGGCTTCACATATTAGACTGCAAGGATTGAAAAAAATATACGGCGTGTTGACAAGTGTAACCTTTTGGGTTACACTTTAAAAGTGATTTAAGTCATTTAGGCATAAAGGGCTTGAAGAATTCTTTTATACGGGTTCCAAAAAGGGCATCAAACCAGAACAAACAAACAGATTGGAAAGAATTCTCGATCGACTTCATGCCGCCTGTGAATTGAAAGATATGAGATACCCAGGCTCCAACTTGCATAAATTGACAGGAGATAAAAAAGGATATAATGCCGTAAATGTGTTTCCGGAAACTGGCGTATAATTTTCAAATTTATCGAAGGAAACGCCTACGAAGTGGATTATAACGATTACCATTGAGGAAAGAAGATGAGACCCTTGAAACGATGCCCGGTTCATCCGGGTGAAATCCTCCGGGAAGACTATATGAAACCACTGGGACTGACGGTTACCCGCCTATCTGAAATCGTTGGAGTCTCCCGCAAAACCTTTTCAAAAATCATAAACGGGAAGGGGGCTGTCACGCCGGAGATGGCGCTTCGTCTTTCCCGGGCCTTCGACACATCTCCGGACCTCTGGTTGAATCTGCAAAAAAACTATGATCTCTGGCGGGCGGAGCACGCGTCGAGTGCCTGGAAAGAGGTAAAACCCGTCGTGTATCTGACAGCCCGCTCGTAACTCAAGGATTTCATCGTTTTTATCCCCCAGCCCTCTATTGCCAGATTGCCCACGGCAAACGGGAGCACCTCATCAACCAGGCCATCCTGGATAAACTGTGGGTGTAGGATTATTTACCATTAAGGAAAGACGATGAGATCCTTGAAACGATGCCTGTCACGCGGGGCATGAGCGGCTACGAACTCATGTCGTGGTGCCGGGAACGTCTGGCGTCCTACAAAGTCCCCCACTACATCGAATTCCGCGACATGCTCCCCAAGTCCAAGGTGGGTAAGATGCTTCGAAGGCAGATGCGCCGGGAGGAGCTCCGCAAGCGGGAGGGGTAGATTCCCGGGATTTCGGATCTTTTCAATCTCGGGCCTTAAACTTCGCGCCATGGACCTTCCGAACCCCGAGGATGAGTCCGCTCGATACCAGGCAGAAGAGGCCCAGGTTGGAGAAGACTACCGTGAAATTGCCGCGGGTGATATCGAGGAGAACGCCGCTCAGGGTGGGGCCGATGAGCCCCGAGACGAAGCCGTAGGCGGTGAAGACAAGCCCGAAGATAGCCCCGAAGTGGGCCAGGCCGAAGCAGTCCGTCACCAGGGGCGCCGAGACGGCGAACTGGGTTCCGAAGGCCACGCCGATCATTGCCGCCAGGGCCATGATGGCCCCGGTCGATGATACATGGGGCAGGGCGAAGTAGGCCGCGGCGGCGGCGAAGAAGGAGAGGCTCATGAGAACGTTTCTCCCCACCCGGTCGGAGAGGCTCCCGATGACGAGCCGGCTGATTCCGCTGGTCAGGTTGAAGGCCGTGAGGATGCCAACGGCAAGCCCCACGCTAAGCCCCTTCGATTTCCCGAACGGAATGGCCAGGGTCACCATGGAGATCCCCGCCGCCCCCTGCAAGGCCCACACGCCCCACAAAAACCAGAAGCTCCTCGTGCGAACGGCCTGCCCGACCGTCAGGTCGTCTCCCGGTGCCATTTGGGAAGCTCTGTTCCCGCGCGCCGCGTGCTCCCTCCCCGGCATGCCCGTCATCGCCACGGCCACCAGCCCCGTAGCGATGACCAGGATCATTAGGAGGAGATTCATAGGGCGATAACCCATGGACCGGAACATCCGGTTGAAGAGGGGGGCCATCCCGGCCGCCGAGGCGGCAAAGACGAAATTGACGATGCCCGTCACGAGGCCGCGCCTTTCCGGGTACCAGGCCTGGACGATGGTCAGGGCGGGAATGTAGATGAAGCAGGAGGCGGCGCCGGTGAGAAACGCCCACAAGTAAAGCAGGTAGAGATTCGGGGTGAAGGCAAGGATCAGCAGGGGCAGGCCGCAGATGAACGTGCCGAGAAACATCATCTTCCTGAGGCCAAACCGTTTCTGCCAGCGACCCACGAAAAACATGAGGAGGCCCACGGCGGAAAGAACAAAAAAGAGGATGTTCCCGATGGCCCCCCGCCCGACGTGAAAGACTTCCTGCCAGTAGGCGGCCATGACCCCGGGATACCCGAAGATCAGGGCGCCCGGCCAGAAGATGCAAAGGGCGCTCCCCAGGACAGCAAGGGACCCACTCCCCCTTTTCAAGGGATGACACTCCATTTATCAATCATAAATTTCCCCGCGATTGGTTCAACTCTAATCCGTCTTGTCGCTTGTTGCAAGAGGTTTGACCTTCTTTTTTCCCCTCGGCAATCCTAACCAGGTCGGTCCCTGAAGGAAAGAGCCCTCCACGTTTTCTTCCATCTCCTGAAACATGTCAAAGGGGGACGGTAAAGGTCATGAGGTTATCCCCAAGCTGCCCGCGGATGGCCACGCGGGCGGAGACGCCGGTCAGCCCAACGACGGTGCGCGGCTTTTTAGCCTCGGCCTCCCGGTAGGGGTAGATTCCGATGGTCCGGCATCCCGCGGCATAGGGAATGGCCACGTTCTCGTTGTCTCCCTGCGATGAACAACCCAGCCTACCATGTTGCGCGGGACTTTTAAAATCCAATCTTTCATGAAACTCCTTGACTTGAACCTCTCCGGGAACCATATTGGAAAAGAACCCTGTGTTTTTACCCGTTGGAGGAGGATCAAACATGACTTCTTTTACCGATCTCGCCGTCGTTTCGTGCGGTGTCATGAGCCTGGAAATCCAGGCCCTGCGGGACGAGGGATTCCTCGACACGAAACACGTTTTTTATACCACGCCCGGGCTTCACCAGGACCCGTTCGAGCTGGAACGGCAGCTCTTCGAAAAGGTGGCCAGGGCCAAGAAAGTGGCCCTGGGCGTCATCGTGGTTTACGGGGGAAAGTTCTGCTACGTCAACACGAAGAATCCCACCCGGACCATGAAGACGCTGATGGCCGAACTGCAGCCGAACGTGGCGCGCGTCAACGCCACCCACTGCATGGACATGGTCGCCGGAGAGGAGGAGCGCGACCGCATTGCCCAGGAAGTGGCCGGGGGCGAGAGCGTCTGGTGGATGACGCCGGGCTGGATCAAGTACCGGAACCAGGTCTTCAAAGGGATGGACAAGGCCCGGGCCAACGAGAACTTCGGCCGCCATTCCATAGCCATCGTGCTGGACGCCGTCGGCTATACCGAGAAGTACATGGAGGAAAAGCCGGAGGCGTTTCTCGACTACTCCGACTGGATGGGGCTTCCCATCCAGTCCTATCCCGTCACGCTGGACCGGTTCAAGACCTTGCTTTCCGAGGCGGCGGAAAAACTTAACAAGTAAACGTGCCACCGTGGGTTTCGGGACATTAAGCTGATCCCATTTTCACCCGTGGTTCATCCCCTGAGTCTTGGAGATCTTGTTCAACCCGATTCTTCCTGTACCGGCTTTTTCATATACAGGGAGAGCACCATCCCTACCAGTGAGATTCCCCCTGCCACCAGAAAGGGAAGGGTGAAAGAATGGCTGACATCTGCCAGGTAGCCCCCCAGGGCGGGACCGATTGCCTGGCCGATGCCGAAGAAAAGGGTGATAAACCCCAGCCCCGCCGGAGCCAGGCGGGGGCCGACAAAATCACCGGCCGCCGCCGCCATGATGGTGGGAATACTCCAGGCCGTCAGCCCGAACATGAACGCCGAAAGGTAAAACCCGAATTTCACCTTGATTAGGGCGTAAATGATATAGGAAGCCCCGAGAACCAGGTAAGCAAGGGCCGCCCCCCGGCTTCTTCCGAGGCGGTCCGAGATGCCGCCCCAGATAATGCCGCAGAAGATACTCAGCCCTCCGACGGTCGCCCAGAGCGCCCCTGCCCATGCCTGGGAATACCCCATTTCCTTGACCAGGTAGGCGGCAAAAAAGACCATGTAGATGATGTAGGACAGCCCGTAAAAGAAATAGACCACGCCAAGATACCAGACCGAAGGCCTTCGGTAGATCCTTGACCAGTCCAGGGCCGAGGCCTTGCCTCCCGGCCTGGAAGCGGATGCCTCCGCGTCATCATCCGACACGCCAACCGGCAGGAGGCCCTTCTCCTCCGGGCGACTCCGGACAAAAAGGAACACGATACCCGAAACGACCAGGACGGCGCCTCCGAGAATATACCAGGAATAACGCCACCCGTCGGCGCCAAAGGCCTTCAGAATTGGGGGAACCACCAGTCCCGAGATCAATGTTCCCATGCCGATTCCCGCCGAGACAATGCCCGTGGCAAACCCCCGTTTTCTCATGGCAAACCACGCGGATCCCAGCGCCATCGCCGGCACGTAAGCGGCCCCGTTTCCCAGCCCGGTCAAAAAACGCATGGACAAGGCAAACCCGAAGGAGTTCGCGAGCCCGGTCAGCATCATGGTGACACCCATCAACACCAGTGCAAGGGTAATCACGATGCGGGTTCCGAACCGGGCCGCAAGAAATCCCCCGATGATGGCCATGGATAGGTAACCGATAAAATTTCCGGTTCCCAGCAGTCCAAGTTGCGTATAATCGAATTTTAGGCCGTCCTTCATCGCCGGAAGGATGATGGTATAGGCCATGCGGCCGAAGCCGTGGGCCGCGATGGTGGTGAGCAATCCCATGAAGATGACCACCCAGCCATAATGGAATTTTTCTTTTTTCATCACCTTTCTCCCAACTTTTTTGAAGCATCCCCTTTTTTTACTACTCCTCCAGGATAACCGCATCTTCTATCTTGGGCATCACCTCCTCAAAGACACTTACTCCCCTTTTGCCGAGAATAAAAAAATCTGAATGGAGAAAACAGGAGATGTTTTCTTATAAATAATTAATCCTGCTAATCCTGTCAATATGTCGTGTTAGAAGATCCGAAGTGCGTCCTTTGTATTTTTATCACCTTATGTTCTTATCAGTCGTGATTCGCAAACATTCTTTTACTGTTACCACACATAAATGCAGTTACGATACAGGTTAATTTATTGATATTTCAAAATGATGCTTCGCGGTTGCTTTTCTGTTTGGGAATTGACACTTCCGAGATGGATATGCTAAAAATGAGCCGTAAGCGCGGAGAGATGGCCGAGTTGGTCGAAGGCGGTTGATTCGAAATCAACTGAGCGCATTGCGCGCTCCGGGGGTTCGAATCCCTCTCTCTCCGCCATTTTTCACATGTCGGGGGTTCACATCCCCCGAGGGTGTGATATAATGAATTACTTCAAGAGGGAGAGATGTCCGAGCTGGCCGAAGGAGCACGATTGGAAATCGTGTGTACCCCCACAAGGGGTACCGAGGGTTCGAATCCCTCTCTCTCCGCCATGAGTGTTCAAGGGTGAACGGCCTGGATAGTCGGGTCCTGCGCAACGTAAACCCGCAAACCCCGTCAGGTCCGGAAGGAAGCAGCGGTAGTGGGACCTTGCGTGTGCCGCAGGGGTGCCTGACTATCCAGTCGGTTCACCCTTTCATCAGGTAGCGGCATGTCTTATCTTGTCCTCGCGAGAAAATGGCGGCCCCAGACCTTCGAGGAGGTCGTGGGGCAGCAGATCATCACAAAGACCCTGAAAAACGCCATCGAGCAGAACCGGGTCGCCCACGCCCTGTTGTTCTGCGGGCCCCGCGGCGTGGGGAAGACCTCCGTGGCGCGTATCCTGGCAAAGGCCATGAACTGCGAAAAGGGGCCAACCCCTAGCCCGTGCGGTCAGTGTCCTGCCTGCCGTGAGATCTCCCAGGGCGTCAGCCTGGACATCCACGAGATCGACGGGGCCTCCAACCGGGGGATCGACGAGATACGCAAGCTCAAGGAAACGGTCATGTATCTCCCGGCAAGCCTCACCACGAAGGTCATCATCATCGACGAAGTCCACATGCTGACGAAGGAGGCCTTCAACGCCCTCCTCAAGACCCTGGAGGAGCCTCCCGAGCACGTCATTTTCATCCTGGCCACCACGGAACCCCACAAGATCCCTCCCACGATTCTTTCCCGCTGCCAGCGCTACGATTTCCGACGGGTTCCCTTTCACCTGATGGTGGAACATCTCAAGAAGATCGTGAGCCGGGAGGGATTTACCGCCGACGAGAACGCCCTGACGCTGGTGGCGAGGGAGGCCACGGGAAGTCTTCGGGACGCGGAGGTGGTGCTCGACCAGTTGATGCTCATCTCCGAGGACAGGAAGATTACCATCGAGGACGCCCGGTCCACCCTGTCGGTGGTGGATACCTCGGTCATGATACGGGTACTCGATTTCATCATACGACAAGATGCCGAGGGGCTTTTGGGGCTGATCCACGACCTGGTGGACGCGGGAACCGACCTCGCCTTTTTCTATCGGTCCTTTCTCCTCTTTCTCCACGACCTGCTCCTCTTGAAGGCGGCGGGGGATCGGGAGGTCGCCATGGAGCGGGGGGAGGAGGAGATAACAAGGATGCGGGAGCTCATCCGTCCCGTCTCGCTCGAGCAGATAGAGCAGTGGATACAGATCTTCCACGACAAGGAACGGTTTGTCCTTCAGAGCGAATACGCCCGGATCGGCCTGGAATCGGCGCTGCTGCGCATGGTCCACGTGGGCCAAGTGGTCTCGCTAGAGGCCCTCATCCGGCAGTTGGAGGCGCGTCTTGGGGGAGGGAAAATACCCGAAACGCAACCTGCCGCTTCCCGGATTCAGAGTGTAGAGGCCCCAAAGGAGGCTGAAACCCGTCCTCCCCGTCCGGAGGAAAAGAAAGAAAAGTCAAGGGATTCTGACAGAAAGGAACCTGGCAGCGGAGAAAAGGAGGATTTCCTTCGCGGGTTCCTTGAATTCGTGAAAAAAAAGGCGATGCCCCTTTCCGTGCAGCTCTCGGAGGCCTGCGGTGTCCGGTGGCAGGGTGATATGGTGGAATTCCTGTTCCCCCTCAGGTCCTTTTCGCTTCACCTCTTGCAAACCCCGGAGAAAGAGAAACAACTCAAGGACCTTTTGAAGGCCCATACCGGGCGGGATGTTTCCCGCGTGGCATTCAGGCAAGAGACAGGCGGAAACGACAGGGCCGGTATGGGTGAAACGTCGGAAGATACCGCGCCGGCCAAGAAGGGACTCGCCCGGCATCCCGCTGTTCAGAACGCCCTCGGGATCCTGGGTGGGAAACTCGTCGAGATAAAACCGATAAGCAAGCAAGATAAGGAGGAACAATGAGTCCGAAACTGTCCGATATCATGAAACAGGCCCAGAAGATGCAGGCCAAGATGGCGGAAATCCAGGAGGAGCTGGGCGACAAGGTGGTGGAAGCCACTTCGGGGGGCGGCATGGTCAAGGTTCTGGCAAACGGTCGCCAGGAAGTTCTTTCCATTCAGATAGAACCCGACGTGGTGGATCCGGAAGACGTGGAGATGCTCCAGGACCTGGTGGTCGCCGCGGTGAACGACGCCCTCCGAAAATCCCAGGAGATGATGGCGGAGGAGATGAAGAAACTCACGGGCGGCATGTCGATTCCCGGCCTTTTTTGAGGAGACGATGGAACCCTATCCCAAGCCCGTCCTGCGCTTGATCGACCTTTTTTCCAAGCTCCCCGGCGTGGGGCGGAAAAGCGCCACCCGCATGGCCTTTCATGTTTTAAACGCCTCGAACGCCTACGCAGAGGCCCTTGCCGAGGCGATCCGCGCCGTCAAGAATGACTTGCGCCTCTGCGCCCGTTGTTTCAATCTCGCGGACGCGGAACTGTGCGCCATCTGCCGGGACCCCAAGCGGGATCCCCGCGTGATCTGCGTCGTGGAGGACACGAAGGACCTCATCGCCATCGAGCAAACGGGGGCGTTCCGGGGCCTTTATCACGTCCTCCAGGGGCACATCGATCCCCTCAAGGGGATGGGGCCCGAGAAGCTCCGCATCGACGAGCTTATCACCCGCCTCCAAAAGGAGCCGGTGCGGGAGATCATTCTGGCAACCAATTCCGACACCAACGGGACCGCCACGGCCCTTTACCTCGTGAAGCGGTTCCAGCCCTTTGGCCTCAAAGTCACGCGGCTCGCGCAGGGAATCCCCGTGGGAGGAGACATCGAATACGTGGACACGCAAACCCTCGGGGCCTCCCTCAAGCAGCGCACCGAGTTCTGAAACGCCCGGACTCGAAGGCAAATATTGATACAGATTTACACAGATGAAAAACGCGAACTCATAAGTGCTACTTGAGGGATTTGCTACGCAAAACTTTCCCGCGTCTTGACACGCGTCACCGGTCATGATAGGTATTTCTGCCGTGGGGATGTAGCTCAGCTGGGAGAGCACCACGTTCGCAACGTGGGGGTCGTGGGTTCGAATCCCATCATCTCCACCATTTTTTTATGCCGGCCTGTTCCGGCCATTCTGCCCTTTGGTTTTATTCCTCGGCGTGAAGGGCCATGTTTTGGGCTTTTGTGTTAGGTAAAGACGGGATGAATCTTATCCTCTTGGGAACACACTGAAACAAGAATTCCCACAAATCACGACAAAAAAACGGTCGCGTTTACAGAAGTAATTCTAATCTTTCGCTTTCTACCATGTCGTCGGTCTTTCTGTCTGAGCTCATCCGCGCAGCCGGGCTCCTAACCGGCACGTCACACCCGTTAATACGCGTAAATCCGTCCGTAGGGGCGCTTGGAATAGGGAATCATTTTCAGGAAGGGTTCTGCCATGATCTCGTCCAGGTCAAGGCGAAAGGCACGAGCGAAGGCCCTCAGGTGCGGCCGCATGGTCTTGTAGTCCGCCTCGTCGAGCTCGAATATCTTGACTTCTCTTCCTATCTGCCAGTCTTCCACCTTGCCGCGGACATACATGACGCCGCCGTGCATGCCGGTTCCCACCATGTAACCGGCGATGGGTTCGCCCGGCGCCAGGCCGAGGCCCAGGACGAGGATAATGCCGCCCGCCTGGTATTCCCCCAGGAAATCGCGGGCGCTGCCTCCCACCACCATGACGGGAACCTGTTTCTCAAACGATTTCATATGAATCCCCACGCGGTATCCCACGCTGCCGCGGATGAAAACCCTGCCGCCCCGCATCCCGTATCCAAGGACGTCTCCCGCGTTACCGTCGATGATGACCTCCCCCGCGTTCATGGTGTTGGCCACGCCGTCCTGGGCGTTGCCCTTGACCCGGATCCTGGGACCGTCCATGAAGGCGGCCAGGTCGTTTCCCGGCACGCCTTCGAGGGTGAGGCGAATGTCTCCCTGGAGCCCGCCGCCGATATAGCGCTGGCCGTTCACGTGCGTCACGTGAAGACTTTTCGCGCCCGAATCGACGAGATGGTGAATCTTTTCGTTCAACGTCCGGTAGTGCAATCCTTTCGCGCTTATCCTCATGAAACCCTTTCGCTCACATGTAAACGGTTGATAGTTTGTAGGACCTCAGGTCCCTTGGGAAATCGATGACCCCGAAATCGGACTCCAGCAGGCGCCGCTTGAAGGGGCCCACATCGATTCTTTCCCGGATCAGCCCCGTGTAAATTCCCGCCCGGTCCACTGCCCCGATGAGGATGAAGCCGATCAGGCGGTCATCCTTGAGAACCATTTTTCTATAGACGTTGTTCTTCTTGTCCAAGAACCGCTTGACCTCGTAGCCCGCCTCCTCCGGGGGGTTCATGAGGCCCGCGGAAATGGCGGGAATTCCCCCCACCTCGACGGAGTTCATAACGAGGCCGCCCAGGTAGGCGCTTTCCTGCCCCGCCATGGCCATCCCGGCGATCTTTCCCTGCCTGTAGGCGTTGGGAAGGATGGGAATGACGCGCTTTTCCCCGCTGAGCAGCTCGGTGGCCTCCGCCACGTCCCCCGCCGCGTAGACATGGGGCACGTTCGTCCGCATGGCGTCATCCACCAGGATACCGCGCCCGCAGGCGATGGGGGTATCGGCCGCCACTCGCAGGTTCGGGCGCACCCCGATGGCGATGATCAGGTGATCCGCTTCCAGGCTCTCCCCGTTTTCGAGGAGAACCTCCCGGACCTTCCCATCCCCGCCGGGCACGATTTTCCGGATGGTCGTCCCCTTCCTGAGGGTCACGCCTTCCTGGACCAGTTTCTTCTCCAGGATCCCGGAGGCCGTCTTGTCGAGGACCAGGCCCAAAATTCTGTCCATAAGCTCCACGACGGTGATGTCGATGCCGTGGGCCTGCAGGCCCTCCATCGCCTTGACGCCGATGAGGCCTCCGCCCAGGATCACCACCTTTTTCAGGGAGGGCGCGAGGCGCTTCAACGCCTTGGCGTCGTCCCAGGTGGTAAAGGTCGTCACACCTCCGGCGTCCGCCCCCTCGATGGGGGGAACGAAGGGAACCCCGCCCGTTGCGATGAGCAGACGGTCGTAGGAAACCGCCTCCCCGTCCGCGAGGATCACCCGGGAGGCCTCCGTGTCCACCCGCGCCGCTTCCCGCCCCAGGAGCGCCGTGACACCGGTGTCCCTGTAAAAGGAGGCGGGACGATACGCCATGTGACGCGCGTCCACCTGCCCCGCCAGGAAATAGGAGATGAGCGGGCGGGAATAGGTGGCGTAAGGTTCCTTCGAGATAAGGATAATCTCGCCCTCCGGATCGACCCGCCGGATTCCCTCCACTCCGCCGATGGCGGCCGCGGAATTTCCAATGATGACGTATTTCATTCTCCTCTATCCTCGAACACAAGGGCCTCGTTGGGACAGTGGGCCACGCAGGCGGGCTCCTCTTCCCCGTAACAGAGGTCACACTTGCTGGCAATCTTTTTTAAGGTTTCGTCCCTCGCGATGGCGCCATAGGGACAGACCATGATGCACATCCAGCATCCCACGCACTTGTCCGCGTCGTGGAGCACCGGCCCGTCCGGGGCCTCCCGGTGCATGGCCCCCGTCATGCACGCCTCGATGCAGGGCGGCTCGTTGCAGTGCCGGCACTGGAGGGCGAAGGAGAAGGACCCGAACTCCTCCACCTGGACACGCGGCAAGGGCCGGGGAAACTCCTCGTTGAAGGCCTTGATGATGTCCTTTGTCTTAGAATGCGCCACCACACACCAGATCTCGCAGAGCCGGCACCCGGCGCATACCTCTTCTTTCGCGTAAACCCGTTTCATCTTTTCGTGTTACCTTCCCGCTGGCAAGATGCCAAGGATTTCCAGTTCGCTGTCCGTCAGGCCGACACCCCGCAGGTGAAGACGGTTCCCTCTCAGGCTTTCGATGGCGTTGATCCCCATGCCCCCGAGCATCTCCTTGATTTCGTGCTCCCACGCGCGCAGGAGGTTCATCAGGCGTTCCTTCGCGATCTCTGGGTTGAGGCGCTTTTCCAGGTAGGGATCCTGGGTGGCGATCCCCCAGTTGCACTTTCCCGTGTAGCAGATCTGGCAGAGGTGACACCCCATGGCCACGAGGGCGGAGGTTCCGATATAGACGGCGTCGGCGCCCAGGGCGATGGCCTTGATCACGTCGGAGCTGCTGCGGAAGCCCCCCGCCGCGAGTATGGAGGCCTGGTGACGGATGCCCTCTTCACGCAGGCGCTGGTCCACCGAGGCGATGGCCAGCTCAATGGGGATGCCCACGTTGTCCCGGATGGTGGTGGGCGCGGCCCCGGTCCCCCCGCGGATCCCGTCAAGGGCGATGATGTCGGCCCCCGCCCGCACCATGCCGCTGGCGATGGCCGCCGAGTTGTGAACCGCCGCGATCTTCACGGAGACGGGTTTCTCGTAGCGGGTCGCCTCCTTCAGGGCGTAGATGAGCTGCCGGAGGTCCTCGATGGAGTAGATGTCGTGGTGCGGTGCCGGGGACAGGGCGTCGGATCCCTCCGGGATCATCCGGGTCCTGGAAACCTCCCGGCTCACCTTCTCTCCCGGCAGGTGACCCCCGATGCCCGGTTTCGCCCCCTGGCCTATCTTGATTTCGATGGCGGCGGCCGCCTGGAGGTAGTCCTTGTGGACCCCGAACCGCCCCGAGGCGCACTGGACGATGGTCCGTTCCCCGTACCGGTAGAGGTCCCGGTGCAGGCCTCCCTCGCCCGTGTTGTAATAGGTGCCGAATTCATAGGCGGCGCTGGCCAGGGCCTTGCTCGCGTTGAAGCTGATGGCCCCATAGGAGAGGGCGGAAAAGACAACGGGCATCCGAAGCTCCAGTTGTGGGGCGAGTTTCGTGTTCAGGCTGATCTTGCCGTCCTTCACGGAGACGTCGAGCCGTTCCGGTTTCCGGCCCAGGTAGGTCTTCAGCTCCATCGGTTCCCTGAGCGGGTCAATGGACGGGTTGGTCACCTGGCTCGCGTTCAGGACCATGTGATCCCAGTAGATGGGATAGGGACGGTCGTTTCCCATGCCGGTCAAGAGGACGCCGCCTGTTTCCGCCTGTTTGTAGATGTTTTTGATGACCCGGCCCGTCCAGTTGGCGTTCTCCTTGAAGGTGGTGGGGTTCTGCCGGACGATGAGGGCGTCGGTGGGACACATCGTCACGCAGCGTAGGCATCCCACGCACCTGCTGGAGTCCACGGTCACCACGTCTGACGCCGCGTCGTAGCGATGGGCCTCGAAGGCGCACTGTCGGACACAGACTTGGCAGCGAATACAGCGTTCCAGGTTGCGTTCGACGAGAAATTCCGGTTCAAGGTAGCTGAATCTCACGACGCGGCCTCCTGCTGAAGTCTCGCGATGACGGGTTCCCCCGTCCGGGGCATCCAGACGGTATCGGGGCGGGGGCATATCTCGCGGATGCCCGATTCCTCACTCGAGACGTAGACAATACTCCCCTTCCGGGCGGCCACGAGGGGACGCAGCTTGACCCGGTCGTTCAGGGCTACCATCATGTCCCTGCTGCCCAAAACGATGGCAAAGGGCCCGTTGGCCATGGCGCTTCCGTAAACCATCCGAAGGGTCGTGTAATAGTTTTTTTCCTCTTCGGGCATGTGGGCGATCAGGTCCCAGAAGGGCGGGGCGAGAATGGCGCAGGCCGTTTCGATGGGAAGGCCGTGTTTCCGCAACAGCAGGTCGAAGAGGTAGGCCATGACCTCCGTGTCGGTCATCATGGTGCAGTGGTATCCGAACATCTCCACGTAGCGCTTGTTGATGCCGTAGGACGAGATCTCGCCGTTATGGACGATGGCCCAGTCCAGAATCGTGAAGGGATGCGCGCCTCCCCACCAGCCGGGGGTATTGGTGGGGAACCGTCCGTGGGCTACCCACATGTAGGCCCTGTATTCATCGAGCCGGTAGAAATCCCCCACGTCCTCGGGAAACCCGACCGCCTTGAAGGCCCCCATGTTCTTGCCGCTGGAGAAGACGAAGGCACCTTCGATGGTCTTGTTTATCTTCATGACCTCCCGGACCACGAAGTCGTCGGCGGAAAGGCCGGCGCGCTCGAGGATTTCCTCCTTCGGATCCACGAAATACCGCCAGATGATGGGCGAAGGCCCGATCCCGAAGGCCTTCCGGGTGGCGATGGGGCCCGATTCCCGGATATGGAAGCTGGCGTGGATCAGCTCCTCGCAGGTTACCTGGCTCGCGCCGTCGTCATAGAAGAGGTGGAAGGCATAACTGTCCGGAAACTCCGGGTAGATGCCGTAGGCGGCAAACCCGCCTCCCAGGCCGTTGCTCCGGTCGTGCAGCAGGGCGATCGACTGGATGATGTCGTCCCCAGAAGTCCGCCGGCCTGACTCGTCCATGTAGGCGGAAAGCCCGCAGCCGGATATCTCTTTTTCCCGATAGATGTCGTTTATCATTCCCCTGCAAACCCTTCCTCAAAAGTGGACTGCTTTTTATCACAATTTCCGCTTCCATGTCAACAATTAAAATCGATGGACGTTTCACTTTGGCATAAAAAAAGAAACAAACTCGGGTTATCCCATGGGATAACCCGAGTTCATGGCATTTCAAAAGCCATGTTGGAAAATAATATCAGACCACAAAGGGCGCCAAGAGGTCGAGTTCCTCTTCCGGGATCCCCCCGGTGGTATCGATGGAAAAGCGGCTGTAAGCGGGGATGGGATCCCATCCCTTGAAGGCCTCTTTCTGTTTTAGGTAGATGCCAAAATCGGCATCTGAGGCGTCGTTTCCCGCCGCCCGGCGCTCTTCCAGGAATTTCCGGACCTGGTCTTCCGCGCAGTGGCATACCAGGGCGAGTAAATTGGCACCTATCTCCCCCGCGAGGGCGGCGGCCCGCTCCCGCTGAGAGGCATCGAGAAAGCTGGCGTCCAGGCAGACGGAGCGCCCGTCACGCAAGGTCTCCCGCGCCGACGCGAACATGCGATCGTAGACCCGCGCCCGGTTCTCCGGCCGGTAAAGCCCCTCGTTCCACCTTCCGGCGGCGAACGTCTGTCCCTCCATAAGGTCTTTCCGCACGACATCGGAGCTCACCACGGTGATCCCGTTCCTGTCGGCAAGGGCCCTCGCCACGGTGGTCTTCCCCGTCCCGGAAAGTCCCATGGTCAGGACGAGATAGGGACGCTCGTAGCGTCGAATCAGTCTCTCGGCAAGCCCGAGGTAGGCCCGGGACAGGGCCTTCGAGCGTTCCCGCTGCTTTTCTGGAACCGAGGCGTCCCCCGCGGTGAAGGCGTGAACCTTGGCGCGGACCGTGGCGCGGTAGCAGGCGTAGAAGTCGAGCATGCGCGGTCCCCATTTGTCTTCCACGTGTGCAAAATAGACATTCAGAAGAACGGGATTCCGGAAGGCCTGCCCCAGGAATTCCAGTTCCATCACGAGGAAGGCGAGGTCGGACATGGTGTCGATGAAGCGGAAACGCTCGTTGAACTCGATGCAGTCGAAGATGTAGAGGGCCTTTTCCTCGAAGATGA
>Ga0256833_1000170_pt1 | contig 51263 bp, 43 predicted proteins | sample 356284metaG_FD_190535 | JGI IMG/M metagenome (GOLD analysis project Ga0256833, IMG submission 190535) | Hydrothermal vent microbial communities from Mid Atlantic Ridge, Atlantic Ocean - 356-284 | ecosystem: Environmental > Aquatic > Marine > Hydrothermal vents | place: Atlantic Ocean: Mid... | reverse complement strand
TCGGGATCTGGGGATTTGCCTGCATGATCGGCGGCCTGGCCACCAGCGGGACCGGCGAGCTCCTGAGGGGTCTGCTGACCGCGGTAACCGGCGGATGAATGAGGATGGCCGGCGCAGAATATCCTGCTCCGGCCACACAGCCAACCAGCAGGAAAACACCGCCCGCACTGCTGCGGGCGGTCGTGTACGTTCCAACAATCTTCATTGCCGGCACGCCTGGTCGGCAGCCGGTAACAAGGGGGGGGAAGATGTTCCTCCGCTCCTCCCGGCACCACAGGCGGCAACAGGGACGATAGACGAAAACCGGATCGACAGACAGGAGGCCGGAAGTTGCCGCACGAACCTGTGCACCAGTGGCAAGGCACGGCTCGGAGCCTGTCATTTCGCGGAGCAGGCCCCCTGTCATACGTTACAGCGCATCAGCCGGAGGTGGACCATGAAGGAAAGAGGCAAGAGGGACAGGGCAAGGATGTTGTTCGGATTCATGGTCGGTGCGCTGAGCGCCCTCATCTCCATCTGGGCGATGTCGGCCATGGTCGGGGTGCTCTACCAGTCCGGCTGGTCGGTGGGCGAGCTTGCCAGGCAGTATCTGCAGGCCACGGGAATCAGTGGTTCACCGCACACCCTGGTTGAATACTACGCGCACATCAAGGGAATCGAATACCTGATCTGCGTCGTCTTTTTCATCGCCTTTCCGACCTTCCACGCCTATGTCAACAGGGAGGCAGGGGAACGGGAAACAGGGGCGGCGGGACGGAGATGACTCCGGACCGGTCCCGGGGCGGACATCCTGTCACCGGCCTGTGCCTGCGAATCCATGAAAAAAGCCCGGTCAACACCGGGCTTTTTTCATCCTGAACACCGGAGCCGGAGGCGGACTAATCCACACTCACCAGGACTATGGTCGGCTCGGGACAGCGATAGATGATCTTTCTGGACACACTGCCCATGAAGAGATCCTGGACCGCGCCACGGCCACGCCTGCCCATGAAGAGGACATCCGCCTGCTCCCTGCCGGCGACATCCACCAGCACCTCGGCGGGATCGCCGCAGGCGGCAACCTTGCGGATCCTGCTCTCGTCAATGCCCCGACCGATCAGCGATGAGGCAGCCTCATCCAGCAGACTGGCAGCCGGTCCCGCGACTTCCTCCCCGCCGGCCAGGGCCTCGCCGCACCGGGCAATGTCGAGGACATGCACCAGGACCACCCTCTCCATGGTATCGGCGCAGGCCCTGGCCAGACGGCCTGCCCTGGCCAGGGCCTCGGCGGCGTGATCCGACTCGTCCAGGGCCACCAGGCAGCACCTGGGCCGGCAGCCCTGTTCCAGCAGCCTGCTGCCGGGGAGATAGATGGAGCAGTGCACCTCGCGGTGCAGGACACCGGTGGTCACACTGCCGACAAACATGTCGCCGACCCGGGAGAGACCGCTGCGCTGCAGGATCAGGGCATCGTATTCTCCGCTGTTGGCCTTTTCCACGATCTGATCCACCGGGTCACCGTCCTCGATCTCGATCTCGATGGCGGCCTCCAGCCCGGTCTGCCGGATCTCGTCCGCCGCTGTCTCGAGAACCGGCCGGATCTGACCCTCGATATAGCCGCGGCGCAGCTCCTTGAACTTGTCGGTGGAGATGACGTTCTTGGCCCGGAAATCAATGTTGGCCATATGCTCGCTCAGGTATCTGCCGGCCATGACATGGAGCAGAGTGATCTTCGCGAGCCGCTCGCCAAGGATGGTGGCCAGACATTTCATCAGCTCCACCGACTGGTCTCTGGAGCCGTCGATGTCCAGGGGAACCAGGAAACGTACTGTATCTTCAACTGTTCTCATAACGAAACTCCTCGTATACGGTTCGACCTAATAGGCAACCAGCAACCAGACATTGGCAATGGCCACACTGATAATCATGTAGGGAAACGCCACCTTCATGAACCCGAAGAACCGGATCGGATGGCCGGCGGATTCGGCGATACCGAGGGTCACCACGTTGGCGCTGGCGCCGATCATGGTGCCGTTGCCGCCAAAGCAGGCGCCAAAGGCCAGGGCCCACCAGAGGACGCCGCTCTCGGCGCCGGGAATGACCGTAGTCAGATATCCGACGATGGGCAGCATGGTGGCGGTGAAGGGGATGTTGTCAACAAAGGCGCTCATGATGGCCGATACCCAGAGGATAAGACAGATGGAGACAACCAGGTTGCCGCCGGAAAGCTGCCGGACCCAGTCGGCAACGATATCGAGCAGCCCGGCCTCCTCCACCGCGCCCACCAGGATGAAGAGGAACATGAAGAAGAGCAGGGTCGTCCACTCGATATCCTTTTCGATCAGTTCCAGCAGGTCGATCTTCTTGGTCAGCAGGCCGTAGGTGAAGAGCAGGGCCGCACCGAACAGGGCGGCGATGGAGACCTCCATGTGGAGGACGCCATGGGTGAGGAACATGGCAATGACGATCCCCATGATGATCAGACCCACCGTGAGCAGGGTGGCATCGGTGATCTGGTACTCCTCGCGCAGTTTGGCGATAAAGGCCTTGATGTCGGTTACATGGGCCTTTTTGTACTCGCCGTTATAGATGAGCTTGGTATAGGCAAAGAGCACCACCATGCTCACCAGGCAGACCGGGGCCAGGTTCTTGACAAACTCGACAAAGGTGAGCCCTGCATAGGACCCGATCATGATGTTGGGCGGGTCACCGATCAGGGTGGCGGTACCACCGATGTTGGAGGCCAGGATCTCGGGGATCAGCAGGGCGATGGGCGAAATGCCGAGCGACAGGGCGATCTCGATGGAGACCGGGGTCAGGAGCAGCATGGTGGTGACATTATCCAGGAATGCCGAAGCCACGGCGGTGAACGACATCAGGATGATGGCAAGAATGATGACATTGCCCCGGGCCAGTTGATAGCACTTGTAGGCGCACCACTGGAACACGCCGGTATGCTTGAGAATGCCGACGATGATCATCATGCCCATCAGCAGGAAGATCACGTTCATGTCAATGGCCCTGATGGCGCTCTCATAGGAAAGGATATGGTACTCCGGGTTGAAGGTCCCCACGGTGTAGCTGATGACCAGCATGATGGAGGCGCCCAGCATGGCGGCCAGGGTCCGGTGGAGGAGCTCGAACGAGATCAGGATATAGGCGAGGACGAAGACAACGGTGGCGATCCAGAAGGCCGGCCCCATGTGCCGCTTGATCTCCACATCGGTGCCGATACTGATTCCCGCCGGACCCCGGGCGATATCCTCCAGCGGAACCTGGACCTTTATCCTGGCATAGCTGGGCTTGTAGGCCTCCACCTCGAGGACGCCGTTTTCCAGCTCTCCCTCGGGCAGCCGGAAGACACCCTGGTAGGAGCCGTCCCTGGCCGTCGTTATTCCGCCGGAACCGTGGGCGGCGTGGGCGCTGACCGCTGCCTCCAGCTCCCTGCCGTTGAACAGGACCTTGACTTCGGCGTCAGCCACGCCGGCACCGTGCGGATTGAGGATCTTGCCGAAGATCCGCAACTGTTCCGTCCCGGTGGCCGCCGCCCCGCCGTGGGAACCGGTCTCCTCGCCGGCCATGGCCGACATGGCCGACATGACCAGCAGCACCCCCAGGATACAGGGCAGGATCCGCATGATACACACCTGCTTCAGACTGTAGTATCGCATTGTCACACTTTCTCCTTTTGATAGTTCGGCAACCTGCGCACTGCCGCAGGTTGCCGGGTAGAAAAACGGCGCTCCTAATAGAAGAGATACAACATCCCGATCAGCACTACAAGGAACAGGATGGTCATGCCGGCACCGGCACGCGCATAATCCACGGTCCGGTAGCCGCCGGGCCGCATGATCAGGGCGTTGACCTGGTGGGTGGGCAGGACAAAGGTATTGGAGGCGGCCAGGGCCACCACCATGGCGGTGATGCGCGGATCAGCACCCGCCTGGACTGCCATGGACATGCAGAGCGGCACCAGCAGGACCGTGGCGCCGACATTGGAGACCACCAGGGTGAAGAACGAGGTCAGCAGGCCGACCACCAGCAGGAAGACAATGGTGGGCACGGAACCGATGGCGTTCATGATGGTGACGGCGATGTACTCGGCCGCACCGGTCTTCTGAAAGGCCAGGCCCAGGGGGATAAGGCCGCCGAGAAGGAAGACGGTCATCCAGTCCACCGACTCGTAGGCCTCGTCAATGCTCATGACATTGCTCAGGATCATGCCGAGGGCGCCGGTGAGCAGGCAGACCGAGAGGGAGAGCTTCATGTCGGGAAACCCGATCATCGCCATCAGGGGCTGGAAGCCGAGCACCAGAGCCAGGGCCACGCCGAGCCAGAAGACCGCCACTTTGGCCTTGTCCTCCCGCATCAGCTCACCCTTGACCTCGGTGGTGAAGGCAAAGGTGTTCTTCGATTTCAGCCAGTGGAAGGTGGGCCAGGGCCCGAACATCAGGATGGCGTCACCCACCTTGAGCCGGTGCTGGGAGATATCACCGAAGATGCAGTAGCCGCCGGTGCAGATGGTGATGGGGTTGACCTCGAAGGCCTCCTTGAAGTGCACCTCGCTGAGCGTCTTGCCGACCAGCTCCGAGCGCTCGGTGATGATACCCTCCATCATGCCGGAATTGTTGGGCGAGAGGTCCTCGGCAAAATGCTCGAGATCAGGTTTGAGGGTGTAGTTCAACTCCTCGGCCATCCGCTCGACACTCTCCTTGCTCTGGGCGATGACGGCAAAGGTGTCGCCGGGCTCGAGCCGGTCGGTCTTGCGGGGCGCCAGGGACTTGGCCTTCTTGCGCTGGTGATAGATGGCGATGATGTTGATGTGATACTTCTCGCGGATCCCGAGTTCCTCCAGGGTCCGCATGTCATGGTTGTCCGGCGGCACCTCCAGCTCGTAGATCGTGTCGATCATGTGGTAGGTGTCGGCGATGGAGTCGGGCATCAGGCCGCCTCCGCCGCCCTCATCCGCCGACTTGGCCGGCAGGATGAAGCGGCCGAGGAAGATGAAGTAGAGGATCGCCGAGGTGACCAGAGCCAGGCCGATGGGGGTCTGGGTGAAGAGCCCCAGGGGCTCGATTCTCTCGGGCATGAAACCCAGCGAATTGGCCTGGTCGATCAGATCATTGAGCAGGATCGTCGGACTGGCGCCCACCAGGGTGATGGTACCGCCGATGATGGCGCAGAATCCCATGGGCATGAGAATGCGGGACACCGGGATCCCTGTCTGACGACCGATACGGATGGCTGCGGGCATGAACAGGGCCGCAGCGCCGATGTTCTGCATGAAACTGGAGATAAAGGCGACCGTGCCGGCGATCAGGGTGACGATCCGGCTTTCCGACTTTCCGGCGATCTTGAGGATATTGCGCGCCAGTACGTTCATGCAGCCGGTCTTGTCCAGGCCGGCGCCGATGATGATGACCGCGATGATCGAGACCACCGCGTTACTGGAAAGCCCGCTGATGGCCTCCTTGGGCGTCACCACGCCCAGGATGGGCAGGATGACCATCATGATGATGCCGACCACGTCCACCCGGACGAACTCGAAGATAAACAGCAGGATGGCCAGCACCAGCACCCCCATGACCACCCCCATCCTCGGGGTCAGGGTGACGGTCTTGACCGCCTCCTCCGCCCCCATGGCCACACCGGAAAAGAGCAGGAGACACCCTGCCGCGACCCCGAGTGCGAGTAGCAATCGATGGAATCCTCTTCTCATTTCAAACCCTCCTTCGCAAACATACCACGGTTAGCAGAAAACACTGCACCAGGACCGCGATCCATCCGCGGCCTGGCTGGTAAGCCCTCACGGGATAACCAGCCATCGGTTTTTTCGACCACAATGCTGTAAGCGCTCTCAGGGGCCGCAGATCTGTGCGGGCGTGCCTGACCGCAGGCAAGCGAAGACTCCGTGCGGTCCCTGTGAGCGCTTACCCTGATTGTTCTGATTGCTCATCTCCCGGACGTTGCCCAGTCCGGAGACGGTTTTTCGTAACAGTTCACCCCTATCGGCAACCGCCTAAAAAGACAGATACTCCTGGTAAAAGCTCCGCTCTGCCTGATCGCGGCTGGCCCCCAGGTAGGCGAGCGTAGCGAGACTCCGACAGCCCGCTATGCGGCCAGCCGCGAGCGCGTGCAGGCAAGCGCAGACTCCGGATGGCGTGCTGCTGAACATTTACGGAAAATCTGGCCCGGTGTGCCGGGGACAGCCGCTGATTCAGGGTGCCGGGTCGCCGCTCAACTCGAGCAGCAGTTCCCCGGGCAGATCACCCCGGCGGATACGCCCCTTCAGCGCGGCCAGCAGCTCCTGCTCGATCTCGCCGGCACATTCGGCTGCATCGACCCGATCCAGGCCGCCCAGGGTGACGGTAGCCCCCCCATCTGCGGCCGCTGCGCAGGCAACCCGGATCTCCCGCTCCGGTTCTGCAACATGACGCGCGGCAAAGACGAGGCAACGGCCGAAGAGGTGCATGAAGTGAAACGGTGCCGTGGTCAGGACTACACGTTCCTCCGGTCTCTCCACCACCGCCCTGACCCGGTCCCCGGCCAGCAGGCGGCCCGAGAGAGAAACCGTCACCTCCAGCAGTGCACCGATATCCGCCCCGGTCCGGTCGCTGTCCACGCTGTGGGCAAAACTGTTGAGGCAGCGGATGATCCCGTCCGCCCGCCGCACCTGGCCGCTGATCCGCTCCGACAGGAGAAGCCAGCGTTCCGGATCAACGGCCGCTCCCTGCCCGGCCATCAGCACCAGGTCCTCGAGCAGGCCGGCGTTCTCGTTGATGATCCCCAGGCAGTTGTTCAGCTCATGGGTCGTCAGGGCGGTCATTCCGCCGAAAAACCGCAGCCCGGCCGGCCCGGCCACATCCCAGTTCATCTCCACAGCGACCTCCAGTGACAGGAAAACTCTCTTTCAGCCGAGGACCTCCTTCATCTTGCCGACCAGGACCTCGATATCGATGGGCTTGGTCAGGTAATACTCCTCCCCGGCCTGGCTGACGCCCTCGTCGAAATCGGCCTGCGAGCCATGGCCGGTGAGGAAGATGATGGCCAGCCCGGGTCTGATGCTCCGGATCTCGCGGGCCAGTTCAAGCCCGCTCATGCCCGGCATCCTGACATCGAGGATGGCGATGTCGTACTCTTTCTCGCCGATCAGCCGCAGGGCCTCCCGGCCGCTGGTCACCCAGTCAGCGTCGATGCCCCGAAAGGAAAGTCTTTCCGCCACCGTGGAGACCAGTTCCGTCTCATCATCGACGAGCAGTACATGCATGATCTATTCTTCCTCCGCTTCGATCTCGTAGGGCAGGGTGATGGTGAAGGTGGTGCCCTCGCCGACCACGCTTTCCAGCTCCATGGAACCACGCAGGTCCCGGACCAGGCCATAGGTTATGGCCAGCCCCAGGCCGGTGCCGCCGTCCCGGGTCCTGGTGGAGAAAAAGGGTTCAAAGACCTTTTTCTGATTCTCTTCGCTGATACCGCAACCATTGTCGCTGACAGAAAGGACAACGCCCTGCTCGCCGGGGATGTTGCGGACCCGGATCTCCAGGCGCCCGCCCCGGTCCATGGCGGCGATGGCATTGTTGATCAGATTGAGCAGAATCTGCTGCAGCTTGCCGCGGTCACTGATGATCTCGGGCACATCTTCGGCCACATCGATGGCAATGGTGATGTCCTTGTACTCGGCCTCCTTGCGGACAAAACTGACAACCTCGCGGACCACGTGTTCCACGTCCATGGCCAGGACCGAGGTATCCATCTTCCTGGCAAACCCCAGCAGCCGGTGGGTAATGGTGCCGGCCCGCTGCACGGCGGCGATGATGTCGTCGGTGATCTTCAGCAGGCGTTCATCTTCCCGGTACCGGTCGTCGTACCGGAGGAGATCCTGCAGCAGACCGGCCTTTTCATTGATGATGGCCAGGGGGTTGTTGATCTCGTGGGCCACACCGGCGGCCAGCCTTCCGATGGAGGCGAGTTTGTCGGAACGGGCCACCTGGTCGAGATACTCCCGGCGCCGCAGGTCGGCCTGGTAGAGTTTCTGCACCACATAGGTCACCAGGGTGAAGACAACCAGGAGAAGGAAAACCGTGGACAGGGCCACCAGGCCGAAGATATAGCGGCGGATGCGTCCTCTGAATTTCTCCAGGTTCCGCTCCGACACCACCAGGCCCAGCTTCATCGCTGTCCTGCCGATATAATCGGCTCCCACAAAGAGAACCCTGCCGTCCCCGGTCTCGGGATGCTCCACCATGATCGCTGTCGGCAGGTCCCGGTCCTCCGGCATGACCGCCCTGTCCCCCGAAGCGCCGAAATAGGCTGATTCCGTCAGCAGCCTGTTGCTGCTGTCAACGATGAAGACATCAACGATGTCCTCCAGTTCCAGCTGGTCCAGGAAACCGCTGATCGCCCCGGTGGGCAGCAGGCCGCGCAGGTAAAAAAAGGAGCCGTCCCGGTCCGCGATCCGGACCCGGACAAAAAGGTAACGGGTCCCCCCCTCGCTGACAATATGGCCCATGCTGAAGTTCTCCTCATGGAGATCGTCGATCCACCTGGCGGCCCGATGGCGACGGCAGTGGGTATCGATGCAGCGGGAGGCCAGGACATGCCCTTCGGCACCGAGGACATCCAGGTGAATGAAGGCATCGTCCGTACCGGCCATACTGGCGAAGATCTGCGCCAGCAGTGCGGATTCGACAAGCTGGTCGCGGCCGTACATGGTGCCGATGACCTGGAGCACCATGATGTACTGTTTGAGGAACATATAGACATCCAGGGCCGTGTCAGCGGCAAAGACCCTGGTCTCCTGGAGCAGCTCCCGGACTGCCTGTTCCCTGGAGTTCTGGTAGAAAAACAGGGTGGAGGCTCCCAGGGGCACGAGGGTCAGCAGACAGATGCCGGCCGCCAGCATCTTCCACTTGTTGCGGAAGATATACTGCTGTCCTTCGGCCCCGGCCACCCGCTCCCTGTGATCCCAGAACGGGACCTTGATGCGCTCCAGAAACGACATGCCCCTCCAGCCCGACTAGCCCTGTTTCTGCCGGCGCACCTTCTCGTGCGCCTCCTTGATCACACTGCTCAGCTTGGTGATGTCCACAGGCTTGCGAAGATAGGCAAAGGCGCCGAGTTCCATGCATTTTTTCCTGTCCTCCTCCGAACCGTGGCCGGTGAGGATGATCACCTCCACCTCCGGCCGGGTCTCCTTGACCCGCTTCAGGACCTCGATGCCGTCGACCCCGGGCATCTTCAGGTCGAGGACCATGACATCGGGCTGGTCATGCTCGATGAGGTGCAGGGCCGACTCTCCGTCATGGACAACCGCCGATCCCATGTCCCGCAGGGCCAGCCGCTCGGAAAGGGTCTTGACGAACTCCTGCTCGTCGTCAACCAGCAGGACCCTGGAAGGCATCTCCATGTTGTACTTCCGGTACACATCGGTCTGATGGAAGTCCTTGCTCAGACCGATCTCCACCTCTTCCACGCCGTCCACCTGTTCGACAATGGCCTTGAGCTCCTCCTTGAGGCGGTTGAGCCGGGTGACGTTCTTGTTGAGGATGATCTTGACCCTGCCGTTGACCGCCTGCACGGTCAGGTCGTGACCCTTTTTGGCCAGGGCGACCTCGACCATGGCCTGAAGGTTGAAATCCTCCACCGCCTGCTCGGAACTGGGGGTCGGCTGGAGGATATCCTTGTCCAGGTAGCCGATGATCAGCTCGGCGGCATCCTTGACCGATTCCTTGTTCATGGGGATGAGCAGGTCGTAGTCGGCGGGGTTGAAGGCATCCTGGATACCGCAGTACCTGGCCAGCCACTGGGCCCGTTCCTCATCGAGACTGCTGATGAGCTTCTCCGCCTCCCTGGCGGAAAGCCCCCGCTCCTCCATGGCCACCTTGATGCGGTACTGTTTGTCGGCGATCAGCCCGACCCGAAAGAAGTGGGTGATCTCCCTGGGGATGAGCTGGGTCGAATAGCCGGTGAGGATCAGGTCGCGGCCCGCCGAGACCATGAGCAGCTTGGACAGGACCAGCTTGATATGGGCCAGGGCGAACTGCTTTTCGTGGGTGAACTTTTCAAAGATCGAGGTCTTAAGCGTCAGTGCCCGCCTGACCTTTGCCTCGTCCATGCCGGCCAGAACCGCCGCTTCGGCAACGATCTGGTCAGTGGTGGTCAGCCGGAAGCTGGTCCTGGCGGTCAGCTCTTTCACCACCTCCTGTTCCCTGCAGAAATCCGCGCTGAATATTGTTATGATTGCCATATGTCTCTCTCCTTGACTGTATGATAGTTCACTCCTTACAGGTCCTCGCCGGCACCGCATCGTTGCATGATCCCACCCGGCGGCAGGAGCGGATATGACCGAGGCAGACCTGACGGCCTGCGGATCCTGTCCCCTCCCGGATCGAGTCAGCGGGAGCAGACAAGGTTGAAGACCGGGTTGACCATACGATCGCCACTTCCCCCTGTCCGTTGCGGGTCAGGCTCGGACAGGATGTAACGGATGGCCGGTTCCTGCTCTTCCAGCTCCGCAATGGCCTGTTGCTTGTCATTGATATTGATGATCGAGCTCACCCTGACATTCATCTCCCGGCCCTGACCGGCAAAATCCGCCGCCGACCTCTTGGCCTGTGCATAGAACCGGGCCTCGGCCCGCGCCCGCTCTGCTCCGGAAAGGGAGAGAATCTCTTCATTGACACTCAGCGAGATGATCTCGAAGTCCAGGCGCTGGGCCATCTTCAGGGCATACTCCATGAGGGGCCTGGAAAACGACTCGCCGCTGACAACAAGGATCTTCGGTACTGTTTTCTTGACTTCAACCATGCTGGAAACGGTTCCGTGACACTCATCTGTTGGTCTGTACCAGCCACTCAAATAGCATAGACCATGCCACATTGCCGCAAGATCATTTTACCAAATAATTCTGATAAATTACAAGAAAAGCTGTGCAAGAACCTCCAACGATCGGTTTCCTTTCCCCCCTGAATCTGTTACAAAGTGCAACGATGCGTCCCCTCCTGCCACCGGAACCGGTCCCCCGCCACTGTCGGCAGCGGAAAACACCGGGGGCGACAACGTGGTTGTTGCCAGCGACGGCATACATACCACATTGTGCGATTATCGAAGACAAAGCCCGTGGCCCTGGCCGGTCAACGCTTTTTTCTGCAGATCCTGAAACGGACCGGGATTCCGTCCCGGTGCAACAGGCAGAACACCGCAGAGCCCCGACCCGGACCGAGGAAAAAATCCCGGCCGGCCCGGACAGCGAATCCGGCCACATCCACCCGTGACCGCCGGGAGGGAGCCCAAGACAACATATCAACCGTTGCACATTGCATCGGGTTACTTTTTGCAACATCACCCATGTTCTTCCCCGTCACCCACCTCAGCAGGCTGATCTTCAACGGCATGGCCTACATCACCATTCTCGGCCTCCTCTCCCTGGTCCCCCTGCGCGATTTTCGCAATTTCAACCGGGAGCTGGAGCACCTTGTCCAGGCGGGCCAGCTGAACACCCTCATCGAGATGCTCAGGCAGTCCGAGGAGGAGTACGTGGTGGGACACGGGAAAAGCGAACTGGAGAACAACCTGAAACTGCAGCAGCGGATCCATGCGAAGCGGCTCGCCCTGGCAGGCATCATCACCGAGGAGCATGCCAGCCAGGCCCTGGCCGGGATGATAGATGCCAGCCAGCAGTACGCAGGGACCATGGAACAGCTTCAGCTCTCGCTGGAGAGGGGAACGGCAGGGCCGGACGACCTGCACGGGGTGGACCTGGCCGGGGAGCGGCTGCAGAAGCTTTCACGGCAGCTGCTGCACGAGGAACAGGAACACCTGCGGACCATGGTTTCGCGGTTCAGGAAGCAGCTGATCACCTTTTTCCTGGTCTCGACCCTGCTGCTGGCGGTCATGCTCTTTTCCCTCTGGCGCGGCATATTCCGTCCCCTGAAGGAACTCGAGCAGACTGCCCGCTCCCTGGCCGAGGGCAGTTTTGAACCTGTCCCCCGGGAACCATCCCGGGGCTGCTCCTACGAAGCGACCAGCGTCTTCCATGCCTTCAACTCCATAGCCAGGGAGCTGGAGGCTGACCAGGTACGGCTGCTGGAGGCGCACAAACTCTCCTCCCTGGGAACCATCGCCTCGGGCACCGCCCACCAGCTCAACAATCCTCTCAACAACATCTCCACCTCGAGCCAGATCGCCCTGGCCGAGCTGGAAGAGGGCAACCTGGAGTTTATCCGCAAACTGCTCAGGACCATCGACGACGAGGCGCAGCGGGCCTCCCGGATCGTCCGCGGCCTGCTGGAATACTCCAGGGACCAGGACTTCGCCATCGTACCGGGCCCTTTGGCCGAGGTCGCGGCCAAGGCGGTCATGCTGGTGCGCAACGAGGTCCCGGACGGACTGACCGTGATCAACCAGATCAGGGACCGCATCATCCTGCCCATGGATGGGCAGAAGATGACCGAGGTCTTTGTCAATCTCCTCATCAATGCCATCCAGGCAACCCCGCCACCGGGAGAGATCACCCTGTCGGCGGCCATCCAGTCGCCGCGCGACCGGGTGGTGATCCGGGTTCGCGACACGGGCCAGGGCATCGACGCCCGGGATCTGCCCTACGTTTTCGACCCCTTTTTCACCACCAAGCCGGAAGGTCGAGGCACCGGCCTGGGCCTGTCCGTGGCCCACGGCATCATCCGGCGGCACGGCGGTACCATCCGGGTGGAGAGCAGCAGGGGAATGGGTACCGTGTTCATCATCACCCTGCCGCTGCAGCCGCCCTCCCGCGCGGAACACCGGACAACAGAGCGAGACACCCATGCTGCCAGCTGAAGAGATCCATATCCTTGTCGTGGACGATGAGATCGTCAATCGGGAGAACATTGCCCACGTCCTGGCCAGGGACGGGTACCAGGTGGAAACCGCCGACAGCGGCATCGAGGCCCTGGAGCGGCTGCGGAGGACCCGCTTCGACCTGGTGATCACCGATCTGCGCATGGCCGAGATGGATGGCATGCAGCTCATGGAGACCGTCAAGGAACAGCAGCCTGATGCGGAGGTCATCATCGTCACCGGTTTTGCCACCGTGGACTCGGCAGTGGATGCCATGCTCAAGGGCGCCTTCTACTACCTGCCCAAACCCTTCAAGATCCCCAAGCTGCAGAACCTGGTGGAAAAGGCACTGGAAAAGACCAGGCTCCGCCGCGAGGTGATCCTCCTCAAGCAGCAGATCGACGGCAAGCGCCGGGTTCAGTTCATCGGCCAGAACCCGGCCATCCTCAGGCTCAAGGACGACATCGCCGAGGTGGCCCAGCTCGACTGCCATGTCCTCATCACCGGCGAGACAGGGACCGGCAAGGAACTGGTGGCTTCCACCATCCACGAACTGAGCCCCAGGGCCAACAAGCGGTTTCTGCCCATCAACTGTGGAGCCCTCAGCGAAGGGCTCATGCTCAACGAGCTGTTCGGCCACGAGAAAGAGGCATTTACCGGCGCCACCGGCTTCCGGATGGGATTGCTGGAATCGGCCGAGGGGGGAGTGATTCTGCTCGATGAAATCGGCGAGATGCCGCTCAGCATGCAGGTCAAGCTGCTGCGGGTCCTCCAGGAAAAGAAGATTCTCCGGGTCGGCGGCACCCGGGAGATCCCCATCGACTGCCGGATCCTTGCCGCCACCAACCGTGACCTGAAGGACGAGGTGGCCAGGGGCAGGTTCCGCAAGGACCTCTATTACCGGATCAACGTGGTTTCCCTGTTCATCCCGCCCCTGCGGGATCGCAGGGATGACATCCCCCTGCTCATCAGCCATTTCCTGGCCAAGCATCCCGGAGCCGATGGTTCGGTGAAGACCGTGTCCCCCGAGGTGATGGACTTTCTCACCGCCTACGACTATCCGGGCAATGTCCGCGAACTGGAGAACATCATCGAGCGTTCCCTGGCCATGTGCGGCGAGGCGGAGATCAGGATGCACCACCTCCCGCCCGACATTGCCGGCAAGCGCCCCACGACCGCGCCCACGGCGGCAGCGGACAGGGAGGCCGCGCTGCACAGCCTGGAAGTGCATGAGCGCAACTATATCCTCTCGGTCCTCAAGAGCGTGGACGGCAACCGGTCCAAGGCGGCGCGGATCATGGGAATCGACAGGGTCTCCCTGTGGCGCAAGCTGAAAAAATACCAGGACGCCGGCCTGGATATCGAACAACACCTGAGCAGAGATTGAGCATCCACTCTTCTGCCTCACCGGCAACACGTCGTTCTCCTGATCAACACCTCCATGTCCGGCAGCGGTGATCCGTTACGATTTCCGGGGATGTTTTCACCCTGTTTTTTCAACGATCTTCCGCCGGCGCCCTGGTGATCTCTCCACCACAACCGGGAAATCATCCTCCATGGAGACGGGCTTTCCCCTTGACATCGTCCGGAAAATCGCTCAAAATTGATCAGAATCATTCCTTGTTCCCAACCCGTCTCAATCATTTCATGCTCTTGCCAGGAGGTCCTGTCCGGACAGGCCGCTGTTCAGCATTTCAAATTTTGAAAGGTGAAAAGCCTTCCGTCCCGGGAAGCGTTCTTTCATTTTTTCAAAATCTGAAAGACTGCTGACATCCCTGTCCTGCGCCTCGCCGGTGATGATCGTTGCCATTGTTCACCGGTCGGACAGGCACGGGGATGCCGGCCCGGCTGTGCGTCGACCGAACTCCCCCGGGAGGGACCGGCGACGTGCTCCAGCGCGGCTGGCCCGACCCCTCCGGATCCCCTGTACTCCCCATCCGGTCCCGGTTCCGGGATATGCGGCCGCAGATCCTCTCATCCAGTTCACGGAGAAAGAGCCATGGAATCCACGGCCCTGGGCGGCGACACTGTTCTGGAACGACTGCTGCGCGGAAACCGGCGCTTTGCCGCCGGCTGCTGCCGCCATCCCCGTCAGGACACCGGCAGGCGCAATGCCCTGGTCAGCGGCCAGGCACCTTGGGCCGCCATTCTGTCCTGTGCCGACTCCCGGGTGCCGCCGGAGCTCATCTTCGACCAGGGACTGGGCGATCTCTTTGTCGTCCGGGTTGCAGGCAGCATCATCAATGACCACCTCCTCGGCAGCCTGGAATATGCCGCCGTCGGCCTGCGCGTCCCCCTGCTCATGGTCCTTGCCCACTCCAACTGTGGCGCCGTGGCGGCCGTTGCCTCGGGCGCGGACCTGCAGGGCCACATGGCAAGCCTTGCCCCGGCCATCCGGCCCGCCGTGGACCGGGCCGGGAGCATGGAAGGCGATCTGACCGACAATGCAGCCCGGGAGGTCGCCCGGATGACGGCAGGGCAACTGACCGCCTCCGAACCGATCCTCGCGCCGCTGGTCCGCAACGGACAACTTCGTATCACTGCCGCATTCTACCACCTGGCCCACGGAACCGTGGAACTGCTCTCCTGACCCGGACCGAGCCACGGGCCATCAACAGCCTGTCTGATCCCGCGAACCATCCCGACACATACCGACAGCAAGCAAGGTGACAACGAAATGATCTCCAGACTCATTCCCGGACTCTTCCCGTTTCTCCGCTGGTTCAAGGGCTACAGGGGTGGTGATTTCAAGGCCGACCTCGTGGCGGGCGTCACCGTCGCCCTGGTCCTGATCCCTCAGTCCATGGCCTATGCCCAGCTCGCCGGCCTTCCTGCATACTACGGTCTCTATGCGGCCTTCCTGCCGCCCATGGTGGCGGCGCTGTTCGGCTCCAGCCGCCAGCTGGCCACGGGCCCGGTGGCCGTTGTCTCGCTGATGTCTGCAGCCTCCCTGGAACCCCTGGCCACGGCCGGATCGCCCGAATTCATCGCCTACTCCATCACCCTGGCCATGGTGGTCGGCCTGTTCCAGTTCACCCTGGGTGTGCTCAAGCTGGGCATGGTGGTCAACTTCCTCTCGCACCCGGTGATCAACGGTTTCACCAATGCCGCCGCCATCATCATCGCCTCCTCCCAGTTCTCCAAATTTTTCGGTGTTTACGTGGACAAGGCGCCTCACCACTACGAGACCATGATGCGGGTGGCCCGGGCAGCCATGGACTACACCCACCTGCCCACGTTACTCTACGGTATCGGCGCCGTGGTGATCATGGTGGTTCTGAAAAAACTCAATCCCAGGATTCCCAACGTCCTGGTGGCCGTGGTGATCACCACCCTGATCTCCTACTTCACCGGCTTCAACAGGGATGTCCATGTCAGTGTTGCCGCCATCGAGGTTCCCGGCCTGGAGGACAGGATCCAGAGATTCAACCGCCTGGTGAGGGAGATCAGGGAACTGGGACAGAAACGTGCCACCCTGGGTCTGGAGATCGACGAGCAGCTGATCAGGGACGAGGCCCTGCGAGGCACCAAATCCATAGCCGTGCTCCGGATGGAGAGCGAGGTCAACATCCTCACCGCCCGGCTGGAGGAGACCAGGGAGCGGCTGCACCAGGTTAGAAATCAACTCCGCCAGATGAAGCTGGCTGCGGTCCGCCGGGGCGACAGCACCATCTTTTACCCGAAAAAGGATGTGCCGGAAGGGTTGAAGACCGACGGAGGCACGTGGCGGCTGGCCGTCCAGGGGGTTCCCCTCGACCCGGACAGGCTCAAACTCATGGGCGGCGGTGCCGTGGTGGGCAGGATCCCCGAGGGACTGCCGCCGTTCACCATGCCTGATATCAGTGCGAAGTCCTTTGTCAAGCTCTTTCCCACCGCGGTCATCATCTCTCTTCTCGGCTTCATGGAAGCCATCGCCATCGCCAAGGCCATGGCCGCCAAGACCGGCCAGCGCCTCGACCCCAACCAGGAGCTCATCGGCCAGGGCCTGGCCAACATCGTCGGCTCCATGGGCGCCAGTTATTCCGTCTCCGGTTCATTTTCCCGCTCTGCGGTCAATCTCCAGGCCGGCGCCGTCTCAGGGATTTCCTCCGTGGTCACCTCTGTGGTGGTGGTCATCACCCTGCTCTTCCTCACGCCCCTGCTCTATCATCTGCCGCAGGCCGTGCTGGCTGCAGTCATCATGATGGCGGTCATCGGCCTGGTCAACACCTCCGGCTTCATCCATGCCTGGAAGGCCCAGTGGTATGACGGTGCCATCTCCATCATCACCTTCATCGTCACCCTGGCCTATGCCCCGCACCTCGACAAGGGCATCATGGTGGGCGTGGCCCTCTCCATGGGCGTTTTCCTGTACAAGTCCATGCGGCCGGTGGTCGCCGAACTCTCCATGTACGAGGACAAGGTTCTCAAGAGCGCCGAGCATTACCGGCTCAAGGGGTGCCGGCACATCTCGGTGGTCCGCTTCGACGGCGCCCTCTTCTTCGCCAATGCCAGCTATCTGGACGAGCAGGTGACCAGGTTCCGGACCGAACACCCGGACCTGCGGTATATTCTCCTGGATGCCAAGGGAATCAACGATATGGACGCCTCGGGCGAGGAGGCCCTGGCCCTGCTGGTGGAACGGGTCCGTGCCGCCGGACTCGGTTTCGCCATGTCCGGGGTCAAGGGCCAGGTCATGCAGGTCATGGAACGGACCCACCTGCTGGACAAGATCGGGCTGGAGAACCTGTATCCGGATACGGAATCAGCGGTCAGGGATATCATCCGGAAGGTTCACTATCACACCGACCTTCCGGAAAAAGGCTGCAGGGACTGCCCCCTGACCCACTATGTGCCCCAGGATACGCCATGACCGGAAACCGGGCAGAAGCAGCGGCATTTCAAGGCCGCTGCCGATAGCGGTCAACTGTCACAAGACCGGCCCCCGGACGCAAAGCAACAGATCTCACCCCCCCAACCGGAAGAGGAGCAAGCATGGCATCCCACAGCAACCACATGCTCGGCAAGATAGAGACCATAGCCCTGGCCACGGACGGGACAAAATTCGGGGCCGGCGCGGAACGGGAGGCTCTTTTCCTGTGCAGGACATGGAAGGCCCGCCTGGTCATTCTCCATGTCATCACCGTTGATACGGAACTCGCCACATCGGCGCACGCGGAATCGGCCACCCTGCGCAGGGAAATCAGGGAGTATATCGGACGTCTGGAAAGGGAAGCTGCTGCAGGCAGCATCGAATGCAGGGCCATCATCGAAGAATCCTACATGCCCGAGAAGACCATCATCGAGCTGGCGCAACGCAACAGGGCCGACATGATCGTCATCGGCCGCCACGGCCGCAGCAGCCTGATGAAGCTGCTGGCCGGAAGCGTGGCCTCCAAGATCATCGGCCTCGGCTTCCCCCGGGTCCTGGTGGTGCCGAGAAACGCCCGCATCAACGTCGAACGGATCCTGCTGGCCACCGATGGCTCGGCGTTCGCCGGTCAGGCCACCGAGGAGGTCATCAGCCTGGCCATGCACTGTCCCTTTCTGAAGCAGGTCTTCGTCCTTGCCGTGGCGACGCGTGACGCCGACATGGAACAGGCGCGCCGGACCGTCACCGGGGCCTGTCGGCGGTTCGAGGAGCAGCGGGTGACCGCCGGCTGCGTGCCCATGGCCAGACCGGGGAAGACAGCCGATGTCATCACTGCCACCGCCAGGGAACACGACGTGGGAATGATTGTCATGGGAGGGCACGGCCGGGAGCTGTCCAGACTGCTCATGGGCCATGTGACGGAAAAGGTCATCAGCCAGGCCCACTGCGCCGTGCTGGTGATCGAAAAACAGGGAACGATGTAACAGTTTACCGCTCTCGGCAACCACCTGACCGACAGGAACTTTTACGTTCCATCGGCCTGACCGGCTCCGTAGGAGTAATCCCGCTGATACTCGTAAGCCCCGAAGAGCCTGGTGTCGAACACTGTTGCCCGGTAGGCGTTGAAGACCACGGCAACGATCTTGTCCCTGCCCACCAGGTCAAGGAGATCCTGGACATGTTCGCGGCGGCTGCCGCCCCAGCGGACAACCAGGATGATGCCATCCACCTGTTTCGCCAGAATCAGGGTCTCCGAGGCCGCCTGCACGGGCGGGCTGTCAAAGATGATGATCCGGTCGTCATAGCGATCCGCGAACTCCCGGACCAGACCGGTCATGGTCCGGGCGCCGACCAGTTCCGCCGGGTTGACCGGCGGCGGTCCGGCCGGCAGGAGAGAGAGTTTGCGTATGCCGCAGTTGACGAACATCGGCCCCACATCCTGGCCGTCCCGCAGGTGATCCGCCAGCCCCTGCTCGTTGCCGAGGCCGAAGAAGGCATGCAGGGAGGGCTTGCGCAGGTCGCAGTCCACCAGCAGACTGTAGGTGTCGAGCCCCTGGGCCAGGGAGACCCCCAGATTGGCACAGACAAAACTCTTGCCCTCGCCCGGGGTGGCGCTCGTGACCAGCAGGGTCCGCGGTATATCGCCGTCCGACGGATGCAGGATCCGGGTCCGCAGGTTGCGGAAACTCTCGGCCGCACCCCCGGCCGTGGCAGTGGCCAGGAGCAGCCGTTCGTCCCAGGAACCGGCAGCCGGCGGCACAACGCTCTTTCCCGGTCCCCCATCCCGTGGCTGCTCCACGGGCGCGGATACTCCGGCAGCAGGGGCATGGTCCGGTGCCCCGGTGTCGTCCGTTGCCGCAGGCCGGTGCACGCCCGCCTTGTTCAATGCCTTGTAGACCTTTCCCACACGTTCCTCCTCATGAGCCCTTTGGCAGGTATTGCGTAAAAGCACCGATGGTTCAATGCAGTTGCCGACAGCGGTGAACTGTTACGGTATTTCGAAGCGGTTGCCGATGGCGATGAGCTGATACATCCCTCGACCATGGATCTCACAGAAAGCGATCATACAGACGGTGCAGTTGCTGCAGCCATTCGGGCGGCAGCAATGATCCAAGGGGCGAATACTCCCGCGTCCCGGGCAGTGCCTCCAGGAGAAGCAGCAGCACGGCAATGACCAGCAGGAGGGCAAGGCCCCGCCACAGCAGGGACCATCGTCCGCGCCTGCCGCCCGTGGCAACGGGCAGCGGAGTCTCTTCACCGGGAAGGTGGAGATCTTCGACGCACTCCCTGATCAGATCGACGCCGATCCTGGGCCGGTCATCGGCAAAACCGGTGAGCAGGGCATGATCGCAGACGATATTGATGAGGCGTGGCGTTCCCCTGCTGACCTTATATATCAGGGAGACTGCATCGTTACTGAAGATATCCAGGTGCTGCCCGCCGGCTGCGCGCATGCGATAGCTGATGTACTGGGCGGTTTCCTCCCGGGTAAACCGCTGCAGGTGAAAACGGATGCCGATACGCTGCCTCAGGGGCAGCAGACGTTCGTCCCGCAGCCGGTCGTTGAGCTCCGACTGGCCGACAAGAAAGATGGAAAACACATCCTGGCCGCTGACATCCTGGTTGGAAAGCAGCCGGACCTCCTCCAGCAGCTCCACGGGCAGCATGTGCGCCTCGTCGATTATCAGAAGGACCCGCTCGTCCCGGTCATGACAGGCCTTGAGAAAGTCGGCAAAGGCCAGCAGGAAGAGGGCCTTGTTGCCCTCCCAGGGCAGTTTATACTGGTGGGCGAGAAAGGAGAGAAACTCGTCGCGGGACAGGGTGGGGTTATTGAGCAGGCAGCAGTGGACCTCCATGTCCAGGGAACGTACCAGGACCTGGAGCAGGGTGGTCTTGCCGGTACCGACATCACCGGTCAGGACCAGAAATCCCTTTTTGGCGATCACGCCGTAGCGGAGAACGGCCAGGGCCTCCTGGTGTGTCTCGCTCATGAAGACCTGGTCCGGATTGGGTGCCAGGTCAAAGGGTTTGCTGGAAAAACCGTAGTACTTTCTATACATTGTTCCGTCGATGGTCGTTGTCGGCCAGGGTCTTCCGCATCACCACGATCTAGAGAAGTAATAGTTCACCGCTATCAGTGATGGCGTCGCAAAAAGTCCGATCTACTGCGTTGTAGCGGGTACGGCCAATGCTCGACGTACTACATGTACGCCTCCGCTTGGCCGACACCGCTACGCCTTGTATATCGAACTTTTATGCTGAGCCATCTTTAGAGTGTGATGGACTTTTTACGAGTCCATCATCAGTAACTACTACCTGAAAAGCAGCAATACTTTTGGTAAACGTTCAGCAGTGCGTCAGCTGTGCGTGATCGTGGCTGACCGCTATAGTCGGCTATGCGGCCAGCAGCGAGCGCGTGCAGATGGCGTGCTGCTGAACGTTTACCTAGAGAATGATCTGGCCCTTGCGCCAGAACCAGACCAGCGCGGCCAGCAGAAGCACACCGTAGAGCAGGTAGAGCAGTGTCCAGAAGATATTCCAGAACCGCCGTCTTCGCGCCTCGGCCCTGGTCTCGAGATAGGGTACCGAACAGGTGACCGTCATGCCGAGGAACTCCTCCAGATCATCCACATCCTTGAATGAGGTATCGATGAAGTCGAGCCCGACAACCACTCCGAGCCCCAGCGCCAGCCCGGCGGCAAGGGCGAGCAGAAGCATCTTCTTGAAATCGGGCTTGAAGGGCTTGTCCGGATAACGGGCAGGATCGACGATCTTGAACTTGCTGCCCTTCTGTTTCCGCTCCAGGTGTTCCGCCGAGGAGGCCTGCAGGTTCTGGGCCACCAGGTAGTCATAGTGCCGCCGCAGTTCATTGTAATCCCTGGTCAGGGCATTCCACTCCGCCTCCCTCACAGGGGCTGCGGCCACCCATTTCTCATACTTGTCGATCTCGGCACGGACCTTTTTCTGATCCGCCCGCAGCTGCCTGATGTTGAGGTCGATCTCCTTGAGCTGCAGCCGGGCCCGGGCGATCTCCGCGTCCTCGGATGTCGGCGGCGAGACCGCAGACGTTGCGGCCCCCTCCTTTTTTTCCTCGGCAGCAGGCTGGCTGGCCAGTTCCTGCTCGAGCCTGGCGATCATCTGCCGGGTTCGCCGGACCTCGGGATGCCGTTCCGTGTACTTGCTGAGCAGCGATTCGAGATACTGCTGCAGGGCGTGCAGCCGCTCGGCCCTGCTCATGGGCCGGGCAGCAGTCCCTGCCTGCCCTGCTGCCGTGTCGGTGCCACCGCCGGGCAGAATGGCCGTGGCCAGCCGCTGCCGCAGGGCGATCTGCTCCTGGACCAGGACCCGGGTCCGTTCCAGGTCCTGGATGGAATCCTGGATATTCTGATACTGTTCATGCAGGGCGGTGAGCCGGGCGAGATTGCTCTCCCGCTGGTCCGGCATCTCGTTGTAGTATTTCAGTTTGTAGTCCCGCATGGCCTGCTCCTTCTTGTCAAGGACCATCTTGGCCATGTTGAGTTCGTCCTCCGTATACCTGGAGGTTTCCGTGGCCCTTTCCTCCCGGTACTTGAGGTTCTCCTCGATGAACTTGGAGGCCAGGGCATTGGTGGTCTTCTGCACCTTTTCCGGATTCCGTCCCTCGTACGTGACGGTGAAGGTATCTCCCCTGGTTGACGGCCGGATGCTGATCTTCTTGCGCATGAGCTCGATCACGTCCTCGATGGGCATCCTCTGCCGCTCCTCGGGATAGAGACCGAACTGTGAGATGATCCCCTCGAGGTTGTTCCTGCTCATGACCAGCTCGCTGAGCGTGCTCACCGTATCACGCAGACGCCGCTCCTCCCGCTCCGGCGCCATGCGGGCCGGATTGATCTGCTGCCGCTCATAGCTCAGCAGGGCCGTGCACTGGTACACCTTCGGCATACGGAGGTAGAGGAGCAGGCCGGCACTGAGGGCGATCAGCAGGCAGCCTGTGATGAACTTCCAGTGATGGGCCAGCAGATCAAGGTATTTCTTTACCAGTTGACGCTGTTGAGTTTCCATGATCTATATAGATACCGATAGGTTCGAAAAGCCCTCTGATGCCGGGTCGACAAACCCGACCGTAAGCGGTGACAACCACCGCATCTTCGCACGGTCGCTCCTGCCCGCACAGTAGGGGCTATCGGAGTCTCCCTGCGGTCGCTTACCTGCGGCCAGCAGCGCCTGCACTCCGGATCCCGAAAAAGAAGAGAACACGGCATGACCACCTGTGTCATAGGTGATATCCACGGCTGCCACGCATCCCTGGCTGCCCTGCTGGACCGGGTCGCGGACAGGGCCGACCGCTTGGTCTTCCTCGGAGACTATATCGACCGGGGGCCGGAGACAAGGAAGGTGATCGACCTGCTGCTTGCCCTGAAACGGCAACAGCGGCAGGTGATCTTTCTGATGGGCAACCATGAACTCATGCTGCAGCAGTACCTGGCCGGGGAGGATCGTTCCGTCTACCTGGGAGTCGGGGGCCGGCAGACACTGGCGAGCTACGACATCCCCGCCGGCCTGCGCGGACCGGCCATTGCCGCCGCCCTGCCCCCTGCCCACCTGGCGTTTCTCTCCGACCTGCCCCTGCACTGGCAGGACGAGCATGCCATCTATGTCCACGCCGGCCTGCAGCCGGGCCGCCACCTGTCACAGCAGAGCGCGGACTGGTGCCTCTGGGTACGGGACAGGTTCATCCGTTCAGACTACGACTTCGGCAAACCGGTGGTCTTCGGCCACACGGTCTTCGAAAAACCCCTGGTGCAGGCCAACAAGATCGGTATCGACACCGGTGCCGCCTATGGCGGCCGCCTGACCGCGGTCATCCTGCCGGAGATGGAATTCGTCAGTGTGCCGGGCGAACAGGTGCATCCCTATGGGGCCGCTCTGTAAAGACATGGTATAACATCGGGGAATAAATTACAAACCCGAGTTGTCAGAAAAATCGGCGACCGGAGAATGATATCCGTTCGTCTGCCGGTTCCGGCAAGGAGGACCTCCCTCACCAGCTCTCCGGGTCCAGCGCCAGGACCTCGGCGATCCTGTCGGCGCCGGACAGGAGCATGAGCAGGCGGTCGAATCCCAGGGCGATGCCTGCGGTCTCGGGCATGGCGGCCAGGGTATCGAGGAAACGATGCGGCATGGCAGCCGGCCGGCCGGCCGCGCGAATGGCGCGGATCTCGCCGGCAAACCGTTCTTCCTGCTCTGCGGGATCGGTCAGTTCCGAGAAACCGTTGGCCAGTTCGATACCGGCGATATAGAGCTCAAACCGTTCGGCAAGCTGCGGGTCTTCCGCCTTTCTCCTGGCCAGGGAGCCCAGCTCGACGGGATAGTCGCAGAGAAAGACAGGCCGCTGCCAGCCCAGGTGCGGCTCGACCCGTGTCACCAGGAGTTCATCAAAGCGGTCATCGGCCAGGGCGGCACGGGCCGGGATCCCGGCATAACGGCGGAAGGCTTCATCCACGGTCAGCCGCTCCCAGGGTGACTGCAGGTCCACCTGGCGCCCCTGACGGCGCAGGCCGCCGCCGTCGTCCAGGGCAGGGAAGTCACCCTCGCGGGCCAGGGCCTGCACAAGCTCCTCCACCTCCGCCATCAGCTCGCCGTAGCCCCAGCCGGCATGGTACCACTCCAGCATGGTGAATTCGGACCGGTGATACCGGCCTGCCTCGCCTTTCCGGAAACAGTGACAGATCTGGAACAGACGCGGGCAGCCCCTGGCGAGCAGGAGCTTCATGCAGAGTTCGGGAGAGGTCTGCAGAAACCGTTCTTCACACCGGTAGGGGACGATCTGGGATTCGGGGATGAGCTCGGACAGCAGCACCGGGGTATCGACCTCCAGGTACTGCCGGGAAAGGAAGAAGGAACGGACAGCCTGCAGCAGGCGGGACCGCTGCTGCAGGCGGCGGGGCGGCAGCACGGGAGGCGGTCACTCCTTGACCCTGGTGATGTACTCGCCGGTCCGGGTGTCGATCTGGATCCGGTCTCCCTGGTTGACAAAGGGAGGCACCTGGAGCCGGTAACCGGTCTCCACGGTCACCGGCTTGGTGTCGGTGCCGGAGGTGTCGCCCTTGACCCAGGGGTCGGCGCGGGTCACCTCCAGGTTGACGAAGATCGGCAGGCTGATGTCGATGGGCCGGTTGTCGAAGAAGAGGACCTGGACCTCCATGTTGTCCACCAGGAAGTTGACATTGTCACCCAGTTGCTCCCTGGTGAGGAATATCTGCTCATAGGAGCTGGTGTCCATGAAGTGGTACTCGTTGTCCTGCGAGTAGAGAAACTGCATGGTCCGTTCCTCCAGGTCCGGCTTCTCGAACTTGTCGTTGGAGCGGTAGGTCTGGGTGAACTGGTTGCCGGTGATCATGTTGCGCATCTTGGTGCGGTAGAGCGCCTGTCCCTTGCCCGGCTTGGAGAACTCGAACTCGATGATGATATAGGGTTCGCCGTCAATCTGGACCTTGAGGCCCTTGCGGAGATCTGATGCTGAATACATAAGGAATTCCCGGGTTGCGTTCCTGCGGTGTCAGACCTGATGGTCCCTGACCCCGCGATCCATTTTTCAATCAAACATTTTATATTACGGGATATACCCGGTTTTTGCAACCGGTTCCTGGACAACCGGCCATTATCTGCCCCTGTCCGGGGACCACCCCTTGTTTTCCGGCGCCATCTCCTTTACAGTATGCCGACGGACCGGAGAGATCACGCTCCCGCCTCCAGAAAACCGCCAGCAGATCCGACGTAAAAATATCGGCATTTTCAGGCAGTTGCCGATAGCGGCGAACTATTACGATCCGACAACCATGCAACAGAGAGCCGGTGTTCTATCCGATACCCACCTGAGCGGGGCCGACGCCACCTTCAGGAAGCAGATCAGCCTGTGTTTCGCCGACTGCGATGTCATCATCCATGCCGGTGACCTCACCGACCCCTCCATTCTCGATGCCTTCGGTGACCGGGAGATCCATGCCGTGCACGGCAACATGTGCCGGCAGGAGGCCTTTGCCCGCCTGCCCACCGAGACCTCCTTCCGCCTGGGCAGATTTCTCATCGGCCTCACCCATGGCGCCCATCTCGGGCTGGACATCGAGTCCGGGCTCTGGGACATCTTTCCCGGGGCCGACGCCATGATCTACGGCCACACCCACCGGCCGGTCTGCCACCGGATCGGCAACACCCTGGTTCTGAATCCCGGCGCCTTCAGGGCCGGCGGCCGCTTCGGCGCCCCCGGGACCTATGCCATCCTCGAGGCCGGCGAGAGTCTGCGGGCACGGATATACGAACTGCCGCACCTGCCATGAAGACCCTGTGGACCCCATGGCGCATGGAGCATGTGCTCGGTGACGCCCCCCGGCCGGACCACTGCCTGTTCGAACCCCCCGGCGAGGCCGCCTCCGACCGCGGCAACCTGCTTCTCCACCGCGATGCCCGGACCGTGGTCCTGCTCAACCGCTTCCCCTATGCCAACGGCCACCTGCTGGTGGCGCCGCGCCGTCACGTGGCGGACATCACCGACCTTACGCCCGGGGAGGACCGGGCCCTCATGGCCATGCTCAGGCAGTGCTGCCGCATCCTGCGCCGCCGTCTCCACTGCGACGGCATCAACATCGGCCTCAACCTGGGCAGGGTGGCGGGGGCCGGGATCGCTGAACATCTGCATTTCCACGTGGTGCCGCGCTGGCAGGACGACCACAACTTCATCACGGTCTGCGCCGAGATCAGGACCATTCCCCAGCATATCGAGGCGACCTACGACCTGCTGTTGCCCGATTTCCAGAAGCCTCTGCCCGAACCGACATCCCGATGAGCAAACCGGTCAAGATCACCCCCATGCTCCGCCAGTACCTGGAGATCAAGGAGCAGTACAAGGATGCCATCCTCTTCTACCGGATGGGCGATTTCTACGAGATGTTCTTTGACGACGCCGTCACCGCTTCCCGGGTGCTCGGCATCACCCTCACCTCCCGCAGCAGCAAGGACGACGCCAACCGGGTTCCCATGTGCGGCGTGCCCTATCATGCCGTGGCCGGCTACCTGGGGAAGATGATCAAGGCGGGCTATCGGGTGGCGATCTGTGAACAGATCGAGGACCCGAAACAGGCCAAGGGCATCGTCCGGCGGGAGGTGGTGCGGGTGGTCACGCCCGGGGTGACCACGGATGAACAGATCCTGGACGAAAAAAGCAACTGCTTTGTCTGCAGTCTCGCCATCCAGGTCTCGGGCCGGGGACGCAGGACCGCCGGCCTGGGCTTCCTCGATGTCTCCACCGGCAATTTCCGCTTAAGCGAGGTGGAGCTGACAGCAGAGGACGATGACCGGCTCATCGACGAAATCACCCGCATGGAGCCGGCCGAGCTGCTGCTGGCCGAATCAGCGGCAGAGCCCCTGGCCCCGCTCACCGGGACCCTTGCCACCCTGCTCGGCGGACTCTGCGTGACACCACGGCCGGACGACACCTTTGAGGAGGACACGGCCCGCCAGGTCCTGACTGAACATTTCAGGACCACCACCCTGGCCGGATTCGGCTGCGACACCATGACCGCCGCCATCCGTGCCGCCGGCGCCCTGCTCGCCTACATCCAGGAGACCCAGAAGACCGATCTCGGCCACATCCGCAAACTCACGCCCCTGAGCAGCCGGGACTGCCTGGTCATCGACGAGACCTCCCGGCGCAACCTGGAGCTCACCGAGACCATCATCGGCGGCAAGCGGGACGGCTCCCTGCTGTCCGTGCTCGACCTGACCTGCACGCCCATGGGCGCACGCCTCCTGCGCCAGTGGCTCCTCTTTCCCCTCCAGGACCGGGAGCGGATCCGTGCCCGCCTGGGCAGTGTCCAGGACCTGCTCGCCGATCCGGGCCTGCGCCGGGAGCTGCGTGAACAGCTCGCCGCCATCTATGACCTGGAACGTCTCTGCAGCCGGCTTGCCCTGGGTCACGGCAATGCCCGCGATATGACCAGCCTCAAGCTCTCCCTCGCCCGGCTGCCGGAGATCAGGACCATGCTCCTGGCGATGGAACCGGGCCTGCTCCGCTCCCTGGCCGAAGACCTCGACGAACTGGAGGACCTGCACGAGCTCATCGACCGGGCCATCCGGGAAGACGCCCCGGTCACCTTGCGGGAGGGTAACCTGATCCGGGAGGGCTACAACGGGGAACTCGACGAGCTGCTGCACCTGCTGCGGGACGGCAGACAGCTCATCCTGGAACTGGAGCAGCGGGAACGGGAACGGACCGGCATGGCCAAGCTCAAGGTGGGCTACAACAAGGTCTTTGGCTACTACCTCGAGGTCAGCCGCGCCCAGGCCGGAGAGATCCCCGAGGACTATATCCGCAAGCAGACCCTGGTCAATGCCGAGCGCTTCATCACCCCGGAGCTGAAGGAGCTGGAGAACCGCATCTCCTCGGCCAGCGAGCGGCGGCTGGAGCTGGAGTACCGCCTTTTTTCGGAGATCCGCAACCACATCGCCGCCCGGAGCCGCCGCCTGCTGGACAGCGCCGGTCGTATCGCCCGCATCGATGTCCTCGCCTGCCTGGCCGAGGCCGCGGCCCGCTACCATTATACCCGGCCCGAAATCAGCGAAGACGACGGGATCACCATCACCGAGGGCAGACACCCGGTCATCGAGCGTTCCCTGGAGGCGGGACGATTCGTTCCCAACGACATCCACCTGGACCAGCGGCAGCAGGAACTGCTCATCATCACCGGCCCCAACATGGCCGGCAAGTCCACGGTCCTGCGCCAGACCGCCCTGATCGTCCTCATGGCGCACATCGGCAGTTTTGTCCCTGCCGAGGCAGCAGAGATCTGCATCGTCGACCGGATCTTCACCCGGGTCGGGGCCATGGACGACCTGCGGCGGGGCCAGTCCACCTTCATGGTGGAGATGAACGAGACCGCCAACATCCTCAACAACGCCACCCATCGCAGCCTGGTGATCCTGGACGAGATCGGCCGCGGCACCTCCACCTACGACGGCATGGCCATTGCCCGCGCCGTTGCCGAGGAGCTGGCCGACAGGGACGGCCGCGGTATCAAGACCCTGTTCGCCACCCACTACCATGAACTGACCGATCTCGCCACACGTCATCCGAGAATCTGCAACTACTCCATCGCGGTGCGGGAATGGAACGACTCCATCATCTTTCTCCACAAGCTGGTCGCCGGAGCCACCAACCGCAGTTACGGCATCCAGGTGGCGGGCCTGGCCGGCGTCCCTCCCCATGTGGTGGCACGGGCCCACGAGATCCTGCAGGAGATCGAACAGGGCGGCCTGCGGTCGCGGGACCGGTTCCCTGCTGCCGGCAGGGACAGAAAACCCGCCAGGGAGAGGCACCGGCAGCCCTGCCAGCTCCCGCTCTTCCAGCCGCCGGCAGAGCCGCTGCGCCGGCTGTTGCAGGAGGTGGATCCGGACAACACCACCCCGCGCCAGGCCCTGGAACTCCTCTACCAGGCCAGGGCACTTCTGGATGACGCCGACTGAGAACAGCAGCTGGGCAGGGAGACGAATTATTTTGCCATTCCCGGGAAATACGGTATACTTTTTACTGGCTGGCCCCTGGCGGACAACCTACGCCCCGGGGCGCTGAAACCGGACTCGACAGAACCTTGCACGCCAGCCCGCAAAACGCGTAAAAGTCCCGGTAGTTCAATGTCGTTACCCATAGCGGTGAACTGTTACCACGACGCTTCCATGGTATCTCGGTCCTGTTCCATAACCGCCGCTCTGTGCCGCACACCATCTTCTTTCCCGTCCGGGTCTCCGATCCCGGGCACGGGTTTTCCGGTATGATGGCGATCCCCGGCAGCCGGATCCCGGCAAGATTCCCGGCACCAGGTGTACGCCGCATTACGGTCATCATGACCGGACTGCTGGTTCTCGCCCTGATCCTGCCGGCCAGGCCGACAGCAGGTGCCACCTCATCTTCCTACCCGGCAGCGCAACCGGCATCCCGTGCCAGCCGCGAATACAAGGCCGCGCGCGACTACTTCTACCGGCTTGAACGTGATCCGCAGGAGGCCGGGCAACGGCAGAACTGGCTTGCCGGAGTCCGTAATTTCCGCAAGATCTACAGCTCCATGCCGGATGGAAAACTGGCGCCCTCCTGTCTTTACATGATGGCCAGGATGTACAGGCGGATGTATGACCGGTTCCACCATCTCCTTGATCTGGATGAGGCTGCACGCTCTTTCCGGGAGCTGGCCCGGCGCTTTCCCGACAGCGAACTGGCCGATGACGCCCTCTTTGCCACCGCCGAGATCTATCGCCTCGAGAAAAAAGACCCCACCCGGGCCGCTGCCCTGTACAGCGACATCGTCAGCCGTTACCCCGGAGGTGACAGGTATGCCCGGGCCGTCAGCCGGCTGCGCGAGCTCGGACGCCACAGTGATATCACCATGCCCGCCCGCCTGGCCGGCAAATCCGCTGCAGAGGAACTGGTCCACATCCTGCCGGTCAGATTCTGGTCATCGGACGACTACACCCGCATCGTCATCCGGGCCTCGGCGCCGGTCCACTACACCACCAGGCTCCTGGAAAAAAACGGCTCCCTGCCGCGCAGGCTCCTGATCGACCTGCAGCAGAGCTATGTCCCGCCACGGTTCCGCGCCCCCGTTCCCATCGAGGACGGCCTGCTCAAAGAGGTGCGGACCGGCCAGTTCAACGACAATACTGTGCGGGTGGTGCTCGACATTGAGTCCATCTCCGACTACAAGATCTTCAGCCTCAACGATCCCTTCCGGGTGATCATCGACGCCCATGGCCGGAAAAAGAACAAACCGGCACCTGTGACCGGGGCGGAGGTACAAGAGAAAACCGCAGCCGGGCCCCGACCGGCGCTGGTCGTTGTCCGGCCCCGGGCGTTCAAGGAGAAGGTATCCCGGCCGGCAGGGAAAACGGACACTCCTGCCGTGATCAGTCTCAGGGACCGGAAAAAACGGCGGGTCGCTGCCGCTGCTCCTGCCGCGGCAGCCGATGCTCCTGATGCTCTTTCCCTGGCCCAGCAGCTCGGCCTGGGCGTACGGCGGATCATCATCGACCCCGGTCACGGCGGCAAGGACCCGGGCGCCATGGCCTTTGGTCTCAAGGAGAAGGACATCGTTCTCAAGGTCGCGCGCCAGACGGCCTCCATCCTCCGCAGCCGGTATGACTACGAGGTAATCCTGACCAGGGACCGCGACATCTTCCTCCCCCTGGAGGAACGGACCGCCATCGCCAACACGAAGAAGGGCGACCTCTTTGTCTCCATCCACGTCAATGCCCACCAAAAACGCTCTGCCGCCGGCATGGAGACCTTCTACCTCAACCTGGCCACCAACACCGAGGCCATGCGGGTGGCGGCAAGGGAGAACGCCACATCCACCCACAATATCAGCGAGCTGCAGGACATCCTCACCGATCTGATGAAAAACTCCAGGATCCAGGAATCCTCGCGCCTGGCCCGTTATGTTCAGAACAACCTGGTCGAGGGACTGCAGAGGGACAACTACAGGGTCCGGGACCTGGGCGTGAAACAGGCTCCCTTCTACGTGCTCATCGGCGCGGAGATGCCGGCGGTACTGGCGGAGATCTCCTTTATCACCAATCCGGAGGAGGCCAGACTCCTGCGCAGGGACAGCTATCTCAGGGACGTGGCCCGACAGATCGCGGCAGGGATCGCGGCGTATGTCGAGCATCACCGGACCGCGGCCCTGCGCTATTGATCGTAAGCACCCACAGGGACCGCACGGAGTCTTCGCTGCGCTCCGCTTACCTCTTTGCACGGTCGTGCCTGCCCGATCAGGTAGGCTGTCGGAGTCTCCCTGCGGTCGCTTACCTGCGGTCAGGCACGCCTGCACAGTTCCGCAGTCCCCGGGAGCGCTTACAGCATTGTGGTCGAGAAAACCGATGGCTGGTTATCCCGTGAGGGGGCACGGCGCTATTGCTCCATGTGGGCGGTGAACTTCCTGTCCACCCGCAGATCCCTGCCTTCCATGAACCGCTGCATGGACTCTGCCGCCACCTTGCCCTGGTAGACTGCCTTGGCCACGGTCTGCGGCCCCAGTACATTGTCGCCTCCGGCGAAAAGCCAGTCCACGCTGGTCTGCAGGGTCTCGGGATCGACCTGGTAGGTGCCCCAGGGGGTCTGCTGCAGCTCCACTCCCTGGTCCGCGGTATGATCGACCCGCTGGGAGATTGCCGGGATGATGGAGTCGGCCTCGATGATGAAGTTGGATCCCTCCCTGGCCACCGGCCGGCGGCGACCAGACTCGTCCGGCTCGCCCAGCTCCATGCGGATGCACTCCACCGCGGTCATGCGTCCCTTCTCGGAGAGGATCCTCACCGGTGCGGCCAGGATCTCGACCCGGACGCCCTCCTCCTCCAGATGATGGATCTCGGCCCTGGAGGCGGGCATCTCCTCCTTGGTCCGGCGATAGAGGATAAAAACATCCTTGGATCCGGTGCGCAGGGCGGTGCGGGCGACGTCGATGGCCACGTTGCCGCCGCCGACCACCACCACCTTGGAGCCGATATTCATCTCCTCGCCGGTCAGGACACGGCGCAGGTAATCGACCCCGTGCAGGACCCCCTCGGTCCCCTCTTCCCCCTCGATGCCCAGCTTCCTGCTCTCATGGGCACCCACCCCGAGAAATACCGATGCATACCCCTGTTCCCGCAGTTCAGCCAGGGTGACATCACGGCCCACGGTCACTCCGAGCCGGATATCGACGCCGCAACTCTTCAGGGAATGAAGCTCGGCACCGATGATATCGCGGGGCAGGCGGTAATGGGGGATGCCCACGGAAAGCATGCCGCCAAAGACCGGCAGGCTCTCGAAGATGGTGCAGGAATATCCCTCGTGAGCCAGGATATAGGCCACGGTCATACCGGCAGGGCCGGAACCGACGATGGCAACCTTTTCCTGCCGGGGCAGGGCGCATTCCACGGCCATGGGCCGGCCGTTGGCCACCATCCAGTCGGTGAGGTAGCGCTCGAGCATGCCAATGGCAACGGCATCACCCTTCTTGCCGCGCACGCAGGAACCTTCACACTGGAATTCGTGGGGACAGACCCGGGAACAGACCGAGGGCATGGTGGAGGTTTCCCGGACCTTCCAGTAGGCCTCTTCAAACTTCTTCTCCCTGAGAAGGGCGATGAACCCGGGAATATCGTTGCGGATGGGGCAGCCCTGAATACAGGTGGGTTTCTTGCACTGCAGGCAGCGATTGGCCTCGAGAATCGCGGTTTCCTCGTCGAAACCGAAGGTCACCTCCTTGAAATTGGTGATCCTTTCCTCGGGCTTGAGCTCCCTGGGGCGCTGACGGGGTATGGCCATACGTTCTTTTGCTTTCATGACTCCTCCTCATGCTGAAAACGAAAAACCCGGGTAAACGTCCGGCAGTACACCATCTGCACGCGCTCGTGACTGGCCGCCATCACGCACTGCCGATGGACTGCCGGACTGTTACGAACCCGCTGATAATTCAGTACGGTTACCGATAACGGTGCACTGTTACAACTCCGGTCCCTGCCGGGAAAGCGGACACTGTCGTCGGACAGCCGGTTCAACCGCAATTAAGCCGACAGCTTATAAAACTCGTGCAGAATACGCAAGATAAGAGAGATGACGACAAAAAAAAGGCCGCCCCCTGAAGGGGGCGGCCTGTGGCGTACGCTTGTGATATTTACTGTTTGGAGAGTTCCGCGGCCTTAATCCGCGCCAGTGCTCTCTGCAGCGCGGCTTCGGCCCTGGCACGATTGATCTGCTCGGCAGCCTGCTGGGCCTGGGCGAGCCGTTTCTCAGCCCGCTCCTTGGCGCGCATGGCCCGATCAACATCAATGTCCGTGCCATATTCGGCGCTTTCCACCAGGAAGGTGATCTTGTTGCTGGACACTTCCGAGAAACCGCCGCTGACCATAAGGTACTTTGTCTGCTTGTCCTTCTTAAAGCTCAAGGTACCTGTCTTGATGGTGCTCAGGAAAGGAGCATGGTTGGCCAGGACGCCGAATTCACCACCGACACCGGGGGCAGTGACAATATCGACCTCGTCACTGATAACAGGCCCGGAAGGGGTTACGACTTCAAGATGAATCTGTGCCATCGATAATACCTCAGTTCAGCGTTAATGCCGGGTTACGCCTCAGCCTTTTCGGCATTGGCCTTCTCGACAGCCTCTTCAATCGTGCCGACCATGTAGAAGGCGGTTTCGGGCAGCTCATCGTGCTTGCCGTCCAGGATCTCCTTGAAGCCGCGAACCGTATCCTCGACCTTGCAGTACTTGCCGGGCATGCCGGTGAAGACCTCGGCGACGTGGAAGGGCTGGGACAGGAAGCGCTGGATCTTACGTGCCCGGGAGACCGTGAGCTGATCCTCTTCCGAGAGCTCGTCCATGCCGAGGATGGCGATGATATCCTGCAGTTCCTTGTATTTCTGCAGGGCGACCTGGACACCGCGGGCCGTCTTGTAGTGCTCCTCGCCGACAACGTTGGGATCGAGGATACGGGAAGTGGAGTCCAGCGGATCCACTGCCGGATAGATACCGAGCTCTGCGATCTGACGGGAAAGAACAACCGTACCGTCGAGATGGGCAAAGGTGGTGGCCGGGGCCGGGTCGGTGAGGTCGTCGGCAGGCACGTAGACGCACTGGACGGCGGTGATGGACCCCTTGGTGGTGGAGGTGATGCGCTCCTGCAGGGCGCCGAGGTCGGTGGCCAGGGTCGGCTGGTAACCAACCGCGGACGGGATACGTCCGAGCAGGGCGGACACCTCGGAGCCGGCCTGGGTGAAACGGAAGATATTGTCGACAAAGAAGAGTACGTCCTGGCCTTCCTCGTCACGGAAATACTCGGCCGCGGTCAGTCCGGTCAGAGCGACGCGCGAGCGGGCGCCGGGAGGCTCGGTCATCTGACCGTATACCAGAGCGGCCTTGGGCAGAACGCCGGACTCTTTCATCTCCATGTAGAGGTCGTTGCCTTCACGGGTCCGCTCACCGACACCGCAGAAGACCGAGATACCACCATGCTGCATGGCGATGTTGTTGACCATCTCCATCATGATGACCGTCTTGCCGCAACCGGCGCCGCCGAACAGCCCCATCTTGCCGCCGCGGGGGAACGGGACCAGCAGGTCGATGACCTTGATGCCGGTCTCGAGAACGTTGACCTCGGTATCCTGCTCGGTAAACGCGGGCGCCGGCCTGTGGATGGGCATCTTCTTGTCGGAGTTGATGGGACCGAGGCCATCAACGGGACGGCCGACCACGTTCATGATCCGGCCGAGCGCAGCCTCACCGACCGGGATCTCGATGGGGGCACCGGTATCGCGGACCTCCATGCCGCGGACGAGACCGTCTGTCTGGTCCATGGCAACGGTGCGGACGACGTTGTCACCCAGATGCTGGGCAACCTCGACAACGAGGTTGTCCGGTTCATCACTGATGGCGGGATTCGAGATGAACAGGGCGTTCATGATCTCGGGCAGATCCCCCGGTTCGAACTCGACGTCCACAACCGGACCAATAACCTGTATAACTTTACCAACTCGCGAATCACCCATTTGAAATGGCCTCCTCTATCAGATTAAATACGCTGAGTATCAAAATGTTGTATCTGAAAACCGGTTCCAGCGCCAGCAGTGGCCAGACAATCGCGACTGTCCTCTCAAACGGTGGCCAGCTCTGCCATTAGCCTTGCCGGTTTATCCCTTCAGTGCCTCGGCACCGCCGACGATGTCCATCAGCTCGCCGGTAATGGCGGCCTGACGGGCCTTGTTGTAGAGCTGCGTCAGCTCGTCGATCATGTCCTTGCAGGCGTTGGTCGCATTGTCCATGGCCGTCATCCGCGCGGCATGCTCACTGGCGCCGACCTCGATCATGGCGTGGTAGACCTGGACGTTGAGATAGAGCGGCAGCAGGACTTCCATGATCTCCTCTGGCTCCGGCTCATAGATGTAGGCGCCGGTGACCGTCTCCTTCTTCTCGGCAGCCTCTTCACCGCCTTCCACGGGCTTGATGGGGAGCAGCTCCTCCACCTCGGGTTTCTGTACCGCCACCGAGTGGAACTTGCCATAGACCAGATCGACCTGATCGCTCTCGCCACTGACGAATTGCTGGGTGATATCCTGGGAGATCTCGCGGGCATTGAACATCTGGAAGGTCCCCATGATGTCGTTGTACTGCGACCGCAGTTTCCCGGAACGGCGAAAGGCCTGGGCAGCCTTCTTGCCGACGGTGACAAAGGTGACCTTCTTGCCCTCTGCCTCGTACTTCTGCATCAGCTTCTCGGCGGTGGTGGTGATATTGGTGTTGAAGCTGCCGCAGAGCCCCCGGTCAGAGGTGACAACAACGATCTCGACCGCCTTGACCTCCCGGACCTCCATGAGCGGCAGGTTGCTTCCCTCCATGCCGCCGGAAAGGTCCCGCATGGCTTCGGCGAACTTCTCGGCATAGGGCCGGAAGGCCTCCATCTTCTCCTGGGCGCCCCGCAGCTTGGCCGAGGCGACCATGTTCATCGCCTTGGTGATCTGCGAGGTCTTGGAGACACCCTCTATCTTGGTTTTGACATCCTTTAATCCTGGCATGGAATTCTTCCTATATGCTTAGTTCAGTCCCTTTGTGGCCTTGAAGGTCTCGCCAAAGGAGGTCAGTGCCTTGCGCATCTTTTCCTCCAGGGACGAGGAGATCTCCTGCTTCTCCCTGAGCTCTTCGAAGATCGAGGGTTCGTTGGCCTCGATGTAGGTGTAGAGCTCCTGCTCGTAGTCGGCAAGGACATTCACCGGGAACTCGTCGAGGAAGCCCTTGGTACCGGCGAAAAGGATGGTGACCTGCTTCTCCATGGGCAGCGGCTGGTACTGCGGCTGCTTGAGGATCTCGACCAGTCGCTCACCGCGGGTCAGCTGGGCCTGGGTGGCGGCGTCGAGATCGGAACCGAAACCGGCAAAGGCGGCCAGCTCACGATACTGGGCCAGATCGAGTCGCAGGGTACCGGCGACCTGCTTCATGGCCTTGACCTGGGCGGCACCACCGACACGGGAGACCGAGAGACCGACGTTGATGGCGGGACGGACACCGGCGAAGAAGAGGCTCGGCTCCAGGTAGACCTGGCCATCGGTGATGGAGATAACGTTGGTCGGAATGTAGGCGGAAACGTCGCCGGCCTGGGTCTCGATGATGGGCAGGGCGGTGAGGGAGCCGGCACCCAGCTCGTCATTGACCTTGGCGGCGCGCTCGAGCAGGCGGGAGTGGTTGAAGAAGATATCGCCGGGGAAGGCCTCACGTCCCGGAGGACGCCTGAGCAGCAGGGAAAGCTCACGGTAGGAGACGGCCTGCTTGGAGAGATCGTCGTAGATGATCAGGGCGTGCATGCCGTTGTCACGGAAATACTCACCCATGGCGCACCCGGCAAAGGCGGAGACATACTGCATGGGCGCAGGATCGGAGGCACAGGCCGCAACAACCGTCGTATAGTCCATGGCGCCATGCTTGCGGAGCGCCTCCACCACCAGGGCGACGGTGGACTTCTTCTGGCCGATGGCCACGTAGATGCAGTGGACATCGGTGTCCTTCTGGGCGATGATGGCGTCGACGCAGACGGCGGTCTTGCCGATCTGGCGGTCGCCGATGATCAGCTCGCGCTGGCCGCGGCCGACCGGGGTCATGGCGTCAACGGCCTTGGCACCGGTATAGCAGGGTTCATGGACCGATTTCCTGGCGATAACGCCAGGGGCCAGGACCTCCATCTTCCGGGTCTCCTTGGCATTGATCGGCCCCTTGCCGTCGATGGGCTGGCCGATACCGTCAACGACCCTGCCTTCCATCTCGGGACCAACCGGAACCTCGGCGATCCTGCCGGTCCGCTTGACGATGTCGCCTTCCTTGATGTGGCGCACGTCACCGAGAACGGCGCAACCGACGTTATCTTCCTCAAGGTTCAGGGCGAGGCCGAAAATATTTCCGGGGAACTCGAGGAGCTCCATTGCCTGACAGTTCTCGACACCGTAGACACGGGCAATACCATCACCAACGGAGAGAACGGTTCCTGTTTCCTTCAGGTCGACATCACTCTCGTAGCCAGCAATTTGATCCTTTATGATCTGACTGATTTCTTCGGCTTTGATCTGCATTTGACTATTCTCTCCCCTTGATAGATTCTTTTAATCCATTAAGTTGTGTCTTTATACTCCCATCGAGAACCAGGTCACCGACCTTGGCAATGATTCCGCCGATGATGGAGGGATCGACCCTGGTCTCGAGAATGACCTTGTTTCCCGTGATCTTCTCCAGCGTCTCCTGGATCTTCTTCTGCAGGGAAGCATCAAGTTCAATGGCCGAAACAACCGACCCGTGGGAGATGTTCTGGTCCTCATCCACCATGGTCTGCATCACTTCGGCGATGTCGGGCAGGATCGCGGCTCTCTTCTTCTCAAGGAGAAGATCAAGAAAACTGGTCATGATCTTGTCCGCCTTCACCATCTCGGCGATCTTGGCCATGACCTTCTGACGCGCCTCGAGCGGATAGAGCGGATTGGTCAGGGCGTCGACAACCGCCTCGGTCTCTCTGTACAGACCGGCGATGGCACCCAGCGTCTCGCTGTACTCCTCGACCTTGTTCTGCTCCTTACCGAGGGAAAAGAGCGCCTTGGCATACCTTCGTGCTAGGATTGTCTGTCTCACTGTACTGCACCCACTCTGTCAAGATACTGTTCAGTTATCGTGACCTGATCCTCAGGGGTCAGGTTCTTCACGATCAACTCCTCGGCCATGGCGGCTGCCTTGTCGGCAACCTCATCCAGCAGTTGACGCCTGGCATCGACCAGCTCGGCCTGGACCGCCGCCTCTGCCTGGCGCCTGATATCCTCGGCCGCCTTTTCGGCCTCGGCCAGGATGCGGGCCTTCTCATTCTCGGCCTGGGCAATGGCCTTTTCGACCACAGTCTCCATCTCCTTTTCCATGCCGGCCAGCCGGGCCTCGAACTCCTTGTAGGATCGCTCAGCCTCGTCACGCCGTGCCTCCAGGGCCTCGAGCTCCTCCCTGATCTGCTGTTGCCGGCCGGTAAGACCGGAGCCGATGGGCTTGGCCAGGAACATGACCAGGATCACCACAAGGGCGATGAAGTTGACGGTCCGCCAGAAGAGATCCTTGAGTTTGGCGGGCGACAGCGAATTGCTGTGATGACCACCGGCAGGCGCATGTCCCTCACCATGTCCTGCGGCAACCTCGCCTTCCGCACCATGGCCGCCCTCAGCGGCAACTCCATGCCCGTTCTCCGCCATGGCGGCGTGGCCGCCCTCAATGGCTCCATGTGCGGCCTCGGGCGCATGCGTTTCAACAGCCGCCTCTTCGTGGACGGCGGCTCCATGTTCCTGGGTTGCCAGGGCCGCGGTGACACCGCCCAGCAACAGTGCCAGCAGAACCGGCAGGATGATTTTTACGATGTGCGATCTCATGCTTCCAGACTCCTTCCAAGTATCTTTGCTGCCATATCCCGGGCAAACCCGGCTGCATTATCCTGAAGCTCTTTCCTGGCAGCCTCGATCTGCGAGCGAAGCTCTGCAAGCTGCTTTTCCTTTTCGCCTTCCGCTTCCTGGCGAATGGCGGCCAGTTTCTCCGCCCCGGCAGCCTGTGCTTCACTTCGGGCACCATCAAGAGCTTTTTTCGCCTTGGCACTCGCCTCACGCATCTTCCTGTCCACCTCTGCCTGGCGCTGGCGGGCATTCTGCTCAAACTGCTCGACATCGGTGTTCAAAGAATCAATCCTTTCCTGCCGCTTATCCAGAATCCCGAGAATAGGCTTATAGAGAATTGCGTTGAGGACAAGCATCAATACGATCATGTTCACAATGTGAATGAAGAGCGTGATATCCAGTGTAATCATGCCAACCACTCCTGATGATTAAAAAAAGTGAAATTCCCTATGCCTCAAAGTGAATGATGGTTCAGCTCACGAACTGGATAACTAATGAAAAAACGTCAAGCTGTCAAATCTTTTTTCCGTAAAATTCGTCCCATATTCAGCCCCTGCTACCACATTGCACCGCCCCTCCGGCTCCCGGATCGACATCGGATATCGCGGCAATTGCCTGGCCGGGAAAAGGAACCGCTCCCCCCTTACGCCCGGATACCGCGCCGGCGCGGCACTCCGGCCCGGAACCCCTCCGCGATCCTGAGCGCTCCCGGTGGCTGCACCATCTGTGGCCACTCATCGCCATGCAAAAAGAACTGAACGGATCGATATATATTACTTATCAATCAGAAAGCCAGGTCCTGCGGGACAGATGCCTGGGGGTCGGTCTGCTCACCCAGCGACGTCAAAGTTCAGCGTAAGCGGTCACAGTTCAGCAGCAGGTCCTTGCCGATGGCGGTGAAGTATTCCACAGCCACTGCTGCAGCCGCTCCAGTCCTGTCGCGGTTGAGACCGCCGGCCGGTAGCCGAGTATCCTGCGAGCCGCGGCGCCGGAGAACCAGTGGGACCTGGCAAGCTGGTGGGCGACGAACCGGGTCATGGGCGGTTCCTGCCGACGACTGAGCAAGGTATAGGTCATCTCCAGCAGGACCCCGGCGGCATGGGCCACTGCAAAGGGGACCCGTTTTTCGACCCTGGGGATGTTCAGGCGGTCAAAGAGATCATTGATCCACTGCCAGAGGTTGACCGGCTCGTCCTGGGCGATGAAAAAGGCCCGTCCCGCCGCCTCGCCCCTGGTGCCAAGTTCTTCCGCCGCCAGGAGGTGGGCATCGACCACGTTGTCGATGTAGGCGATATCCACCAGGTTCTTGCCGTCACCGACCATCTTCAGGGTCCCGGCCCTGCCACGTGCCAGCAGGCGCGGAATCAGGTTGGTGTCACCCGGGCCCCAGACCAGGTGCGGCCGCAGGGCCGTGGTCTTCAGGTCCGGTCCTGAGGCGGCCAGGACCAGTTTTTCGGCAATGATCTTGCTGGCGGCATAATGGCACAGGGTCCGGCGTGCATAGGGAATACTTTCATCCACGCCCTCCAGACTGCGGCGGTCAAAGACCACCGACGGTGTGGAGGTGTGGACCAGGGCCCGCACCCGGTTCCTGCGACAGGCCCGGATTACGTTGGCCGTGCCGTCCACGTTGATGGCGGCATATTCCGGCCATGGTCCCCAGATCCCGGCCTTGGCCGCGACATGGAAGACCACATCCTGGCCGGCGCATGCCTGTTCCACGCAGGTCAGGTCGCGGATATCCCCGCGGAGGCAGGTCGCCCCGGCTGCCGAAAGGGCGGGGTAACGGTTTCTTCCCAGGACCGTCACCCTGATCCCATCCCGGAGCAGACGCCTTGCAATGGCCGAGCCGATGAACCCGCCACCGCCGGTGACAAGTGCCGTGTGCATGAAGTGAACCCCCTGGCTGTTATGGTGGATGCCCTGACATGTGTTGCCGCGGTGCCACCACGGCAGGTGGCTATCAGAGGCCGTCCTTGTTCCTGATGCAGCTCCTGGCCCTGAGTCGCCGGGCGGCCCAGAGAGCAAGTTTCTCCCTGAAGATCTTTGCATTGTGACGGATATCCACCGGAAAGGAAGAGCGGATGAGAAAGGTCTGCACCGGCCTGGTCAGTTCATGGGAGGCGGCCAGGGTGCGGAGCTCTTCCACGAACATCCTCCGGTCCCGGATCCGGCCGGCCGGTTCCACCACCAGCACCGGCCGCTGGCTGCCGGCACAGCCCACGCCGACCAGGGCGGAACGGAAGATAAGGGGATGGGTATTGAAGATCGTCTCCACCGGGATGGTGTCCATGGGGCCCTCGGCCGTCACCACCCGGTGTGCCTTGCGGCCGCAGAACCAGAGCCGCTCCTGGCCGTCCAGGTAGCCGATATCACCCATCCTGTGCCACAACCCGTTCCGGTCCCTGATCTTGGCCAGCCGCGTCTGTTCGGGATCGTGATCATAGGCACGGGTCACCACGGGCCCGCGGACAACGATCTCCCCCTTTTCTCCCGGCGGCAGGACAGAGACCTCCTGCCAGGAGGAGATCGCCCCGTCCACGGGCCGGATGATCCGGATGGTCATGCCGGGCAGGGGCCTGCCCACACAGATACCGGCACCCTGAAGGGAGAGGGGCCAGGTCTGAGCCAGGATCTCGTCGCCGGTTATGGCCGCCACGGGCAGGCACTCGGTGGCGCCATAGGGCGTGTGGATGGCGGCACCGGCCGGCAGGATATCGCGCACCCGTTCGACCAGCTCGCCGGCCACCGGCGCACCGGCCATCAGCACCCTGGACAGCGGCAGGACAATATGCCGGTCCAGGCAGTGGCGGCTGACCACGTTCCAGATGGCGGGAGAACCGAAGGAATAGGTGACCTCCTGGTCCATGACCGACCGGACAAACCTCTTCGGATCCACCTGCGCCGGCCGGGACGGGTCCATGTCCGGGATGACGACCCGGGCGCCGAGAACAATGGAAAAGAGGCCGAACAGGGGAAATCCGGGCTGATCAACATCACCGGCCCTGATCCCGAAATGATCACGGATCAGTCCCAGCTGGGCCGAGAAGATGCCATGGGTGTACTGCACCCCCTTGGGCGGGCCGGTGGAGCCGGTGGTGAAGATAATGGCGGCCAGCTCGTCCTCGTCGGCCTGCCAGGGCCTGGGCACCTGATCCCGGCCCTCAGCGCCGTTCTCCAGGTCCCGGAGAAGCGCCCTGACGCGGATCCGCCTGCGAAGGGTGGCAAAGGGACGGGGAAAGAGGCGGCTGAACAGGAGGGCCCGGCCGATACCGACCAGGAACCTGGGCCGGACCCGGCCGATGCAGGAGAGGAGGTTGCGGTAGCCCATGCCCGGATCGATGAGGATCACCACCGCGCCCAGCCGGAACAGGGCAAAGGTCAGGCAGATGAACTCCATGGACGGCCTGACCATCAGCAGGACCCTGTCGCCGGGACAGACGCCCTGCCGGGAGAGCAGGCCGGCGAAACGCCCCGAGTTCAGCCAGAGCGCGGCAAAGCTCCAGCTCCGGTAGCCATGACCGGCGCAGGTCACAAGGCCGGTGGTCTCGCCCTGCTCCACGGCCCGCTGCTCCAGCGCATTTGCTATATTGTAATCGGTCATGCGAGTACCATTCACCCCATACCACCCCGGCGCGGACAACCCGGCTCACGACGGGCCCGCCCCAAGGCAGCGTGCCAGGAAATCCTTGACCAGGGGTGCGATCTCCTCCAGGGCGTCTTCCAGGACATAGTGTCCGGCATCGGGGAAGTAATGGGCCTCGGCGCCGGGAAACCGCTGTTGCCACTGGCGATAAAAGTGGTCATTGAAACAGAAATCCCTGCCCCCCCAGCAGATGAGCATGGGTTTGGCGGCCAGGCCGGCCAGGGAGCGCTCCACCGCGACCAGGGCCGGCATGGACGGATGGTCCGCGGACAGCGGGATGTCGCGGACAAAACCATGCACAGCCACCCGGTCCTGCCAGGAAGTGTACGGGGCCAGAAAACCCGCCGCCACCCCGGGCCGCATCCTCCGCTGCACCGCCATGACAGTGGCGGCCCGGGAGAATCCGCCCAGGCCGCGCACCAGCAGGGCCCCGAGCACCGGCCAGCGGCAGACGGCGATGCGGAAGGGAATACGGCGGGAGCGGAAGGCGGCGGTATTGAGGACCACCACGCCGGCCACCCGTTCAGGGTGCCGGCCGGCCCAGCCCATGCCGATGGCACCGCCCCAGTCGTGGACCACCAGCACGCAGCGTCCGACGCCACAGTGGTCGAGCAGGGCCTCCAGGTTGTCGATGTGGGTACGCAGCCGGTAAGGGTACTGCTGCGGCTTGTCGGAGAACCCGCATCCCATGTGGTCCGGCACCAGGCAGCGGTATTCCTGCCGCAGCTCCCGGACCAGGTTCCGGTACAGGTAGGACCAGGACGGATTGCCGTGCACCATCACCACGCAGGGCCCCTGGCCCTCGTCCAGGTAGGCCATGCTGTACCCGTCAATGGTAACGGATTTCGGCGAAAAAGGAAACTCCGCAAGCTCCCGGCCGCCTCCAATCACCACTGCACCCCCACCATCAGGGAGTTGATTCCCGAGCCGATGCCGAGCAGGGCAGCCCGCTGACCCGCCTGCAATGCGCCCCGTTCAATCCCCAGGGCCATGGTCACCGGCGCCGAAACCGAACCGACGTTGCCGAGCTCCGGCAGGGTCTCGAAATTCCGCGCCGGGTCCAGCCCCAGGGTGGCGAACAGGCGCCGGGCATGGGCACGGCCCACCTGGTGACAGAAGAACCGGTCCGTGGCTGCCGCATCCCAGGGCAGTTCCTGCCGGAAATCGCGCCAGCAGGCGGCGGCCGTCTCCACGCCCTTGTCCAGGAGCACTTCCGAATCCGTGGACATGAGCGTGCCCTGTTCGGCGTTCTGGCCGCCCTGGCAGAGATCATTGTACCCGGTGTTGGCCCGGCAGGAGGCGGCCACCAGGTAATGCCCCGTATCCGCGAGTTCCCTGGCCGACAGGACCAGGGCCACGGCGCCGGAGCCGATGGTCAGGGAGGCGAACAGCGGTTTGATGCTCCTGCGGGTCAGGGTCCTGTCGGCCAGCAGGTGGCGGATGGTGGATTCCACCAGCTCCTCAGCGGTCTCGCCCGCCACCACCAGGCCCGCCTCCACCTGGCCCAGTTCGATCATGTTGGCCACCATGATCATGCCATTGAGAAATCCCAGGCAGGCATTGGAGAGATCAAAGACCTGGCAGCGGGGCGGCAGCCCCAGCTCCCGGTGGACAAAGGCGGCCGTGGCCGGTTCCATCATGTCCCGGCTCACCGAGGTGAAGATGAGGCAGCCGATGCGGGCCGGATCCACCATTGATGCGGCAATGGCCTTGTGCCCGGCCAGTGCCGCACCCCGGCTGGGGCGGGTGCCCGGGTGCCAGAAGCGGCGGCTGCGGATGCCGGTCATCAGCTCCAGCCGGCCCGGCGGCAGCTTCAACCGTTCATAGAGCGGCGCAAGGCGGGTCTCGATCTCCCTGGACGAGACCTCCTCGGGCGGCAGTTCATAGCCGAATCCATGCAGGCAGACACGGGAATATCGCATTGTTCTCTCATGTTCGGGGAGGGACCCGGAATCGTGCAGCCCAGCCGATCAGCAGCGCGGCCAGGGCCAGGTCGTCGAGTAGACCGACCACGGGCACCCATTCCGGAATCAGGTCATAGGGGGAGAGGATGTAGAGCAGCCCGGCCGCCAGCACTGCCTTGACGTAGAGCGGTGTCTCCCGGGCCAGGAAGACGGCCACCGCATGGCGGATCAGGTCAAGGACTCCGGAGATCACCCCACCACCCGGCTGACGATAGCGGCATCGAAATAGTTGAGCCCCATGCCCGCATCCACCACCAGGCACTGGCCGTTGATACCCGAGGATCGGCCGGAGAGGAGAAAGGCGACCACATTGGCGGCCTCGGATGTGGCAAGGGCCTTTTTCCGCAGAATCGCCTGCTCGGCAAAGAGGTACGAATCCACGTACCCGGGGATACCGGCCGAGGCCGAGGTCTTGAGCAACCCCGGACAGACGGCGTTGAAGCGGACGCGGGAGAAGGCGGAGAAACTCTTGGCCAGGAAACAGAGCGACGATTCCAGGGCCGCCTTGACCGGCGCCATGTAGCCGTAGTTCTCCGCCGCCATCCTGGTGGTGGAGATGGAGATCGTGACCATGGAGGCATCCGGATCGAGCAGTTGCCGGAAATGGTTGGCAATACTGATAAAGGAGAAGCAGGAGATGTCCATGGCCTGGAGAAAATCCTGTTTCACGGTCTCGTGAAACGGCCGCATGCCGCGGGAGTAGTTGGCAAAGGCGATGGAATGAACAATGCCGGCCAGGGGACCTCCCACCTCGGCGCCGATCCGGTCCCGTACCCGGACGATGTTCTCCTCGTCCTCCACGTCACAGACGAACACGGGCGCATCGGGAAATAGACGGCGTGCGGTTCCGGCCCGCTCCTCACTGCGCACCACGTGGATGACCCGGGCCCCGGCCTCCTCCAGGACCCGGCCCACAGCACAGGCCACCGACTTCCTGTTGGCCAGGCCGAAGACCACGATCTTTCTGTCCTCCAGCTCCAGGAAGCCCATTACCGCTCCTCCGCCTGCCGCTCCGCCTTCCTGAGGGTGCATGAAAACCGCACCTGCAGCGCCACCCGCCCCCGGACCCGGACAGAGCCCTTGAGAAACCAGGCCGGCCCCACCTGCTCGAGAAGATCCGCCCGCACCTCGATGCGGTCGCCGGGCCGTACCTCCCGCTTGAACCTGGCGCCCTGGATACGGCTGAGCACAGGGACCCCTGCCGGGGCGGTACCGTGCAGGCGCATCTGTTCCCCGATCAGCAGGGCCCCGGCCTGGAACACGGCCTCGCAGAGCAGCACCCCGGGCATGATGGGATAGTCCGGATAATGCCCCCGGAAGAGCTCCAGGTCAGGGGCGATCTCCTTTTCCGCCCGGATCGATGTCCCGTCCAGGGCCAGGACCCGGTCCAGCCAGAGAAAGGGCGGCCGGTGCGGGATGCGGGCACGGATGAACTGCCGGTCCATGATCAGAGGCCTCCGGTGATCTCCAGCACCGTGCCGGTGATATAGGATGCGCCGGGCCCGGCGAGAAAAAGCACGGCCTCGGCCACCTCGTCGGGCCGCCCGAAGCGGCGCACGGGCACCTGTTTCCTGTACTCCTTCACCTGCTCCGCGGTCAGGCCCTCCAGGAACTCGGTGTCGATGAAGCCGGGCGATATGCAGTTGACCGTGATCTTCCGCCTGGCCACCTCCCTGGCCAGCGACTTCATCATCCCCACCTGCCCCGCCTTGGAGGCCGCGTAGTTGGCCTGGCCCGGGAACCCCATGCGGGCCATGGGCGAGGTGATGAACAGGATGCGGCCATATTTCTGCTGCATCATCAGGGGCACGGCAAAGCGGCTCATGTTGTAGCCGCCGGTGAGGTTGACGTCCAGGACCCGCTGCCAGTCGCCGGGGGCGAGCATGGCCAGGACACCGTCCCGCCGGATCCCGGCATTGTTGACCAGGATATCGATGGTCCCGTACCGCTCCTCCACCTGCCGGTAGAAGCGCTGCACGGCCTCGTAATCACTCACGTCCAGGGCATGGAGCTCCAGCCGTTCCCCAAAGCCGTCACAGGCCTGCCGGCACTGCTCCGCCCCCTCCCGGTTGCCGCCATAGACCCCGATCACCGTTGCCCCGTGCTCCAGCAGGGCCCTGGTGATCGCCCTGCCGATGCCGCGGGTGGCGCCGGTGACCACTGCTTTCTGTCCGCTGAAATCCGTCATCGCTCCCCTGTCCTCAGGTGCGCAGAAAGGCATCCACGTCGTTGGCGACGATGACACCGTAGTTGATGGCCCCGAGCCAGCCACTCATGATGATGCCCACCGAGCCCACGTGGAAAAGCCCCCCCACCTCCCGGAAGATGGAACGGGAGATGTCCAGCCCCTCGAACTTGGTCCCGAAGGATGTGCCCCGGGTGTGCAGGGTGTAGCGGTGAAAGGTCCGGGGCGTGGCCGACTCGATGGTGTCGATCCTGCCACGGATCCCGGGGATGTAGCGCTCGAGATCATCGAGGCAGCGTGCCACCATGGCCTCCTTGGCCCGGCCATAGGCCTCCTCATCCAGCCCGGCCCAGTCCTCGTAGTTTGCGTTCATGGAGGCGACCACGGTATAGTCGGGATGATCGGGCCGGGTCCTGGGATAGTAGACGGAAAAGGTGCGGCTTCCGGTCTCCATGTCGCGCATCTCCTCGGAGGAGAACTCCGGCGAGGTCGAGGTGAACAGCAGGTCGCCCACGTCGTCGAAGGACTCGCCCTTGCGGATGCCCAGATAGACCTGACAGCTCGAGTTGTTGACCTGGACCCGGTCGAAACCGGCCAGGAAATCGTCGGAAAAGGCGTCGCGGCCGGCCAGTTTGTCGATGGTATTGGTGATGCCGGCGTTGGAGACCACGGCCGGGGCCGCGATCACCCGTTCACCCACGGCCACGCCCCGGGTCCTTCCTTTTTCCACCACGATCCGGTCCACCCGGGCCGAGGTGCAGATGGTGACCCCGTTCTTCCGCAGCTCGTCGGCCATCATGCCGATCAACCGGTCAGTGCCGCCCTCGAAGGTGTAGACCCCGCGGTTCATGAAGTTGGAAAACACGATGCCGTAGGTGATGGCCGGATCATCCAGGGTGGAGCCGTTGGCATAGGTTATGGGCTCCATGAGCAGCCGATGGACGTCGCTGCGGCCGGGAAAGAACTCCTCGAACAGCTCGCGGGTGGTCATGGTCCGGTCATCGTAGAAGTTCATCCCGGCCACGGTGGTGAAAAATCGCTCCACCACGGCCCGGTCGACCCCGAACTCCTGCCGGAGGATCCTGACGAAATCCTCGCGGCTGAAGGTGGTGGTGAGGGAGAACTGCGGGTTGTCGAAGACGATGTTCTTCAACTGGACAATGGCGTCCCGGATCTCCTTTGTCCAGTACTTGCGGCAGGTCTTGACCATGCCATAGGGGAAACCGTGCAGGGAGACGTCAAAGATATGGCCGTTGCGCGTAAACCAGGTGGCCAGGCCGCCGAGGCGGGTGTGGTGTTCCAGCAGCAGTACATGGTGGCCTGCCCGGGCCAGGCGGTTGGCGCAGGTGAGACCGCCGAGGCCGGACCCGACAACGATGACGTCAAAACGGTCGCCGACCTTGTCCAGAGGTGTGAATGCCATGGCTTGATCTGTCGAAATAGTTCACTGATATCGGAGGAGCAGCGGTGCCGGCCAGGCGGAGGCGTACAGTACATGCGGTACGTCGGGCATTGGCCGTACCCGCGGCAACACAGTAGATCGGACGTTTTGCGACGCCATCTTTCACAGGAGATGCTGATTGACGATGGTCACTCCACTGAGCATGGCGCCGACAATGCCGAGATACCCCTGGTCCGTACCGGCGATGAACAGGTTGGGCCATGGCGTGCGGCCGTCCCTGATCTTGCGCGGACTGCCATAGACGGCCCCTTCGGCCTTGGCCGTGAACCGTTCGATGGTCAGGGGAGTGAAGCTATCCTGATATACAATGTCCTGCGGATAATTCCCAATGATTTTCCCTGCCGCGGCAAGGGATTTCGCGGCCCACTCTTCCTTGGCCCGCCGGTAATCGTCTCCCTCGAGACACTGCCAGAGGGCGTGGTTGGCGGCATTGGTCACCCGGATCTGGACCGGATCCGCAGGCTCGAGCCCCTCAAAATTGCCAGGGAAGCAGATAACACCCCACGAGACATCGAGCAGGTCCCGGGGACGGCGGTAGGCGAACTCCGGACGCTGGCTGTAGAAGATGATGCTCCGGTCATTGCGCAGCTCCTGCATCCTCCGGGCCGGCACCAGGCAGATGGTCTCCATGAAGCTCATCCGGCCGGTATGGGCGACCGGGTCCAGGTCCCAGCCCGACAGCCTGGCAGTGCCGGGAATGCCGATGGTGGACAGGACCGCATCCGCAGTGATCTCCCGGCCATCGGCCAGGACCACCCCTGCCACCCGGTCCCTGCTGCGGATGATGGAGGCCACGGGGCTGCGGAAACGGATCTCGCCGTCAAAGCGTCGGTACTGGGCCACCAGCATGTCGAGAAAATCACGGATCGTCCCGTGGGGCCGGAAGAAGCCGTCCTGGAACACGGCGCGGAACATGATCACGAACTGGGCAAGATCCATGTCATGTTCCTCGGCATTGCCGTAGACCATGAGCGGCAGCAGGAGCATGTCCTCAAGCAGAGGCTCGGCCAGGACAGTGGCGAGGAACCTGCGCGTTGACCGCCAGGGGGCCGGGGCAAAGGGGTCATAGTCGTCGATCCGGCGCACCAGTTCGGCAAAGCGGTCGACAGCGGCGGGAAAGGCGGCGGCGACCCCCTCTTCCAGCTCGGTAAAATCGTTGCTGAAACTGAGGCACTGGTCAGGAAAGGCGATCTCCGAACCGATCTGCTGGTGGGTGACAAAGGCCCGGCGCGAGAGCTTGAGCTGCCGGAAGAGACGGTTGAGGGGCGCCCGCCTGTCCCGGGCCGGCGCATAGTTGGTCATGGCGTGCAGGCCGGTTTCCAGGAGGAACCCCCTGCGGAAGTAGTAGGAGTTCAGGCCGCCGGCAATGGTGTGCTGTTCGAGGATAAGGGTTTTGCACCCGAAGCGGGCGGCACGGATTCCGGCGGCGAGCCCGGACAGGCCGCCACCGATGATGATGAGCTGATACTCAGCCATGCGTGGAGAATACGGATTCCCGGCCGGGCCGGGTCCGTCGGTGGTCCGGAAACAGCACGAAAGGGACGCGATCAGACGTCTTTCAGCCTGGGCTCGAGATAGTTGACGCAGGAGGTCAGGGTGGCGAGCTGCGGGTACTCCTCCTCCGGAATCTGCAGTTTATACCGCTTGCGCAGTTCCATGACGATATCGAGAAAATCCATGGAATCGAGATCCAGCTGATCACGAAGCGGTTCGTCCGGATCGAGCTGGTCAAACTCGGCCTCTTCATCTATGTCTTCTATTATTTCAAGGATCATGTCCTTGATCTCATCCCGGGTCATACCGTCCTCTATGGCGTCTGGCGAGCTGGTCGCAGCACAAATTCATCTCGACAACAGGACCTCCGCCGAACCCTGGCCGGCGGGGTGGATTTTTTTGTAAATTGCCTAGCATAGCACAGCCGCTGGCACTTTGCCACAAATCTCTTGCAAAAGTTCAGCAGCATGTGATCACTGCCGGCCCCGGAGGTGCCGGCCGGTATACCCCCATCACACTCTCTTGACAATGACCACGGAGTTGATCCCGACCATGCCAAAGGAATTGTTGAGGATGGTCTCCACCCGCGCCATCTGCCGGGGCCGGCCGATCACCAGCCCCGGCACCTCGCAGTCCGGGTCAAGATGATCGATGTTGATGGTGGGATGGACCAGGTGATCGGTGAAGGCAGGCAGGTTGCCGGCCAGCTCCAGTACGCCGGCAGCGCCCATGGCATGGCCGATCAGGGACTTGGTGTTGTTGATCGCGGTCTGCGGACAGTCGGCAAAGAGTTCACGCACCGCCCTGCACTCCTCCACATCGCCCTGCCGCGTACCGGTGGCATGAATATTGAGAATGGAGATATCCGCCGGCGCGAGCCCGGCCCGGTCCAGGGCCATCTGCATGCACTCCTTCTGTCGCGGGCCATGGGGCAGGACAAAATCACGGGCATCGGAATTCATGGCATAGCCGACGATCTCGCCATGGATCCGCGCTCCGCGCGCCAGGGCCCGGTCCATACGTTCCAGGGTGAAGACACAGCCTCCCTCCGAGATGACGATACCGTTGCGGTCCCTGTCCAGGGGGCGGCTGGCGCGGGTGGGATCGGCATGTTCGGCCAGGGCGCCCTGGGCGCGGAAACTGGCGAAGATGCCAAAGGAGCCCACGCACTCGGAGATACCGCCACAGAGCGCCAGGTCCACCTCGCCCAGGCGCAGCATCTGGCACCCCTGGATCAGGGCGGCATTACCGGCGGCACAGGCGGCCCCCACCGAATAATGGGGCCCGGTGATCCCCAGGTTCATGGTGATCTCGCCGGCGGGATTGTTGAGCACGGTCCGGGGATTGTGGTGGTGGGTCCAGTAGTCGACGTTGTAGTCGAAGCGGGAGATGTTGTAGACCTCGTTTT
>Ga0256833_1000169_pt1 | contig 51775 bp, 42 predicted proteins | sample 356284metaG_FD_190535 | JGI IMG/M metagenome (GOLD analysis project Ga0256833, IMG submission 190535) | Hydrothermal vent microbial communities from Mid Atlantic Ridge, Atlantic Ocean - 356-284 | ecosystem: Environmental > Aquatic > Marine > Hydrothermal vents | place: Atlantic Ocean: Mid... | reverse complement strand
AGGTTAAGCAGGAACTGGACAGGCTGTATCGATCTTGGGAACGGATAGGATCTGAAATAGAGGAGATAAGTGCCGAATTCGAGGAACTCATGAATGGTTATGATAATATGAAACAGGGCAGGGGATAGATGGAATGAATAATCGATTGGTTTTGGGCATAGAGACATCCTGTGACGAGACCGCGGCATCGGTGATCCTCGAAGGCACCACTGTATTGAGCAATATCGTTGCATCCCAGGTGGAGATACACAGTGAATATGGCGGCATAGTACCTGAAATCGCTAGTCGAAAACATGTGGAGGCCATACATGCTGTCATCAACTCCGCCCTATCCAGTGCTGGGATAGGTTTTGGTGAACTGGACGCCATTGCCGTAACCCAGGGCCCAGGCCTGGTAGGATCACTGATCGTTGGCTTTTCTTACGCCAAGGCAGCAGCCATAGCAGGCGACAAACCACTCACAGGGGTCAACCACATTCACGCCCACATGCTTTCCGTGTTTTTAGACGCCGAGAAGAGGCCAAGATTTCCATTTGTTGGCCTCGTGGTTTCAGGGGGCCATACGAGCCTTTATCTGGTAAGGGGATTCTTGAACGCCGAGCTTCTTGGGCAGACGAGGGACGACGCAGCAGGAGAGGCGTTTGACAAGGTGGCCAAGATCCTTGGCCTTCCCTACCCAGGAGGCCCTATAATAGGTCATCTTGCCCAGAAGGGAAGCAGGAATCGATTTCCATTTCCAAGGGCCTGGCTCCCCACAACTCCTTTTGATTTCAGCTTCAGTGGCCTGAAGACCTCTGTACTCCAGCAGGTCAGGAAGATCGAACACTCAGGCCAGGACATCCCTGTAGAAGATATCTGCGCATCCTTTGAAGAGGCAGTGATAGACGTATTGGTTCAAAAAACCCTGGCTGCAGCCAGGCAAAAGGGTGTACAGGACGTGGCTATCGTTGGAGGCGTAGCCTCGAATAGACATCTGAGGCAGACCATGCTGGTCAAGGCCAAGGCAGAGGGCCTGAGGTGTTTTTTCCCCAACAAGGAATTCTGCACCGACAATGCTGCAATGGTAGCCTATACAGGATACCATCAACTCAAAGCCGGGATCACTCTGGGGCCAGATGCAGATGTCTATTCGAGGCTACCCCTTTGAGGACTACAATGTCTCCAGACTTGCCCTACGAGATAATGCACTTCGACTGCCTGAGAAAATCACACAACCCAGGCTCGATAGACAAATGCACCTACTTGTAACAACCTGGTTGAAGTTCCAAATACTGTAGGATACGCTCAGCCTGGGTCGTGGCCGCTGAATCAGCAAGCCCTTCAAGGCTCTTTCTGGCAAGCTCCCCCTTCTTGCTGCAACGATCCCTGTCGCGCAAGAGCTCGTTCAGGACTGAAAAAAGGCCGTTGGCATCCTTGACCTCCATCCCTCCACCTTCTTCCAAGAGTTGGCTTGCTGCCTCTTCGAAATTGAACATATAAGGGCCAAATACCACTGGTTTTCTCCAGGCCGCAGGCTCCATGACGTTTTGTCCACCAAATGGCACGAGGGAGCCGCCCACAAAGGCACAGGTGGACAATCCGTAAAGATCGAAAAGATAACCCATCCTGTCCACAAGCAAAATGTCAGTATCATATGGATCGGGCCTGTCGCCTTCTTCGAGTATCTTGCTGAGAAGTTGGCACTTGAGACCGTTTACGCCTGCTACCCTCTCGATATCTCCTATCTTGCCCATGTGTCTTGGCGCGACCACCATGAATATGTCTCTCCTGTCTTTACAGAGCCTCTTCATGACCGGCATGATCATCTGATGCTCTCTTCCCCTGAGACTACCAAACACCACCACTTTCATATTGCCAGGAATACCCAGGCGTCTTCTCAAGATGCCTGCCTTTTCCAGGTCGGGCCTGTCCAGGAGCAATTCATATTTCGCATTCCCTGTTATCTCCAATCGGCTCTTGTCCGCCCCCAGGTTTTCGAGCCTTCTTGCGTGAATCGGGGAAATAGCACAAATCTGATCGAATTGTTTCAGAACCGGTGCAATGAATGCCCTTATCTTTCTATAGATTCTGAATGATCTTGGGGAAATCCGGGCATTCAAAAGGAGAGAACGCGCCCCGTGTTCCTTGACGCAGGCTATTAGGTTCGGCCAGAGCTCTGTTTCAACACAGGCATAGACCCGTGGTTTCAAGACCGAGACACACCTCTCGACAGCCCTTGGGAGGTCCAGGGGATAGGCAATGATCTTGCAGCTGTCCCCAAGGACCTTTTCAGCCCTTGCCACCCCGGTCTCGGTAAAAGACGAAACCACTATACTGATCTCTGGGGCCTGTTTTTTCACCCTCTCCACCACGGCCTGAACAACCGAGATCTCTCCCACCGACACGCCGTGGATCCACAAGTCGAACGGGGCGGCCCGAATTATCCAAGGAGGTAGGTTACCCATGCGTTGTTCCCATATTTCACCGGCCTTGCCACCAATAAAAGAAAGGCGTTTCAATACCGGACTTGCCATGATCTCTCCAAGAGATGAGAACATCCTGTAAAAAACGTTTGTCTTCAATTTGAAACTCCTGATCTCTGTCTATTGCATTCATATAGTGCGATAGAGACCGCGCATGAAACATTGAGTGAATCCACTTCTGGATTCATAGGGATCTTCACCAGGAGATCCAACTCTTTTTTGACCGTAGTCCTGAGTCCTTTTTGCTCAGAGCCTGCTACCAGGGCCAAGGGGATAGAGTGTAGATCCGCGTGATGAATATCAACGTCGGCCATGGCGTCAAGGCCGAAGATCCACAGACCAGCCTCTTTCATCTCCCTGAGTGCACGGGGAATATTCTGGGTCATGACCACATCCATGTGAAACACGGCTCCTGCCGAGGCCTTTATCACAGTACCTGTGATCCCTGCCGAGTGTCGTCTTGACAAGACTATGCCCGTAGCCCCGAGAGCAGCAGATGCCCTTATGATCGCACCGAGGTTTTGTGGATCGGAGATCTGGTCACAGACCAACAATGGTTTACCTGTATGAAGGACTTGTGCAATGAGTCCTTCTGGACCTGTAAACCAAAAGGGCTTCACAAGAGCCACTATCCCCTGGTGCACGACATGATCTGGAAGCCCAAGACCTTTGAAATCGGCTACCTGGGAAAACTCTACACCCGATTCCCTCATGAGACGTTTCAGGCGAGCCTGATTCTTTTTCCTTCCAAAGGATGGAAGCAACACGATGGACTGGCAGGCAGATGGCCTCACCTTGAGGCATTCTTCGACTGGATGCACCCCCCATACGGTTACAGGCTCGGTAAGGCTATAATTCTTGGTCTGACGACCTGTTCTCATTCCCTAAATCTTATACACAAGGATCTTCCCTGGGGGCCATATGGCTGCTGTTGAAAACAGGGCACCATCATATCTCTCACTTGAGAAACCAGGAATCAGGACCTGGATGAAGAGCAGTCATGTCTATCTTTGAGGCGAGGACCCTGGCTGTTCTACACCTTACAGCAACAACTATGGCCACCAGATTGTCTGTTGCCTCATTAAGCTTATCGTTCACAATGGTATAGGTATAATTTGCTACCTCTTCCATTTCTTTCAAGGCATTTCGCAACCTCACTCGAACAGAGTCCATGTCCTCGCTCCCACGCCTCAACAGTCTCTCTTCCAGCACCGTCCACGACGGAGGCAATATGAATATAGTCACAGCACCAGGAAATTTCTCCCTGACTTGTGTTGCCCCCTGCACGTCTATATCCAAGATGACATCCATACCCCTGGATAGAAACTCCATGACATGATCCCTCGAGGTTCCATAGAAATGTCCATGAACCCTGGCCCATTCCAGAAATTTACCTTTGGTTACAAGCCGTTCGAACTCCTTCTCACTGACGAAAAAATAATCCTTGCCGTCCACTTCGCCCTTTCTGGGAGGGCGTGTGGTATGAGAGACAGAGAAGACAAGACCAGGCAATCTCTCCATCAGTCTATTGCATAAAGTGCTTTTGCCTGCCCCTGAAGGCGCAGAAATGACAAAGAGATCTCCCCGATCCATGAGATGAAAGGCCTCCCTATTTTGGATCCTTTTCCTCTGCCTTGGTCAAGACATCCGCACTCAGGCGCTGGGAAATGGTCTCAGCCTGGATGGCAGACAAGATCACATGGTTACTATCTGTAATGACGATGGAACGGGTCCGACGGCCCTGGGTGGCATCTATCAACTTGCTATTGTTTTTGGCCTCTTCCCTCAACCTCTTCATAGGGGCGGAAGAAGGATTGACAATGGCTACCACCCTGTCTGCCACAACCGTGTTACCAAAACCTATATTCAACAGCTTACATCTACAGCTCATATTCGTTTACCTCATCAAGAATCTTTAGTCATTTGACACGACCGGCAATCCTTGGCTATTTCAGGGCAAAGAGCCTATCACTGGGGCATTGCCTCTTATCGAGCCAAACAGATCGAGTAATCGGCCCACCGGTCTGCCATGCCCGTGATAATAACCTGTTTTCCTAACTATACAACATTCTGAAGTTGTTCCCGTATCTTTTCCAGCTCTGCCTTGATTTCGACCACGTGGTGGGAAATAGCAGCATCTGCCGACTTAGAGGCCATGGTATTGACCTCTCGAAAAATCTCCTGGACGAGAAAATCCAACTTACGTCCTACATCCTCTTCCATTTCGAGATATTTGTAAAACTGGCTGATATGGCTTTCCAATCTTACCAATTCTTCATTTATATCCAGACGATCGGCCAGTATGGCTGCCTCCTGAGCAATCCTGATCTCATCGACAGGAACATCCTTCATAAGGGTTGCTATCCTCTCCCTCATGGCCTGTGCCTGTTTTTCAAAATTCTCCATCGTCCTCTTGGAAATCTCTGCTGCCAGTTCCTGGATCCTGGCAAGCCGTATCTTGATGTCATTCTCCGTTGCCGCCCCCTCTCTCTTGGCCATCTCAGAAGCAGAGTTCACCAATTCTTCCAATACAGGGCCTATCTTTTCCCACACCCCTGAGGTATCTACCTCCTCTTCTCTGGAGGCTATCACGTCCTTGAGCAGAAAAAGCAGATCCTTCATCCCCACATCAATCGGTTTATCACACCCATTCGAGAGCATCTCCACTGCCTCCAAATAATTCCTTGCCAGATCTATCTTGGGTATAAAGGCGACAGGCACCTCATCAAGGGATTCATATTGAAGGAAAAAATCCACACGCCCCCTGCCAAGATGCTCTTTCAGAAATTTTCGTATCCTTTCCTCCAGGCTGGCAAGCTCTCTTGGAATACGGATACGGGCATCAAAAAACCGGGAGTTTACCGATCTCAGTTCCATAGTCACAGACCAGTCCTTGCCTGCAACAGCCTTCCTTGCAAAGGTCGTCATGCTTCTAAGCATCTACTTCTCCCTGATGTTTCTCATCGTGCTGTAACTTCCGAAGTTCTAACAGATAATCCCTTCTCACCATGTCCCAAAAGGCCAAGGACCACTCCTGCCTGTAATCTGGATATGTCCATTCCAATGGCATGAAACCGCCTTTCTTGTATACCAAGGTGAGATCTGCAAAGATCCCCCTGTCCAAATAGATTCTATGGGTAAAATTCTTGGTGGTGGCCAATACGAGCCGTTCGGCAGTAAGGATGCCAGGATCTATGTTAACCTGGCGCCGACCATCCAATCTCCATTTGTCTTCCAGTGACATCGCCTTGTATTTCATGTCTGTCAGACAATCCTGGGTAACCAGGGTATCGAATGCCAAGAATATCCTTCCCAGTCCTCCACCCATTTCTCTTTGATAATATCTCGTCCACACAAAAGGCCTTGTCTCAGTCCTTGAGGTGATCTTGCCGAATACGTCTTCAAGATATCCCTGTATCCCCTCGAGGGAGACTGAAGAAGCAAGGATAAGACCTGAAATCAATTTTGCAAGGGGTGGTGGGGATGGTCTTCTGTATCTGCTGTACTGCACTGCCATTGAAAAAGATATCAAGAAGCCTTCGGGGTTCTCAGGGTCGCCTGTTGGATGGCGTCCAAAAGCTCTTCTCTGTCCACTGCAGCAGTCCCAACTTTTCCTACGACAATGCCTGCTGCTATATTGGCCAGGTATGCTGCCTCACACATACCCAGGCCTGCAGCAAGCCCAAGGGCCACTACGGATATGACCGTATCACCAGCACCTGTTACATCAAAGACCTCTTTTGCCATGGTGGGAATGGAAAACATCCTGCCGTCCGCCTGCCACAGGGCCATCCCCTTGGCCCCCCTGGTTATGAGCACACCCTTGGCCCCTGTACCAGCGGCGATCTCCTCGGCAACCCTGACAAGGTCTTCTTCCCGGCCCACCTCGAGGCCTGACATCTGTTTGGCCTCTTTTTCATTCGGGGTTATGACACTCAGCCCTCTGTATAGCTGGTAATTTTGGGGCTTGGGATCTACAAGAAGAGGCAAGCCCCCCTCTTCTGCCTTGCTGGAAAGGAAGGCCATGACCTCTTTGGAGACCACCCCCTTGTTATAGTCGGAGATGATTATGCACTGGCACCTATCCAATATCCCTTCCATATTGGATATAAGGGCATCAGAGGTGGCCTTGGAGGCCTTGTGGCTTCTTTCCCTGTCTACCCGAACCACCTGCTGCCCCCTGGCCACTATCCTGGTCTTGAGGGTGGTGGGCCTACTGGTCTCGACCATTGCCTGGGTGTCGATATGGTTGTGTTGGGCCAATGATCGAAGGATCTCACCAAAAGAATCGTCTCCTACGATACCAGAAAGACAGGCCTTGGCACCGAGTGTCCTAAGATTGTTGGCCACATTGGCTGCTCCGCCCAGGAGAAAGGTCTCATCCTGCACATTTACCACAGGAACTGGAGCCTCGGGGGAAATCCTGCATACCTCTCCCCAAACGAATTGGTCCAACATTATGTCACCCACTACCAATATGGACAACGACGAAAAGGATGCAACGGCAGCACTCAACCGCTCCTTGAGTTCTGGATCACTTGCCATCTTCATTGGCAACCAATTCTCCCAAGGCTTTTGCCTCGTCCACAAGCATGATTGGGATACCTTGTCTGATCTCGTAAACGAGTTTGCAGTGTTGACAAATAAGGCCCTGGCCTTCCTCATCCAGGTGGACTTGGCCCTTGCATTTGGGACAAGCGAGTATGTCCAGAAGTTCCCTACTGATGGTTTTGGCCATGATATACTCCCTGCTCACAAGTTTCTGTTCAAAAAGCTGAAAGGAATTATAGTTAACAGGCTCATGAAAAAACAAGTCATTAAATTTTTTAGCAACCCAGGCCCAACCGATCCCAAGGACCATTACGATGAAAGTATCTTTTCGACTCCAGCCAAGACCTCCTCGGCGGTAACGCTGGCCATACATTTGGTAGTAGGGCATCGTCTCTTGAAACAAGGGCTGCAAGACAGGCCCTTCCTTACTATGACATGGCCCTTGCCAAAAGGCCCAGTCCTCCAAGGGGCCGTAGGACCAAAGATCGCAATGACCCTCAACCCAGCTGCCGCCGCCAAGTGCATTGGTCCTGTATCGGTGGTGACAGCCGTAGCCGCAAAGCTACATAGGGATGCCAAGAGCCTCAGTGGGGTTTTTCCGGTAATATCCAGTGCCGATCCCCTGCTCCTTCGAACGATCTCTTCGGCCAGGCCGGAATCCGAATTCGAGCCCACTACAAGGGATTTTAGCCCAAAACGCTTGTCGATGAGCCTTGAGACAGATGAAAAACCCTCGAGGCTCCATCGCTTGGTCTGCCAAATGGTACCTGGGATGAGGAGGACGAATCCCCTGGGCGCGAGCCCCCTTGCCCGAATGAAATACCTTGCTTCGTCCAGGTCTTTTTCTGAGAGACCAAGATCGAATTCTACCTCCTCAACATCGACACCCAGATACGCTGCTGCCTTCAAATACCTCAGCACAGCATGCTGATCAAGGTCGTATTTCGGCAACTTCCTGTTAAGAAACAAGGAACTGGCCTCTCTACCCCCTGCAAAACCCACACGTTGCCTGGCACCAGACAAGAGGGTTATCAGACCGCTCTTGAAAAGCCCTTGCAAATCGAGGGCCATGTCGTAACAACCGGTTTTCAACCCACTGGATAGCTCGAAGATCTCTTTTGCAAGCATTGGCCACGAAAGGGGATTTACAGCCAACCTGCCAAGTCTTTTCCTCGGATAGATGATAACCCTGTCCAAGAGTGGATGGCCATTTAGAAGCCCTGCACCCACCTCTGCCGTGATCCAGTCCACCCTTGTCGTAGGCCAACATTTTTTCACTGCACTGAGCACTGGTAAGGCCTGGACCACATCGCCCAGGGCACTGAGCTTTATTATGAGGATATGTTCTGGTTTTATCGTTTCCTGCCCTGCACTATCCATCTGCTGGCGTCAAAAAGGTCATGTGCGATAAAATCAATCTGGCAAAGCTCCTCGTCTGAAAGGGAATCGAAGACAGCTTTGCCATGGCCGGTAAGCACCAAAATGCTTCCCATGCCGGCATTCCAGGCGGTTCGTATGTCTGAGAGAGAATCTCCGATGAAAAACGACCCTTCCACATCGATATCGAGCTCAGAGGCTGCCTTTTCAACCAGGCCAATGCCAGGCTTTCTGCAGCGACAAACCCTCCTGAATGGAGGGCTACCAACTTCTGGATGATGGGGACAAAACAACCACCTGTCCACAACAGCCCCCCTTTGCCCCAACATATAGGACAGCCGCCCATGAACCTGGTTGACAAACTCCTCTGAAAAAAACCCCCTTGCCACCCCTGATTGATTTGTAATCACCACCACCTTGAAGCCTGCATGGTTCAGAAGCCTTATCCCTTTGTATGCACCCTTTATGATCCTGAGATCACCAAGATCGTCCAGATATTCGACTTCCTCGTTTATCGTCCCATCCCTATCCAAGAACACGGCCTTTCTCATCCTAACCCCTCGACCTTGAAAGAGAGTTTATCCCTGCAGACCTGGAAGACCTCTTCAGCGCTTATTCCCAACATGCACTGGAACTGCCTGGTACATGTCCTGTTCTTACAAGGTGCACAATCCAGATCGTGGCTAATTATAGTAGCATTCTTGGACCAGGGTCCAGTGGCGACTGGATTGGTTGATCCAAATATTGCCACCAATGGTACAGAGCATGCCGCCCCCACGTGCATCAGACCAGAATCATTGGTTACGAGAAGATCCAGTTCCCTGATCAACGAAATCGCCTCCATGAGGGTGGTCTTCCCACAAAGATTTGTCAACCTTTCAGGGTCCTCTTGCCTTATCTGTTCAGCTATCTTCTCCTCCCTGTGAGTACCGAATATCAGGATGTGGAGCCTGGAGGAAAATTTGGCCAAAAGGAGCCTTGAAAGCTGTCTGAACCTTAAAACAGGCCAACATTTTGCAGGACCATAGGCAGCTCCTGGATTGAATCCCACAAACAGGCCGTCTTTTCCAAGGCCTTTGTCTCTTGAGAGACCTTGCAGAAAGTGCCTGGCCTTTTCCTTTTCCTCACTGGGGATGGATAGTCCCAATTCCAATACCGAGGGATCGACTCTCAACTCGTCTCTTGCCAGGTTCCTGACGAGATCCAGATAGTAAAAGACATGGTGCCTGTCTTCCTTGTCTCCAGGGACAGGCACTGCACGATCGAGTAGAATTCTTCTGAGATCAGTGCAGTAGCCGAGGATATTTGGGATACCGGCCAACTTGAAGACAAGGGCCGATTCAAATGAATTTGGTAAGACTATGCCCATTTCGTAACCCTTGCACCTTATCTTCCTTGTAGAGCTGTAAAGCGCTGACATCCTCCCTGCCAGGCCAGAACCTGGCTGGCAGACGATGACCTGCCGAATAGCCTGATGACACTTGTAGACCTGGGCGACCCACGGCCTAGCCATAATATCCAGATGGGCTGATGGGAAGAGCCCTTTGAGAAACGTAATGGCCGGGAAGGTCATTATGGCATCTCCAATCCAATTTGTCCCCCTGATCAATATGTTTTGTATCATTGATTTTCCTCAGCCGTGGCAGTAAATGATAATGGCCATCGAGATCGATACCAGTTTGCATAGACACAGGAAGACTTTTAAGAAAAATATGCAGGATTAGCAACACAAATGGCAAATCATAGCGATAAAAGATACACGGATGAAGGCGAAAAGGACTACGAGATCCTTAGTATACAGGTAAGGCCAGATCTATACAGGGCATTCAGACGATGTGTCTGGATGACTGTCCATGAAACAGGCATGTCCATCCTGGATATCCACAATGAGATGATAGAGGAACTACTCAGGCATAAACAATGCTGAAGGATACAAGGATCGTCAATTGGATAGTTCTTCTACCAACGGCAAGGAGATGAAAAAGATCGTACCCTTTCCCGGGTAACTTTTTACTGTCATCTCTCCCCCGTGTTTTTCAATAATGGCGTAAGAGATGGAAAGCCCCAAGCCAGAGCCACTGCCCTTGGTGGTAAAAAAAGGGTCAAAGATCCTGTTTATCAGTTCAGGCGCTATGCCTACCCCTGTATCCTGGATAGAACACACGACCTTGCCTCCCCTACATACGGTCTCCAGGATGAGTTGCCCCCCTGAGGGCATTGCCTCCACCGCATTGAAGATGAGGTTTGTAAAGACCTCCCTAATCTCTGACGCATTCACCTTGACATAGATATCGTTGTCGAGACGGGTAATGAGTTCGATCTCTTTTCCATACCGTCTCGGGCCGTGGTGCCATTTGGGCCTCGTCATCAAGAGTGTATCCTTGATCAGGGCGGCAAGATCTATGATCTGCAGATCGTTATGGCTCGGATTACCCAACGTATTCAATCGTTTGACTATCTCTGCCGCATCATCAATAGCAGTTTTCAAGGCCTCGATATGGCCTTTTGAGTCTGCATCTACGTGGACCTTTTTCATCAATAGATAGATATGAGTGGACATGGTATGAAGAAGATTGTTGAAGTCATGTGCCACACCTGCTGCCATCTCGGCCAGTACCCTGAACTTTTCCGAGCTCCTTAGCCTCTCCTTCAACCGCCTCTTCTCCACTGCCTTGGCTATGGAATGGATGAGGTAACTATTGTCAAAGGGCTTGGGGATGAAATCATCCACCCCTTCTTGGAGTGAACGCACAGCATTTTCCAGCTCTGTGTAGGCCGTGAGCATGATCACTGGGGTATCGGGATAGATCTTCCTGAGATCCTTCAAAAAATCAAGACCACTTCCATCCGGCAGGTTTATATCGAGTATTATGGCATCGAGGATCGTGGTCTCGAGTAATCTCTTTGCCTCGTTGATGGTGAAAGCGGTCTCCACTTGGTAGCCATTCCTTTCAAGAAGCCTCTTGATGATCCTGACAGTGTCCTCGAAATCCTCTATGAGGAGTATCCTGTCCCTGGATTCCAAGGCATTGAAAGTCCGCTTGTCCTGTTGTCCATGGTCGACTTCTTTATCCAACGAATCCATCTTGCCGTTTGCCTTTCTCCATGTTCAGATGATCGAAAAACCTCGGTATGGTTATGGTAAAGGTTGTACCCTGGCCCAGTACAGATTCAACCTCTATGGTCCCACGGTGTTTTTCCACTATGGCCTTGACTATGGCCAGGCCGAGCCCTGATCCACCTTTTTCCGTATGGGCCTGATAAAATGGTTCAAAGATGTTGGGCAGATGCTCTGGTGGTATACCTTCTCCATTGTCACTGAATGTAAGCAGGACATGATCATCGGATATCCTGGCAGTTATGGTTACAATCCCGCTTTCAGAAGTATACCTGTAGGCGTTACTCAAGATGTTGAAACATAGGTCGTGGATCTTCACACTATCACACTCTAAATAAAGATCATCAGGGATCTCTACCCTGGTCTGCCTCCCCTCTTGAAGGCCCTTGAGTTCAGAGATGGCACCTGCTACGAGCTCTCTGAGATTCACTGCCTCCAGGCTCAGAGGCATGGAATCGGCATCAATACGCACCATTGTCAACATCTGTTCCACCATTACCCTCATGTTGTTGCTATTTTTGTGGACTGCCTCGACTATCTCTCTTGCCTCTTCTCCCAATTCATCCCGCAGATACGTCCACAGGTAATCTATATTGGCCTTTATGGCAGTCAAAGGGGTACGCAGTTCGTGAGAAGCCGTTCTCAAAAATGCCGCCTTTGCAAGATACATGGCCTTCATCTCATTGTATGCCTTCTCAAGCTCATCCCGGGCAGCAGTCAACTCTTCCACTGTATTTTGCAACACCTTTGTCCTCTGGGCCACCTTTTCTTCAAGGCTTGCATTCACCCGTTCAAGCTCGACATAGGCCTTTTCCAAGGCCTCTTTACCAGACATCAATTGGCTGACCATCTTGTTGAAGGCCTCTGCAAGGTCTCTGATCTCATCCCTTGACCTTACTGTTACGAACGGGGGATTGATCCCCTCCATGACCTGTTCTGCTGCTGCCTTCAATCTGTAGATCGGACTCGTGATCACGTGGACCACAACGATGGTCAGTACCAGAGAAACAAGGGCCACCACTGATATGATAGCCAGAGACTGTTTCTTGGCAGACAAGATATCCTTGTCCACCCTTTTTAGAGACATACCGACAAAGACTGCCCCCAATCTTATCTTTCTACCTTTTTTCCCGTGAGAATCGAGTATCAAGGCCTCCCTGCTCACAGGCGCAGGCCCTATAACAGGGGCTGAGGCTATCAAGAGGCCAGGGAATCTCTTGGGCAACATGACCTGTGGGGTTTGCCAAAAACCGTCATCTATCTTCCTGTTGTTGCCACCACTATCGTGCTGATTTCTATGGAATCTCAACCGTATCTCCTCGAACAATTCCAATGGGGCCTGGCCAAAATAGGCCAAAAGTTTTCCAGACCTGTCCTCTATCCATGAAAATTTTATATCCCTGACATTGGCCAGGGACCTGAGGAGATTTTCGAGATGGTCCTTGTTCCTGGTAACGATCCCAAAGGCACTATTGGCTGCAAGATTGGTAGCAAGGGCAGTTGCGAGCTGTTCCAGGTCATGGAGCACCACGGTTCTCTGCTTGTTGACAAAGAACACCCCAAGGGTAACAAAACTCACAGCGAGAATAGCCGTTGTGAACACTGCGAACTTGAGTGCCAGCCTTGCCTTCATGTGTTTTTCAGTACTCTTCCGTCAAACCATCACAGGTCAATATGCAACAATCCTAAAGGCCTTTCGTATCTTGGGCCCTGGTGACAATCCTATCAACCTGGCAGTATGCATGTTGAGGTAACCCGTAAATTTCCTGGGGTATTGTATCTTTTTTTCAGGTCTTCGATCTGACAGTATTTCCACCCCTACGTCGGCTGCCTGAATGCCTACGTCTTTGTAATCACAGTCTAGAGAGAACAGGGCCCCGGAGAGGGTGAAGTTTTTCGATAGCCCAACGAAAGGTCTCTTGTGCCGAATGGCCTCAAAAATAATTCTCGGTGCCAGGATACTGTTATAGATGTTACTGTCGGGTATGGCAATCAGGGCATCGGCCTTGCGGAAACTCTCTTCCAGTTTCTCATGGAGTTGTTCCGGGGAATCGAGCTTGATGATAATGAATCGTATATCCATCCCATCCAGGTCATTGATTATCCGGTTGACAATCCCTCTCGATTCATCGGTATATAACATCCCTATTCTCGAGACATTTGGCACCAGCATACGAAGCCGCTTCAAGATTTGACCATAAGGTATATCGAGTACAACACCATATGAATAAGGGTCATGTCTCAGGACAGGAGCAGGGTCCAACACCATAGAAAACACCATTGGGGTCCTGGGAAACAAATTGTGGATGACAGTGGCTGCCTTGGTCCCTACAGGGAAAAAGACAGCCACTGCTGACTTGCCCAGCCTGTCCCTCAAGTCGTTTTCATGGTCCAAAAAGATCTTGTTTACAAACAGACCTGGGCACTTGTGTCTTAGCTGCTTCTCCAAGGCATTGGATGCTGTAATATAGGGTCCAAAATGGTTTGAGACAACTATGAATGCCTTTTGGCCATTGCAGGTTGCCCCTGATACATCCAAGAAAGGCTGATAGAGGAAAAAGATCACTAACAATAGGAACAATTCTCTGCAGGTGATCTTTTTCATACAGCCCCTAAAAATATACGCTGAGTCTTATGGTGAATGTTGTATCGGAATTCCACCCTCCAGGGAATTCCCTGTGGGTACTATGGAAAAGATTGTGTACAGCAGCTGCAAAATTCCACCTCTTGTCTGGGGATATAAAACCCGCAGACAGGTCAGCTATGGTGAAACCTTCTAGTTTTTGCCATTCTGATGCAGACTGCATGGGCAAAAGCGGTGATTGGCCAGAAAAACCAACAGTGCTTGATACATTTGACAACGATGTCACAACACCTGTGGAATAATCAGATCTGTCCTGCCAATGAAGCCTGAAATCCACCCAGAAACCCCGGTCAAAATCGTATCTGATCTCGCCGTTGATCTGATTAGCAGGCACAGGGCCAAAGGTTATTCCGTGTTTCTTCTGCTTCCAGACATAGCTATAATTGGCTCGAAGTAGCAGATTTCTCATATACCTGTACTGAAACCCGAGTTCGACACCGTATTGGTATATGTCATAGAGGTTTTCATAGGTCAGATAGTAGTCATCGTCTCCATTTCGGCGTTTCATATCTATTATGTCACTATAATAATTGTAAAAAACAGAGCTCGACATGGAGATACCACTCGGATTGAAAAGTTGATAGGCAAGCTCGAAACTTGTGAGCTTCTCTGGATCCAGGTCTTCGTTTCCCAGATGAACGAAATGGTCCGTTACAAGCAGGGCATAGTTTTGTAAATAAGAAGGATAATTGAATGCCCTCGAAGCAGAAAATCTCAGAGACTGATTTTCCCCAAGGGAATAGACCACACTGAGCCTTGGTGACAAGGCCTCTTGGGCCTCGGTATGGTAATCGACCCGCAGGCCCGTAAAGATATCTATCCTGGAGCTGAACCTCCAGCGGTTTTCTGCAAACAGGCTACCTATGAATTGATTGTGCCAATGATCATAGGTAGTAGCCCCAAAGCTGGCAAAACGCCCTTCAATGCCACCTATCAGAGTGTGGGGCCCAAATTTGAAACTATCCTCTAAGAGGAGATCTATATGATCGAATCTCCACTTGAGGTTGCTCGCTTCAAAAACATCGTCTCCCGTGGTGTCGAAGTGACGCCACCATATATCCAACTTCAGGTCGTCCCAGTTGAATCTGCTCCTCAAAAAACCATCGAAACCATCTTGATCGAATGGATTCAGGACAGTTGCAGATGCAACCAGCAATTTTCCCTTTGAAAACCCGAAGCTCAAGTTATAGTTATTACCAGGTCTGCCTTCATAATTGACCTCCCCGGACATCTTCCAGATACCCCTCACCTGCTCATCGTGTTCCTGAGTGGAATTTCTCTGGGTCCATGCACTGACGAGCTTGACAGACCATTTGCCAAACCGTTCTCCTGATGTCAAACTATACAGGTAGTCGCTGAAGGTCCCTCCTGAACCCGTAAGCTCCACGCCGTGAATAGCCTCGGGCGATCGAGTTATGATATTTATCACCCCTGAAAATGCATTGGAGCCGTAGAGCACGGATCCAGGACCGCGCACCACTTCTATCTTTTCTATGTCATCGGGCACTTCTGGGATAAGGGCACATTGGTTAGTATTCCTGACAGGTGAGTAAATGGGCCTTCCATCCACCAAGATGAGTACATTGTTGGCCTGTAGACCATTTACCCCCCTCATTCCTATGTTGTAGCAGGCATCGCTGGTCTGGAAAAAGTTCACACCAGCTACGTATCTTAGTAATGCACCAACACAGTTGTAACCGCTGTGGACAATATCTTGTCTTGTAATTATCGTGGCAGTAGCTGGAGACTCAAGCACGGTCAACACGTGCCTGGAGGCGGAAAACACCCGTGGAATCTCTTGAAACAAGAGGATCTCCTTACCTTGGATATCGGCTTGGCACGGCGATGACCAAAGCATCAGGGCAAAAGCCAGGATAAGGAATCTATTTCTCACCTAAATTCTCCTGGATAAAAATATTGGTATAGCATTTGTGCGATACTACACAACTATAGAAAAGAACGCCTGAGTGAGCAATATAAATATTTTTAACTTATTGATATTAAAAAGATAAATCATGAATAATAATTCATCTATCTATATCTTCCGACAGATTTCTCATTATCCAGATCCCCTGCTCGAAGAAGGGAAAGGGCTTGTGAGCCAGCTTGAAAATCATGGCTCGATTGGGAAAGAACTCCTTGAAATAACTACAAAGGTCCTGCCGCTCAGCCGATTTCTTACCTCTTCTCTTGCAAAGGAGCCTGGGCTCTTGGAGAAACTGATCCAAAGAGGACAGCTCCTATCACCAATGGGAATGAAGGACATCTACCAGGTTGCGGCCTCCACAATTAGAGAAGCCAAGGATGAGAAAGAACTCATGCGCAGGCTCAGAAGATTCCGGAATAGGCAGATGTTCAGGATTGCTTGGAGGGATCTCACAGGCATGGCCCATCTCGAAGAGACCCTTTCAGAGCTCTCGAATCTCGCCGACATCTGCATTCGCTTAAGCCTGGAATGGCTTTATCAAGATCTGGAGAAACAATTTGGGACCCCCCTTTATCCAGATGGCAGGCACCAAGACCTGATTGTCCTCGCAATGGGCAAACTGGGGGCAAGGGAGCTGAACTTTTCATCTGACATAGATCTCATCTTTGCCTATCCAGAGCCAGGGCATACCTCTGGAGGCAAGAGGGACATCTCCAATGAGGAGTTCTTTCTTCACCTTGCAAGACGTCTCATAAGGAGCCTGGCCCAACACACAGAAGACGGTTTCGTATTCAGGGTGGATACGAGATTGAGACCATTTGGAGACTCGGGGCCCCTGGTACTGTGTGCAGATGCAGCGGAAGAATATTATGAAAACTATGGCAGGCAGTGGGAACGATACGCAATGATAAAAGCACGGGCTGCGGCAGGTGACATAGAGGCGGGCAACGAGCTGATAAAACATCTCAAGCCCTTTGTCTATCGCAAATACCTCGATTACTCAACAATAGATTCCCTCAGGCAGATGAAGGCCATGATACTTGCCGAGCAGGACAGTAAGGCCCTTGAGGACGATATCAAACTGGGCCCAGGCGGGATCAGAGATATAGAGTTTATTTGCCAGACCTTTCAATTGCTCAAAGGTGGGCGCATCCCTGCCTTGCAGGAAAGATACCTGTTAAAGGCACTTGAACAGATTGAGAGATTTTCTCTCTTGGATAGCGAGACAGCGAATAGGCTGAAACAGGCCTATGTCTTTCTCAGAATAGTGGAGAACAGGCTTCAGGAATACGCAGATCAGCAAGAACACCACCTCCCTTCAAATCATGACAGGCGCTTGAGGCTCTCCGTAGCCACTGGTTTCCCCAGTTGGGCTGAATTTCGCACCTGTCTTTCCAGACACATGCGCCATGTACACACGATCTTTACCGGGCTCTTTTCCAAAGCCAAGAAGGCCATGCCCCAGACGAGGCCCCATCCACGGATCAAGCAAGGCAATTCTGGAGACCTTCCCAAGAGATACTTACTCGCATGGGAAGATCCAAGGGCTCAAGAGGGATTTTATTTCCTGAAATCCCTCGGATTCTCCTCTGGAATCTCCATCTTGGCATCCCTCAGGACATCCCCCAAAATCCAACTGCTACCTGGAAAGACAAGGGAGATCCTGGACAAGTTGATGCCAAGGATCATTGCAGCATGCACAAAGACATCAGATCCAGACAAGGCCCTTTCAGGGAGCATACGCATCATAGAGGCTGTATTACAAAGGAGTATCTATCTCATGCTTCTGGTGGAATATCCCCAGGCCCTCTTACACTTGGTACACCTTTGCTCAAAGAGTAGATGGATTGCAGACCTTCTTTCGAGACAACCTATATTGTTGGACGAACTGATAGATGCTGAAAATCTTTTCATGCCACTGTCCAGAAAGGAACTCCAGGATCAGGTCTCGGCCCTCACCCAATCCATGGACGAAAATGATCTCGAGCTTTTCATGGACGAGCTTAGAAGGCTGAAAAAGGGCAAGGTGCTCAAGGTAGCAGCCTGTGATCTCGACAACCTGGTCGATGTGATACAAACAGGGGTGATGTTGACCTCTCTGGCACGGGTCCTACTCGAAAACTGTTTTACAAACGCACTCGCATATATGACAGAAAGGGAACCTGGCTTTTATCACAAACCTGTCACAGTAAATGATTGCGGTATGGCTGTAATCGCCTATGGAAAGATGGGCGGACGAGAAATGGGCTATGCCTCGGATCTCGATCTCGTATTTTTGTACGATCCCCTGGCATCAACCATAAGGCAAGACGATGACACTGGAGGTAGTACCTACTTTTTCTCCCGGCTTGTCCAGAGGCTCATATTTCTCCTTACTACAAGGACAAGCCAGGGGGTCCTCTATGAGATAGACACACGCCTTCGCCCCAATGGCTCCCAGGGCATACTTGTCAGTAACATCAGGGGGTTCAAAGAATATCAAACAAATAAGGCATGGACATGGGAACATCAAGCCCTGATCAGGGCAAGGTTTGTAGCTGGAGACAAAAATACTGGCCTGCTTTTTGAAAGGACAAGAAAAGATGTCTTGAGGACGAAGAGAAGTAGGAGGAGATTGGCAAAAGAGGTCCTTGACATGAGGGGGAAAATAATGAGATCTGCAAGGGGCAGAGATGGACAAGCCCCTTTTTTTCATCTGAAAAAAGACCCTGGAGGCATGGTGGACATAGAATTCTTGGTACAATACCTGGTCTTGTTGCATGCAGTTAGGCACAGAGAGCTCACCTTCTTTACCGGGTGCATAGATCTATTGAAGGTTCTCGGCAGGTTACACCTATTATCCCCAGACCAGACAGATGTCCTGATCTCTTCATACAATCTCTACAGAAAAAACGTCAATCACTTGACACTCGATTTGAAGGGGCCAAAGGTTTCAGGCGATTCATTTCAGGAACAGCGACACATGGTATCTCGCATCTTCCAAGATATCCTGGAGACAAACTGAACAGGAGGCAGACATTGAAAGGGACAACAAGGTGGTGGATAGAAGGCATGCTCATCCTCGTAATCTTGGCCCTGGGACTTCTCGTCCGGGTTGAGGATCTGCATGACTGGCAACGACATCCTGACAGAAGCCTGTATCATGGAGAACCCCTGCTCACCACCTTTGATGGCTATTACTATTTGACCCTGACTCGTGACATGGCAGAAGGCACCTATATGCCCATTGATGAAAAACGCGCCGTGCCAGATTGTCCGCCGCGACCCCAACCCCCACCACTACTCTCTACGATCGGGGATCTCGTCAAGATCATGACCACCTATTCATTGAACTGGATCGGGGCCCTTACACCTGCCTTCTTGGGCATTTTGCTCTTCTTCCCCATCTATGGCATAGGCCGATTCTACGGCGGTCCTGTCATGGCATGTTCTTCAGGCCTCTTTGCCATAATGTCCTTCTATTACGTGTACAGAAGCAGCCTTGGCTGGTTCGACACAGACTGCATGAATGTCACTTTTGCCATGCTGGCGGTCTTTTTTGCCATCAAATTCGGGGAGACCGAAGGGATAAAACGATATCGGTGGTTTGGGGGGGCAATAATAAATTACCTCTTGTTCTTGTCCTGGTGGGATCAAACCCCCCAGGTCACCACTGTTATCTCTCTCCTTCCCCTGATAGTGGCTATCATCTTCTTCTATCGGCCAGCCAAGAGGGAGGGGATCATTTTCTTTGGGATTCTTGCCACAGCTATCCTGGGGATTTTTGCCATCAAGGGCATGAACCTGCCCATAAGGACGGTTCGAGGCATCATAGATTCATACAAATATATATCCAAACAGGTCCAGGGAGACTTTCCCAATATCGGTATCACCATATCAGAACAGGCCATACCATCCTTGCAGGAAATCATAAACAAGACCACGGACAACATGGAGACCTTTGTCCTCAGCTTCGTAGGCCTTGGGCTTCTGTTCTGGCGTGTAGGGACAAAGGGGGTATATCTCGCTGTACCTGGTATCCTCGCAGCTCTTTCCTTTTCCTTTGCAAAGAGGTTCATGATCTTTTTGGCCCCGACCCTTGCACTGGGTGGCGGCTTCATAATATACCAGATATGGTGTCTCAAAACACGGTACAGGGTTTGCGCCATCGCCGCACCTGTCATTGCCCTGATCTTTGTAATACCATCCTTTCAAAAAGACCTGTTCAAGACCTTCTGGCCAAAAGAACCCCCTTATGTGATAGCTGGCATGGACGAGGCATCGAGGATCACACCCAAAGATGCAGTGATATGGGCCTGGTGGGACCATGGATATCCTATGATTTACTGGTCCAGGAGGGCAACCATAAACGATGGTCAGGTTCATGGAGGAGAACGATCGGTCTTCAATGGCCTGCCCATGAGCGTAAGTAGCGAAAGACTTGCAGCAAACATGATGCGATTCTTCGTTACCAGGGGGATCAATCACGGCACCCATACCGTCTACAAGGCCTGCGGTGGTGACGTGGCAAAGGGGTTCCATCTGATCAAGAAAGTAATGGCAGCAGGACCCGATGGGGCAAAAGAGCTGATAGAAAAAGCAGGGCTGCGCCCCCAGGGCAGGCTTAGGAGCACCGAAGACTGGCTCCAGTTCTTCTTTCCCGAGAAGGCCCGTCCTGTCTACCTATTCCTGGACTGGAGACTGACGCTCACCAATTACTGGTGGTACTGGCTTGGATCATGGGACCCCAAACTCCATAATGGCATACATCCTGGATATGCATCGTTCTATGAGGTGAAGATGAAGGGAGACAAGATAACCGGTGTTACCACTGAAGGAGAAAGGATGATCGTAGACCTGAGACAGGGCATTATCCAGTTTGGAACAAAGCGGGCCCTCTTGAAAAAGGTCTTCTTGAGATACTCCACGAGGGTGGAGACCAGAGACTATCACAGGCCCAAGGGACTTCACTTCGAGGCCTTGGTGGAAAAGCAATTTGGCTCAGCAATGGACGATCATCTGGCAGAATCGGTATTCAACAAGCTCTTTCTCCGCCACATGTTTACGCCAGCCTATTTTGAGCCTGTCAGCCTGCATACCCCATTTTACCAGATATGGAAAGTAAAGGGAGAGGCCTATACCAGAAGACAAGCAGGATGAGGGCATCCTTGCATATTCACCTTGCTATTCCCTCGAATTGGCCCTGGGTAAAAAGGCCGGCCAAGGGCTGCCTATGAGAATACTTTTCCTCCAGTCCCTCCACTGCGTGTGTAAGGTTTGGTGACCTTATTCCATGGGCAAGGGAAAGGCCTGCCTCCCAAAAGGCAGCAAGCTCGTCGGCCACCTTCACGATGGCGCCATCTACTGGGGAAAAGACATCTTCGTTGTAGCCAGTGTCTATCTCCTGGACGATCTCCACCTTACCAGCCCTTGTCACACGGTTCTTGAATTGGACGTCCAGAAAATATACAAGCTCCCTATGCCAGCTCTCTGGGAGCAGGGGAAGCACCTTTTCTTCTATCTTTTTCCTCTCATACTCTTCTATCACTGCATCCAAACCAGGCACCTGTCTCTTTATAGGGGAGATGATATCTCTGGTATAGACCTCTGGAAGATCGTGGAACAATGCAGAGAAGAAATTATTGTAGATCCTTTTTCTGCAAGGATTGCTGATCAATAAACCGGTAAGGAGATAAACGAGGAAGGCCACGACCAGCATGTGGCCGAGAACGCTCGTTTGAGGAATCCTGGGTGTACGTGACCACCTTTTCTGGAATTTTAGCTGGCTGCAAAGATCGATAAAATGATGGGACTTCCCCCCAAGCAATATCTTCTGTACCCCTATGAGTTCGAAATAGTCCTCTATCTTGTCCTCTATCTCCTTTTTCGTCTCATCGATACCGTACATCTTCGGGAAGGCATGATAGACCAGCTCGAACTCCCATTTAGTAGCGAGATAATGGGCTGCATTGAGGATACGTCTTTCTGCCTTTCCATCCCAGCGCTCCTCCAAAAAATCTTCCATCTCTTTCAGAAGGGGTCTTCCACTTTCCAGACTCCTCAACCCGGCAAGATCGTTCTCCACCTGGGAGATTACATACCTATTCAGGCTGGGGCCTGCCTTTTTCATGAGATAATGGAAGACTGGGGGTTTGAGATCGGTAAGCACAACTCTTTGAAGGAATTCAAAGATGCCTCCTTCGATGAGCCTTATCCAGTTCACTTCGTGGGCCTGTTCCTGGAATCTCCCAAGGACATAGGCTATGAACATCTTGTGGGCCTGCTTGTCCAGTTCGGTAAGCTCCACTGGCCTGACATGGTCATTCCATCTCTGTATGCTTGCAGCCTCGAAAACCTTTGAAATAAGACTTGCCTTTATCATCTCTTCGTCCTCTTCTTGACAGGGACCTCAAATCCTGTTATCTGATCAAATTCGTCATCATAAATAATAATTCTACTGGTGCAGGCGCGTAGCTCAGGGGGAGAGCGCTACCTTGACGCGGTAGAAGTCGGCGGTTCGATCCCGCCCGCGCCTACCATTTTTGCTTTTTTAATTTACTTTGTCCAATATTAAATGTATGAAAGAAGGCATCTGAATGGCTGTGAGACAGGCACCAGATGCCTTTTTTATTTCTCAGGCCAAATTTGTCGTTAAGCTTTGAGAAACACATCTGGATCTTCAGGGAACTTGTTAAGACATGATAAAAATACAGATAAAAAATGGTGAAGTCTTTGAAGCAGAGCCTGGTACCGAGGTGGGAGAAATCTTGTCCCAGACATTGAGCAAAAAGCAGAGAAAGAGGCTGATACTGGCACGAGTAAACGGAGAGTTGAAAGACCTATCCAGCCCAGTGACTCGAGACAGCCAGGTAGAACCCGTATTCTTGGGAGATCCAGATGCACTCGAGATCCTTCGCCATTCTGCTGCCCATCTCATGGCACAGGCAGTCAAACAACTCTATCCTGAGGCACAGGTGGCCATAGGCCCTGCAATTGAAAATGGTTTTTACTATGACTTCGATACACCCGAGCCATTTTCTCCAGAAGATCTCGAAAGGATAGAGGCCAGGATGAAGGAACTCGCCCAAAAGGCAATCCCTATCCAGCGGCAAGAGATCCCGTTGAACGAGGCAAAGGAACTGTTCGAGTCAAAGGCGGAAAAATACAAGTTAGAACTCATTGAGGACCTGGAAGACCAGGGGGAGAAACAGGTCTCTATCTACAGACAGGATGACTTCGTTGATCTTTGCCGAGGCCCTCACCTTCCAGACACAGGAAAGATCCCTGCATTCAAACTCATAAACGTTGCAGGTGCATTCTGGAAAGGGGATGAAAACAGGCCCATGTTACAGCGGATATACGGCACGGCCTTCTTTACCAAGAAGGAACTTGCCCAATACATCCAGAGGTTGGAAGAGGCCAAGAAGAGGGATCACAGAAAGCTTGGCAAACAGCTTGATCTATTTTCCATCCAAGAAGAGATTGGCCCAGGGCTAATACTCTGGCATCCAAAAGGGGCTATGGTCAGAAAGCTTATGGAGGACTTCTGGCGAGACGAACATCTCAAAAGGGGCTATGATCTACTCTTCACCCCCCACATAGCCAAAAGGGATCTATGGAAGACCAGCGGCCACCTGGATTTCTATGCAGAAAACATGTATGCCCCAATGCAGATAGACGAGGTGAGTTACCAGATAAAGCCCATGAACTGTCCCTTTCACATTGCCATATACAATTCTCGTAAAAGGAGCTACAGAGAATTGCCACTGCGCTGGTGCGAACTCGGCACTGTCTACCGTTATGAAAGGACGGGCACCTTACATGGGCTAATGAGGGTTAGAGGCTTTACCCAAGACGACGCCCATATATTTTGTAGACCCGACCAACTCGACATGGAAATAAACGAGATCCTTGACATGACCCTGTACATGCTCAGGGTCTTTGGATTCGATCGTTACGACATATATCTATCCACCAGGCCGGACAAATATGTGGGCACCGATGAAAACTGGGAGCTTTCCACAAACGCCCTGAAAAAGGCACTGGAGGAACAAGGCCTGGAATACGAGATAGATCCGGGCGAAGGGGTTTTTTACGGGCCCAAGATAGATATCAAGATCAAGGACTGCCTCGACCGCTCATGGCAGTGCTCCACCATCCAAGTAGACTTCAACCTGCCGGAGCGATTCAATGTCAATTATACCGGTGCTGACGGCAAGCCTCATGCCCCAATCATGGTGCATAGGGCACTACTCGGTTCCCTGGAGCGTTTTTTTGGCGTCCTAATCGAGCACTATGCCGGCGCATTTCCCCTTTGGCTTGCACCAGTACAGGTCAAGGTGCTGACCATCACCGACCGGCAGGACGACTGGGCCACAGAGGTTTTCCACAGACTTTTAGAGGCGGGGATAAGGACAGAACTCGATTTGAGAAATGAAAAACTGGGCAGGAAGGTACGTGAGGCCCAGATGGAAAAAGTGCCCTACATGCTAGTCATTGGAGATCAGGAGGTTGCAGAAAGGACTGCAAGTCCAAGGACTAGAGGAGGGGAAAAGATGAACGCCATGCCAATAGAATCCTTCATAGAAAAGGTCTTGGCAGAGGCGGAGAGAGGAAGAACGGGAGGTGCAATATCGCCAGAGAGCAAAGAGTAAGGGTTAACGAGAGGATCAGGGCGCATGAAGTACGCCTTATCGCCGAAGACGGCACACAACTGGGGGTTGTTTCTCTAAAAGATGCATTGAACAGGGCAAGGGATGTGGGTCTCGACCTTGTAGAGGTGGCCCCAAACGCTGATCCGCCTGTATGCAGGCTCATGGACTATGGTAAGTATCGCTATGAGCAGAGCAAGAAGGCACAAGAGGCGAAAAAACGCCAGACCGTCATACAGGTCAAGGAGATCAAGATGCGTCCCAGGACAGATGTCCATGACCTCAATGTGAAGAGAAAAAAGATCGTCAAATTTCTGAATCAGGGCAACAAGGTCAAGGTCACTGTCACATTCAGGGGTAGAGAGATTGTTCATCCTGAGATCGGCTTTGAAATGCTCAAGAAAATCGCCAATGAAATGGCTGACATTGCGGCAGTAGAGCATATGCCGAACATGGAGGGCAGGGCAATGAGCATGATCCTGGCCCCTAAGAAGGCCTGAGACCCAGGGAAATTTTATTATTTTCTTTGTCGCAGTAATTGACCTCAAGGTCTTTTGGGGTTAATAATTCCCTTTTGTGCCTCTAAAGGATTGTTGTGAAAAACGGTGGATCTTCTCAGGTTTCAACCGCTTTGGAAAAAATTTTTATACGGGGTTAGATATCATGCCAAAATTAAAGACCAAGAGATCTGCTGCCAAGAGATTCAAAAAAACAGGCAGTGGCAAATTCGTATTCAACAAACCTGGTCACAGTCATATCCTCACCAAGAAATCAAGAAAGAGAAAGAGGAACATGAAACGGGACAAGGTTATTTCCGAGACGATGGTGACACATATTAAACGCATGCTACCATATGCATAGGGTTTAAAGGAGTAGAAGATATGCCCAGGGTAAAAAGAGGTTTCAAGGCAAGAAGGAGGAGGAAAAAGCTCCTGAAGCTTGCCAAGGGTTTCAGGGGAGCGAGAAGTCGATGCTATCGCCAGGCAAAGGATAGTGTGGAAAAGGCCCTCTGTTACGCTTATAGAGATAGAAAGGCCAAGAAACGCTCTTACAGGCGTTTGTGGATAACAAGGATAAATGCGGCCTGCCGCCTAAACGATATATCCTATAGCAAATTCATGGGCGGGCTCACCAAGGCCAAGATCGAACTCAATAGAAAGATCCTTGCAGATCTGGCAGTAACTGAGCCAGGTGTATTTTCAAATCTCGTGGAAAAGGCAAAGGCTGCCCTTTAGGATGGAAAACCAACTCAGGGATATTGAAAAAGAGGCTATGGAGGCCATAGAAAAGGCCTCTGATCCCAAGAGCCTCGAGGGGCTGAAGATCAAATTCCTGGGACGTAAAGGCAGATTGACCTCCATACTGAAATCCCTTGGAGGCCTTCCTAAGGAACAACGACCAATTGTTGGAAAGCTCTCCAACGAGATAAAGGCCAGGATCGAAAAGGCCATAGGCGAACGTATGGAGGCACTGAAGGGCCTTGCCTCTGGCCCAGAGTTGATCAAGGGCTTTGATCCATCCCTGCCAGGGCGCAGATTACACCTTGGACATCTGCATCCCATCACAAAAATATTAAACGAAGTATGCCATGTATTTGAAAAGATGGGGTTTTCAGTAGCCCAAGGGCCTGAGATAGAACTTGATTTCTATAATTTCGAGGCACTGAACATCCCTCCAGATCACCCAGCGCGGGATATGCAGGATACCTTTTACGTGGATGACAAGGTACTTTTGAGGACACATACCTCCCCCATACAGATCCGTACAATGGAGAAGATGGCTCCTCCAATAAGGATCATTGCACCAGGCAAGGTGTACAGGTGTGATTCCGATGTGACCCACACGCCGATGTTCCATCAGGTAGAGGGCTTGATGGTGGACAAGGAGGTGTCCTTTTCTCACCTGAAGGGTATCCTGACACATTTTGCCCAAGAGATCTTCGACAGGGATACTGCTGTCCGTTTCCGCCCAAGTTTTTTCCCTTTTACAGAACCAAGTGCAGAAATAGACATACAGTGCGTCATGTGCAGGGGCAAGGGATGCAGAGTGTGCTCCCAGACAGGTTGGATCGAGGTCCTTGGCGCAGGGCTGGTTCACCCGGCAGTCTTCAGATACGTTGATATCGATCCCCAACAGTACAGTGGCTTTGCCTTTGGCCTTGGCATAGAAAGAATCGCCATGCTTCGTTATGGGATAGACGACATCAGGCTATTTTATGATAACGACCTGAGATTTCTAAAGCAGTTTTGAGATAAACGTCATGTTGGTATTGGCATCCTGGCTCAGAGAGATAGCCCCTTTTGAGGCTGATTACATGGAGGTAGCAGAAAGGCTCACCTTGGCTGGACTGGAAGTCGAAGCAGTCGAACCCGCCTTTCCTTGGATGGAAAAGGCACAGGTAGCACGTATCTCCAGGGTCGAGCCTGTAAGAGAGGACAAGGACGTCACCCTTTGTACAGTGGAGACTGGCAATGGGGAGGTTAAGGTGATCTGCGGGGCCCCTGACGTGTATGAGGGGATGCTCACTATTTACGTCCCTCCGGGTACAGAGATGCCTGATGGCAAAGAGATCAAGGAAAGCCAGGTCTATGGCCATGTTTCAAAGGGGATGCTCTGCTCCCGCATGGAGGTCATGCTGGAGGGCGATGAAGGCCATCTATTTGACATATCAAAAGAATTTCCATCTGCCAAGGTAGGCCAAAGCCTATCCTTCGTGGCAGGAATGGAGGATCTGGTCTTTGAGATAGGTATAACCCCAAATCGGCCTGACTGTCTGAGTATCACTGGCGTGGCAAGGGAGGTATCGGCCCTTTTCAAATGCCCATTGAAACCGCCCCAAGTAGGGTTTGACGTTTCACAGGTCTCTCAACCAGACATATCCATCGAGATCAGAGATACCGAGTTGTGCCGCCGTTATGTGGGTGCGGTCATAGACGGTGTTAGAGTCGAACGGTCCCCTGGCTGGATGGCCAGACGTCTTGCGGCCTGTGGCGTCCGTCCAATAAACAATATAGTGGATATCACAAATTACGTGCTCATGGAGATGGGCCAACCACTTCATGCCTTTGATCTCCACACATTGGAGGGCCCAAAGATCATAGTGCGGCTCTCAGAAGAGGGGGAATGCATTGTCACTTTAGATGGCAAGGAACACAAGCTTCCCAAGGACGTGCTCCTCATCTGTGATCAGAAACGCCCAGTGGCGGTAGCTGGAGTCATGGGGGGCCTTGACACAGAGGTCACAGAGAAAACAAGCTCTATCCTGTTAGAAAGTGCCTGGTTCGCCCCCTGGAGCATACGGAGGACGGCCAAGATGCTAAAGCTCCCTTCAGAGGCCTCCTATCGCTTCGAAAGGGGTGTAGACCGTGATGGACAACTTCTTGCAGCAAAGCGGGCAGTAGATCTCTTCTTGGACCTGGCAGGAGGTATCTTCAAAGGGATAAGGGACGAGAACCCTAGGCCTTACAAGCCAGAGAGAATAACATTGAGGCCAAGTCGGACCAATATCCTTCTTGGAACGAGTCTCCAGGCCGATTCAATGGCTGAGATACTGGAGTCCATAGAGATAGAGGTAGAGAACAGATCTACTGATTCGATAGAGGTGATCGTCCCATCTTTCAGACCAGATCTCAAGGAGGAGATCGACCTGGTGGAAGAGGTGGCCAGACTCCACGGATTTGCCTCAATCCCCACCACTTCACCGGTTGGAGACCTGATAGTAAAATCTGCAGAGTCGGACAAGGCATTTACAGATATGATAAGGCATTTTCTCACAGGCCAGGGATGCAGTGAGATCATATCCTACAGCTTCATCTCACCCCAGGAACTTCAGGCCCTTGGGCTTTCAGCAGAAGATCCACGCACAATGGCAGTCAAGCTCAAGAATCCCCTTGCCGAGGACCAATCCATAATGAGGACTAACCTCGTCTGTTCAATGCTGTCGACCATTAGCAGGAACCTGAAAAAACGCAACATGGATCTGCGACTCTATGAAACAGGGGCAATATTTATTGATAGGGGGCATGGAATCCTACCGGATGAACACCAAAGGCTCTGCTGTGCCATTACAGGGAGAAGATTTCCGTTGAATTGGGCATGGCCTGAGGAAGATGTAGATTTTTTCGACATGAAGGGCCTTGCAGAGAATCTTTTTTGTCACATAGGATTGGAAGGGGCTTGTTTTAAGGTCTCTTCAAAACCAGAACCCTTCTACATACCAGGGACTGGTGTTGATATAGTATCAAAGCAGGGGATTCAACTGGGGACACTCGGTCAGATTGCCCCCGAGGTACTGACTTCATTTGATATCCTGTCCGAGGTCTTTCTCTTGGATTTCTCCCTCAATGAACTCAAAGACGAGGCATCACAGGAGACCAGGTTCAAGCCCCTGGCCCGTTTCCCTGCTGTTGACCTGGATTTGTCGATAATAGTAGACGATTCCGTAAGGGCCCAAGACATATTAGGCTTTATTGAAGATGCCAAGTCAGATCTCCTCGAAAACATCTTCATCTTTGATGTTTACAGAGGGAGGCCTGTTCCCAAGGGCAAAAAGAGCCTGGCATTCAGATTCATATACCGGGCTGGAGACCACACATTGGCAGAATCCGAAGTACTGGCAGTTCACAATCCCCTGGTAGATAGACTGCTTGAAAAATTCAATGCCGAGATGAGAAGCTGACATGGGCAGATCCACCCTTACTAAAATAAAATTGGCCGAAAAGATCAGTGAGGAGTTGGGTTTCTCTGTTCGTTCCAGCAAGAGGCTGGTGGATGCGGTCTTCGAGCATATGATAGATGTGTTGACATCGGAAGAACCGCTAAAAATTGTTCGCTTTGGTACATTCTACCCCCTTTTCAAAAATGCCAGAAAGGGTATAAATCCGTCTACAGGGGAATCAATTATCATCCCTGCAAGAAAAACTGTTTCATTTCGGCCAAGTCCTCTACTGAAAAAGATGGTCAATGCTGAAAAAGGACCGCAAATACTATCGGATAGGAGAAGTCAGCAAGATAGTGGGAGTTGAACCTCATGTCCTGAGGTTCTGGGAACGGGAGTTTCGTCAGATACAACCAAGAAGGGTATCGAGACAGCGTCTTTACCGTAAACAAGATCTTGATACCATCAAGCTCATAAAAAGGCTCCTCTATCATGAAGGCTTCACCATTGCTGGCGCCAAAAAGAGACTCCGAGCTCTCCGGCCAAGGCCAGAGGCCATTGAACCCGTTGAGCCTGTCCATGACGATCACCGCCAGATCCTCAATGACATAAAGAAGGAACTCGAAGAAATCAGAAATATCCTTTCCAGATAAAATTCATCCAGGGAATAGAAAGATGCAGAAACTTGATGAACAACAGAGAGAAAAACTCAATGAGCTTCGAACACGTATAGACAGTATAGACAGAGACCTGGTGGCCCTCCTACAGGAAAGACTATCTGTGGCAGAAGAGATAGGAAAGACCAAGGCCAAGTCCCTTGCCCAGCCCTTGGATGCAGTAAGAGAAAAAGAGGTCATAGATCATATCCTGCAATACAACCAAGACAGGTTCCCACCAGAAGGGCTCCAGGTGATATTCAGTGAGATCATCTCCGCATGCCGCAATGCCCAGAGGCCTGCCAGGGTCGGGTATTTGGGACCAGAGACCACATTCACCCATATGGCGGCTGCAGAGTTCTTTGGCCATGCCCCAGCCTTTATACCAGAAGGCAATATTACAGAGGTATTCGAGGAAGTAGAGAGGAAACGAATAGATTTTGGCGTAGTGCCAGTGGAGAATTCAGTCGAAGGTACTGTAGCCCTCACCCTCGACGGCTTGAACGACTATCAGATCAAGGTATGTGGAGAAGTCTACATGCCGATATCCCATGATCTCATCAGCAAAAGTGGAAGGATAGACAAGATAAGACGCATACTCTCCCATCCCCATGCACTGGCCCAGTGCAGGCTGTGGCTACAGAGAAACCTTCCTGCCGTGCCCACCGAAGAAGTCGTCAGCACGGCCCAGGCTGCCCGCTGGGCAGCAGTAGATGAATCAGTGGCAGCCATAGCAAGCCCTCTTGCTGCAAGGACATACAACCTCTATACGGTTGCCAAAAGGATAGAAGACTATGCCGGGAACACCACACGCTTCCTAATATTAGGCCATGAATGCCCAAGACCCAGCGGGAAGGACAAGACATCCCTGCTCCTGAGCCTGGAAGACCGTCCAGGATCGCTTTTCAGACTGCTGGAACCCTTGGCGAGCAAGGGTATCAATCTCACAAAGATCCAGTCGAGGCCAGTAAAGGACGAACCTTGGAGATATCTTTTTTATGTAGATATTGCAGGCCATATAGAGGACAGCCACGTGAAAGAAGGCATAGACTCTATAAAGGGAGGGTGCACCTTTCTAAAATGGCTTGGCTCATACCCCATGGGAGAGATGAAACAGTGATGAAACACCGAAAAGGGCTATGGGGTCGGTGGGACCATCTTGCCATCAAGGCTCAAGGCCGTATAATCCTGTACTTCCCTATTAAGCCAGTAACGATGTATTCCCTCTAAGTCGTCTGGCAGAGAAGAGAGCCTTGCCAGGAGCTCCTCTCGTGAGAGTTTTGCGGCTTCCTTCAGCCCTTCCTTGGTCCCAAACATGAGGATGTTTCCCATCAGGTAGTTGTTTTCCTCATCCTCGGAAAGCTCGCTCCATGCCTCCATCTCCATGATAATTCCTTCTACAAACCCTCCACACCATCTGGAAAGGGCCGCTATGATCTCCTCATCGGAATCTTCCTTGGCTGCAGCAAGAAACGGTTTGAAACCGCAAATACCATCTCCATCCCTCTTCTTGGCAATCTCGTTGTACATGGAAAAAAGAAGTCGATAAATCTTTTGGGCGTGTTTCTGATTGATGAAGCTCGCCTTTTCCTCTGTCTCCCCAAAAAGTACAGGGAGCCACCGAGATGGAAGCACGGGTCTTGGCCCTATCACCAAAGATGTCATTAGTCCATGGGCAGCAGTAATATCCATACAGTTCTGCGGGGTGTATTCAGAATCCAAAAACTCTGACAACACATTGAATGCCTGCTGAGACAAACCTATTTTATGTTTTTTCCTGCGTTTTTTTACCATGATTGATCCTAATAAATTCCAGATACCTTTAAGGCATATAAACTCTTGAACAAGACATGTCAACCAATACAGCAACAATCCAAGAAATGTTGACCTGATTTTTTAAAAGTTTGGTTATTGTTCCGATAGGAATTTATATATCCATGCCTTGAATAAAAAGGGATGAAAAGAACCGAGCCACTTTGTTTTATACTAAAAATCTGTGTTTTTTGACTTCCCTGAAGGTAGTATAACTGTTACCGGTATGAGAAGAAGGCATTTCCCCCATTTCTCATGGAAGGATACTCGGTTCAATGATGAAAAAGACTGTTTTGGTTGTCGAGGACAATAAAACCAACATGAAACTGGTGCGCACCCTCTTGACCCTTGGAGGCCATATGGTACTCGAGGCAGAGGATGCGGAAACAGGGATTAAATTGGCAAAAGAGGCCAGGCCCGACCTCATTCTCATGGATATCCAACTGCCAGGGATGGACGGTCTGGAAGCCACAGCAATCCTTAAACAGGATCCAGATACTATAGATATCCCCATAATAGCCATTACTTCATATGCCATGCAAGGTGATGAAAAAAAGGCCAGAGATGCGGGATGCAATGGTTATATAAGCAAACCCATCAACACCAGAACGTTCCTGGAAGATATTGCGCAGTATTTTGGTTCGTCTTAAAGGCTGAAGTAATAAAATGAGCATTAGATCTTTGTCACTCCCCCTGGGCATTACTGCTGTAGTTCTGTGCCTCTTCTTTGGTTGTTGTAGATATTGTTCAGCAGATGAAAAGAACCCTGATGAGGCCCTCACTTACCTTAAAAACCTCAGCATAGAACAGCTCGCCTCCCTTGAGATAACCACTGTTTCCAAGACTGAGGAGAGATTGTCCGATGCTGATGCGGCTGTCTTCGTAATAACCTCGGAGGATATCAGAAGGGGGGGCTTTACATCCATACCCGAGATACTGAGGATGGTCCCAGGTCTCCAGGTAGCCCAGATCGACGGTAATAAATGGGCCATCAGCTCCAGGGGGTTCAATGCCTGGTTTGCAGACAAGCTCCTGGTACTCATAGATGGAAGAAGCGTCTATTCACCGTTATTTTCAGGGGTCTATTGGGACATACAGGATACCCTCCTCGATGACATAGACCGGATAGAGATAATTCGAGGCCCAGGAGCCACCTTGTGGGGTGCAAATGCAGTAAACGGGGTTATAAATATCATAACCAAAAGGGCCAAGGATACCCAGGGTGGACTTGTAAATGCAGGTGGGGGCAATATCGAGCAGGGATTTGGTTCCATACGCTATGGCGGAAAAATAGGAGAAAATGGTTGGTACCGGGCATTTGCAAAGTATTTCAACAGAGGGCCCTTCAAGCTACGAAATGGCCATGATGCCCACGACGACTGGGACCTGGGCCATGCAGGCTTCAGGATGGATCTTGAACCCTCACCCAAAACAGACCTCACCCTTCAAGGAGATATCTATACCGGCAAGACTTATGAACTCGTACAATTCAGTCCTTTGGGCCGTTCAAATTTCTATGGCACCCAGAAAACAGACCTCGTTGGCGGCAATATAATAGGCAGGTGGTCGAAAAGGATCTCTTCATCCTCCAATATGCGCTTCCAGTGGTATTATGACAGGACAGAAAGAGATGCAAACTATGTGAAAGAAGCAGTAGATACGCTGGATCTCGACTTCCAGCACTCTTTCCAGGCCTTCAAACGTAACAACGTGATATGGGGGCTCGGCTACCGCCTTATCCATGACAATCTACCACAGACTGAGATATTTTATTTCCGGCCTAAGAGTCGTATAGACAATCTCTTTTCTGCCTTCTTCCAGGATCAGATATCCATCATACAGGACAAGTTGGATTTCACCCTTGGGACAAAAGTGGAACACAACGACTACAGTGGCTTTGAGATACAGCCGAGTACCAGGATTCGCTACAAGCCTGACCAACACCAAACCCTCTGGGCCGCGGTATCAAGGGCTGTGAGAACGCCCTCACGGGCAGACCAAGATATGAACCTCATCCTCAGCACCTTCAAGACAGGACCTACCTTGAACTCAGTGATACTAAGGGGCAACAAGGATTTCGATTCCGAGGAATTGGTTGCCTATGAAGCAGGATATCGCTATGTGCCCCAAAGACGATTTTCATGCGATATAGCTACCTTTTACAATGTTTACAGAGGGTTACGCACATCGAGACAAGGTAGCCCAGAGCCTCCCCTTTTTACGCTACCTCCACCTGCAAGACGTATCATCCCCCTGAATATACTGAATCAGTATCATGAAGATGGATATGGCCTTGAAATATCCGGTACCCTGGAACTTGCTGAATGGTGGAAGATGAGCATGGCCTATTCCTGGTTGAAGCTTCGTCTTCACACAGATCAAAAGGTCTTCGATATGGAGCTTGGAGAAGGGAACATCCCTCGAAATCAGATCTCTTTCAGAAGCTATATGGATCTACCGGCCAATTTTCAGATAGATACCTTTGTCTTCTATGTGGACGAACTTCCAGAGATGCATATCCCCGCCTATACCAGGCTGGATATACGTCTTGGCTGGAATCCCCTAAAGAATCTGTCCCTGAGCCTAAAGCTGCAAAATCTTCTCGATAACCAGCATCCAGAGTATAAAGATGTTGGTTCGTTCATTGCCTCGGAAGTTCCTCGGAGCTTTTATGGGAAGATAACGTGGAGCTTTTGAATTACAAAAAACGAAAACGCTGCAGGAGACTATCCATATTCCCCTGCTGTATATGCCTTGGTATTATTGCGTACTTCTTTTCGATACCACAGTCTTGCTGCCTGGCAGCCTCATTCAAACCAGATCAGATCAAGGCAGCCTTCATCTACAATCTCACCAACTTCATCACCCTGCCCAAGGCTGGCCATACCAAGGATACCTTTATTATTGGGGTCATTGGTAACAAGGACATAGCGAAAAACCTACGTGTGATAACAAAGGGAGAAAGGATAAGAGGCCGGCCTTTTTACATAAAGTCCATCGATTCACCGGCTGACATGATAGACTGTCATGTACTATTCGTGGACACCCAGGCACTGATCCAGCCAAGACTTCTGAAAGACCTTGCTGACAGGGGCATACTCACCATTGGAGATACAGACGACTTCTTGAAAAATGGGGGGATCATCGGCCTGCTTCCAAGGCGACACCGCATCCAGATAGTAATCAATATGCAGGCTGCCCGCAGGGCGGGCATATCGTTCAACTCTAAACTTCTCAAGGTTGCCCGGGTGCTGTGGTCCCAGGGCCATGTAGAGGCAGGACAATGGTAAGTTTCTCTGAACTCTCCCTCAAAAACAAGCTTACTATCATGATCCTGGCTACTTCAGGCCTCATGATAATCGTGATATCTGCCATATTCGTAATAAATGAGGCCTTGTCCATAAGAAGATCCGTGATAAACAATATCTCTGCCATCGCTGGCATTACCGCCATAAACAGTACCGCTGCCCTGAGTTTTCAGGACCCAGATACGGCAACAGAACTCCTCGAGGCACTGAAGGTTGAACCGCACATAGTGGCTGCGGCAATCTACAATGCCAAGGGGGAACTCTTTGCAGAATTTTCCACTGACCCCCGTGCCTCGCTACCGTCAGAGATAAAGATAAGCAATGTCCAGGAACTGACAGATAAAAATTCTCTATTCGATATAGCCCAGACCAAGAGCCTGACAGAGAATTATCTCGACATGATGAGACCTATAAAACTGAACGGCAAACTCATCGGCGTGGTCTTCATCAGGGCTGACCAACGCTGGATTTATAGCCATATCAAACTCTTTGCCCTCATTGTCTCAGGGATAATGGCCGCCCTTATAATTATTTCTTATTTCATCTCATCGAGACTACAGAGAATAATCTCTGTGCCAATAGAGAATCTTGCCCGCACCATACAGACAGTGAAAAACAGGCAGGACTTCTCTGTCAGGGTCAAGGCATCTCCAAGTGCGGATGAACTTGGCATGCTGATGGATGGGTTCAACAACATGCTCGAGCAGATTCAGGAGCGTGACCGTAGGCTGGAGATGAACAGAGAGCAACTGGAAAGACAGGTCGCCCTCAGGACCGAGGCCTTGAAGCTCAGCGAGGCCCAAAAAAAGAAGCTCTGGGTACAAAAAAAGATTCAGCAGGCCTATGGAGAACTCGTCAGCCAGATGAACTCCATCGATATAAACGAGATGTTAGAAAAGTGCCTGAATCAGATCTCTGAAGTGGCCAATGTCACCTGGGGCTCGGTATTTTTGTGGGAGAATGGCCGCCAAGGCCTATTCATTAAAAAGACATTCTGCGCCCCTTCTCTTGAAGAATGGAGACTTCACAATCCTTCTATCCTCAACCAACTCGAGGGACTTGGAAGCCAGTTGGCCCAACAGGTATTCGAACAAGGGGAAATGATATCCAAGACCTGGCCCCAAGACCCGGACAATGGCCTCTTCAGCCCGCTGGAAGTCTATGGCTATCCCCTGAGCTTCCAGTGCAAAGGTATTGGCGTGTTGGTACTTGCTGGTGTCAGGCAGCAGGACGACTATACCCTGACTTTCCTGGAAAATGCCACGCGACAACTTGGAGTGGCCGTGCACAACGCCATGACATTTGAGGATCTTAGACAAAAATCAGCCCAGTTGAAAAAGAGTATAATAGAGCTTCAGCGGGCATCCAGGATGAAAAGCGACTTCCTCGCAAACATGAGCCATGAACTTCGTACCCCCTTGAATGCCATAATTGGTTTCTCAGAACTCTTACTCGACAGGCACTTCGGCGATCTAAATGAGACACAGAGAGATTACCTATCGGATGTACTTGAAAGTGGGCGTCATCTCCTGGACCTCATAAATGATATCCTGGACCTGTCCAAAATAGAGGCGGGCAAGGTGGAACTCGCCCTTGCCGACGTATCGGTGGAGGATGTACTCCAATCCAGCCTCACCATGATCCGGCACAAGGCCATGAAACACCAAATCAGGCTCTCCATAAAAGCTGAAGATATACCAAAAACAATCAAAGCCGATGAACAAAAACTCAAACAAATACTCTATAATCTCGTATCAAACGCAGTAAAGTTCACAAAAGATGGGGGTTCCATAGAGCTCCATGCAGAGACAGTAACGAGAAACTGGATCGAACAAAACCTACCAGGGCCTTTCAAGGAAAATATCTCCAATCTTTCGCATAGTACCTCAGAATCATTCTTGAAGATATCCGTAAGGGATACGGGCATAGGTATCAAGCCGGAATTTCTAAGCAAGATATTCGATGCCTTTGAACAGGTTGATTCATCCAGATCCAAAAGATACAAGGGCACAGGCCTTGGACTCGCCCTGTGTAAAAACTTTGTGGAACTTCATGAGGGAATAATATGGGTAGAGAGCAAGGCGGGCAAGGGAAGTACTTTCAGCTTCGTGTTACCCATAAGTGGCCCCAGCCACATGGAAAAGGATGAAAAGAAATAATACCTTGCCCATGCAAATGAGGTTCCACTGTTTCCACAACAAAAAATAGCCATTCCCTGCTCTTCACTATTTCCATCTGACCATTGCCCCTGATATAATATTAACATTTGTTAAATCTTGAACTATTGAATAGCATACCTGTTTCTTGAGAGGTTTCCATTCCGCTGTCCTGTTATTGAAATAGCGAACCGTCTTGACCGAGAATAGAGAGGCTTTTTGAAGAAGGGTTCTGAGAAATCCAATAATATCCTTACGATAAATGCCATCTTTGTGGGTGGTGGAAAGGGCTGTAGAGACGTTTTGAGGCTTCTGACGACCTATCCTCTCAGAAGGCTCAAAATCCATATCATCGGGGTTGCTGATCCCCGCCCCGACGCCCCTGGCAGGGTACTTGCGGAGGAAATAGGGATCAAGACGGCAGACAATTACAGGGAATTTTTCAAATATCCTGAGTTGGATCTCGTGATAGAGCTTACAGGCAATGATCAGGTACTTGAGGAGATCATTGCATCAAAACCCAGGAAGGTAAAGGTACTGGATCACCTCGGAGCCAGGCTCCTCTGGGAGATAATCGAGATCCAGGAAGACAGGCTCATTCTCGAAGAACGGTTGAATGCTGCGGAAAAGATAATCGCGGTAGGGCAGTTGGTATATCGGGTAACCCACGAATTGAGAAACCCCCTCATGACCATAGGTGGCCTCACAAGACGCATAATACTGGATCCAGAAACCCCTTACGGCATAAGAAAACAGATGGAGCAGATCATCGCCTCGGTAGAAGATATGGAGAAGGCAATAACCAACATATGTGACGAGGTGCAGCCCATCAAACCCCATTTCGCCCCTACTGATATCGTAAGGGCAATGAAGAGCTGGTGTAAGGGTCTCAGATACGAGGGCAGACGTCACAATATAGAGATAAGGTGCGTCATTGAGGAAGACCTGCCCGTAATTGTCATGGACAAGGCACTCATTGCCCAGGTCTTATGGCATGTAGTCGAATTCGTCATGGAAAATATGGACAAGGACTGCCGTAAGCTCTTGATCCAGGCCCGACTTTGTCTCGACGAGATATTGATCGTAATAGAACAAGATGACGACATCCCGGTAAAACCTCCCTATAAAGGCAAAAAACAGCAAGTTCAGGAAACCGACTATACCTTTCTTCCATCCAAACACTCGCATCTGTGGATGGCCCTTTGCCGAAAGATCATGTTCGACCATGGGGGTGATATCAGGATAGGAACAAGAGGTGGCAAGCTCTTGGTAATACTTGAGCTACCTTCTAAGCCCGCAGCATCTGAACCAGTTGCCAGGCAGGTTGAACAAAAGAGAGGACACAAGCTCTCAAATCAACCAACACATCGCAGGATTTGAGGCCCTACATTGAACCCGGATCATGCAGTTCCCAGCTTGCCGAGGATGTAAAGAGGTGTCACGAATTGGCTTCACCCTTTAGGTGAAAATACAATGGGGCAGTTGACCGGCCAGATGACAATCTTACAGAAGATAGAGCCAGCTGGCCAGTCGGTTTCTTTAATGCCATATATATTAACCCGGAGTATGGACCTCTTCGTATCCAAATATCATTGCCTTGAAATGGGCCCAGAAGGTGTGTCCCAAGGTACACAGGTACAAATGCACAAACAGAAAAGATACAAAACAATAGGACGTGATGAGATGTACTGCATCGACTACCTGCACACCTCCAAAAACATCCATCACAGGCTTGAAGAAACGAATATTGTAAAGCATCACCCCTGTTGCTATCTGGAGAGGAACCAATACAAACATGATGAAACAATAGGCACATTTCTGAAGAGAGTTGAACTTTTCGTCTGCACACGGCTGGAAGGGAGGCTCTTCCCCCTTGAAATACTTGTATAGATAAAAGGCTGCCTGCTGGGGCAAACCCTTTGTGATATCTGTCTTAGGAGGCACATAAAGCTTGATAAGTTTCCCGGTTATCACATAATACCCAAGCCATAGACAATAGTCCCCAAGCACAAGGAAACCACAAAAATTGTGTATGGCAACTGCGGTCTTGAAGCTACCGAACACACTTATTACACCAGGGACATGGAGCTGTATCCCCGTCAGAACGAGCAGTACGATTCCTATGGCATGAATCCAGTGCCAGATCCTCACAGGTAGTGGATGAAGAAATATTCTTTCCTTAGTCATATATCCCCCCGAATTTTCTGTCATTGCTTTATGTCAGATACCTTTTATTTGTCATATTTCCTGCTCTTACGACGGTTTTTGATGGTGAGTATCCTGAACAAGGAGTGAAGCCCAACGAAACCCAAACCGCCAAGGATTATCATTACACCGATTATGTCGATCCATCTGTAACCAATGGATTTGATGGTATACCAAAGATCTTCGATATCCTTTTTGGTCAATCTGTGTTCGCCGAGCAGATAGAAATCACTCACGCCGCTTATGCCATGGGCCCCTGTGAGCACACTCTTGTCCAAAGGCAATGTCTGTATTCCACCATCACGCTGGGGTATCTCGAGAAGCACCTTGGAATAAAAAGATGCATTGGCTGAATGGCAAACAATGCAGTCTTTGGCCTTTAGGCCCTTGTCTGTGAAGTTATGTACTGGCTTTAACACTATAAGGTGCACGCCTACATCTATGTATTTTAGATCCTTTGTCTTTTTTACATTTTTATTGAGGTCTTTGAGAAATGCTGCAAGCTCGAATGCACTCACTCTGCCAGACTGCGCCTTGTTGATATACTCTGCAATATCCACCTTGGGTTTGCCGAGGATAGTGGCGAGGTCCTTGTAGGCGAGGCGGACTGCCCTGCCATCAGAAGTGATTCCACGGAAATAATACACGATCCCCTTGCTGGCCTTGGGGCTATGGCACATGGTGCACTCCAGATATCTGAAATGGACGTTTGGCTGGGACAGCCATTTGTGTTGCTGTAGTGCATCGGTATGACATTTCTGGCATATCGCTTTTCTCTGTTGGGCTGTCAATTGGCTAAAGGGCTTTACAGAGTGTGGATTATGGCAGTTGTAGCATATCTTTTTACTAACCCTGTAGTGAAGGCTCTTCTTGTACTTGTCCATTATATCCGAGTGACAATTTGCGCATACCACAATACCTGGGGACTTTACCACCATCTTGCCATTCTTCTTGAGCACCTTGAACTCGGAATGACAATCCAGACAGGTGACCCCATTTTCAGCGTGCACAGATTTGAGATAGGCGTGTTGATTGGGAATGGGAGGCATCTTTGCCAGATAAGCCCTACTGACAGGATACTTCTTGAAGCTGCCATCCTTATCCGGTATTTCTGCCTCTACAGTCTTGTAGAATGGGGACATGGAGGTATGACACATGGCACAATCTTTGATGTTTTTCACCTTGTAGGTAAAGTTGTGATAGAGATTTGTGACAAGTATCTGTTCTCTTAGACCACAATCCTTCAACCCCGCGGCTTTCAGTTGTTTCAACACCGCCTTTATCTCAAAAGGTTCGAGTTGCCCATCTTTGTTGAGATCGATCTTTACATACAAATCTTTTCCCTGGGCCCCCAAGGCCTTTGTGAATTCTGAATAAGTAATAGGGGCCTGTTTGCCATCCTTTTTGGAATAGAACTGCAAAAACATCCCCTTTGTTGCCTTTGGAGAGTGGCAAACAGTGCACTCCAGGTATTTGAAATGGGTCTCAGGTTGTGGTAGCCAATCATGTGAGGTCTTCTTATGACACCTGAGACATATGGATATACGCTGCTTTTGATTCAATTGTTCAACAGGTACCTCTTCATGAGGGTTGTGACATGCCCAGCATGGCTTATGGCTGACCTTGAAGTGACGGCTTTTCTTGTATTGTTCTGCAATATCCGAATGACACATGCTGCAATCTACTGGTGCCAGATATTGCTTATGAGGAAGCTGAGTTATGTCCGTATGACAATCTGTACAGCTCAAGTCACCATGGACAGAAGAGGCATACTTGTCCTGATCGACATACAGGCTTGTAACTCCAGGCGATACCTTTTTAATCCCAGTTACAGGGACAACCATATCGAGCCTGTCAGCCTTGCTTATATCGAGGATATCGGACGAGCCATGGCAGCTCAAGCAGTCATCATCACTGACTGCCCACGCATCTGCCAAAAAAAACACAGGTAAGGAAAGCAAAAAAGCAAAAACAAGAACCAAAATCCCTGGGCAATAAGTCATCTGTTTGGATCTCATCAACAATACCCCTTGTTCATGAACTTCTTACCATGAGTCGACCTTCTCCATCCCATGCATGGGGAAGGCCATTCCCAACCTTTGGGCAAAAATCGATCTCTTGTATGTGACACCTTTTAAGAATCTCCTATCTGATCTCCTTTTTACCTGCCCAAATTTATCAAAAGCCAACTATAACTAAATTATATATTTGAGTCAAACTAATTTATCTATAAATATATTCATCCGCACAAAATATTTAAAGCCCCTCTACATGAATTTATTGAGGTAAGCGTGTAGGGCCTCTGAATCAAAGATCTTTATATCTGTTTTGTTGACACAAAAAATATGGCAGTTTAGTTTCCAAAGACATAAAAGGCTTTTCCCGTATTTCCACATGAAATCACCTTTATGGCAACGAATCACTGAAGAGGAGTAGACATGGGATTTCTATATAGAATATTCTTGATATCCATTGTTGTTTCATCTGGTATGGCAGGCATACCCTCTGATAGCCAGGCCGAGCTCGACATAACCCAGCTTGACCATACGAACTCGCCGAATGAATTTTTCAAGGTGGCCCTTGGTTCAGGATATGCCTTCTGGAGCCACTATTCCAAAGGCATATTTATGTGGAAGGCAACCGATCCCACCGATATCGTCCAGAGGATAGCCAATGATGACGATGTCTTGATCCTTTCTGCTTCGGGGAACAAACTGGCCTGGATTGACGACAGTAACGACATACAGCTCTGGGATGGAAATTCAACCCAAGAGGTGGAAGATGATGTGATTGACACAATATCTCTTTATGGAGACAACATCGCCTTTGTTGAAAAGGACACGGAAGATTTCTTGAGGGAGGATTCCGAGATATTTCTTCGTACCCCAGGTAAAAAGCTTCAAGTCTCCAATAACAACTATGATGACTTACAGCCATCCGTTTTCGAAAACAGGGTGGCATGGGTTGGGAAACACGATGACAACTATGATCTCTTCTATTGGGATGGCCAACACCTCAATAAGCTCACGGATTCTGATGGAGATGATCTTACCCCCAGCCTTGATCATGGTGCCATCGCATGGACCGAGTGGGACGGAGAAGACTTTGAAATCATGTATTGGGCAGGAGGGCAAAACATTTACATCACCGACGACAACGAGGACGATATAGGGCCAATACTGAAGGATGGCAGCATAGTATGGATAAAGGCAGATGGCCAGTGCGAGGACATATATCACTGGGATGGTACAAATATTACAAGGCTTACGGACAGGTGTTATGAAAATATCAATTCCCTCGATTTCAACGGTAAGGCCATTTTATGGTCTGCCAAGGACGGAAGTGGAAGAGGGGTGTATTATGCAGAGCTGTCAAACACCCCCAGGGGCTTTACCGGGTGGTGGTATGACCCCAATGAACCTGGTACTGGACTTGCCACAGAGGTAAAAGACGGCAAGATTTATCTTGCCTGGTTCGTATTCGATGGCATTGGCAGAACTACCTGGTATTCAGCAGGTGGCAAGATGACAGACAAGGACAACTTTTCAGGAGATCTATATTCTTGGACTGGATGGACATGGGGAGAGACCTATTTCCCGCCAAGCTCAAGTGTTATTGGTACCATAGTAGTACATTTCTCCAACACCCCCTCTGATACAGTTACTTTTTCTACACTACTAAATGGCCAAGTGATCACCAAGACATTTCACCCCTTTATGGCAGACTTTGCCCCAGGGCCTGAAGATCCGCGCCATATCACTGGCTGGTGGTATGATCCTTCGTATAATGGTATGGGTTTTTTTCTCGATGCCCGTGGAGGGGAAATGGCCCTGGCCTGGTACAATTACAGAGAGGACCATAGTGCAAGATGGTGGACATCTCACAATATGCTGGCAGAAGGTGCTACCGTATATCTGGGAAATCTGGACGACTGGACAGGTGGACCATGTGCCACCTGCCCTTACAATGGCCAACCAACCATATCGGCCGGGGCTGGTGGTACCATCTCCATAGAGTTTCAGGATGCAAATCATGCTGATGTCATAGCGGGTAACGTAACCATGCATCTCGAAAGATTCGAGGTACCCTGAGGCACGACCCTCACTAAACCAATCTACACAGGGTCCTCAGGAGCTTTTCTTGGGAATATGGCTTTGATAGAAAGGCATTCATACCTGCATCATAGCACTTCTGTTCTTTACTCGTACTGGCTGTCAGGGCAATGACAGGGGTAGAGCTGTTCAAAACACTTTTCCTTATATCCTTGGTCAAACTGAAGCCATCGCGATCTGGCAAACCGATGTCCATCAATACGGCATTGAATCTCTTTCTTTCAATGGCCTTAAGGGCAGCTCTACCTGTGGATGCCACTATGGATTTGACCCCCTTGGCCTTTAATATGTCCAAGAGTATCTGTTGGTTTATCCTATCGTCTTCCACAATGAGCACACTCAATCCCCTAAGTTTTTCTTCCACGATATGTTGCTCCTGACGAAAGGGGTTTTCCTGGACATCTTGACCCTTGAGACTCAGATGACCCCATCCTAGCAACCTCAATAGTTCTGCCAACACCTCTTGGCTCTTCGTTGGCTTCATCAAAAGGCCCAAAAGATCTCTGGATGTCTCAGTGGAGGCAAGAGCCATTATTGCCATGGCTGGAATCTCCACGATTACTATGGGCATTTGCTCATGGCCTGGTACTGAACGAAGGATGTCTATGGCAAGATCTTTCTCGTCCTTTACATCTTGCCAATTCAAGATACAAGCCACCGAATATTGACCACTGGATGCCTGTAAATATTCCAAGGCCCCTTCAAGGTGCGCCTCCTTCCTGACGGGAAAGCCCTCCATGTCGAGGAGACGCCCTATTAACCCAGTAGAAAAACCCTCGCTATTTACCATGAGGATCACAGGGGGTTCTTTGTCCATCTCCTGAGCCACTATCTTTCCTCCCTCGTTGGCAACCTTTTCAACCGGGAAAGGAGCCACGAAGGACATACCTTCTGCACTAGTGACAAATCGGAGCTCAGTACCCACATGGCGTAAAAGGCTATGGCAAATGGCCAATTTGTGGTGCGACCTCAAATCCTCCTCTGTCACCACACCATTACCCTGCCCCACAAGGGCCTTGGCTTGGAGAACAAGCCTTTCTTCCTTGTCCCATGACAGGGATATTAGAATCTGTCTGGCTCTGAGGTGGGACACTAAGTAGTCCAGGATTTGTATGAGAACATACCTCAGGATAGTCCTTGGACCCTTAAGGCGCCTTGGCATCTCCTCACCCAGATCAAGGGCCAGGAGGGGGATTGCCCTTGCCTGCCCTTCGATCTCTATGACCTCCCTGACCTCTTCCAGGAGCGATATCGGGCAAAAGGATGAAAAATAGGCACAACTCTCTTCTTCAGACAGGGCAATTATATCGTCGATCAGGGACAATAGGCCAGATGCAGACCTTTCAATGGTTCTAAGATGGTTCCTGAGTGGCGGATCAGGATCCTGTCTCAGGACCAGCTCCGTTGTGTTGATTATGGTATTGAGAGGGGAGCGGATCTTGTGATTCAGATCCCCCAGAAGAGATTGTATCAAAACAGGTGGTCTTGCCTTCAAGTCATGGCTCATGAGTTCAAAAGCCTCCTAATCTCTTGAAGTTTTCCCCTTGCCTCCTCAAAATCCATGTCCGCGAGCCGACTTTCAAACTCTTCAATGTCCTGTTCCCCAATCCGGCCATCAATCAAGGGCCTCAACTTCTCCCACAAGAGATCCGAATCGATATCATTCAAAGATAGCATCTCGTCAAGCTGCCCCAAGACGCTCTCCACCAGGTTGCCTGCTTCCACCTCCTTGGTTACTTCCTTGTCCTCGTTAGGGCGAAGACCAGAGCTATTGTCATTGAAGGAGCTTGATATTGCATCTATCTCTTTTTGTACTTTCAGCAGCATCAATCTTGCCTGATCAATATCCCCCGCCCGGATGGCATCCTCAAGGGCCTTACAAAGGTCTTTGAGGACCAATGCAGACAGATTGCCTGCAACACCTTTGAGGGTATGCACCTCTGCCAACACCTTTTCAATATCTTCGGGGAGATAGAGCTCTATCTCCTGGGCAAATGAGGAATATTGGGAAACAAACCTGGAAAGTACCTCCAAGAAGAGGGCACCATTCTTCCCAAACCGCTTTGAGGCATCTTCTCGATCTATGCCATAGAGGTATTGTAAAATCTCTTCCAACGAAGGCATTGATCTGCCTTCTCCATCATTGGCCCATATCTGCCCTCTTCGTTTGATCCCGTAACTGGATTTCAGCCATTTCTTCAACATGGCCGTGACAGACTCCGGGGTCACTGGCTTCATGAGAAAATCATTCATGCCAGCCTCGAAGCATCTCTGTCTGTCATCTTCAAAGACACCTGCTGTCATGGCTATTATTGGCACATGAGCCATCTCTGGCCTTGCCCTCAAGGCCATGGTTGCCTCATAACCATCCATTTCTGGCATCTGGATGTCCATCAGTATTATATCAAAACCCTGCTTGGCCAAGGATAGGGCCACTCTACCGTTTTCCGCAGTGGTTACCCGGGCACCGGTCCTGGTAATGATGTCCCTGGCTACCATCTGGTTGATCTCGTTATCTTCCACGAGAAGCACATGTGCCCCCCTGAAAGGCAAAGGCTCCCTTTCATGGCCTTCAGACATCTGCTCCATATGCCCACCCTCTGTAAAGATGGCGTTCATCATCTTGACAACAGGCCCCCTGGTAACTGGTTTCAACAGGAAAAAGATCCTTCGTGACATATCCGCAGCATGTTCCAGGGGCTGGAAATCAAAGCCGTGACAAATGGCAATAAATAGATTGGGGAATCGTTTGGTCAGACCATTCACCTTTGTCATTGGATCCTTCTCCATCCCTATATCCAGAATGAGCAGGGATATCCCCTCAAGGGTATCCATGACTGCCTCCAAGGAATCCCCCTGTACATGCTCGATATTCTTGAGCCCAACGGACTGCAATATGTTCTCGAGGGCGGTCTTGAGCCTTTTGCTATTACAGCAGAGGACAACTGGCATCTCCTCCTTGAAAGGAGGACAGATCTCTACCATGCCGCCAGGATCTTGGCCAAGTTCAAACTCCGCAGAAAAAACAAAACGGGTACCTTGCCCCGGCTGGCTACTGACGACAATATTTCCACCCATCAGGTCAGCAATCTTTTTACAGATTGCCAACCCCAGACCAGTACCACCAAACCTCCGGGTAGTGGATGTATCTGCCTGGGTGAACATATCAAAAAGTATATCCAACCGCTCTGGATCTATACCTATACCCGTATCTTCAACACAGAACTCCAACCGTGTAGAAGACTCTGACAAACTCGCGCACCTACATGCCAGCAATACCTCACCCTCGGGGGTAAACTTCAATGCGTTGGATATGAAATTGGTCAGCAACTGGCTCAGTCTCATTGGATCACCTATGAGGTGATTCGGTACTGCTGGGTGGATATCTATTATAAGCTCTGCACCCCTGGCCGATGCCTGTTCGGAGAACATCTCCGCAAGATTCTCAACGATTTCATGAAGGCTGAACTCTGTATTTTCCAGCTCCATCCTACCGGCCTCTATCTTAGAAAAATCCAAGATATCGTTTACCAATCCCAGCAAGGAATAGGCAGAGGTCTTTATGATCTTCAGATATTCTCTTAGTTTAGGAGGCAGGCCTTCCATCTCCAATGCCAGGCCTGTAACACCTGTGATGGCATTGAGAGGGGTTCTGATCTCATGACTCATATTTGCCAGGAATTCAGATTTTGCCCTGTTGGCCTTTTCAGCCTGCTCCTCGGCAATGCGCATCTCTTGGGCCTGTTTCTTCAAAAGGATATTTGATTCCTCCAGTTCCCTCGTTCGCTGGGCCACCTTTTCCTCGAGATTTCTGGTAAACTCCTCGAGTCTCAAGTTTGCTGCCTCCAGCTTACTCGTGTATTCAGACTGAATCCTCTCCTTCTCCCGGCTCAATATATTGATCCTGTCGGCCAAGGCGATGGACAGCAAGATCACCTCCCAGGCCGAACCGATCTGGATCCCCCACACGGTGAAGAAATTATTGGGGATGGTTCCAAAGGACTTCAGGGCGAAAATGGCCATGCCTGCCAAGGAAACCGTCCAGGCAAAGACATAGTATCTGGCCGGTCTATATCCCCTGAGGAGGCAGATGAAACCTGCAACTATATGGACAATCACAGTAATAATGAAGAGTGTGGCCAACCTTATGCTGATATTGTAGGGGACGAGAAGGCTCATTACGGCCCCAGCGACAGCAAGATAGAGAAATATCTTTAATAGGATATCTATCACCCATATGTTTTTTCTTGTATTCAGGATGCCCCTGGTAAATTGGGTGCCAAAGAAAAATGCAGTAAATATGAAGAAGGGTAGACTTATATTTGCCCAGTGAGGTTCATAAGGCCATAGATACTTGAAAGAGACACCTGTCAAATCAAGCTGAAATAGAAAATTAAATGTAACAAATAAGACATAATACAAATATATCGATTCCCTGATAGAAATATATAGAATCATATTATATGCAAGCATGGCGAAGAGTATGCCAAAGTACATACCCAGGGCCATCTCTTCATTTTCCACCTTGTCTATAAAGGCTGCCGGGGTGTAGAGCTTTGCAGGCAGATTAAGAGAACTGGATGTCTTCACCTTTATGTAATATGTGAGGGTTGTCTCAGCAGGTATTTCAAGAATGAATACAAAATTTCTATAGAGTACAGGTCTGTGAGAAAACTCTCTGTGATCTCCCTCTTTATAGCCCCTGTAAGTACCCACAGGCGTGGGCTCATACAGTTCCACATGGTCCAAGAGTGGATACTCTATCTCAAGATAGCGATCCACCTTTTTCTCCAATGGGTTGGTGAGAGAAAACTTGAACCAATAGGTAGAAGAGGTGAAACCAAATCCAGGAGCAGGTGCGTTGGATCTGGAAAAGTGGTGTTTGAGCTTGTTGGATGTAATCTCCGCAATGGTAAGTTGTCCTTTGGGGTCTTCCAGATAATACAGATATGGGCCAAGGGTATATTGGTCAATGCCTTCACGAAGTTCTATGGCCGCCTGTTGTGCAGCTACAGACTCCTCTGTTGCCAACGACAGAGGAAGCAACAAGATTATAACTATCCAGAATGGTCTGAGATCTCCATACGGGGAATCAAAGGGCTTTCCTTCTCCCAAGTTTCTATTTTTCCACTCTACATTCATCTACTGAACCTGACCAAAGATCCCCCAACAAGCAGAGGAATACGTATTGGAGAAACCTAACCTGTTCATTCGCCAGTTTGCTGTTCATGGCCCAGACTACTTATACCAAACCCATTGTGCAGTTGTCATTTCTAAAATTTCTCGAAAGCTTGACACCCTATTGTTATAATGTTATAGCTTACGAGCTTTTTAAGAGAGGGCGGATAGCTCAGTTGGGAGAGCACCGGCCTTACAAGCCGGGGGTCACAGGTTCAAGCCCTGTTCCGCCTACCAGCGACTTTCAAGAGAAAAAGACGGGGTCGTAGTTCAGTCCGGTTAGAACGCTGGCCTGTCACGCCAGAGGTCGCGAGTTCGAGTCTCGTCGGCCCCGCCACTAAATTTGTAAGGGGTTACATAAATCAGTGTAACCCCCTTTTTTGTCTTGGAATGGAGTATCCCCTTGTTACTTCTCGTCTTTTCAGCCTCAGGCAACTGCAAGCCCTGGCTCAGAAGGGGATGCAGGAGGTTCCACCTCTTTGAATTCCTTGCCTGACTCAAAGGCAATGACGACATTGCCCCAGCCATTGAGGATGAGATCAACGGACAAGAACAGCCCAAGGATCCACAAAGAGGAATAGGGCCAGGAAAGACCTATCAAGAAGGCAATGCCCACAGATTCCAGGCCACTTGCAAGGACTGTCTTCCAATCTGTTATGTCAGACTTGTGCACAACTGCAGCCACGGCCCGGCACAGGCCTATGGCGGCAATCATCACACAAAGCAGGAATAACAATGGCAATGAGGCAGCCACCGGATTGAGAAGGCAGAGAAAACCTCCAAATGTGTATAATACCCCTCCAATGATGTGAAGTATCTTGCTCTGTCTTTTTTCATTGGCATTGATCGCCTCCATAAACTGTAGGCTTCCACCTATTATCATGAAACACGCAAAAAGATATATGGTAGAAAGCGGCACAAAGGGTATTGCGAGAAGCCCAATGGTGCCAGCCAGGATGAAGAAGAAACCCAGGATGAAATGCCAATGCCAATCCCTTTTCACATATTCTTCAGGAATCTTATCCTGAATGAGTTCCATGACCAGCTTGATGTTGACCATCTCATTTTTCAGGAAATGTTTTATTCTCTCTAAAAAAAACATCTTTCAAGCCTCCCTGTTCAAAGAATCCAAAAATCACCCATGCATGTAAGTGATTATTTTCCTTTAATATTCAATTAGTTACCATCTTAAAGATACCCTGATCCGTCTTGTATGACAAACATTTTTCAGCCCGAGGCTCGTCCCGTTTCTCATAATCTGGATACCCTGGAACCCACCCCACCTTTCTCCAAGGAAGGGGCATCGACCTAAAACTCCACTCGGGTTCTATGAAAATGCTATGATAAACACACCTCCTGCCATGAGAGTAGCTCCAAAAAGACGGCTCGCAAGGTCCCTTTCTTTGAAAAAGAGATATCCAAACACCACACCGAAAAGCACACTCAATCTCTTTACGGCTATCATGTAGGCTGCTGGGGCAAGACTAATAGCCCACATGTGAAAAATGACCATCATCGCCTGGGAAAGGCCTACCCAGAAAATCCCCTTTGGGCATTCATAAACCAACACCCAGGGACGAATACGAAAAAAAATGGCCAAAAAGAGGCCTGCAAAGACCCCATGGGCAACAAAATAGAAGCTTGCAAAAAACAATGGGCTGGAGTGCCTTATGGCCAGCTTGCCCAAGACCGAAGTGATTGCATACAAGAAGGCCACGCCCAGCATCAAAATCGATCCTCTCTCTCGGATTATAGCAGAGATAGGGGCAAACCAACCAGCACCAACACTTTTTATATGAAGCATGTAACTACCTATGACTATGAAAAAAATCCCCAGAATACCTTGAACGCTCAACCTTTCACCGAGGATGGCGGCACCAGTCAAGATCATGAACGCTGGGCTGAAGGACAAAAAAGGCACAGTAAGAGACAAAGGGGATACCCGAATAGCCTCCATATAGAGAATGAGAGCTGCTGTCTCCAAGGGGAGTAGGGCAGAAAGGGCCTCCCAAAACACCTTGTCCAAAGACGGCCAGTGCTGGAACAGGAGTAGGGGGAAGAGAAAGGGGATCGGCCCAAGTACCCTGCCAGCAGCCATTTTGAATGTACCCAGAGGGCGAAGAAATGCCTTTGTAAGCGCATCACTTGCCGCTGCGAGCAATGCCGTCAACAGGGCCAAGGGTAACCAAGGCATGACAATCACAGCCCCGCCAATTCTTTCGTATAGGTGGCTCTGCACGTTAGGAAGGATAGCATCTCAAAACAGAAAAGATAGGGGGAGATCACCTCGACCTACCCGAGATGTATAACATGATCTCTGCACAGGCTTTGGCATCTGACAGGGCATCGTGGTGGTTGTCCAGCTTGATGCCGAGCCTTTTACATACATCTGGAAGCCTTGCGGGATAGATCCCCAGCACCTTCCTCGACATTTGCAAAGTGCACTGAAATCCAGTCACAGGGGCCTTTATACCATAATAGGCACATGTTCCATTTAGGACAGACCTATCAAAGGCCGCATTGTGGGCAACAATGAAATCTATGCCGGAAAAATAGGGTTCTATCTCCGGCCAAAGCTCCAAAAAAGAAGGGGCATGCCGCACATCGTCCCATACCAATCCATGGATGTATGAAAAGCTGAACCACTTCTCCGGCGGCCTGATAAGACTGGATCTGGCACTAGTAATCTCTCCTTTCTCCACCCGTACAAGACCAATAGCACAGGCACTGTGCCTGTGGTAGTTGGCAGTTTCAAAATCTATAGCCAAAAAATCCATCAGTTTTCACAAACCTGGTTGCTGGCATTTTTTCACCATGTCCAGGTACCAAGCCAATCATTGAATTAGGATCAAAGAACACCTGCCCAGACAATAATACAACCTGCATGAAGACATGAGCCCAGGTCAAAAAGTAGTTTTTTACCCTTATGGGGCTCTCAAGTCTGACGAAAATACGAGGCAAAGAGCACACAGGGGTTTAATT
>Ga0256833_1000168_pt1 | contig 51903 bp, 38 predicted proteins | sample 356284metaG_FD_190535 | JGI IMG/M metagenome (GOLD analysis project Ga0256833, IMG submission 190535) | Hydrothermal vent microbial communities from Mid Atlantic Ridge, Atlantic Ocean - 356-284 | ecosystem: Environmental > Aquatic > Marine > Hydrothermal vents | place: Atlantic Ocean: Mid... | reverse complement strand
TATTTATGTTGACAAATAAAGATATTAAATATATACGTTCGCTTTCACAAAAAAAGTATAGACAAAAGTACAATATTTTTGCTATCGAAGGTGAAAAAATGATATTGGAAACAATTTTTTTTGCACCGGATAGATTAGTTAAACTTTATTGCCTTCCGGAATTTAAAGATAAATATCTAAATAACCTTTCTCAAATCGAACAAAAAATTGAAATATTGTCGTCAAAAGAGCTAAAAAAAATCAGCAATCTGAAAACACCGAATCAAGGCTTGGTTCTGGTTGAAATGGAATATGAGAATTTAAATAAAATTAAAAATAGTGACTTTATCCTTTATCTCGATGATATAAGAGATCCCGGTAATATGGGAACTATTATCCGAACAGCAGATTGGTTTGATGTAGATCTTATTGTTGTATCTGATAATTCAGTGGATATATACAACCCCAAGGTATTGCAATCGAGTATGGGAAGTATATTTAGATTACCGATAGTGAAAATGGATTTTCAAAAGCTATTAAAATTTACAGAAAATAAAAATTTTAAATTTTATGGAATGATGATGTCCGGAGAAAGTATTTATGAAATAAAATATGATTTTCCTATTGTTGTCGTTATAGGAAATGAAAGCAATGGTATTTCAGAGAAAATCATTTCTAAACTAAATAAAAATATTACTATTCCGAGATTTAATAAAAATACGGAATCATTGAATGCATCTATTGCTAGTGCCATTGTCATTAGTGAAATAAAAAGAAGCAAATTAAAATCTTAAAAATATGAAAAACACACTTTTAGTTTTATTTATTATTGTTAGTGCCGGACGACTTTACAGCCAAAAAATATTTACTGAATATATTAATATCGACAATACCCGAGTTAAAAATCAGCAACGTACCGGTACTTGTTGGTCTTTTGCAACCGCCTCTTTTCTGGAATCTGAAATCTTACGTATTAAGCATAAGTCCGTTGATTTATCAGAAATGTATGAGGTGAGAAATATTTATGAAGACAAAGCAAAAAACTATTTTTTACGTCAAGGGAAAACTAATTTTAGTGAAGGTGGTTTGTCACATGATTTTATTAGAGCTATGGCAAATAACGGGGTTGTCCCTCAGGAAGTTTATCCGGGAAACCCTAGGGGTGAGAAAATCCTTAATCACAGCGAACTGGCAACAATATTGACAGCTTATGTTAAGGCAGCGGTGAGTTCCAAACTGCATACAGATTATTGGACGGCTGGGTTTAAAGCTGTTTTGGATGTATATCTGGGGGATAAACCGGAAAATTTCATTTTTGAAGGTAAAGGTTTTACACCCAAAAAATTTGCCGCATATCTTGGCTTGGATCCTAAAAATTATATAGAATTAACATCTTTTACTCATCATCCGTTCAAAAAATATTTTGTTCTTGAAATACCTGATAATTATTCTTCAGGAATGTATTATAATATCAATTTAAAAGAGCTAAAAAATCAAACCGATTACGCTTTGGAAAATGGATATTCCGTTAGTTGGGATGGTGATGTAAGTGAACCGGGATTTGGTAGACAATCGGGAGAAATTGATCTAATCGGTGATTATAATGATATTTTTGATACAGTACCGTTTGATTATGATAAAATATCACAAATACGTCAATCTCAATTTGAAAAAATAAAAACAACAGATGATCATTTAATGCATATTATTGGAAAAGCAAAAGATGAATCGGGCAAAAACTATTATATTGTGAAAAATTCATGGGGAGATGCCGGACAATATGAAGGTTATTTTTATATGTCGGAATATTATTTTTTAATGAAAACAATATCTATTATGATTCACAAAGATGCGTTGATGACAAATGTAAAACCGGTTTTTTATCTACCGGATGCAATTTATTAAAGAAAAATTGTTAAAGTTTGGTAAATTGTTATAATTTTGAAATTATAAAACTTTATTTTTTGTTTTATTGTTAGTATTATTTAGATAATTATTATTTTAAATTTGAAAGAATGAAAAAAATACTTTTATTATTGCCTTTGCTTTTGGGATTTATGTTCAATATAAATGCACAATCAGCAAGTTCAAAAGGCGTTGTAGCTATTACAGCCAAAAAATTTAAAAATATGGCTGAATCAGGGCGTTACCCTATTATTGATATTAGAACAGCAAGAGAATTTGATGAAGGCCATATTAAGGGTGCTATAAATATTGATTTTTATAAAAAGACATTTTATGGTAAAATGATGGAATACAAAAATAAACCTTTTCTTTTTTATTGTAGATCAGGAAACCGAACTACTCATGCTTTAAAGAAATTTAATCAAATGGGCTTTAAAGAAGCTTATGAATTAAAAGATGGAATTATCGCATGGAAAAGAGCCGGATTAATTCTCATCAGCGAATAATTTTATCCTTTTTCCAAACACAAAATAGTAGCTGTCTATAAAGTGCTTTTTTATCAAAGTGTTTCTAATAGTGTTGTTATATTAATTTATCTGTACATTTTAAAAGTATCTATATGTATTTGAATCTGGCGATTGTTACATTGCTTACTTTTTTGCTTAATTTGCCTTTTGGATATTGGCGTTCTAATGTCAAAAAGTTTTCGTTTCTTTGGTTTTTGTTTGTACATCTGCCAATACCATTTATAGTGCTAATGAGATTTGGATTTCATCTGGGATTTCAGTGGTGGACCTATCCTTTTTTGGTAGGAGCTTTTTTTACAGGGCAATTATTAGGTAAAAAATTAGGGATGAAAAATGAGTTGTCAGTAGATTAATGTAGTAAAAAACGCTTTATTTGATTTTCATCTTTGGCGTTGGTATCATTAATTATGAAAATATTTTTTATTCCGATGATATCATTGCGATGCTTTTTATAATTTTCCCATATATGATAAATATACCAAAGAGGCTCGTACCCCCATCTTTTATCCAATAGCTTTCTATTGATAAAATCTTTATAACCTATATCTACAAATATTTTTTTATCGTACATCTTGTTTATTTCCTCGTCGAAAAAAGCAAATATTCCTTCCAGAATTACAATATCCACATTTTCACTCAACCATTTAAAATCATACTTTAGCCTAGGAAAATCAATAGATTCAGGAACCTCCCAATCAATTCTGTTTTTAATCTGCGGAATATCAAAACCTGCATTGATATAGTCATCCTGATGCAAAATAACTTTCTTTTTGCCGGGAAAATAGTTTATTATTTTTTTTGCAAGGCTTGTTTTTCCAGCTCTGCTTACACCTCCTATTCCGATAATCATATTTTAAGTAATTAATTAGTTTTTAAATTTTAGATGAAGATATTTTTCTAATAAGTTGTTGACAATATCAATGATATCAGCTTCTAATTTTAAAAATTTTATCAAAAAATAATATATAATAATAATTATAACAGGTTTATAAATCAAATTTATGATAGCAAAATTCGAAGAAGGAATATAAATTCCCACGGTAAATGTTATAATCGCTATAAGAATTATAATAAGTGTGTTATTTGTGAAAGGAAATAAATTGAATTTTCTTTTTATGAAAACCAATTTAATAAAGTTGTATAAAATAATAGAAATCATAGTTGCAATCCCGGCTCCTGTAATGCCATAAGAGTTGATTAAATAATAATTTAAAATAAGATTCATTAAGGACAGGAATAGCAAAAATATCAGATTGTATCGATAATATTTTGAATATATAATAATGTATGAGTTGACACTTGTCAGCATATCGATAAGCTTTGCTATTCCAAGGAAGAAAAATACATATAAATATGGCGTTATCTGTTTGTTCATTGGCATTATTTGCAATAAATCAGGCAAAATGGTCCAGATAACAATAAAGAGAAATGACCCGGCAATAAATGAATTTAAGGATGTCTTTTTGTATATATTATCAATATTTTGATAATCCGAATTTTTTATGGAGTCGGATACTACAGGACTGGCAATCTGATTTAATGAATTCATGGGAATCGCTATTGTATTGCTCATAAATAAAAAGATAGCATAAGTTCCGTTTGCTGTAGTGGAAAGTAATAAAGGTATCATGATTGTATCAATACGGGTGGTAATATTGGCACTCAATACATTCAGCCCGCTAAACCCCATATATTGTATCATCTCCTTAATCTTTTTAGGTGGAAGCGTCCAAAACCCTTTGTTTTTAATACTCATACCATCAAGTGTATAAACATATATAGCATTTAAAATAAATGAAAAAACATAAAACATTACAATGATATATGCGATATTTTGAATGGAAATAATATTAAAATAATACAGTAAAACAAGAATAGGTAATAAAAATTTGTATGCCAATTCATGTATAATAGATGGTATCACAATCCTCTTGTAATTAGCCGCTTGATATATAAATGCTTGAATAAAAATGAGAAGGATTGCTAAAGAAAAAATAATGGTCAGGTTTTGATTTAAAAGAACCAAATCAAAATCTTTTGTTTTCAGAAAATTGTATATGGAACTTTTTAGTGCATATAAGATGCCTAAAACTACAATAATTGTTGCGATAATAAAAGAAATTATAATACCTGCATATCCTTTATCTTTTTTGAATTCAGGATAATATCTTACTATTAAACCGGTACTTCCAAAACTTAAAAAGAGAGCCAAAATAGTGGATGTACTAATAAGAAACTGAACATAACCATACGCATCCCGTGCCAATGGATAAATGAATAAAGTACTTATCATGCCAATAAAAACTCCGATATAGCTGATTATACTTCTTTTGATACCCTGGCGTGCAATTATGCCCATTAGTTATGAATTTAGTAATAAAACACAAATGTACATTAATTATTTTATTTGAAATAAAAAATCATAAGGGCTATATATGCCGGTAGTTACTCTATCTATGAATAATCTGTGGTTGTGCCTATTTTTTGTCATAACTCTTTATAGCCAAGGTAACAATATAATAAGATAATAATATTATCAACGGCCATAAAAGATAGTTTATTATTCCATAAGTATACATAAGTTATTGTTTTTATTAATAAACATGATTTTCAGATTCAAGCTCTTGTCCGGATATTTTTTTGCTGTCTAAAGCTCTCCATACCCAAACGATATATGCAATAACAAATGGAATCATTAATGAAACTATTGACATAACTCCTAATGTATAAGAACTGGAAGAGCTATTGCGTATCGTTAGAGAACTATTTAAATCATAAGTAGATGGATAATATGCAGTATTGTTAAAACCCGCTATGAGAAATAATGCCATTACCGTTAGGAAAGTGCCTGCTCCTGAATACCAGAATCCTGACGTGGATTTAGTGAAAATACCTTTATAAATTCCCCATAAAACTAATATTATACCAGCTATAAGAATTATTAAAACTATTGGCATCTCTAATAGATTATGCAGGTATTTGAACTTTTCTAATATGATATTACCATCTTCATTTACTGCAAATCCACTGATGAAAAGTAATCTGATTAACCAAAATAAAAAGAAGACTAGAAAAAGAATAGCATTGGTTTTTAATAATTTAGGTATCTTGGTTTCAATAATTTTATTTTCGATAATATTTTTAAAATATAATAAAGCTAAAACTCTTGATAGGAAAAAAACAGCTATTCCCAAAGATAGATTTTGTAAAAATGCAAAATGCTCTATTGTCCAAATCGCTTCAAGTCCATGAAAAGGTGTATGCCATTGAGAGATAACCGCTTGCTCATTTGATAATGCCATGTTTATCAATTTTGTTTTCTCTATTGAAAATGCACTACCGGTGAAAAATGTGGAAACTGCAACTCCTAACAAAACAGGAGCTATAACTCCATTAATCATTAAAAAAATCTCAAAGGTTTTTTGTCCCAATACATTATTCCTTTTTCTATATTCATAAGATACGGCTTGAATAATAAATGCAAATAAAATAATCATCCATACCCAAAATGCTCCACCAAAACTAGTGGAATAAAATAAAGGAAATGATGCGAAAAAAGCCCCGCCAAAAGTTACCAAAGTAGTGAATGTCAATTCCCATTTATGTCCTGTTGCATTCAATATGATAGTTTTTTCTTTTTCTCCTCCATTAAAACTGTTCATTAAAGTTTGTCCCCCCTGGACAAATAAAAGAAATACCAGAGATGCTCCCAAAATAGAAATGATAATCCACCAGTATTCTTGCAATAATCCGTATGATATCGATAAAAACATAATTATTTATTTTTTAATGATTAAAATCCTTTTTTGATTGCAGTAAGCATTATTTTAATTTCGGCTATTAATAACGCAGTGAAAATTACTAAAAACATAAAAAAAGTGATTATAACACTATTTGTGTCAATATGTGAAATAGCTACAAAATTTGGTAATAAATCTTGAATCACCCATGGTTGCCTTCCTACTTCAGCTAATACCCATCCCAGCTCTTGTGCGATAAGGCCTAATGGGAATGAAATAATAAATAAGTATAATATCCATTTTTTTGTTAATAAATTTTCTTTGAAAATACCCCAAATGGAAAGTATGAAAATCAGTATAAATAAAAATCCGAGAATCACCATAACATGAAAAGAATAAAATGAAATTTTGACATTAGGAATCAATTCATGAGGATCTTTACCAAGATAATAACCATATCCGAAATCCTTGAAATGCGCTTTGAAAATTTTAAGATTTTTTTTAGCCATTTCTATATTACCTTCTTTTTTGTATTTTTTGTAATCGGCAAGTGCTTGAATGGCAAGTTTTCCTGATTTTATCCTTTCTTCATATCCCCGTATATTATGTTCTTTGTTGCCATGAACTATATCTGCAATTCCCGGAATATATGCTTCGGAATTGTTGAAAGCAAGAATTGATAACAAATTGGGAATCTCTAAATCACCAATGATTTTTTTTTCGGTACTGTCTTTAATGTCTTCCATTATCCCGAAAGCAACAACAGGAGCACCACTAGTCCCATGATACAATCCTTCCATAGCAGCCAATTTCATAGGTTGGTATTTTGCAACTTGCTTGGCTGAACCATCTCCAAAAAATATCGTTGATACAATCGCTATCAATCCGAAAACAGAAGCTACCAACATACTATATTTTGCCAGAATAATATCTTTGTTTTTTAAAATCAACCATGCACTTACTGCTACCACAAATAGTGCAGCAAATGTATATGCTGAAGTGATAGTATGCAGGAATTTATTTACTGATACAGGATTGAAAAAAACATCCCAAAAATTATTCATTTCATTTCTCATTGTGTCAGGATTAAATTCCATCCCAATTGGATTTTGCATCCAGCCATTTGCTACCAAAATCCAGATTCCTGATAAGTTTGTTCCAATTGCGGTTAGCCATGAAGATATTAAATGCGCCTTTTTACTTACTTTATTCCATCCGAAAAACATTATCGCAATGAATGTCGATTCAAGAAAAAAGGCCATAATACCTTCAATAGCTAATGGAGCGCCAAAGATATCTCCGACAAACCATGAATAATTTGACCAATTGGTGCCGAATTCAAACTCTAAAATAATTCCGGTTGCTACACCGATAGCGAAGTTTATACCAAATAGTTTCATCCAGAATTTTGTTATTTTTTTCCACTTTTCATCACCTGTTTTGACATATATAGTTTCCATTATTGCAATAATAAATGAAATTCCTAAAGTGAGAGGAACAAATATCCAGTGGTATAAAGCGGTTAAAGCAAACTGTGCCCTGGACCAATCTACTAATGCCCAATTAATGTTGTCCATAATTTTGTATTATTTGGTTTTCAATATGTTCGATTCTTTCCGAATCAGATTTATATTTTGTTTGAAGAATATCTTGGAAAAAGAATATTTTTAATATTGCGAACATGATGAATAATTTAATAAAAATTATTATCCATAACCTTTTACCGTATGGCTCCATGTTTTTGAAACCATGATAATAAAATCTAATAATCTTATAAATTATTTTCATTTTTCAGCCAAAATGATTCTATTTGAATAGTTTCAATAATATTACAAATTTACATTAAGGACATTGTTTTAGTTACTAAGAATATGTATATTATTTTAAATTAGACAGGATATAAATTACTTAAATTGTTTTGATGTATTTATTGGGATTTTCCGGTTGGGGTGGTTCGTATTAATAATGGATCTATGTGTTTTTGACAGAGAAAGAAAGATCTATTTTTCGAAAAGTCATCAATGCTGTTTCAAGATTGTTGCTTTCTTCGATCATGTATTTTGATAATAAATACTGAATGGCTTCTTCTATATCTATATTTTTATAATAATTATCTCTTGTGAAATGTAAATATTTCATCAATAAAAAAGCATCAAACCATCTGAAAAATCTTTTTCTGAACGAATGGAAATCCTTAGTATGTTTTTTGATCTCCAAATATCTTTTGTGAAAATTTTTTGTTTCAAGAAATGCTTTGACAGGCTTATGCATCAGCGATATATTGTTATAGTCGATATATATATCTTCCAGATTTGAAATTAATGATTTTAAAGCTTCAAATGATCTGTAATTGTATGTTTGAAGTGATTTTTGTGACTCTATGATTTTGTTTAATGCTTTCCCTGTCCCAAAAGGAACTCTATTTGAAATTCTGGCTGAAGGAAATACTTTTGTGCTGTTGATTTCTTTATAATAACCGGTTTTTATAAATTTGTGTAGAAAATAGAAGTCTTCACCTGCTTGTCTTTTATTCATTCCAAATGATTCTTTATAAGCATAGCATCTCACTGCCATTGCACTTCCTATAGTGTAATATGCAAAAGGAAGTTGCAAAACTCTTTGCATATTGATATAATATCTTAAATGCAACTCATACTGAATAATAGCACGTTTTTCTTCCTTAGAAATATTTTCATCTATATTATGTTCGAAATAAATACTGAATGCTTTAATTTTATTATAATTATCAACTGTTTTTATTAATTCATTCAGATAATTTTTTTCAACAGTAGTATCAGCATCAAGACTTACTATTAAACCTTGCGGGAAATTTATGCTGTCAAATCTTTTTACCGCTTCGTCCATTCCGATTTTCCTGGCAATACCGGGACCTGCAATGTCGCTTTTGATATTTTTTATGTATACCGGAAGTAATTTTAATTTTGTTGTTGAAAAATCCTCACTTATCTTTAATAATCTTTCATACTGTTTTTGATGAAATTTTGAAATTTCTCTTTTTACACAATCACTTTCGTTGATTACAATAATGACTTCTACACTACCGTTTTCAAAAGTATTTTGAAATATTGAGTCAATGGTTGTTTGAAGGTAGTGTTCATTAAAAGCGGGAATAACGACTATAACCTTCAGATTATTCTCGACAGGACTTAAGATTAGTGGATGGTCAAATTCAAAATTATCGTATTTTCGCATTTATTTCTTTAAATTTCTTGTCCAGATTCAATATTTGTTCAATTAATGAATGCTTGCCGTCATTTTTAATAATAAAATCAGCAAGTTTTGATTTTTTTTCTTCTTCCATCTGGTTTTTCACCCTAGCTAAAACACTATCCCGGTCAGTATTATCACGCTTCATCACTCTTTCTATTCTGAGCTCTATAGGAGAATATATCAATACATTGAAATCCATATCCCGATAGCTACCTGTTTCAAACAGTAAAGCTGCTTCTTTGATTAAATATTCTGAATTTTGTTTTTTTACCCAATCGGTAAAATCCAATTTTACTATGGGGTGAACCGCTTTATTTAATATCTCCAGTTTTTGTCTATTTTTAAAAACTATTTGGGCTATATATTTTCTATTTAAATCGCCATTTTTCAGATAACTATTGCTACCGAAAATATTTTTGATTTTTTTAATAAGAGCCTTATTATGAGTCATTAGATATTTTGCTCTTTCATCAGCATTATAAACCGGAACGCCTAAAATTTCGAATATTTTGCAAACAGTAGTTTTACCACTACCGATTCCTCCTGTAATTCCTATTGATAACATAATTCAATATAGTATTTTGTCCATTTCATGGATATTTTGAATTTCATAATCGGCATATTTCCGGTTTTTATCGGAAATCATATTAGGATTGTACCAGCATGTATCAAAGCCATAATTTTTCCCTCCGTAAATATCTGCAATTATATTGTCACCTACTACCAAATAATTTGATTTTTCCAATGCTCCGGTTGTTTTATGTACATGTTCAAAATATTCTTTATTTGGTTTTGATTTTCTTATTTCCCCTGAAATAAATATATGTTCGAATTTTGATTTGTGTGGAAATTTTTCAAATCGCGGCCTTTGTACTTCTTTCATTCCGTTGGTAATTATTGCCATATTGATTTTGCCGTATAGTTTTTCCAAATAGGTATCAGTGTCTTCAATGAGTTTGGAATGTTCTATAAGTTTTTCAATAAATTTATTATTGAATGCATTGATATCAGCATTGTTTTTTCCCAATTCATCGAAAAGTCTTTTAAATCTAAGTGTTTTTATTTCTTCGTGCGATATCTTGTTTTCATCATATGCAGTCCAAATTTCGTTATTTAAGCGTGTGAAGATATTAAAAATTTTATCATTAAATTCATACCCGAAATCCAATAAGCATTGTTCAAGGGCTTTTTTTTGAGAATAAGTAAAATCAAATAATGTATTATCGGCATCAAATAATATCCATTTATATCTCATATAGCATGTTTTTAGTGTTAGCCCGGTAATCGCATAAAATAAATTAATCTTTTTATACTGTATTTTCCGGGTTTGTGGATAGTAAGCAATAACAAACCTCCTATTATTGCAAGATTTTTCATGAAATTAATCATCTGTATTCTTTGTATGTCAGGTGGATCATTCCAAAATGAATATACTATTAAAGTTGTCGGAACAAAATATATGAGCAAAAGGAAAGAACCGAATCTTGAATAATACCCTATAAGAACCAAAGTCGCTCCAACGATGAGAAATACAATAACACTACCTAACATAAAATCTTGTTTCCATGTTAAACCGTAAATTGACATGGTCCTTTTGGTATCATCAAAATATAAAAAAGAATCAAATGCTTCATAGTAAAACATAATAGCTATGAATATTCTCGCGATCAAATCTACACTGTTTTTCATTATCCATATTGTATTTGTGTTCACAAATGTACATTAAATTCTTTTTATAACTACTTTATAATTGAATAAAATCTTTGAAAAATTATTTTGCAAAATAGAGAGTATTTATATTCCTCTGTATATTATTATATTACAATTTTGCTGAGAAAGTAAATCTTGACCGGTTATTTATGTAAGAATTTTTAAAAATAACTTATCAAAAATCTTTATTTTAAAAAAATCAAGTACTTTATGGACTGGCACTATGTAATCATAATTATTTTTTTTACATTTGGCGATTGATTTAAAAGTAGTGAGAATGTGATTAAAAAGTGAAGTGCATTTATCTCGCTTAAAGTATTGTTTTCTATTGATGAATTTACAAGTGAAGAGTGAAAAGATAAAAGAAAATATGAATTGAGGATTATTTGTTAGATTGATATGAATAAAAGTGCAAAAAATATATTTATATTCGTTTATTTTATTCATTAAAACAAAAAACGATAAATCTTTATTGTCTAAAATGATTATACCTTAGTAGTTGTACAAAAATTATTATTTTATGAATCTTGTTAAATATTTAATATTAATCCTTTTCTTTTTAATTCCGTTTCACCTTTTCTCTCAGGTTGGAATAGAGTTATCCGGAAATAAAAATGTTTATAAAAGTTGGAATGATGTCATATATAATTATTCCGGTAAAGAAAGTCAAATTTTTAAATATTCTTATGGTGGTGGAATTAATTATTGGTTTAGATTAAAGAATTATAGGTTGGAATTTACACCCGGAATTTATTATATGTTTTCAAAATTCAAATTTCCCGAATCTTCTTGTAAATTTGAGTATTATTCGCATGTTGCCGGTATTGAATTTGATATGAATGTATATATGTTTGATTTTGTAGGAAGGAATTATAAAAAAGATTGCCCTACATTTTCGCATGATGGAGAATGGTTTAAGAAAAGCTTTTTTATTCAGGTCTCTCCCGGTATGTTCGGTGCATTCAGAACTGTCAAAAAATCTGTTGACAATATTGATGATTTTAATATTGCGGGAAAATTTGATTTTGGGTTGGGATTGGATTTTAAAATAACAAATCATTTATTAGTGGCGCCTGTTATTAAATACGGGTTTTATATCGGTGAAAAATGGAATGGCTTTTCAGCGTTTCATGCAGAAAGGTCATACAATGATATAACTGCCGGAAATTATATAAATCTAGTTTTTAATTTTTATTTGAAATAATGATGAAAAGGAAAGATTTTAATAAATTGGTATTTTTAGGAGCGGCAAGTGGTTTTGTATCATGTAATGTCTCTTCAGGATTGCCATATCAGGAAAAACCGACAAAAGAAAACCGGTTTAAACAGAAAAAGTTGATAAAACCCAAAAGATTAAAAGAAGGCGATACAATTGGTTTGATAGCACCGGGTAGTCCGTTTTCAGAAGATGCCTATGAGAGAGCTTTGACAAATATAGCTCGATTGGGTTTTAAATATAAAAATGCTAAAAATCTTTTCTTGAATTACGGATATCTGGCCGGTGATGATAAACGTAGAATTGATGATATTCACCAAATGTTTGCCGATCCTGAAGTTGATGCTATTTGGTGTGTCAGAGGAGGTTATGGCACTACCAGGCTTTTATATGATTTGGATTATGATTTGATTGAGAATAATCCGAAGATATTGCTTGGTTATAGCGATATTACCGCTTTGCTTCAGGCTATTCATAAAATGACAGGTTTAGTGACATTTCACGGGCCTGTTGCTTCTACGGAAATGACAGATTATAATACGGAAAATTTCAAATCTGTTTTGATGACCAATGATAAAAACATTAAGATTAGTAATAAAATTTCTTATGAAAATGATTCCGTTGAGTTTAAACCTCAAATAATTGTTAATGGTCACATGAAAGGACCTTTGGTGGGAGGTAATTTGACATTATTGGCAGCAATAGCAGGTACTCCTTATCAGTTGGATGCAAAAGATAAATTGATTTTTATTGAAGATATCGGAGAAAAACCTTATAGGATAGATAGAATGTTGACTCAACTGAGGCAAACAGCTAATTTGAAAGAGGCAAACGGAATAATATTGGGAATATTTAATGATTGTAATCCGGATCCCGAAGATAAAAATACTCTTAGTCTTAAGGAAACTTTAATAGACCGGTTAGCTTATCTTGATATTCCTGTTTTCTACGGATTCTCTTTTGGACATATAAAAGAAATGTGTACTTTACCTATCGGTATTGAAGGGGCTTTTGTTATGGAAAAACAAGAGTTGGTGTTGTTTGAAAATGCTGTTATATAGTTTGGTTATCAAATAGTTTTAACTACTCAAAACTATTCAGATGGAATTTTTTTAGATGAATTTTGTTATTTATACACTGTATTTCCCTTTCATGATGATTTGTGAAAAAAAAGTAATAGAATTTCAAATAAATATAAAATAATAAAAATATGAAATTATCATCAAAAATTTATGATCTTGAATTAAAACATACTTTTGCTATCTCCCGTGGAGCACATGATATACAACGTACCCTTATTGTTAAATTGGAACAAGAAGGGAAAGTCGGTTACGGTGAAGCTGTTGAAGATCCGTATTATGGTGTTACAGTTGAAGGTATGCAGGCAAAACTGGAAGAATTAAGACCTGTTATAGAAAAGTATCATCTTGAAAATCCTGAGGATTTTTGGGATTTCTTAAATAAAGAATTGGATGACCAAAGATTTTTGCACTGCGCAATAGATATTGCTGCAAATGATCTGTATGGTAAATTGATAGGAAAACCATTGTATGAAATTTGGGGTTTGAAAACGGATAAAATACCAATGACAAATTACACTATCGGTTTGGACACCCTTGAAGTCATGAAAGAAAAGCTTTTGGAATTTCCATGGCCTTTATATAAAGTTAAATTGGGTACTAAAAACGATATTGAAATAATAAGGGAGTTGCGTAAAATTACTGATGCCACTTTTAGAGTTGATGCAAATACAGGATGGGGAGTTGATGAAACAATTGAAAATTCCAAAGCATTAAAAGAACTTGGTGTTGAATTTATAGAACAACCTATGCCTTATGACCATTGGGAAGATATGGAGGTAGTATATGAAAATAGCGTTTTACCTCTTATGGCTGATGAATCATGTAGAACAGAGGTGGATGTCCCCAAATGTGTTAACCGTTTTACGGGAATTAATGTGAAATTGGTTAAAGCAGGAGGGATAACTCCTGCCAGAAGAATGTTGATAGAAGGGAGAAAATTGGGTTTGAAAACTATGGTTGGTTGTATGACCGAATCTTCTGTTGGAATTGCAGCAGTTGGCCAATTACTACCATATCTTGATTATGTTGATATGGACGGGGCATTATTATTGAAAAATGACATTGGTTATGCTCACGATATTAATGACGGAGTTATTACATTGTCTGATAGACCCGGTACAGGTGTTGTATTAAATAATCCTTTTTAATTTTTTCAGATTTGAAATATATTGATTTTACCGGTACGGCATACCTGGGGCTTTCTCATAATTTGGATTTTATCGATTTAATACATAAAGGTATTGAAAAGTACGGTATTAATTTCGGTGGTTCCAGATTGAATAATGCTGTTCCTGATATTTATCGTATAGCAGAAAGTTTTTTTGCTGAAAAATTATATTGCCGGGATTCATTACTGACTTCTTCAGGCACTCTTGGTGGTATTTTATTGTCAAGGTTCTTAAAAAAAAATGATTTTAATGTTTTTATTTCAAGTGATCTTCATCCCGCATTGAGAGATAATTTTATTTCCTTTAATGAATTTAACGAACTTTCCGAAGTATTGCCTGCTATTAATTCCACTGAACAAAATATGAGAAATGCCGTTTTATTAAATACTATAAATCCGGTTACTCTTAAAACAATTGATGTAAATGATATTTTAAAATTTAAAAATAAGAAAAATACACTTTTTGTTTTGGATGATTCTCATGGTATCGGAATAAATGGCGATGAAAATTGGGGAATATCCGGATTGTTACATAAAAACGGATTGAAATACATTATCTTATCTTCTTTGGCTAAAGCTTTCTCCCTCCAAGGTGGAATTATTGCCGGCGATAAGTTTATAATTGATAGCATTAAAAAAGAATCATCGTGGGGTGGGGCATCTCCACCACCGGCATTTTATTTTTATGCTTTGATAAATGGAGAATCAATTGTTGCACAACAAATAGAAAAACTAAAACAAAATATCATTTACTTTAGTGAAAAGCTGAGACCTGACAATAGCTTGGTTTATATTCCTGATTTTCCTATTTTTATAAATAAGGGAAAATCTTTATACGAATTTTTATATTCTAAAGGAATAATTATTTCTGCTTTTAGATATCCTACAAAAAACGACCCTCTCACTGAGAGGATCGTTATCAATGCAAATCATTCTTTTGAGGATTTGGATTTTTTAAGATCTTTTATTTAAAATCCACCTCCACCCATATTCATTAATTCTTCCATACTCATTTCATTATATCCCGCTTTATCAAAACCAAAAACAGATTTATCAAAATCGTTTTTGAATTCTGTTGCCGTTGTAGTCATGGAAAATTGTCCGGGTATTGTTATCGTATATTCCAAAGGGAATCCTCCAATCTTAGAATTGTCCATACCTTGAGAAACAACTCCATTGGTTTTAATTTTTTCAGTTATCCACATTGACATTGAAGTATTTTGGTCATCTGAAGATTTTACTTCAACAAAATGTGCTTTATATCCTAAGATATCTTTTGTTTTATCTTTATGATGTACATACTCCGGTTCTTTTGTGTTTTTTTCTTTTTTTAGTTGCTCGATTTTGTCTTTAGGTAATTTGACCATGATTTTTTGTCCCATCATATCCATATACATTTCGTTATTACCATCTTTATCCGTAATGATTTTTGTTATGTTCATTCCATTCATGGTAATTATTTTTGTTAATGCTCTTTCTTTCTCAAAATATAATTTTGTGATTGTGCCTTTAAGCATTTGCTCTGCCATTTTCATTTGAGGATCATCCGGATTGTCTAATTTGAAATCAGTGATTTCATATTTAACAAATCCATTATCCTGTGCAAAAGATTTATCAATAAATACCGTTATAAATACCAGTAAGATTAAAATAGTTTTTTTCATTTTTAAGTTTTTTAAGTTAATGTAACTGTTTAGGTGGAGTGTTTTTTGTAAAATAATTTCACCTAAATGGTTACAATTTAATTTGATTTAATAATTTTAAATGTTTTATAATTAGTATCCGAAGAAACTTTAATAAAGTAAACTCCGTTTTTTAACTTATTTAACCTGATTTTATTATCACCTTTGTATAATTTTTTATGTATTAACATTGCTCCTACCGTATCATAGATAGAATATGAGATGTTTTTTCCAAAATTGTAGTTTATGTCAATTGTTATCTCATCTTTAAACGGGATAGGATAAATACTTATTTTTTCATTGTAATTTGAATCTTCTGTATTTAAAGCGTCTTTTACTTTAATGTTTGTGTTCCAAAATTCCAATCCTCCGGTTTTTGAACCTATTAACATTTCCAAATAACCATCTCCGTCTATATCTGCAACAGCAGGAGCGGAATTTTTGCCAACATCAATATCATTATACTCTCTAATTTCAGGTGTTAGGTTATCATGTATATGTTGTGAAAAATTTTTGTAAAAATTTATATTCCCCGCTTTATATCCCGCAAATAACAACTCGTCGTCATCATCTCTATATACGGATAAATGAGCATTTGAAATACTTGTGGAAAAATTACTTAGAATAATTTTTCCGAAAAATGGTGTGTTGGGAGCAGTAAACGGATCATTAATGAAATCGGGATTGTCTTTTTCGCCTGTGTTTTGATAATAAACAATACTACCGTAATATTGTAAAGGAGTATGATAATCATTACCACATCCTATGAGTATATCTCCAAGTCCATCTTTATTAATATCATATATCAACGGTGATGAATAACTGAAAATATCTATACCCTTGTACTCGATAACAGGCTCTTCAAATTTATATTTATTATTTTTTCCCGCTATATTTTTAAAATAAATCAAAGTGCCATTATTATTGCCAACTAATAAGTCATTATCTCCATCCCCGTCCAAGTCCCCAAATGCAGGAGCAAAATAATTAATACTAAAATCATTGCTTAATTTTGATAAATTCAAATAATCATCATCTTCCAAGCTAAATGATGGATTTGTTTGGGAACCTGTATTTTCAAAATATAAAAGTTTAGAGGCAATGATGTTTTTATCTCCGACAGCAGGTCCTGTTCCCACAATAATATCCAATAAACTATCACCGTTTACATCCGTAAACACAGGAACCGAATTTATACCGAAATCAAGCATTTCATCCGATAAAAAGTTATTTTTAATAAATTTGAATTTGATTTTGTTATTTTCTTCCATTCCTTTATAAAAATGAACATTTTCTACATTTTGGGGAGGATCCAATTCATCGTATTCCGTATTGGGAGCAATTATTAAATCTTTTTCGCCATCATGATCAACATCTAAATAAAACGCTGATAAAAAAACATTCATATCGACCGGAGTGTCGTATTGTGGAAAGTCCCTTTCTTTTTTGGTACACCATGCATTTGTTTTATCTCCATTATTTTCCAAAAAAATCAATGAATTGTATCCTACATCACCCAATAATAAGTCAAAATCCTGATCGTGATCATAATCGAACGCCAGTGTTGTTGATCCGGAATGCCTGTTTGATAAACCGTCCCACGTAGCACATCTGTAAGGATCATCACTTAAAAGTATTTCTTCTGAAAAAGGGTTTTCTGCAAATCTGCCCCAACATCTTGTTGTTTGAATCATCTTAAAGCTGTCGAGAGAAATATTATTTTCATTACACACATTTTTAAATAAACTCATGCTACTTCCATCCGTAAAACTTAATACATCCAAATCTCCATCAAAATCAATATCCGCAATTGCCGGAATATCACTATCGTTGCAAACCAACCTGAAAGTAAACCCGTTTTCATATTTCGCCGATAATATATTTTGGTCAAAATATGGGTTTGGCAGTTCTTTAAAATAGATATTGTTATTTTTTATTTGCCCTTTATATACCAATATGCCATTATTCTTTGATGTGAAGAGATCTTCGATTCCATCATGATTATAATCTATTAAGAGCATCCAATTTTCTATTTCAGGAAAAATGTTATTGTATTTTGGAGCAAAAATATATTTCGGCGGAGTATTTCCATCACTTAAAAAGCACATCAATTTGTTGCCAACTCTGTCAAAAACTACTAAATCTTTATGCCCATCCAAATTTATATCCATATCGTTGAACTGAGGTGAATTCATTCCACCGGTATATGGGTTTGTAAGTATATTGTCCTCTATTTTGATGGGGCAATAATATCTGTCCGAATCCTGTCCAATAATTAAATTTAAAAATAATAAGAAAAGAAATGTTGAAAGAAATGTTTTCATGATACCTTTATTAATGATAATAATATTCATTTTAATAAGTCCAAAATTATGCCAAATTTTATTAAAATTACAATAAATTTCATTAAATATATGTTAAAAAAGCAAGAATTAATGTAAAAAGTATAAATTTATTTAATAATTTTGAATAAATTTTTGTTTTAGATATAAATTATACAAATGAATACCTTTGTTGCAACACTATATAATGAAGAGGAAAATAAGAAAAAAAGTCTATGGATTTCAGTTACAATTCATATTCTGATATTGCTTATAGCTCTATATCCGATATTGAAAGATGATCCTACTCAGAATATTGATAAACAATATGCAGTTGCAATAACTTTTGACCAAAGTGGACAATCCAACAGTTTTAAAGGTCAGGCGGCAGAAGGAAAACAAAGACCGCTAAATGAAACAGTGGATAGAGTTCGTACGGCACCGATGGAAGAGATTCCTAATAAAAATCAGGAAAAGTCTGTTCCACAACCCAAAGTGCAAATGCCTACTCCCCAGATACCGGTTGCTCCTGCAGAATCGGATATCTTTGAAGATGAATCTGATATTGAAGCTGTCGAAGAAGTACCTGAAAAAGTAAATGAAGTACCTAAACAAAAAGTGGAAACTAAAACCAAAGAGCAAGTAAAAACAACTCAGAATGAATCGGATTCTCCTGAAGAGGTAGAGGATGTTCCTTCCCGGGTTCCTGCCGCTAGCAATAGTCCGGTTTCCGATAAAGGGAATAATTCTTCTTCACCTTCAAATAAAAACGGTTCAGGTACTGGACAAGGTAAAAAAGGGAAAGGTGCTGGCAGGGATAAATCCGGTAATGACAGCACTTCCGGAATAGGTACAGGTGGCGTCGGAGTTGGGGCATTTGATGGATCAGGTAAAGGGATATTCGGTAGACAACCGGTCTCAAGGCCGAACAGAAATGAGTTGGATTTGGATAGAAGTGGAAAAATAACTTTTAAAATATGTATAGACAGAAAAGGCAGATCCACCTATGTTGACGTTTTAAGAAGAGGAACAACCATAAGAGATAAACAAATAATCAAAAAGGCCATAGATTACGTCGGTAGATTTATATGGGAAGAAGATTATTCGGTAGCTAAAGAGCAATGTGGAAAATATACATTAAAAATTGGAAACAAGCTATAATTCGTAGTTTGGTTTGAGTTTTTTCTCTCCTTCACCTGAATAAAAGTCTGAAATATAATTTACTACCTCTTCAGGATCATCAATAATCGGCATTAGATCCAGATCCGAAGCGCTTATATTTTTCTCTTTGCCCAACATTGTGTTCTTAATCCATTCTTTTAATCCATTCCAAAAATCAGAGCCTACAAGAATAACAGGAACTCTGGATATCTTTTTTGTTTGTATTAAAGTCAGAGTCTCAAACAATTCATCCAAGGTACCAAATCCTCCAGGCATTACAACAAATGCTTGAGAATACTTGACAAACATTACTTTTCTTACAAAAAAGTATTTAAAATCGATAAGTTTGTCATTGTCAATATATTTATTTGCCTCCTGCTCAAACGGAAGATCTATATTTAAACCTATGGAAGCTCCTCCTTTTTCAAATGCACCTTTATTAGCCGCTTCCATTATGCCTGGTCCACCTCCTGTTATTATTCCGAATCCTTCTTCAACCAATCTATTTGCTATTAATTTTCCTAATTCATAATATTTGTGACCGACCTTAGTTCTTGCCGAACCGAAAATAGTAATACTTGGACGTACCATGTTCATTGTTTCAAATCCATCAACAAATTCGGAAAGAACTTTAAACATTGTCCATGAATTTTCACCTTTTATAGTTTTCCATTGTCTTTTTCCTTTCGGGATTCCATCTTTTTCAAACATAATATACTATTTAAATAAAAATATAATAACAAAAAATTTCGTTTTTTGTTGTAAAGCCTGCAAAAATACAAAGAAATTATTAATTTTAGGTAGTAAAAACTATTTAGTTTTAATAAATTTTAAACTTTAATGAATTTATTACAAATACTAATTGGCTACCATCCAATAAATACCAACGATTATCGCTAGAATACCACTGAAAATTCTGAGGTTTTTAAAAGTCGATTTATTGGAGGAATGGAAAAAATGAGAAATTTTGCCTAAAAGAAAAGCATATATTGTCATGGCTACAATAGTGCCAATAGCAAATCCAATAAGATAATTTGCAATTTCCAAGTAAGAAGTAAATCCTAAAACAGGTAAGAATAGCAAAAAATGAGCAATTCCGGCAAATCCATGTATGGTTCCTACGTAATATGCAGAAGCATTGTTTTTTAAAACTTTCTTCTTTGAACTTATTATGTCCTCTTTATGAGTGTGCAAATCCCCTTTATGATAATGTGTATATACTTTATCATTAAAATGTAAATGAAATATTTTAGTTGAAAGTTTTGAGTTAGTAGCTTTCATTATTGCCCATATACCAATTCCAATAAGAATAATACCTACAAAAAATTCACTATATCCAGATACTTTATTGACAGGTATGTAGTTTTTGAAAATAGCAAATAATAATCCTATTAATAACATACCGCTAATGTGTCCTAACCCCCAAAACATACCTATTTTCCAGGCTTTTTGTTTTTCTTCAATAGCAAAAGGAGTGACGGCTGCCAAATGATCCGGTCCTGATAAAACATGCGCCAATGCGCCGAAAAATCCCGTTAACAAAGGTAAAAAACTATGCATAGTTATATTGTTAAAATACAAATATACATTAATTATCGAAACTTAAAAATATAATTTTAAGATTATTAGATGATTATATTTTCTTGGTAAGCTAAGCAACATACCAGGATTTTGTGGAACTTTATTTAAAAGTAAAATTAAAATATCACAAAAAGATTATTTTTAAATGTTAATGACTTTATGTCCGGATTATATGTAAATTAGCTGCATTTTAAATAATTAAATTATTATTATATTAATTTTATCTATAATAACTCAAAACTTATCAAAAATTTCAGGTATTTTATCTTTATTTGTCTTATATTAGCACTTTATATTTATCAGTTATGTTAATATAATTGATTATGTGAAGTTAGTTTATTTAAAAATTTTTTTTTAATTTATGACTTTGTGAATAAACACTATTAAATAAAAGTATTTATATGTTAATTGTTTAAATCTATTTATTAATAAAATTATTTTAATATGAAAAATTCAACAGCTATTATTCTTATTTTACTGGCTTTAGTATTATTTTTTGGAGGATGCAATTCCTATAATTCATTTGTTGATAAAGATCAAAATGTTCAAACCGCTTGGTCAAAAGTTCAAAGCGCATATCAAAGAAGAGCTGATCTTATTCCAAATCTTGTTAATACCGTTAAAGGTTATGCCGATTTTGAAAAATCTACTTTAACTGAGGTAGTTAAGGCAAGGGCAAAAGCTACAAGTGTAAATGTAGATGCAAGTAAATTAACTCCGGAAACATTCAAGAAGTTTCAGGAAGCACAATCAGGACTTTCTTCGGCTTTGGGTAGATTATTGGTAACTGTAGAAAGATATCCGGATCTTAAAGCAAATCAAAATTTTCTTGAGCTGCAATCCCAGTTGGAAGGAACTGAAAATCGTATTAAAGTTGCAAGGGATAAATTCAACGAGGAGGTGAAAAACTATAATAAGGCAGTTAAGAAATTTCCGGGAAATTTATATGCGGGAGTTTTTGGTTTCAAATCAAAGCCTTATTTTGAAGCTGATAAAGGCGCTGAAAAAGCACCTGAAGTTAAATTTTAATTTAAATATTCAATATTTTAATATTTGAGAGTTATATATTTTATATGACTGATATTAGTAACTTCAATAAATATTTGAATAAAATTAATATAAAAGAAGAATTATGATTTTTTTCCCTCGAAAATTTTTGAAAAAGAAAGAAGGTGATAAGATTTTAAAAAGTATAAAAAATGCCGAGAAAAAAACATCCGGTGAAATACGGGTTCATTTTCAGAAAAAAATAAAAAAACCGGTTATAGAGGCTGCCGTCGATACGTTTTTTAGGTTGAAAATGGATGAGACAAAAGATAGGAATGGCGTTTTGTTTTTTATAGTACCAAGAAAAAAACAATTTGCCATTATTGGTGACGAAGGAATAAATAATGTTGTCCCGGATGATTTTTGGGAAGAAGTCAAATCTATCCTTGAAACTCATTTTAAAGATAAATCATGGGCGGAGGGATTAATCAAAGGAATTGAAATAACGGGAGAAAAATTAAAGAAATATTTTCCTCATGAGGAAGATGATAAAAACGAATTATCAGATGAAATATCTTATTCATAAAAAATTATTAGTTATTATATCTTTGTTGATTATTACAATCAATGTATTAGTTTCTAAAGATATTCCACAAAGGCCGCAAACTGCCGTTGTTGATTATATAGGTTTATTGAATGAAAATCAAAAGTATGAGCTTGAACATAAATTAAAAATATTTAATGATACGAGTTCTTCAGCTATTGTGGTTGTTATCGATGATAGTACGGATGGTGATGATATTTTTGATTATTCATATAGGTTAGCTTCGAAATGGGGTATAGGGAAAAAAGGCAAAGATAACGGGGTTTTAATCTATATCGCTTTTAATGACAGGAAAGTTTTTATTCAAGTAGGCAGTGGTCTTGAGGGTGTCATTCCGGATGCTGTTGCAAAAAGAATTATTGAGAATGTAATAAAACCTTCTTTTCGGGAAAAGAAATATTATGCCGGTATTGATAAAGCAACAGGCATACTTATGTCACTGGCTTCAGGTGAATTTACCGCAGATGATTATTTGGGAGATAGTTCTGATATTATAGGCATATTAATTTTATTTTTTATACTTTTTATTTTTGCTATAATAGTTATTTCAATTATACGCTGCAAAAAATCAGGTGATTGCAATGACGGAGGAGGATATTCTGGACATGGAAGATACAATTCAGGAGGCGGTTGGATTATAGGCGGAGGTAGTGGTTTCGGCGGAGGAGGAAGCAGTTTTGGTGGTGGCAGTAGTTTTGGCGGATTTGGAGGCGGAGGATTTAGTGGTGGTGGAGCCGGTGGAGGTTGGTAAAAAAAAAGCTGTCGATTGACAGCTTTTTTTTATTATGGTTACAATTTATTTTGATTATTTAGCTTGAGATTCCTTTGCTTTTTGCAATTTTTCCCTATAGAATTTTGCTTTATCCAGCATATCTTTTCTGGCATATATCTCACTTAGAGCCTGCAGTACGCCAAGATCTTGATTATTTATCGAATAAGCTTTTTCAAAATATGGGAGAGCTTTATCAAACAGACTTAACATCTGAGCTTTTAATTCATCATATTTTTTGGTTCCTGTTGCTGAAAAATCATTAGCATATTTATTGATTTCTTTAGTGTAATTAGCAGCAGAGTTGTAATATAATGCCCCTATGCTATAAGTTGCGTCAAAATTATTAGGATCTATTTCTTGCGCCTTTGTGAAATACTTCATGGCAAGATCAAAATATTCTTTTGTTTTTGCACTGTCACCTTCTTCAAAAGCTTTAGTATGTAATTGATCATAAACACTTCCTAAAGTTGTGTATACTGTAACATTGTTTGGGTCAAGTTCAATTGCTTTTTTTAATTTATCGGTTAAAACATCTAATTTTCCTTCTTTGATATAATAATTTATTTCAGCGAAAAGCAATCCGGTATCATCAGGGAATTTTTTTCTTCCTTCATCAAGATATTTTACAGCTTCATCTTTATTACCTTTTTCATTATAGATATTGTATAAAGCTTCATAAACAAAAGGTTGATCTGTACCATTCTCTACTAATTCTTTGAAAAAATGTTCAGCTTTATCTTTTTTGCCGCCATAATATGCAGCATAACCGGTATATAGTTTTTGCTCACTTCTCAATTTAGGATCTGCAAGTCTGCTATCCGCTTCTTTACCTGCATCTTTAAATAAGTGGTAAGCTTTACATGTTCTCACGAAATTATCAAAAGCACCAGAATAATTTTTATCTTGGAATTGATATGCTGCGATATTATTTAAATGATTTTCAGTCTCCTGAAGTAGTTTTAATACTTCCTTTTTATGTCTTGATTTTGTGCATTTTTCATAAGCTGTGGCTAATGCATCAAAAGCATTGATGGCAGCGTCCGGATGTTCGATTTTATAATTGGGGTCTAAAATTTTCTTTTTGACTTCATTATTAGCCAGTTCATTGAAAATTTTTCCTTTTACAATCCATACCTTTCTTTCCGATGCCATTACCGAGTCTTGTAATGCTTGATTTATTAAATCTCCGGCTTCATATAAATTCTTTTCATTTTCTCCGGGGTTGAAATAATAATTGCTTAATAACTTTTTAGCTTTCTTGTAAATTGATTTAGGACTTTGTGCATTTATCGTACCGAATGCTAAAGTCATTCCCATAAAGATTAACAATAGTTTTTTCATATTTGCTTAATTTCTGTTTTATTATAATTAATTTAAATCTACAATTTTAAGACGAAACACAATATTTAAAGTATCTTAATAAAATGTTAACGTTTTTATATTTAATCATTAAGTTCCATTATTTTAAATTTATTCTTCTTCATCAATATTTTCTTTATTATCTTTATCTCCGAAAATAACAGATATATCAGCTATTTTATCTTTTGAGTCAAGATTAATAATTTTCACTCCTTGAGTAGCTCTACCCATAACTCTTACAGAGTCAACAGGAGTTCTGATTACCACACCATTTTTAGTAGTAATAATCAATTCATCATAATCCGTGACGGTTTTTATGGCGATAAGATTGCCTGTCTTTTCAGTAATTTGCATGGTTTTAACACCTTTTCCACCTCTGTTTGTAATTCTATAGTCTTCCAGCGCAGATCTTTTACCCATCCCTTTTTCTGATAATACTAAAATGGTTTTTTCGGATTCATCACTTTTGATAATAATAAAACCGATTACGTTTGAATTTTCTTTCAGAGACATAGCTTTCACTCCTGCTGCATTCCTTCCCATAGCTCTAACTTTGGATTCAGGAAATCTGATAGCATATCCTCTGTCATTTGCTACCACAATATGATTTTCTCCATTTGTCATCCTCACTTCCAGCAATTGATCTCCTTCATTAATAGTAATAGCATTTATACCATTTGAACGAGGTCGTGAAAAAGATTTAAGACTTGTTTTTTTAATTTTTCCTTTCTTGGTTCCAAAAACAAGATATGTGTTTTTTAAGAATTCCTCATCTTTTAGATTACTGACAGGAATATAAGCTTTTACTTTATCTTCTTTAGGAATGTTTATTAGGTTCCGGATAACTCTGCCTGTACTTGTTTTCGAACCTTCCGGTATTTCAAATACTCTTAACCAGTAACAACGGCCTTTTTCTGTAAATAGCAATAAATAATCATGATTTTTTGCTATCATCATGTGTTCAATGAAATCGGATTCCCTTGTTTTTACTCCTCGTGAACCTTTACCTCCTCTGCTTTGGGGTTTGTATTCAACAATATTTGTCCTCTTGATGTATCCGAGATGAGAGATGGTTACTACAACTTTATGGTTAGGAATAATATCTTCAATATTAATTTCTCCTTCTGCAAATTCTATTTTTGTTCTTCTATCATCTCCGTATTTTTCTTTAACTTCTTCTAATTCTTCTTTTACTATTTCCTTTTGTTTATCTTCATTTTCAAGTATGAATTTTAGTTGTTCAATTGTTTTTAACAACTCATCATACTCTTCTTGAATTTTATGTATTTCCAGGCTTACCAGTTTTTGCAATCTCATATCCAGAATTGCTTTAGCCTGTATTTCAGTTAATTTAAAATTTTGTTGAAGTTTATTACTGGCTTCATCAACAGTTTTTGATGCTCTTATTGTTTTTATTACTTCATCAATATTATGTAAAGCAATTAAAAGGCCTTCAAGTATATGCGCCCTGTCTTCAGCTTTTTTTAATTCAAATTTTGTTCTTCTGACAATAACTTCAATTCTGAATTTAATAAATTCTTTAATGATTTCAATTAAATTCAGTTGGCGTGGTCTTCCATTTACCAGAACGATATTATTAACAGTATAAGAAGTTTGCAGTAAAGTGTATTTGTAAAGTTGACTTAGGATGACTTGTGCCATCGCGTCTTTTTTAACGTCAACTACTATTCTCATTCCTTTTCTGTCACTTTCATCATTTACATTGGAAATGCCCGTTATTATACCGGCATGAACCAAATCTGCTATTTTACTTACAAGATTGGCTTTATTTACCTGATATGGAATTTCCGTTATGATAATTTTTTCTTTACCTGTAATTGTTTCTTCAATTTCAGCTTTGCCTCTAACTACTATTCTTCCTTTACCAGTTTTAAAAGCATCGAGAATTCCGTCATAACCGTGAATTATACCTCCTGTTGGGAAATCGGGTCCTTTAACAAATTGCATTATTTCATCTACTGTAATGTCAGGATTGTCAACAGTAGCAATAGTACCGTCAATTATTTCAGTCAAATTATGAGGAAGCATATTGGTTGCCATTCCTACTGCAATGCCGGATGCCCCGTTGATTAAAAGATTCGGTATCCTAGATGGCATAACAGTTGGCTCTTTCAAGCTATCATCAAAATTGCCTTGAAAATCAACAGTATCTTTTTTAATATCCGCTAATATTTCTTCGGCTATTTTTGTTAGCCTTGCTTCTGTATATCTCATTGCAGCAGGACTATCACCATCCATCGAACCAAAGTTACCTTGTCCTTGAACCAAAGGATATCTCAATGACCAAGGTTGAGCCATCCTAACCATAGCATCATATACAGATGAATCACCATGAGGATGATATTTACCCAGAACCTCTCCAACTATTCTTGCAGATTTCTTATAAGGTTTGTTGTGAGATAACCCTAATTCATACATACCATAAAGTACTCTTCGATGTACCGGTTTTAATCCATCCCTGACATCAGGAAGTGCTCTTGAAACGATTACCGACATAGAGTAATCAATATAAGCAGACTTCATTTGGTCTTCTATTCTAACCGGAATTATTCTATCATTATTCTCCATATATTTCTTTACTACTTAAAAAGAACTGCAAAATTACAATTTTTTATTAAAATATTATAACTTTGGGTGTATAAAATAATTATTATACAACTTAGTGCCCGTCCATAAAACTTTTAAATTTAACTACTTTAAATACAGACCGGTTTCCATACTTTTAACTCAATAAAAAAAATTAAGTGTTATATAAAAAAAGATTAAATTGTTTCCTGAATCTATGTAGTAACTATTACTTTGTTTATTTAAAATTAACTTTTTATTAAGATTTGAGTTAAAAATTATTAATTTTGTAACTAATGTCGGTTTTTGGGACTCAATAGTATTATTAAACGAAAAATATTTAAAATGAAAAATCTATTATTATTAATTTCGATTATTATTGTTGCCACCTCGTGTAGTTCAGTTAGAAAAATGGTGGAGAAAGGGGAATATGATAAAGCTATTACATATTCAATAAGGAAGTTGCAAGGGAAGAAAAAGAAAAAACGCAAATATGTTGTGGCTTTAGAAAAGGCCTTTGCAAAAGTTACTCAAAGAGATATGAATAAAATTACATTTTTAAAAGAACAAAAAGATGGTAATTATTGGGGAGAAATATTTGATATAGTGATGAATATAGATAATCGACAAAAAAGTATATCACCTTTGTTACCTCTCAAAAGTGAGGATGGCTATCAAGCTAAGTTTAAATTTGTAAGGGTGGAGCCGTTGTTAATAGAATCTGAAAATAATGCTGCCGGTTATTTATATAAAACAGCTCAAAGATTGATTAGGGATGCTGAAAAAGGGGATAAAATAGCAGCTAGAAAAGCTTTTGGAGCATTGGATGAAATTAAAAAATACAAATCCAATTATAAAGATGTAGTCCTGTTAAAGCAAAAAGCGTATGAATTGGGACAAGATAATGTTTTAATTGATGTAAAGAATTATTCGAATATTATTCTTCCCAAGGAATTTTACAAGGATGTAAAAAATATCAATACTCAGGATTTGAACCGAATGTGGTTGAAATTTTATACTAAAGAAGATAGACCAACTGATGATTTTGATTATATTGTCAATTTGAATATTAAAGAAATTGTTATAAGTCCGGAAAGAGAAAAAGAAAGAGAATATGAGGAAACGCGAAAAGTGAAAGACGGTTTTACATACTTGTACGATAAAGATGGGAATGTTAAAAAAGATTCTCTGGGGAATGATATAAAAGAAGAAAGGTATATTATCGCTAAAGCCAAAGTATTTGAATTGTACAGGACTAAAATCGCATCCGTACGTGGAGATATTGTTATTAAAGATCTTAATAGGAAAACAAATTATAAATCGGTTCCTGTCAATGTTGATGCGGCTTTTGAATCTTATGCTTCAAGGTTTGAAGGAGATAAACGTGCTTTGTCAAAAGAAACAAAAGATAGGTTGAGATCGTATCCTGAGCCTTTTCCTCCTAATGGAGAATTGCTGATGATGGCAGTTGGGGATTTGAAAAATATGCTATTGGAGCAAATAAAGAATAAATTGAAATAAAATCAAAAATATAGTTAATAATATTAAGAGCACTTTTTCTATAGAGAAGAAGTGCTTTTTTATTAAGATACTTTTTTGTTAATACATTACTCTGGATTTTTGGTATGATTTTTGGGCATTAACATTGGGGATAAAGTGTTTTATTGAAATAGTAAATTGTATTTTATGCGGATACTATTTAAACTTAAATAATCTTTTTTAATTAGATTAATGGATTTATGATGAAAAATATATTATCGGGCTTAAAATATTTATCAATTTATTATTTGTTGTTTTTATTACAGTTTGTTTTTATAACTAGTAGTTTTGGGTTTTCAGAAAAAAAAGTTTATCCATCGCCGGATTTAGCTCCATTGTCCAGTATCTCGGTATTTACTTGGCTTGATTATGATAAAAATGGTATTAAAAGTCCAACGGAAGTGCCTGTTGGAGGAATCAGTCTTATTTTATACAATGAGCATAACAATTTGATTGCGACAGGTATAACGGATCAGAATGGCAATTATGTTTTCAGTAATATACCAAATGGGGAATACAGAATTAAATTTTCCAGATTTGCCGGATTGACGTATACATATAAGGATAAAGGGAATAATGATGACTTGGATTCCGATATAGATATTTCGGGATATTCAGACTTTTTCACTGTTAATCCAGGTACGGATTTATATAATATTACAGGTGGATATAAAGGTAATCTACAGGTATTTTTAGGTAATAATAAAGTGATTTGTGCAGGACAGGATGTGAATCTTACAGCTTTAACATATTTCGGAAAAAGTCCTTTTACATATAATTGGGATAATGGATTGGGGGAAAATCCGGATATATTAGTTTCTCCATTTACGACTACTACCTATCGTGTCACAGTGACGGATGCATGGGGTTTTAGTGCGGAAAATGAGATTACATTAAAAGTGAAAAATGGGGTTGGTGAAGAAAGAATTACAGTAATAGACGGTTTTTTTTCAGGTAGTAGTAATGGCAAATTATATCTTCAAGTTAAACAAGCTGATCCAGGTCCAAAATATTTCACGGATTATTCGGATACGGGAATAATCTCAAATTACAGAAAGGTTGGATTGACTTACTTATCAGGTTTACATTCGGCGACCTTGGAGATTAAATACGATGACGCTAGTTTTTCACATAGTAATGATATTGGCACTAGTTCGTATACAAGTTTATGTTATAATAATAATGGTGCAGGAATGAATTTGGATGTAACGAAATTTGATTATTTTAGATTTAGAGATTTGGCGATAGATCAAGGGGTTTTGGATGTTAATATCACATTGAGAGATATTAATAATAATTATACGTCAGTTGAAGAAAAACTTCCCGGATTGGGAGGTTTTGTTCTTTTTAACAAGGAAGTCTTTATCACCAAATTTGATTCTGTTAATGTTGATTTGCATCATATAGCAGAGATATGTATAGAGTTTTCTTCCATGGATATATCTATGGATTTTAAACTTGATGATATATGGTTATGCAAGTTTACGGATTGTCCGCTAAAGACAATTCCCGATAATATGGAAATGTGTTTGGGTGATACGGTGGAATTGTATGTCAATGTTGAATGTGTAGAAGCAATAAGTTACGAATGGGACCATAATCTTGGTTTTGGACAAAAACATAAAGTTTCCCCAAAAGAGACTACAACTTATTATGTTACCGCTACTGATGCTTACGGATGTACCTCTACAGATACAGTGAGAGTTGTGGTGAATCCCAAACCTGAAATATTATTGGATGATTTTGTTGAAATGTGCAAAGGCGATAGTATTGAAATCACAGCACAGGGAACAGGTGGGATTGAGCCGTATCATTATTTATGGAACACTGGCGATACTACAGCTACGATTAAAGTATCTCCTGAAGCAAGTACATTCTATTCTGTGATAGTTTCTGATGTCAACTTATGTTCATCTGACGAAAAATCTGTAAATGTAGTAGTGCATCCTGTCCCCGTAATAGATGTAACATCAACAATTGCTAATTGTGCTGAAAGTGACGGTTCTGCTACAGCTATTGCGACAGGGGGAGAACCACCATATAGTTTCGTTTGGGGTGATGGTTCTACCGGTAGTGAATTGCAAAATGTTCCGGCAGGACAGTATTATGTTACGGTTTATGATGCTAATGGATGTCAGGCTGATACTATGATTGCTGTTGCAGAGAAAGACTGCGGGCTGATAGGGGATTATGTATGGGAAGATATGAATGCCAATGGTATCCAAGAACAAAATGAACCGGCGATTAAAAATGTTGAGGTGATTCTGTATGATGGGCAAAACAGTCCTTTGGATACGACATATACAGATGATTTAGGGAATTATTATTTTTATAGTTTGCATCAGGGGCAGTATTTTGTGAAATTTATTCAACCACAAAATTATTTGCCAACAACCAAAAACGTAGGTGATGATATTTTCGATAGTGATGTAGATGAAAATACCGGTATCACGGAAATAATAGATTTGCAAAAATATGAAAAAGACAGTACGATAGATGCAGGATTTTACAGGTTTGCATCCATTGGTGATACTGTTTGGGTAGATAATAACGGCAATGATATTCAAGATTCAGGGGAAAAAGGAATTGCGGGTTTTGAAGTTCAACTTGAAGATTGCAATGGCCAATATATGGATAAGACATATACCGATTCAAAAGGAAAATATAATTTTACAGGTCTAAAACCGGGAAGTTATCGATTGAAATTTATTCTTCCGGATTCAATGAGATTTGTAAATAAAGATGCTGGCATTGATGACAGTAAAGATAGTGATGTAAATTCGGCTAGCAGCTTGACCGATTGCAAAACTTTAGTAAGTGGTGACAATTTCACTGATTTTGATGCCGGGGTATATGTGCCGGCAGAATTAGGGGATTTTGTATGGGAAGATATGAATGCAAATGGAGTGCAAGATACGGGAGAGCCGGGATTGTCTGGTGTTGAGGTAATACTGAATGATTGTCAAGGTAATCCCTTGGATACTCTTATTACCGATAGTACAGGGCATTATTTATTTGAAAATTTAAAACCGGGTGAATATACAATATCAGTAATAATTCCACAGGATTATTATTTGTCTGACGCAAATACTACCGGTGATGAATCCGATTCGGATATAGAAAGTTCGGGATATAGTATATGTGAATTTTTGGAAAGCGGAGAAAAAAATCATAGTTATGATATTGGTTTATACAGAAGAGCAAGTATTGGTGATAGAGTATGGGAAGATATGAATGCAAACGGGATACAAGATTCCGGTGAACAAGGTGTGGCAAATGCTACAGTGGAATTGTATTCTTGCGCTGATTTATTACTTGATACAAAAGTCACGGATGCATTGGGAAAATATCTTTTTGATAGTTTGAAACCGGGAGAATATAAAATAAAATTTGTTCTTCCCGATAACTATTATTTTTCTGTTCAGGATAGCACTGATGATGATAGTGATAGTGATGCTAATATTGTTACGGGTTTTACTGTATGCGAGGAATTGATAAGCGGTGAGAATAATTTCACTTATGACGCTGGTATCTATAGATATGCTAAGATAGGAGACTATATTTGGTTGGATGAAGATGGTAACGGTATACAAGATGACAATGAACCCGGATTTGAAAATGTAAAAGTTGTTCTTCAGGATTGCGAAGGAAACGATTTATCGATTCAATATTCTGATGCAGCAGGAAAATATTTGTTTGATGGACTCATACCAGGTGAATATGCTTTGAAATTTTTTGCTCCACAGGATTATTCATTTACGATACAAGATGCAGGAGAAGATGATATAGACAGTGATGTTGATTATTTGTCAGGGACTACAGTTTGTGTTGCATTGAATAGCAATGAAGATAACAGGACTTATGATGCGGGTCTTTTGTATTTTGGTTCTCTTGGAGATTATGTATGGGAAGATATGAATGGGGATGGATTGCAGCAAGCGGATGAACCGCCATTGGCGAATGTGGAATTAAAATTATATCATTGGGAAAATAATGTTTTTGTATATAAAACCAATACTTTTACCGAAGCAAACGGTAAATATTTATTTGATAAGTTGGTGCCCGGAGATTATTACCTTAAGATTATACCGCCTGAAGGATATGATGTTACTTTATCAGATAAATCTATGGATGATTCTATCGATAGTGATTTTGATCAATTTAACGGGGAAAATACTACAGAAGTTGTAAATATAGGGCCAGGTGAAGATGATTTGAGTTGGGATGCCGGATTGTATAGGTGCGCTACCATTGGAGATTTGTTATGGAGAGATCATGTTCGTGATGATGTTTATACGGTAGGAGAAGCCGGTATAAATGGCGTAACGGTAAACTTATGGAGGAATGATAATGGTAACTGGTTATTGTGGGATCAAGTTGTAACATCATATAAGCCGGCATCTACTTGTGGAGATGGTTATTGGTCATTCTGTACCAATCCGGGAGAATATTATGTCGAATTTTCCGGAATTGAAAATACAGGGATGATTCATGTTACTCCTAATGTTGGAAATGACGAAAATATTGATAGTGATATAGATGACTCAAATGGTGATAATACATCTGCTGTTTTCACCTTGACGTCAGGACAGTTTACAGACAATTTGGACGGGGGGTATTTTCCTGTTTATAACATATCCGGAACGACATGGAAAGATGAGAATGAAAATGGAGTTAGGGATTCCAATGAAGAATTATTTTCCAATATTACAGTAGAACTATACAATAATTCAGGTCTTGTCGGGACAACGGTAACGGATAATAACGGAGAATATCATTTTGAGGATTTGGTAGAGGATAATTATTATTTGTGGTTTTATTTACCTTCAAATTATATATTTACAAATCCTAATGCAGGTAATGATGATGTCGATTCCGATGTGACTGATGATAATGGAGCAAATACGACTTCTTATATTGACTTAGAAAATGATTCGCTTGGGCATGTCGATGCAGGATATATATATCAAAATCAAAACGGTTTAAAATGGAATGGAGTAGGAGGGCAAAATATCGATGACTATAATTTGATATGGTGGAATACAGCCCATGACGAATCTGTAGAGTACTATGAAGTTTTTAAAGGTTTTGGCGAAGAAGAACTTGATATGATTATAAATTCGATTAATTCAAATAAGTCTGAGGTTAATTCTTATCAGTTAAAAGACTATGATATTACCCGTGTAGGAACATACAAATACAAAATTGCTGCAGTAAAAGTTGATAGTTCAAATAATTTCAGTAATGAGATACTGGTGGATGTTAATAAAAAAGCAGGAATGAGCATATTTCCTAATCCGGTAGAAAGTGTTTTGAACTTTAAATTTGTTAGCGCAAAGGGCGATGACATATCCATTTTTATTATGGATTTAAAAGGGCAGATATTGTATAAGCAAGAATCCATACAAGTACAAGCTAATAAAAAAGTTCATCGGGAAATACAGTTGGATATGTTGAAAAATGGTATTTATGAACTTTTAGTGAAAACTTCAGGAGATAGGTATATTATGAAATTCACTAAAATATCGTTTTAAAACATGACAATAAAATAAAGATAAAGCCTAAATTATTATAATTTGGGCTTTTGTTTTGGAGTATATTTTCATTAATTATGGCATTTTCATTGAACTTGTGAGAGTAACGATTTTTTTATTTTAATCCCTAACTCTTTAGTTTTTACGTAATATGTAAATTTAGATTATGGAATAATTCTAAATTTTTCTTTGTAATTTCAAGGTTTAACCATTTTCTATTTATTTGTATTTTTTTGACATCTTTTAAAAATAGAATTATATCCTTTGGAGAAAATTTTGAGTTTAATTTTTTTTCTTTTAGCTTTAAAATTAATTTGTAGTACCAATGCATTGCTATAAAATTTACAAACATCCAGCCTTCTAATGCATCTTCATCTTGCATATATGATTTATCAGCATTTAAAATATTTTTAAATACATCTATCATACTTTCTATTTGATTGCGACTTTTGTAATTTAAGTATATGTCTTCCTGCGTAAAATTGTTTGATAAATTAGTTATAAAACTTATAGTGCCAAATCCATATTGTTTTTCAAAAAATGTTTGTTCATTATATTTTTCAGGCAAAGTTTTGCATCTTCTTAAATAATCATTTATCTCTTCAGCTCTTAAATTATCATTTCTATATGTAATAATTCTTTTTCCATTAACCTGATTTTCACTATACCAGATTATTTTTTTCTCATATAAAAAATACCCGTCATATTCTTTTAAATTATTTGTCTTGTCTGAGTTGTAATTAATCAAACTGCTATTTCTTCGCAAAGGTACTATGTATTGAAGTCCCTCTTTGTCTAATTTCTCAATATTACTTTCTGAATAAAATCCTTTATCTGCAATAATTATTGCATCATCAATATTTGCCTCATCTACACATAGTTTGAAACTACTTATATCCTTAGTTTTGCCTGACATTATCCTATAATAAAGTGGCGTTTTTGTTTTTGTTGAAAAAATAAACATTAAATTTATAATGTTATCAAATGTCCCTTTTTTCGTTTTGCTTTTTTGTGGATAGCTCATATTTTTGGAGTTACTAAACATGTCTGTTCCGTCGAATAAGATATTGTCATTTTCAATTTTAAATTCTTTGAAAAAATTCAAAATATCTTTTCTTTTTATACCGATTTCTTTTAATTTCTTGCTTATAGATGCCGATGATAAACCTACATTTTTATAAACTTCTGATAAATAACTTTTTGAAAAATGATATTGAGCATTTTTAAGAGGACTTTGAAATGCAAATCGACTATAAGACAAGGCTATAATAAATTTCCAATGCTTTGGAAAATGTTTTTGCAGAAGCTCTATGTAATTGGAAAACTCCTCTTTTATTAAAGCACTAATACCGTATTCTTTCAAATGAATATTTTCAGGAATAAAAGTTTGGCTTTTTAACTTGTGCTTTTCTGATTCAACAAACCCCTCTTCTTTTGTTATTTTTCCTAATAAGCCTAATGTTATTTTTTGAGAACGCTTTTTCTCCGGATTCCATTTGCTTGTGATTTCATACAGATAATAACGACCATTTATAAGTCTTAATTCAGTACCTTTTTTCTTGTGCTTTAAAGCCCATTGTGGATGTTTTTTAGCCATAATTAAATTTTTAAATACTACGTATATAGACAATCGCAAAATAACACAAAAAAAGTATCAAATCCAAGTAAATATGATACTTTATTAAAATAATATTACGTATTAGTCTAAAGAGTTAGGGTTTAATAAAATCAATATAATTTATAAAATTCTTTTGTGTTCTTTTTCTTTTGCTTAACTCGACGATACTATGGCATCACTTCCTGTCGGAAAAGTAAAAATCTCATCTGTTTTAAATTTGTATTCTTAAAAAAATATAATAAAAATTTATAAAATATTCAGGAATTCATATTAATTTTTTTTTATCATTTTCAATAAATTTATGATTTATAAAATCAATACTCATTTTATCAAAAATCTTTGTTTTTAAAAATTCAAGCACTTTATAGACAGACACTATTTAATGTAAAATATCGACATTATTATGAAAATTTTCAATAAATAAATAGAAAAAAATAATTTTCCTCTTGATTTTTTTAAAAAAATAGATTATACGAAATTATTTTTAAAAAATCAATGTTATAATAAATATATAAGATTTTTTTTAAATGAAATTAGTGTACATCTAAAAAGTATTTGATATTATTTATTTTAAAGGCTTTTTGGACAGACATTATTGAGAGGAAAATTTAATTCAATGCGTCAATTAAAGATTGAAAATAAAATAACTAATCGGGAAAGCGTATCACTGGATAGATATTTGAGTGATATAAGCAAACTTGAGCTTCTGACACCTGAGGAAGAGGCTGAATTGGCTTTTCGTATTAGAAATGGAGATGAGGAAGCATTGGATAAATTGACAAAATCTAATCTAAGGTTTGTAGTTTCAGTAGCTAAACAATATCAAAATCAAGGTTTATCCTTAAGCGATTTGATAAATGAAGGTAATGTCGGGCTTATTAAGGCAGCTAAAAGATTTGATGAGACAAAGGGATTTAAATTTATTTCGTATGCTGTTTGGTGGATAAGACAATCAATATTACAAGCAATTGTCGAATATAGCAGGATAGTAAGATTACCCGTGAATAAAGTTACCACTTTTAATAAAGTTCAACAGGCATATTCATCTTTTATACAGGAGTTTGAAAGAGAACCAAGTAATGAAGAGTTGGCTGAAATACTGGATATGACTCCTAAACAAGTAAATGATATATTAAGTATTGGTAATAAGCATGTTTCTTTTGATGCTCCTGTTTCTAATGAAGGTAGTGATGCTACATTGATTGATTTTTATATACAATCGGATTATGAAGAGACGGATAAAAAACTTATTAAAGAATCATTATTTGAAGATGTAGATATTAATTTATCAATTCTTAGTCCAAGGGAAAAGGAAATACTAAAAGCATATTACGGCTTGGGAGATTCACAGGAAATGAATCTTGAAGAAATCGGAAGTATGTTCAATTTAACAAGGGAGAGAGTAAGGCAAATAAAAGAAAGAGCAATCAGAAAACTACGTAAATCCTATAAAAGAGGTGTTTTAAAAAAATAGTTACCTGTATTTATTTTTTCAACTCACTGAAACTATGGTATTAAATCATTTCGGTACAGTAAATATCTCATCTGTTTAAATTTTTTACTTTTTATAAAAACATTATAAACATTTACAATACATTCTGGAGTACGTATTGATTTTTTCAATTATTTTTAGCAAATTCAGACCAACTGGCTCGTTGGGAATTAACGTGACCCCAAAATTAATAAAAACATTTTATTAAAAATATTTTAACTTTTGTCATTCTCAATTCTCAATTCTCAATTCTCAATTATTAGTCTTATATTCAAGCTGTTATTATAATTAGACACTATCTGGGTTTTAATGAAATAACAGGACAAATCATTTCTTCCATGGATATTCCACCATGTTGAAAAGTATCATTATACAACCTGTTGTAATAATTATAGTTATTAGGATATAAAAAATAATAGTCCTCTTTAGCAAAAATGAACCTTGAACTTACATAAGGAGTAGGTAGCCCGGCTTTCTCAGGCTTGTCAATTAAAAATACGTTTTTACTGTTAAATTGCAGGTTTTTTCCCGTTTTATATCTTAAGTTTGTAGTGGTTTCTTTATCTCCTATTACTTTTGAGGGTCTTTTTACCCTGATGGTTCCATGGTCAGTTGTAATTATAACTTTTATGTTTTTATTACTTAAATATTTTAATGTTTCAAACAAGGGAGAGTTTTTAAACCATGATAGAGTCAGTGACCTGTATGCTTTTTCATCACTTGCCAAAGCTTTTAATACATCCATTTCGGTTCTGGCATGAGAGAGCATGTCAATGAAATTATAAACTAAAACCGTAAGGTCAAAATTTAAAATATTGCTTGCATTTTCATATACTTGTTTTGCTACTTTTGTGTTCAAAATCTTAACATATTGATGTTTTATGTTTTTTCTGAATATTCTTTTAATTTGTTCATTTAATAAATCTTCTTCATGGGAATTTTTCCCTCCTTCTTCAAAATCATTTACCCACCACTCGGGATATAACTTAGCAATTTCTCCCGGCATTAATCCGGCAAAAATAGAATTTCTGCTATATTGTGTAGTTGTGGGAAGAATACTGAAAAAAGCATTTTCGCTTTCTTTCCTATAGTATTGGAGAATTAACGGTTCAAGTATTTTCCATTGGTCAAATCTTAAATTATCAAGTAAAAACATAACTGTTGGAACTTTATCTTCCATTTTCGGAAATACATATTTCTGCATCAATTCATGTGATTGAATAGGTTTGTCCTCATTTTTTTCTGTCCACTTAAGATAATTTTTTGAGATGAATTTTGAAAATTCGGAGTTTGCTTCATTTTTTTGCATTGAAAGAATGTCGGACATTTCCACAACATCACTATTGTCTAATTTTATTTCCCATTTCACCAGTTTTAAATAAGTTGACACCCAATCTTTGTAATCCATTCCACTACCTATATTCATGAGCATTGTCCTGAATTCTTGCTGGTAATCTGATGCTGTTTTTTCTTTAATCAATCTATTATTGTCAATGATTTTTTTCAGACTTAATAAGATTTGATTGGGATTAACCGGTTTTATCAGATAATCATCGATTTGCGACCCTATAGCTTCCTCCATGATATTTTCTGTTTCATTTTTGGTAATCATTACAACAGGAATAATAGGTCTTATTTCTTTTATTTTCTCAAGTGTCTCAAGTCCTGTTAATCCAGGCATGGATTCATCAAGAAATACTATATCAATATCTTCATTTTTTTTAAGAATATCAATTGCATCATAACCATTACTTATTGTTATGACATTATATCCTTTTTTATTTAAAAAAAATAATTGAGGTTTGAGAGTATCAATTTCATCATCGACCCATAAGATTTTTATTTCAGCCATTTTTTATATTTATATATAGTTTAATAATTACCGGATTTCAGTAGTTCCTGACCAATAAAAGACGATAATTTATTCCAAAAGCACTAAATCGAACAGTTACCTCGCTTTTTATTTTGAAAGAACAATAAACTTAACGATATTTGTATAACATATATTTTCATTTATGAATAAAAAGAAAATTTTTAATGATCCTTTGTATGGATTAATAGGTTTTGATCATGAAATCATCTACAAACTAATTGACCATCCATATTTTCAGAGATTAAGAAGGATAAAACAAATGGGATTGGCTGATTATGTATATCCTAGCGCTAATCATACTAGATTTTCACATAGTCTTGGAGCATTGCATTTGATGAAAAAGTCAATAGAGACATTAAAATGGAAAGGAATTAAAATTACCGATGAAGAATACAAAGCTGCTAGTATTAGTATTTTACTCCATGATATTGGTCACTCTCCATTTTCCCATTCTTTGGAAAAAGTGTTTTTGCCTCTGGAACATGAAAATATTTCTCTGAGATTGATGTATAGATTGAATGATGAGTTTAAGGGGGAACTTGATATGGCTATAAGAATGTTTTTAGGCAAATACAATAGACATTTTTTCCATCAGTTGGTATCAGGACAGGTTGATGTTGATAGACTTGATTATTTGACTAGGGATAGCTTTTTTACAGGAGTAGCAGAAGGCGTGATAGGATATGACAGGATTATTAAAATGTTTAATGTTGTTGATGACAAATTGGTTATAGAAGAAAAAGGAGTTTATTCAATAGAAAAATTTTTAATAGCTAGAAAAATCATGTATTGGCAAGTGTATATGCACAAAACGTCTATAGTTGCAGATAGAATGTTGAATATATTATTGAAATATACAATTAATGAAGCAAATAATCAAGATTTTGCATTATTACCTGAAAGTTTAAGGGTTTTTAAGGAGATGAATGATTTTGACAAAGGAATTGACCTATTTATGAAGATTGATGATTCGGATATTATTTTTTCGTTGAAAAAATTGGCAAATTCTAAAGATCAATTAATTTATTTTCTTGCTAACGGGTTGCTTAAAAGAAAGTTGATGAAAATTATTTTAAAAGATACAAAAATTAATAAAGAATATATAGAAACTATTCGCACGGGAAATAAAGCAATTGGTGATTTGGATGATAAAACCAAAGAAAGACTTTTTATAATGGGTACTGAAAGCAATGATATATATAGAAGTAACGTTGGAGAAGAGATATTGATTTTATCAAAAAACGGTAATTTAAAGCCGGTTAGTAACTATATTCCTTTTCTTTCAAGCAATTATAAAAGTGTTAAATATTTTGGTATTTATGTTTAGTATACATATCTTTGCAAATATTATTATTTTATAAATTTAAACTGATTTGATTATGAAAAAAAATACTCTATTATTTTCACTACTATTAGTGTTTACCGCAAATATGGCTTTTGCTCAACCGGAAAAAGACTTCAAAAATTTTGAATCCGGAAAATGTTATGCAAAATGCTATACACCTACTACTTATGAGAAAATGAATGTGCCTGTAACAATTAAGGCGGCTTCTATGAGAGTGGAGTTTACTCCTGCTGCTTTTGCCGATGGTTCCGAGAAAATTCTGGAAAAAGAGGGAAGAAAAGATTATTCACCCGTAGCTGCAAAATTTGAGAAAGCTTCTAAGAAAGTCCTTGTAAAAGATAGCTATAAGGTTATAAAAGTCATTCCGGCTAAATTTGAGAAAGTGACGGAAAAACAACTTGTAAAAGAAGCTTATAAAGTAGCAAAAGTTATTCCTGCAACTTATAAAACCGAAACATTTCAAAAAGAAATTAAGCCGGGATATACGGTTTATGAGAAAAAACCTGTTCCTTACACAACTGTTGCTGAGAAAATTGAAGTTTCTCCAAAATCTACAAAAATTGTTCATAAAAGATCAGGTAATGATTGTCAGTCTGCAAATCCTGATGACTGTATTATTGTTTGCAAGATAGATATTCCTGCTCAATATAAGATAATATATAAAAAAGTTAAGGGAACTTGTGAAGACGGATGGATGTTGAAAGGAGATGATTGTGTGAAAACAACAAAAATAGAACCTGTTTATAAAACTTATAAAAAGAAAGTTATAGATACTCCTTCAAAAGTGGTATATACTGAAGTTCCTGAAGTTTATAAAACCCGAACATATTTAAAACTGGTTGAAGATGCAAGAGTGGAAGAACAAGTTATTCCTGCTGTATATAAAGATTGGGAATATGATAAACTGGTAGCGGATGCAACGGCTACGGAAACGGTTGTTCCTGATAAATATACAAATCGCTCCTTTAAAACATTGGCGTCCGATGCATCGATGAAAGAAATTGATGTACCTGCAGAGATTATAAACGTTGCAAAAACTAAAATACTTGAGTTAGGTAGATATTCAGATGAATATAGAGAGGTGAAATGTGAATTGTTGGATTATAATTTGTTGCCGATTAATTGGGGCTTCAATAGTTCAAAATTAGATAAAAAAGCAAAAAAAATAATAGATGATAAACTTCTTCCGTTATTGAAAGCAGGGCATAGAATCGAAATAGTTTCTCATACAGATTCCAGAGGTTCGGATTCATACAATATGGCTTTGTCAGAAAGAAGGGCAAAGGCAGTGGTTAATTATTTAATATCTAAAGGAATCAGCTCTGAAATGTTGGAAGCTAAAGGATTTGGAGAGACTATGTTGAAAAACAATTGCTCAAATGGTGTACCTTGTACGGAAGAACAGCATTTGCAAAACAGAAGAACTGAATTTAGAATTCTAAATTAATACATAGAAGAAAATTTTTTAAATATAAAGGCCTCTTTTCATTAAGAGGCTTTTTTATTAAAAAAAAATAATAATTTCTTAAGAATTTAGTAACTTCGTGATATTTTTAAATTTAAATGGTATTTATAACTGCATAGTTGATTATATTGAGTTGAAAATTTATTTTTTATTTCAATGTATCGGCTGATGAGTAAATCTTAAATTAATATTTCAAAAGAACTTCGTCTGAGTACTAATATGTATTTTAAATAAAATTTTTATAGGTTGAGGCAAAAAATTAAATAATAAAAATATGATAATGAATTCAAAATATTTGATAGTTTTATTTTTATTAATATTTCTTATTGGTTTGAACTCTTGTGTTTCAAAAAAAGAAATAACATATTTTCAAGATTCGGAAAAAGATACTGTTTTGATTACAAATCAAAAATATAATATCGTTTTTCATCCCGGTGATATTATTACTATTACAGTATCTGCATCGGATTTGGAATCGGTTAGACCTTTTAATATGCCTGTTGTTAGTTTTAATGCAGCAGACGGTAGGCTTTCAGGAGCTCAAAGATTGCAGGATTATCTTATTGACGTGAGAGGAGATATTGATTTTCCTGTATTGGGGAAAATTCATATGGCAGGATTGACAAGAAATGAAGCAACTGAAATACTTGTGAAAAAGCTAAAAGAGTATATAGAGAAGCCTATTGTGAATATAAGGTTGACTAATTTTAAAATTACAGTATTAGGAGAAGTTAAGCGTCCGGGAACCTATGTCGTCCAAAATGAACGTATTACCTTGCCGGAAGCTTTGGGGCTGGCCGGCGATATGACAATATCGGGCAAACGTGACAATGTATTAGTGATTAGGGATATAGGGGGAGAACAGTATAAATATAGAGTGAATTTAACAAATGATGATGTATTTCTATCTCCTGTATATTTTTTAGCACAAAATGATGTAATATATGTAGAACCTAACAAAGCCTTAATCAGAGATTCTTCTTTTGGTAAGAGTACCTCAATTGCTTTTTCGGTTGTTTCCTCTCTTGTTTCTTTAGGCTTATTAATTGTATCGATTATTTCGATATCTAAATAGATTTTTTATATTGAAAAAATAGTTAAATAATTATGGAATTTGAATTTAATAATAATCCTTTAAATCAAAATACGGATGATGAAATAAACATCAGAGAGTTATTGGATAAGTATCTAAGGTTTTGGCCGTGGTTTATTCTTAGTTTGCTGATTTTCTTAGGGGGAGCCTATCTTTATCTTAGATATGCTTTACCTATTTATGAAGCAAATGCGTCTATTTTGATTAAGGATAAAAAATCCGATGGTATCGGGTCTGAATTATCTGCTTTTGAAGATATCGGAATTGCAACCGGAGGAAATAGAAATGCCGTAAATCAAATTTATATCCTAAAATCAAATATCTTGCTGGAGAAAGTTGTGGAAGATTTGGATTTGAATATTTCATATTTGAATCTGGGAACCTATAGAAAAAGATTTGGATTAAAAGAAATTCCACTTTATAAAGATGCGCCCGTCGATATGAATTATTTAATTACCGATTCATTATTTAACCTTGTTGATACTACGTTTTATGTTAAAATAAAATCCGAAAATACTTTGTTGCTTTACAATGAGGAAAAAGGCGACACTATTAAAGTTGATTTAGGTCAGATAGTAAAATTGTCATTTGGAGATGTGATTTTTACTCCGGGGAAGAGCTATAGCAGTAACATTGGACGGGATTATAAAATAGTTATTAAACCGGTTGAAATCATGGCACGTAGCCTTAAATCAAGAATCAATGTTCAAAAAGCCGAAGAAAGAACAAAAGTTTTAACTTTGAATATCAAAGATGCAAATGCACGGAAAGCTATAGATATTCTTAATAATTTGATTTACCAACATCAGCAGGATGCTATAAATGATAAAAACAAAGTATCAAATAATACGCTAAATTTTATCGAAGAACGCCTTAAGGTTATAAAAGAGGAATTGAATAAGCTGGATAACAGCATGGCCTCTTTTAAAAGTTCTAATAGTTTGACAGATCTGGCTGCGGAATCAAATATATTTCTTCAAAATATTACTGAGTCAACCAAGAAAGTAAGTGAAATAAATACTCAGATTACTCTTGTCGATTTTATTATAGATTATCTTAAAACCCATAAGGACAAATCGGATCTCGTCCCTTCAAATTTGGGAATTTCTGCTCCTGCAATAGAAAATTTGATAAATAATTTCAATGAATTGGTATTGTTGAGAAATAAATTGCTTAAAAACGGATCAACATTAAAAAACCCCTCAATAGTTAATCTTGATGCTCAAATAGAAAATTTGAGGAATAATTTGAATGCCAGTCTTTTAACATTTAGAAATTCCCTTAAGATAACGCTTGAGGATATGCATCAGGAAACTCAGGATTTTAAATCCAGGATTAAGTCTATCCCTAAACAATCTCTTAGACTTGCGGTTATTGAGAGAAGAAGAAAAATTGTAGAGGATCTCTATTTATATCTTCTTCAGAAACGAGAAGAAACAGCTATCCAAAAATCAATTACCGTTAGCAATTCCAAAATTTTAGATAGAGCCTATAGTTCCGGTGGACCGGTAAGTCCAAAATCAAAGATTATCTATCTCATAGGATTGCTTTTGGGATTTGCATTTCCGGTTATTATATTATATATTTTGGAACTTCTTGATGTAAAGGTTCATACTAAAAAAGATTTGGATAAAATACCTGTACCGTTTATAGGGGAAATACCCGAAATATCATCTAAAAAATATCTTGTTGCACCAGAAAAAAATACAAATGTATCCGAAGCATTCAGGTTGTTAAGAACCAATGTTAACTTTATGCTGCGACAAAAAAAGGATAAAGGTAATACCATTTTAATTACTTCAACTATTAATAAGGAAGGAAAAACATTTGTTGCTGTTAATCTGGCAGCTTCATTAGCTTTGACTGGTAAAAAAGTGTTACTGTTAGGAATGGATTTGAGGGTGCCTAAGATCAATAAATATCTTGGTTTGGAAACACATACCGGAATTACTAATTTCCTTATTGATCCCGATTATGATATTGAAAGAGCGATAATTCATTCTAACAAAGTTGAAAATCTGGATATTTTAACCTCCGGTGAAATACCTCCGAATCCTGCAGAAGTTTTAATGAGGGATTCAGTTAAAATTCTTTTTGAAAAATTGAAAGATCAATATGATTTTATTATTGTTGATTCTGCTCCGGTAGGAATGGTCTCCGATACATTGTTATTGAACGATTATGTCGATATGACTATCTACGTCGTAAAAGCAAATTATTTGGATAAAAGAATGCTGAATATTGCTGAAATGTTATATAATGATCATAGATTGCCTGAAATGGGGCTGCTTTTGAATGGGACTAATTATAAAAAAGGATACGGATACGGATATGGCTACGGATATGGATACGGATACGGATATGGAAGAGAAAAGAAAAAGCCTTGGTGGAAATTCTTTTGATAATATAGCTTTTTACAATAATGAATAGTAAAATAATAGCCGTAGATTTTGATGGAACCATAGTTGAAGACAAATATCCTTCGATAGGGAAACCGATGATGTATGCTTTTGAATCTTTAAAAATGTTGCAAGCTGATGGGTACAGACTTGTGTTGTGGACTTTTCGTTCAGGAGAAAAGCTCGATGAAGCTATAGAATTTTGCAGAAAAAATGGTGTTGAATTTTATGCTGTAAATAAAAACTATCCGGAAGAAGATTATTCACCTCAAATTCCAAGGAAAATCAAAGCTGATATTTTTATTGACGATCGTAATGTTGGTGGTTTTCCCGGCTGGGGAAAAATTTATCAGATTATTTCCGGTCAGGATGTTCTATATAGTTTGGATAATAGAAAACCCGGGATTTTTTCGATTTTCAAAAAGAAAAAATAGTAATACCGATATGAAATTTATTTACTTAGTACTATTAAGTTTTGTGTTTTTTCATGGTGATTCTCAAGAAATTCCCGTACATGTTTCCGAAACGAATATTTATGATTTTTTGGATGAACTGGCAAATGAAAGTATAATTGACCTTAATAGTGTTGTTAAACCTTATTCTGACTTGTATGTTTTTCAATGTCTGAAAAAAGCAAATAATAAAAGGGATAAACTGAATACAAGACAAAAAAAAGAACTTAATTTCTATTTGTCGGAATTCTCATATTTAGACAACTATATGCTAAATTATTTTGATATTCCGTTGATAAGTAATGTTTTGGATAAATGGCATTTAGGTATTCTCCCCCCTGAATTTAATTATAGGGATTCGTTGTTTTATATGTCTATTAGGCCTATTTGGGGAATTCAGTATCTTAAAAATAATAAAGGCTTGAATTTTCACCGGTGGGGTGGTGCTGCCTTTAAAATGATAGTAGGAAATAATTTTAGCGCTTGGGCGAGTCTTAGAGATAACAATGTTTCTGCAATTCTTTCCAATAAAATATATTTCACTCGAGATGAAGGAGGAAATTATAAAGGAAGAAAAGCAGGAGGGGGTGATTATAGTGAAATGAGAGGAGGAATAGCTTATTCTTGGAATTGGGGTTCGGTAAGTCTGGTGAAAGACCATTTGCAATGGGGAAACAATTATAACGGAGCTAATATTTTTTCTTCCAAACCACCCTCGATAGCACAACTGAAACTTCATATAAAACCTGTTAAATGGTTTGATTTTAATTACTTTCATGGGTGGTTGGTGTCAAATGTTATAGATAGTATTCGTTCATATACTACAAGCAATGGGAACAGACGTGATGTTATGCATCCAAAATATATTGCTGCAAATATGTTCACAGTAACACCTTTTAGAAAAATAAATTTTTCATTTGGAAATTCGATTGTTTATAGTGATATGAATCCTCATCCCGCATATTTGATACCTTTTTTATTTTATAAACCGGTTGATCATTGGCTAAATTCAACGGATAGTGCCGGAAAAGGTGTAGGACAAAATTCCCAAATGTTTATGGATATTAGTATCCGAAGATTAAAACATTTTCATTTTTACGGGACATTATTTATTGATGAACTAAAATTAGCCAGGATTAAAGAACCCGGTAAATATAATCCTTTCGGCTATAAAGTTGGAGTAAAAAACAGCGGTAGTTTACTTGATAATCTTTATTTTATTGCCGAATATACAAGAACGCGTCCAATTGTTTATGAGCACTACATTAGTACTACGACATTTGAAACAAGTGGATATAATATGGGACATTATTTAAGATCCAATTCCGATGAATTGTTTTTTGTCATAGGTTATAAACCCTTATCACGATTTTTAATAAAAGGGGAATATACTCATGCACGACATGGGAAATCATACCAATATAATCATGGAAATGTCGCAATAACTTATCCGTTTATGAAACAGGTATTATGGGAAAATACATCTTTTAGTTTTTTATTGCAATATGAATTTGCATATAATTGTTTTTTTAAAGCAGGATATCAATATAACAAAGCACAAGGACAGGATATGAAAATATTCACACCTGAATTTTATCAGGGTGAAAATCATACGTTTAATTTCGGATTTAATTTAGGGTTTTAAACCCAAGTTTATTGCTTCTAAAAGACACTATTTGATAAAGAAAATCTTTAAGGCAATCGCTTCCGGTTCATCAAAACTTGTTTTTCCGGTACTATAGACTATGTACACTCCGGATCCTACTCTATTGCCGTGAAGATCTTTTCCATTCCAAATAGCCTGACCTCCCAGTGCTTTTGTCTCAAATACTAAACTGCCAGTAATATCAACGATTTTTACGTTAGCATCCCTGGCCAATCCTTTAATAGCAATAGCACCGGAATAATCAGGAGGAACAGGATTTGGGAAAACATATGCAGCTGAACTGTTTCTGATCTTTCCTTCAGTTGTTTTGGTTTTGAAACTGAGAACTCCCTTACTGGTACCGATAATCATTTCTCCCGTATTTCCATTGTATGCCAAAGACGTGATTATGTTGGCAAATAAGGGACTATTGTCAACAGTAAAATGCATAATCTCATCTTCACCGCTTGATGATAATACATATAACCCACTGGTACTTCCAATCCATTTTCTATTGGCTCCGTCAATTTCAATGCTAGTAATATTCACTTTGTCCAAAACATAAGCAGGTATGCCTTCCAATACGGTTTTTTTTCTTGTTGGCGTACAGTTACCCTCAAAAATACCACTTGTACATTCAAAAACTATAGGCCCCTGGTCAGTGCCGACCCAAACATTTCCATCCAAATCGGTTTTAAGAGCAGTTACATTATTTGAAATCATATTTTCCATATTTGATTTGGTTATGGATATTTGTCTGTCATCGGTATAATCATTGATTGTATTATTATTATCATATACTATGATACCGTTATTTACCACTTTCAACCATTTATAGTTGTTATTATCAACTGTGATTTCAGCTACTTGGTTTGTCCCGTTCCGGAGTTCAAATGAAAACCAGTCTCCTTCCTTTGTGTAAACTACTAGTGGTTTCAATGATAGGAAATTTGTAATCCATAGGTTATTATCACTGTCAAATTGCATATCTGCAATTCTTGTTCTTAAATAGTCTCCTTGTGCTACACCTAATGCGGAATTTGTATTGTCCCATAGCTTTGTTGAATTATCCTCAGTATTCAATTCTACCAGTCCACCCCAAAATGTACCTGCATAAACGGTTTTACCATCTTTGGCAGGTTCTATTGTGAGAAAATTACTGAGATTGTTTTGTGCTATTACGGGCAACGAATATTCGTGGTAATTAATCCAATTTTCTCCGTTGAATATATAGAATCCACTTCTTGTATGGGCATAAGTATAATTGATTTTATTTGCTCCTCCAGAAGCGATATATATATTATTATTCATTGTTTCAATATCTGCGCATTCATAAGATTGTGGTCCATCTATGTAAATAGTATTACATTCACTATCAATATTTTGAGACCATTTCAAATTGGACCATAAATCTGCATACCAAACCCGCCCTGTCTCATCGATAATAACATCACTTACGTATGACAAACAACCTTCTTTTTGTATTAAATTGTTTGTTTTATCTATGAAATTAACCATGCTTTTATTGATGTCCGGATTTGTTTCTCCGATTATCAGGTAGTTTTCGGAAGAGTTTAAAAATTGTATTTGATAGTCACTATCATTGTGATAAATCGTATCGTAATTTTGATTATCTGGTAGGGTCAAAATATCGTTTTCTGTTCTAAAATATAATTTATTTTTAAATTCAACCAAATCATTACACACACCGTTAAATATTTTTTCCCATTGCAATATATCTGCAGGATTACCATTTGATTTGAAATCATATTTATATATTCCGTCATCACTACCCATATAAAGAATATCATTTACTTGCAGTACGGAATTGATGTTGAATTCCGTAAAACATGTGAAGCCGAATTCAAAAGTTTCCAAATCAAATTGACTAATGCCAAAATCATAAGCAAAATATGCGTATTTCTGATTGGCAATGATTAAATCATTAATTTTTTTATGTCCTAGTATTGAAAGATTATTTTTTATATCAGGGATGTTGTAAGTACCATCGTCCGTGATGATATCTATATTGCCATTACTGTATATCACAATTAATTGATTGTTGAATGAATCGTAACGGTGCGCAGCTATCTCAACGTCATTAAGATAATTTGTTTTATCATATAAATTTATTGAAAAATCTTCTTTGTCTATTGAAAACATGGAAATATTTGTAGAGCAAAAAATTTTATTTTTTGTTTCGGAAATTTTCACAGTGTTTTTAAATGGTAAATATGCTTTCCATTCCCCAAATTTCAAATGACTTTGTGCATTAATTTCGAAAAAATATAAGAAAACAATAACAATTAAGAGTATTTTTTTCATTAAAATATAGTTTAGATTGAAAAATACTAATTATAATTATTCAGGCATAGAGTTTTTTTCTTAAAATGATTACCTGAGTAGTTACAATTTTGCAATGATTTATTAAATCAAATATATTTATAAACAAAAAACTTTGTGTATTTATTGCTTGAGAAAAGGGAAAAGATTGATTCTTTATGGATTATAAAAAAGGGATACTTTATCATTAAGGTATCCCTTTATTTAAAAACATTATTAGAAAAAGCTATTTTTTATAATTTTCAGGAAACATTTCTATTTGAATCATATTGTTTTTATTCAAATATTTTATTGCTGCTTTTTTAATGGAATCTTTAGTCAATTTCGAAATTCTTTTTTCTAAAGTTTCCATCTTGATTTCTGAAAAATCCAAATTATCTTGAACTATTGATTTCATTTTATTTAACCAATATCTGTTTTCTTTTAGATTTTTTACTTTGGATTGTTTTTGAGTTTCGGTAACTTTAGTCATTACCTCATCATCAGGCCCTTCCGTTTGCAATTTATTGATAACTTGAAAAGCCGCATCAACGAGATTTTGGGTATTGTCAGGGTCACTGTTAAAGGAAATATTAATAATATACCTTTCTCTTGGCTCATTTGATGCATATCCGTAAACTCTTACTCCATATACTCCTCCTTTATCTTCACGAAGCGATTCCCTCAATTTTATTTTCAAAACATCCACCAAGGAGTTTAAAACATATTCATTGTCCTTGTTCCATGCAAAATCACCATGAAATGTAATATCAACATAAGTTTTGGGAGCTTCGCCATAATAAATGGTTTTTTTAACAACTCCGGGTTTTAAATTTATATTACGATCTATCCAGTTTTCTTTTCTTCCATTTGAAGGTAAATTTCCCAGATATTTTTGTATATAATTTGTTATTTTTTCTTCATCAAAATTTCCTACAAAAAAGAATTTGAAATCGCCGGCATCACCGAATCTGTTTTTATAGATATTATATAAATTATCAAGATTCAAGCTATTTATTTCTTCTGCCGTAGGAAAGCCACCAACTCTGGGGTTATTGTCATATTTAATTTTATTGCTTTCGTTGATGAAATAATATTGTGGATTTTTTAGTAAATTACCATATAGACCTGTATTTCTTGTGACAAAGGACTTAAATGCATCCATATCCTTGCGCGGTGCCGTGAAATATAAATTTATCATTTGAAACATTGTTTCCATATCTTCAATAGATGCATCTCCTTGTATGTTTTCATATAATGAATAAATACCGGGTTGTACGGATACTTGTTTGCCTGTCAGTAATTTATCCAATTGAGTATTGCTGAAATCCGAAAGTCCCATTTCATTGATTACTCTTGATGCCCACCTAGCGTCATTATAATCTTTGATATCATACAAAGAAGTTCCTCCCGGACTATATGCTGTAAATTTAACTTCGTTGTTTTTAAAATTTGTTCTTTTTAGATAAACTTCAATTCCGTTTTGGAGTATCAACTTCTTTATTCCGTATTCAT
>Ga0256833_1000167_pt1 | contig 51908 bp, 52 predicted proteins | sample 356284metaG_FD_190535 | JGI IMG/M metagenome (GOLD analysis project Ga0256833, IMG submission 190535) | Hydrothermal vent microbial communities from Mid Atlantic Ridge, Atlantic Ocean - 356-284 | ecosystem: Environmental > Aquatic > Marine > Hydrothermal vents | place: Atlantic Ocean: Mid... | reverse complement strand
ACGTCGCTATCCCTATACTCACCCCTAACTTTATCCCTCCTACTTCCTTTGACTCCATACTCTTTATTATCCTCTGCGCTACTACCTCCGCTCCCATCCCGTCTGTGTTCGGTAATATGACGATGAACTCGTCTCCTCCATACCTGACGGGTATATCAACATCCCTTATGGAATTCATTATAATACGGGCAAATTCAGCCAGAACCCTGTCTCCTTTAAGATGTCCATACGTATCGTTTACTTCTTTAAAATTGTCCAGATCAAGAATAAGAACTGAAAAAGTACCTCCATACCTCTTGCACCTTTTGATTTCTCTGTCAACAGCGATATGAAGATAACGCCTGTTAAATACCCCAGTCAACTCATCCTTATAGAAATGCTCATTCTGCATGTTATAAACTTTTAACCATCATAAGCGTTCTGTCAAGTAGATAGGATTTCTAAAAACTTCTCTCTTGCTTTATACTAAATAGCATGCAGATATTACATTTACTCTTTACACAGGCAAACCAGAATGCAGGGGGAAGTTTATTTGGTCTCATGGTGCCCCTTCTTGTAATTTTCGGGGTATTTTACATATTCATTATAATTCCCCAGCAGAGAACCGAGAAAAAGAGGCAGGCAATGCTTGCTTCGCTGAAGAAGGGAGACAGGGTAATTACTATTGGTGGAATAATCGGTACAGTAAATAAAGTGGATGACAAATTTGTAATACTCAAAGTTTCTCAGGAAACCAACATCAAATTTGATAAATCAGCTGTAAAAGGCATAATAGAAAAAGCAGAATAACATGTCTGTTCTAAACATAAGGATTATAGGAGACCCCGTTCTGCGTAAGATGAGTGAAGAAATAACAACTGTTGACTCTGAAATTATTCAACTCGCACAGGATATGATAGAAACCATGCATAACGCAAATGGTCTTGGCCTTGCAGCAAATCAGGTTGGAGTGGCAAAAAGACTTGTGGTACTCAATCTCAAAGACATAGGTGCCGGAAAAAAAGACATGGTTCTCATAAATCCTGAAGTTGTATACAGTGAAGGTTCTGATGTCCAGGAAGAGGGCTGTCTTTCAATACCCGGACTCTATACAAAGCTGGAAAGGCCTTACTACGTTGAGGTGGAAGCACAGGAGCTAAAACTACCAAAGGGAACGCTAAAAAAAATTAGAATTAAAGCAGAAGACCTTTATGCACGCGCCCTCTTACATGAAATAGACCACATAAACGGAATCCTTTTTGTGGACAGACTTGATGATATTAAAAGAAGAGTGCTTTTAGCAAAGTGGAAGAGAGAACATCCTGAATACGCATAATGCGCTGGATATATTTTGGAACAGGGCTATTATCAGCCAGATTTCTTGAAAAACTTATATCCAGACGACTTGTTCCCAAACTTGTATTGACAGGCTCGTCAAAGCCTGCAGGAAGGGGAAGGAAGATGACCCATACCCCTGTGTTCATGGTTGCACACGACAAAGGCGTACCGGTTATTGAGACTAAATTTCTTGACGACCCTGTTATCATAAGGAAGATTCAGATTGAATCCCCGAGTTTTCTTGTGGTTTTTGACTTCGGACAGAAGGTACCCTCAAAAATCCTTGAACTTCCCAGAATTGCACCCCTTAACGTACATCCCTCCTTACTTCCAAAATACAGAGGTGCTGCCCCCATTATCCGTGCAATGATGGATGGAGAAAAAAACACAGGATTAACCATCATAAAAATGAATGAAAAGATAGACGCAGGTGACATTGTATTGCAGGAAAAAGTTGAAATACCAGAAGATATTACAAGAGGAGAGCTTGAAGAGATACTTATAGACATAGGATGCGAACTTCTACGAAGGGCTTTTAATGGACTTAAAGATGGCAGTATAAAACCTCTTCCACAGAGTGGCAAACCTTCCTATGCAAAAAAACTCAAGCGAGATGAATTGTGGATAACATGGAATGAAGAAGCAACAACAATAAAAAACAAGATACATGCACTCTCTCCGATACCAGGAGCACGGAGTAATTTTAAAGACAGGATAGTTCAGTTTTTAAGGGTCCGTATACCTGACAATTTCTTTCTGAAACTTAACCCTGGAAGAATTTATGTTGATGGTAAGAGGCTTTACGTTGGAACGTCAACCATGCCTCTTGAAATACTCTCCCTTAAGCCATCAGGTAAAAGAGAAATGACAGCTCAGGAATTCATCAATGGATACCATCCCCACAATCTTTATTTTACTTCACGTTAATTTTGAGTTATAATTAACCTGCACCAACCTAAAGGAGGAAACATGAAGGTACTGGAGTACGCTGCTAAAGAACTCTTAAAGGAATATGGTCTCCCTATAAAGAAAGGTAAACTCGCCACAACACCAGAAGAAGCCCGGAGTATTTGTGAGGAGCTTGGAGGAAGATGCGTCATAAAGGCCCAGGTACCAGTGGGAGGAAGGGGAAAGGCTGGTGGAATAAAACTGGCAAACTCTCCAGAAGAGGCGTACGAAAAGGCCAGAGCCATTCTGGGCATGAAGATAAAGGGCATTGAGGTGAAGAAAGTTTATGTTGTTGAAATTGCAGATTTCACAAAAGAGATTTACGCGGGGATATTCCTGGACAGGAAAAACGAAAAAGCAGTACTCATGGTATCTGCCGAGGGTGGTGTTGAAATAGAGGAAGTGGCACGTACAAATCCAGACGCCATAATAAAGCTCTATATTGACCCAGCTTACGGACTTTTTCCTTTTCAGGCCAGAGAAGTGGCTTTCAGATTGGGGCTTGACAATAAAGAGGCCCTTAAGGTTGCCACGTGCCTTTACAAAATGTACAATGCTTTCGTGGGACTCAATGCACAGCTGGTAGAAATAAACCCCCTCGTAATAGAAACCGATGGGAATCTCCTTGCTCTTGATGCAAAAATTATATTGGATGATAATGCACTCTTCAAAAAGCCTGAACTTACAAACTACAGAGACCTGGATTACGAGGACCCTTATGAGATAGAGGCTAAAGAAAAAGGACTATCATTCGTAAAGCTTGATGGTAATATAGGCTGTGCAGTAAACGGTGCAGGTCTGGCCATGGCAACAATGGACATAATCAAAAAGTACGGTGGAGAACCTGCAAACTTTCTTGATGTCGGAGGAAGCTCCAATCCAGAAAAAATGAAAAATGCGATGAATATAATACTCTCTGATAAAAATGTGAAATCCATATACGTTAACATTTTCGGAGGCATAACAAGATGCGACGATATAGCCACGGGACTTATTTCGGCCTTTAAGGAACTTGATATAAAAGTTCCGGTGGTTGTAAGACTTACCGGTACAAATGAAGAAATTGGCAGAAAAATGCTCAAAGAATCAGGTCTTCCCATCCATACTGCCAGCACCATGAGAGAAGGAGCACAGCTTGCCATAAAGCTTGCAGGCGGGGGATGAGATGAATAAGAGTGAGAAGGTTCTTATAGCAGGAATACTGGGCATTTCGGCTGGTTTTATCCTTGGAACAGTTTTTGCACCCTGGAGTGGAGAGGAGATGCAAAAGAAAATAGGGGTCCGGAAAAGAACCATAGAAGAAAAACTCAAAAGGCTTGAAAATAAGCTGGATAGACTGGAAGAACGTATTAAAAAGGAAAGAAAACCGTGATTCCATTCTTTAAAAAGAAGAAGCAACTTCCCTCAGGAAAAGACAGGAAAGAAATTAAAGAAGAATTATTTGCCAAGTGTGAGAAATGCGGAGCCCTATACTACAAAAAGCAACTTGAAAGAGAATTATGGGTATGTCCTGAATGTGGATATCACTTTCGAATACCTGCCAGAAAATATGTGGAGTACATACTGGATGAAGGCGACTTTGAAGAGAGAATCGGACAGAATATTTATGCCAATGACCCTTTAAAATTTCCCGGTTATGCGAAGAAACTTGAAGGTTACTATAAAAAACTTGAATTAAACGATGCAGCCCTATGCGGTACAGGACACATAAACGGTATAAAGGTGGTATTCTTTGTGACAGACTTTAAATTTCTGGGCGGAAGCATGGGGTCCGTGTACGGTGAAATATTCCTTAGAGGGACAAGAAAGGCTATTTCAGAAAACTTACCATTTATTTCTCTTACCACATCCGGTGGAGGGGCAAGAATGCACGAAGGCATATTCTCTTTAATGCAAATGGCAAAGACTGTGGTTGGCGTTGTTGAATTAAATGAAGCCAATATACCATTTATTTCTGTGGTTGCTCATCCAACCATGGGCGGAGTTATGGCGTCTTTTGCTTCCCTTGGTGATATTATACTTGCGGAACCAGGAGCTCTCCTCGGATTTGCAGGGCCCAGAGTAATTGAGCAGACGATTAGGCAAAAACTTCCAGAAGGATTCCAGACTTCAGAATTCCTTCTGGAAAAAGGATTCGTTGATGATGTCGTTTCCAGAAAAGAACTGAAAGAAAAGTTAACCTTCTATTTAAAGCATCTTGGAGGAGAAAATGGCAGAAGTAAGACTGATTGAAGTTACGAAAATATACGATAAAGGAGTTGTTGGTGTTAAGAATGCCACTTTTACGGTAAAAGATGGAGAATTCTGCGTTATACTTGGACCATCTGGATGCGGTAAAACCACAACACTGCGGTTAATTGCTGGTCTTGAAACCATCACCTCTGGAGATATATACATAGGCGACAAAAAGGTGAACAACGTCCCGCCAAAAGACCGTGACATCGCAATGGTATTCCAGAACTACGCACTCTATCCCCACATGAATGTTTATGACAACATGGCCTTCGGCCTCAAAATGAGAAAAATACCAAAACACGAAATACATCAAAGGGTCCTGAAGGCTGCAAAAATGCTGGGAATAGAAGCTCTTTTAGACAGAAAGCCAAAGGAGCTTTCTGGTGGACAGAGGCAGAGAGTGGCACTTGGAAGAGCTATTGTGAGGGAACCCAAGGTGTTTCTTTTTGATGAACCCCTTTCCAATCTGGATGCAAAAATGAGAGTAAAAATGAGAGCTGAACTCTCACGATTACACAAGGAGCTACATGCAACATCAATCTATGTTACACATGATCAGGTAGAAGCCATGACCCTTGCCAATAAAATCGTGCTGATAAACAAAGGAGAAATTCAGCAAATCGCTGACCCGCTCACAATGTACCACAAACCAGCAAACAGATTTGTTGCAGGATTCATCGGGTCACCTCCCATGAACTTTTTTGAAGGCACATTGGTGGAGGAAAATGGAGCATTATATTTCAAATCTGAAGACTTCAAGGTAGCCATTCCGGAAAATAAAGCCCATCTACTTAAACTAAAAGATACGCACAGTGTTATTCTTGGCATAAGACCCGAAAATATGCGGGTTCAGAGTGTGGGTGAGATAATAGCCACTGTTGATTTCCATGAAACCCTCGGCAATGAAATACTCCTTTACCTATCAACCGAACACTTTAAGTTCATAGTAAGGATGGAACCAATAGAACCTCCAGCCAGTGGGTCAAAGATAGCTGTAAAGCTGAACCTTGAAAAAATACACATTTTTGATGCTGAAAGAGGAAAGAATCTAACAATTTGACAGACTTTATAAGGAGATTCTGGCACAAATTAGAAGAAGATAAAGTATTTATAAAGGCAAGCGCTTTAAGCTATACATTTGTTCTCTCCCTTATTCCTCTTTTAACGGTTATATTCTCTCTTTACTCAAGGTTTGGACAGTTTAAGGAGTTTGAAAAGGATATTAACGCTCTGCTACTCAAGCTCTTTATGCCTCAATATGTATTAAGAATCCAGTCCCTTATAGACTCTTTAATTAACAAATCAAGGTCCATGGGAATTATAGGGATTATAGGAGTTGTTGTATTCTCTGTTTTGCTTCTTGAGACTGTGGATAATACACTCCATGAAATATGGCGTGTTAAAAGACGGGGTTCCCGATATTTAAAATACGTATCTTACTGGGCATTTATTACACTTGCTCCACTGTTTATAGCTTTATCACTCTATCTATCCTCACGTGTGAGACAGACTTCTATGGGCCAGGAACTTCTGACCAACATACTATTTACAAGCTTTTTCAAAATAGCCCTTCCTTGGCTGCTTACCAGTATAGCATTCTTTATACTTTACTATGTACTTCCGAGTTTCCCATTTTCCATAAAAAATGCCATTATAGCTGCAGCAACCTCTGGATTCTTCTGGGAACTCTCCAAGTATTTGTTTGACTATTACGTAGAGCATTTCAGTCTTGTGCCTTATATATATGGAGCCATAAGTGTTCTTCCCATGTTTTTAATCTGGATATATCTCTCCTGGCTTATTGCGCTCACAGGAGCAGAGCTCGTACATGTGCTTGAAGGGTTTGGAGCTATAGTAAACGAAGATGCCATATCTTTAGCAATAATGATTACCCTTTTCCGTTATTACACAAAGGAAGGAGCTGTATCCATGGATGCACTCTCCAAAGAAACCGGGCTAAAAAAACCTGTCATAATATACATTCTCAATAAACTTTATGACGCAGGACTTATTACTTTTATCAATAGCAGAAAAGTCATTCCAACCATAAGCCCGAAAAAAATAACGCTGAAAAAACTCCTCTTAAAACTTGGAATGTTAAAATTTCATGTACCACACACTTCTGAAATTTCAGCTATTTTAGAACCTGTAATTAATACTCTGAACAACAGAGAAATAAACAGGACAATTATGGAGGTCCTTGAGAATGGCAGAAAATCCAGTAATCATAGCGCTTAACTTTACTGAGAAATCAAAAGCACTGAAGGTAGTTGAAAAACTCAGGCCGTTTGTTGACAGGTTTAAAATTGGTCTTCCACTTTTTGTAAGATACGGCAAATCTATAGTGGAAGAGGCAAAAAAATACGATGCCAGGATATTTCTTGATCTTAAGCTTCATGATATTCCCTCTGTTATTGACCAGACTATACAGAACATTGTGGAGCTTGACATAGAATTTCTAACAATCCATCTACAGGGTGGACTGACACTCGCCAGAACTGTCACAGGCTATTCCTCTGCCATAAAACTTCTTGGAGTTACAATTCTTACGAGTATTGCTCCTTCAGAATTTGAATCAATTTACGGCGTATCTTTAAATGAGAGCGTGATTAAACTCGCAGATATTGCTCACAGAACAGGTTTCTTTGGCATTGTCTGTTCAGGTCACGAAAGTAAAAAAATAAAAACCTTATTTCCACGACTTAGAACTGTAGTACCGGGTATCAGACTTAATGGCAATAAATCCGACCAATCACGAGTGTCAACCCCATGCAAAGCCCTTCAAAATGGCGCAGACTATATAGTTGTGGGAAGGGATATAACACATCATGCTAACATAACCGACAGGATGAAACAGTACCTTGAAGAGATAGAACAATGTGGTTATCTCTAATTCTGGTTTCTTTTTTTTACGGCATTACGGGAAAAAATATAACCCTTTATCTTCCATATTTTGAAAGTAACACATTTCATTCCTTTATTTTAGAGGATAACCTCTCCTATTCTCTCCTCTTTAAACCTGACATTTTAAGGGGAATATGGACTTTAAACGACTCATCCATGATTACAAAAGTGCCTGTTTTAGATGCATCTTCACTGAAGCAAAGGGACTCATCAAACCTGATAACAATCAGTTTTGTAACCCCTTTAGTGAACACATCACATAAAATAATGATAGAAGCATCATCTTATGGAAATAACACTTATAACACACATTATGCTGCCACGTATGCATTTTCTTATAAATCTTTAAAGGCCCAGACATTTCTTTTAAGAACAAGCACAGATTATTATTTAAACTCAACAACTCTTTCTTCATCCAGGCTATTGTTTGAGACAGAGAATGTCCTGAAAAACAGGCTGAAACTATCTAAAAACAGGGCATTGTATGGAAAAAGTACTCTCAAAATAGGCGCCTTCTACTGGCAAAACCCGGATGCTTACTACGGCATTACAGGAATCCTGAAGTATAAAAGGATTTTAGCAAATATATACATCTCCATAACTGACCCTGTAAAACCTTTCTATAATGCATGGTTTAGACATTCATTCCTGAATCTATACATTGAAAGAGATTTAAAGTATGACATAAACTATGACACAACACGTATAAATAACCGCGGAATTTTAACACTTACACCGGATGGTCTGTACACCGCCATCTGGATAAACTCAGGAATGAATGATACAACCTATGGTCTTGCGTTCCTTTTAGAACCCTCTCCCTTGTTAAATGGTGGTTTCATACTTTCAAACTCACAAAACACCTCACATGCCTCTCTAATTTTATCCTCAGAACAATCCTTTTACAATGGAGAGCTTCAGCTCTCTCTGCTTTTGAAGTTTAAAAACATGAAATACCTTTACTACAGTGTCGAAATTCTGTTATTCAGAAACCTCGTTTTGAGAAAACTGAAATCAGAAAACGGCGATTTTATTGGGATTTTTGTAAGGCTTATCAACTGACTTGACAATTTGAATTCATTGGTTTATAAATATAACAAACAAAGGAGGACCTATGAAAAAGTTAAACGTATTATTGAAGAATCTTTTGATCAGGGAAGAAGCAGCAACTGCAGTTGAATACGCAATGATTGTTGGCCTTATTGCACTTGTTGCGTTTATAGCCTTTCAGAAATTGGGGTTTGAAGTAAAAAGAATAATTAACCTGATGACAATGTATCTTAGAATGTACGTACAACCACAGAATAATCCGTAAAGATACTTTCAAAAGGAGGTTTTTCCATGCTAATTTATATGGTATTGGTGTCTTTTGTTTTTATGAGTGAAAACTTTGAAAGTGGGAGTATACCTTCAACATGGTCCATATATGATCATGGTGTTACAGGTTCAACATGGTTTGCTGCACCAAGCGGAACCGAATGGCTGGAACCAGATAATCACGGAAATTATTATGCATTACTGGACTATAACATTGATTCCCTTGCAAAGGACACCCTGGTAAGTCCCTCAATTGATATAACAACGGAACACACATCCCTTTACCTTATATACTCAATGGCCTTTCTTGGAGACCCCAGCACTCCTGATACCGGCATAGTTATTATAAGATACTACTCCCAAAATACAGGCTGGAGCTCGTGGAGTCCTTTAATGGTTTATGGTGGCGATATAGTTCAGCAAACAGAAACCATAGATATTTACAACAGTGCCCAGAACATGGACAGCCTTCAGGTGGGTTTTGTTTACTCCACCGATACAACAGGAGGAGGGGGATATTTTGCTGTTGATAATGTAGAAATATCCGGTGAAGTGGTTGTGCCAAATGATGTGGAAGTAATAAGCATTAATTCGCCAGCAGGCTACATTGGTACATCATCCGTACCTGTTGAGGTTGTTGTTTGCAACAACTCAAGCTCTGCACTCAATGGGGTACCTTTAACGGTTGAAATCACTGATACTTCAACAGGGAGTACTGTTTATAATAATTCAGTAAACTTTGATATCCAGGCAGGAGAAACACTTACTGTTTCACTTTCTGACTTTACAGCCCCTGATGACACTTCATTTTACAATGTAATCGCATATACTTCTCTTGCCGGTGACCCGACCCCTTCAAACGATACAGCCTACTCCTTCGCTTACTCCTATCCACTATTTGGAAGCGTTATTGAGAAGTGGGAAATACCTGCAACTGACTCTTTCTGGTGGGGAGCTGATTACAACAGAGGTATACTGTATATTTTAAATTCTCTTTCAGGAGAAATCATGGGATTCAATCCCAGAACCGGCAATTTCTATCACGTAGTTACACTTGACACAATGTTTGATAATAACCGATTGGTATTCTGGGACCTCGCCTATGATTATGAAACAGGGAACTGGTGGGTCACAGCATTTAAACAGGGTGGTGCGTCCAATTACTCTTATGTTCTCAAATACGACTCTAACTGGAACCTCATCGCAGGAAGGGCTGTCCCATCAAATAATGACGGCACAGAAGTGGGAGTACCCTCCTCTATAGATGATAAGCCATTTGCATCAAATATCCTGTATTCTGCGAGTCTTGAATTCATTCAACCATACACACTTGTTGAAAACGATTTTGATAACCTTGACTCAATCTCCTTCATTGATAGTGTTACTGTAGCCCAGATTCCCGGAGGAATACCTGCCACACTTGGAGTTATCTGTGATACACTTTTCCTTTTGCAATCATCAGGTTCAAAAGTCATAAATTTGGTCTCAATTCAGGGTACAGATGCTTATACTATGCTTGCTGTAGATTCACTTGACTATGCACCCACAGGAGGTGACATAGAATACAGTTATGGTCAGAACCCGAACAACTGGATTGTAGCCTATCTTACCATTGAAGGACATGCAATTTATAAGGTATCAATGGGACTCAAGTGGGAAAAAGTCGGGATTAATGAAAAAACAGAGAGAAGTGGGGACTTTTCTTCTGCAACCATATTAAACAATGCTGTCCTTCCTGCATCCCTGTTCTCAAAACTCAGAAACAAGAAGATAAGGGTCTATTCACGGGATGGGAGAATGGTATTTAACGGTTTCCTCACCACCCCGAAATTGCCTTTAAACAATGCCGGTGTTTACTTCTTGAGGTCCAGTGGTCTTAACATAAAACTTATAAATAGATAATACATCACACTTGACAAAGGGGGCTTTTGCCCCCTTTTCTTTTAAGGAGCATAAGAATGCATGAGGAAAACAGAACAGTTGAGGTCAGCGAGGAAGAGATAAAATATATTGATGAAGAAGCTACAGGTGGATACTATAAGAAACTAAGAGAAAGCATCAGAAAAAAGCTTCATAAAGTAGAAGAGCGTTTTGGAAAAAACGGTGTTGATATCATACTTCTTGCACCTGACCTGTTTGTCCATTTAACAAGATTGATGCGAGACGCGCGGGTGGATACTAAAAAGAAAATTGTCCTTGGAGCCGTTATAACTTACTGGATTCTTCCAACGGATATACTGCCTGAAATACTCACGGGGGCAATTGGATACCTGGACGACATACTGATAACTCTTTATGTTCTGGACTCGCTCTTTGCAGATACTGAACTTGAGGTTCTACTGGACAACTGGCCTGGAGACCCTGAAGTTATAAAGAATATCCATATCTACGCACAGAAGGTTAAGAATTTACTCGTTACAATAGGAGGAAACCTGGAGCAGAAGGCACTAAGATTCGCAGAACTTATGTTGCAGAGTGGAAAGAAAGAGTAAAAATATTGTAGTTCTACTTACGGATTTCGGTGCTTCCCATTATACGGGCATTATGCACGGGGTTATACTCAGGTATAATCCCTATACAGTTGTCATTGACCTCACTCATAACATAACGGCCTTCAGTGTGCTTGAGGCTTCATTTATACTTCATACTTCATACAAATACTTTCCTGAAGGAAGCATCTTCATAGCTGTGGTGGACCCCGGGGTTGGCACAGAAAGGTCTGTCCTTATAACACTGTACAATAATTACACCTTTGTTGCCCCCGATAATGGACTGTTAAGCCCATTCTTTAAAGAAGGAGAAACCTTCAGGTTTACAAAGTTTGAGTTACTTGGACAAATTTCCTCCACATTTCATGGCAGGGATGTATTTGCACCAATAGGGGGATTGCTCTCAAGAGGTGAGTCTCCCCACAATCTTGGAGTAAGGGAGAAAAATCCTACAATTATTGAGTGGTGGAAACCCCAGAAAATAGATGACTATACATATCAGGGAATTATCATTCATATAGACAGATTCGGCAATGCAATTACCAGTATACCCTGCGATCATATTAACAGTATCTCTGAACTCCGCATCAAAAATCTAATTATTAAAGACAAATTCCCCTCTTTCGGTTATGCACCTTTTGAGACCCCCTTTATTTACTGTGGCTCTTCAGGTTTTCTTGAAATTGCATTGAGGGAAAACAACTTCGCTAAAAAATACAACATATCCCCTCTTACTCCTCTCCTCTGTACTATACCTCAACAATAAAACTCTACCTTATACGTGCAGACACACCCTTTACAAGTTCTTCAGCTATTTGAGAGAACATTATATCAAGTTCATCCTGCAGTGTTGGTTGCCATGCACCCCATAGATACAGAAACCATCTGGAATGTCTTTTGCCCCTCACAGGAATTTCAAGCAATCCTTCAGAAGTTCTCATTATGCCACGTCCCTCAATATCACAGTCAAATACGTACTCGTACCTTATTCCATTGGGCTGCTCTCCTATATCATCAATTCTGTAAGTCAGAATGAACCTGTCAACCACAAATTTGAGCAGAAGAGGTGAGCTTTCGTCTATCTTCCAGTTTTCAACTGAATCCAGTTCAACCCTCAAACTGCGAGTGAAGAAGGTATCAAACTTCATGCCGAAAAAGGATTCAAAACCTGGACGTGTTCCTAAAATAGACAGAGAAACTTTGCCGGAGTCTGGATTTAAATAGGCTCCTTTGAAATTTATAATAAGGGATTTTGCAGCAGTAATTTTAGCGTAGGGCCTGTGAGAATACTTCAATGTGGCACCACTGCAGGAGAGGAGAAGAATAACTAAAACAAACACGTATTTTTTTATTCTCATAACAATATAGAGTTACACCCCCTCCTTTGAACCGTCAAGTATGTATACAAAAGACCTTAACTTATCCCTTGTAATAAGTCTGATTGATCAGAAGCTGTTCCTCTGGCACGTTCCTTACAGGCCTTGCAGGAACGCCCATAACAATGGTTTTTTGGGGAACGTCCCTTGTAACAACGGACCCTGCCGCCACCAGAGCGTCTTCTCCAACGACTATTCCGGGCAAAAACGTGGCATTTGCTCCTATTCTTGCACCTTTCTTAACATGCACTCCCTTATGGTATTTAAATCTCTCCTCCGTTCTTCCGAGGAAATTATCATTGGTAAAGGTTACCTCAGGTGCTATAAAGCAGTAGTCTTCAATTACAGAAATGGCTGTAATATAGGCTTCTGTTTCAAGTTTACAGTACTTTCCTATTTTAACTCTGTTCTCAACTGTAACACCACGACCAACAACAGTATACTCCCCGATTTCCACGTCTTCTCTCACACTTGCAAGGTCTGCCACGAAAACATTGTTGCCTATTACAGCTCCTCTGTAAATGACCACAAGGCTACCAATTCTTACTTCATCTCCTATTTTTAATGGTGGAAGCTCTTTTTCCTGAGTGGTTGCTGAAATTTTGGATTTAATGGGCATCCTTCCTAAAACAGTATTATCTTCTATCTTTACGCCGTTTCCTATGATTGTCCCCTTTTTTATTATTACATTATGCCCAACATAAACATCATCTCCAATAACCACATCTTCCTCTATTATGACATTGCGACCTGCGACAAAATCTTTCCCTATTTTGGCCTTTTCATGTATATATTTATCTGAGCTCAATTCTTTCCCCTCCTTTTTTCATGGATTTTTCTGCATTTTCAAGGATCCTCGTTATTTCAACTGCAAGTTTACCTGAAGACACAGGCTCCTTACCTGTTTTTATACATTCAATAAAATCTCTATGCTCCTCTTTTAAAGGCTCTGCATTTTTTATTCTTGGTGAGAAAATATCACCATATCGCACAGCAACACTCGGTGAATATGGAAAGTCTGAACCATAGATGTCCCAGTTTACACCCTTGTTGTACACCTTAATCTTTTCTTCCTGAGCCATATCATCAAATACCACCATCTTCTCAGAACCAACAAGCTTCATGAGTCTGACTTTGTGCGGGTCAAGCCACGAGACATGTATATGGGCCATACTTCCATCTTCAAACTCTATATCCAGAAAGGCAACATCCTCTATTTCCCTGTCTTTCTGTATGAAACTCTTACCATATCCCCTTACTGCTGTTACTTTCCTATTCAAAAGGTATAAAGCTATAGAAATATCATGCGGCGCAAGACTCCACATAACATTCTCAAACCTTCTTATCTTGCCAAGATTTAATCTCTGAAAGTAAATATAGTAAGGCTTTCCCACTTCACCTCTTTCAAGAAGTTCCTTAACCTTAATCACAGCCGGATGATATAGCAAAAGATGTCCCACAAGTAGTGGGACTCCCGCATCTTTAGCTTTTTCGTAAACCAGAAGCGCTTCAGTGGTTTTCAGTGCAAGGGGTTTCTCAACAAGCAATGGCTTTTTGGACTCAAGCACATCTAAAGAGATCTTTACATGTGTTTCTGCAGGTGTGGCAATTATTACACCGTCCGCCTCTTCAATATACTCTCTGTAATCCTTCGTTACAATTGCAGAGGGCACCTCTTTTCGGGCTCGTTTAAGCATGTCATCAGAAAGGTCAGCCACAAATATTTTCTTGATTTCGCTGTTTGAGGCAAGTGCTCTCAAATGATTGAATCCCCAGCCTCCACTACCTATGAGAAGTATGTTCATAACATTTTCTCCTTGTACACTTAGTATTATGTTTTAACTACGAGAGCTGGTCAACATACCAGCCTTTTTCAATACTTCATCAAACCAGCTGAGGTATACTTTAAAAACTTCACCCGGTCTTTTACTGGAAGCTACATAAAGGGCATGTTTTCCCTTCTTGCCCACTGTTATTTTAATGGTATCATCCTGTTGCGTTATGAAAACAATCTTTTTGTTGGAAGACTTAATACCAGTGATAGAATCAGGAAGTTCATCAGCAAAACCAAATGCAGTAAGCACTCTTGCACGGTTCAATGTGGCTTTTATAGTTGCTGTATCTCTGGGTGGATCCGATTTTAAACTATCGCCCATCCGGGTAATCCTCAGAGTATCCCTGTCTGAAATAAGAGTGAAACTCTTAATGTCATCCACTTTCAGATTAACTACATTCTTGTCCCTGTAAGCCTCAGCCTCCGTGGAAACAATATAGGGTGCAACTCCAAGAAGAAGATAAACCTTCTTTTTATCCGGGAAAACAAAGTAAAAAGAACTGTAGGTGGGTCCTCTTTTACCGATAATCAGCGTTTTAGTCTCACCTCTGTCTGTCTTAATAGTTAAAATGGTTGAAGCACTATCACTTATACCATACTCTTTTAAATCTTTCGTATTTAATCCAGCTATTTGATACTTTGCTTCCGCTAATTTGGAGGCAAGATTTTCAATTTTATTTGCATTTGCAGGCAGTTTCCTTCCTTCAAGCGATACGCTCCATCTATTCGTCTTTTTATTCAAACGAATTGTGTCACCTGATTTTATAATGTCAAACTCAACAATATGCGTTGAATCAGGTATATTCAGCAGCCTGTAACGTTTTATATACGACGCACTCCTTCTATGAAACCTCACATATATACCAAACACCAAAAGAAACAACAGAATACCTATTCTCAAATTCCATTTTCCTTTCATCTCAATTCCTCCTTTACTCTCAGGAGTCTTCTTTTTCTCCTAATGTTGTAAACTATACCAAAGAGCACAATAATAAGTGGCACTCCAAGTATATTTGTGTATCTTACCAGAAGTCTCTGTCTATCTGACAGAGGCTTTATGGGCCTTATAAGATCCTGTTTGATTCTAATATCACTGAGCCCACCACCAAGTGCGTAATAGTCCACAAGATTTGCCAGAAATACAAGATTTGAAGTATAAACACCCACGAATCTGTCTTCAACAAAGCGAGAGTTTCCAATTACTGTAATACGGAAATTTTTGTCATTATCAAGTTTTCCCTCAATATTAACACCAAGAAGAAACCTTTTAAATGAATTTTTATCCTTAGGAATGGTGATGTAATCCGGGCTGAGTATCATCCCCAGCGTATCTTCCCATGCATATTCTGTAGTTGTAAAAAGAGGGGTAAATTTGACATTATCTTTCTTAAAGGTGTCAACACTGCTTGCCCATGGAAGCATCAACATCTTGATACCCTTAAGAGACTTAAAGTCTTTATTCATATTCTGTGGTAGTATCCTCAACCAGGGATAATAAGGCCTTTCAACAACGAAAAACTGTGCTTTAAATGGAGCAAGTTCACAGGAACGGTCCATCACCACGTTTCTTTTAATCTCAAAACCATACTTTTTAAACGGAGAGAACCTATCATCCGGAAGTGTGCGTCCAAACAGGGAATTTTCTGGCAAATCTATACCAGAAGCCATTATGATTGTCGGTACATCTTCCTCTATATACTTTTTGAGAATGGATATCGTTGTGTCCTGATATTTTCCTATATCACCCGCAATCAGTACATCTACAGGGATAAACTGTGTATCAGGTACAATTACAACGTTATATGTCTTCTTCAATACATCCATTAAACTGGAATACTTTTCATTGACCTTAATACCGGAAGGGAATAACAGTCCTACCTTCATGTTCTTTCCACGCTCAAGTCTGACAAGTCTATAGGTAATTTCATACTCAAGATTGGCAGCACTTTTTACAAAAGGTATCGTCTCCTTTCTATCTTTGTAGGAAAGCACTATCCCAAAGTATCCTCTTATAACCTTAAGCTGATCCTTCTCGTAAACGTTCATCTGAACAGGGGTAACACCACTTGCAGATGCCTCCATCTCCAGTTCTTTTGATTTTGAGGGGTCAATAACCTCTATTTTTATCTTTCCATGGCTGTTCTGTCGGTATTCTTCAAGAATATCCATAACATCCTGCTTGATGGGTAATAATTCTGCTGGAAGCTTTGAAGAAACATAGACTTTTATGCGGACAATATCATCAAGTTCTTTAAGCACCTTCCTTGTTGAATTGGAAAGTGTGTATTTTTTATTCTCTGTCAGATCAATCCTCGTGTAAAAAGCCGCAGAAACAAAGTTTATAACAAATACAAGTACCACAAAATATATAAGATCAAGAATGCTAACTCTTCTCATGATCTATCTCCTTTTTTCCAGCAAATAATATGTGGCATAAAGGAAGATGAATATCACTGAAATGTAGTACACAACATCCCTTGTATCAATAAGGCCGCGCACCATAGCATCGTAGTGAGAGCCAAGTGAAAGATAGGATAGGAAAGAAGCAAGTGAGCTGGAAAGCCCCATGGTAAATATTGGCCTACCAAGAAAGAATAGCACAAAGGAAAAAATAACTCCAAGAATAAAACTGATAACCTGATTTCTGGAAAGTGATGAGGCAAAAACTCCGATGGAAACATAGGCTCCACCAAGAAGCAAAGCACCTATATAGCCACTTATGATTTCTCCTGTATCAGGTGACCCTATTATAAACAGGGTCAACGGCACAATTAGAGTAAAAGCAAGCGAAATACACAGAAGAAGAAAGGAGGAAAGAAACTTTTCAAAAACAATCTTTCCTGATGATGCAGGATAGGTCAAAAGTACCTCAAGTGTTCCTGTTTTCTGTTCCTCAGCAAAACTCTTCATGGTGATAGCCGGGACAAAGATGATAAAGAACCATGGGAGCAGAGAGAACATAAACCGCATTGAAGCCTCGCCAACAACGAAAAAACCCCTGTAAAATAGAAAGAGCAAAAGGCCACTGAATACCACCATGAATATGTAAGCCATTGGAGAATAAAGTGATAGGTTAAGGTCTCTAATGGCAGTTGGAAATCTCTTCATGGCTCTTCCTCCTGTGTTAACTTAAGGAATATCTCCTCAAGAGACACCCGCTCTTTCCACATTTCAAGTAGTGTTACATTATTCTTTTTTGCAAGGTTGAATATATATTCTCTTAAATCCTTTTTATCTTCAGATGCCACCAAAAATTCTGTTTCACCGTCTTTTTCTCTTATTTCAAGTATGTCAATACCTGAAGAACTCAGGACCTTTTCAAACCCACGGTTTTTGGTAACCACATGCACCATGTGTTCACCTTTTGCCATCTTTTCAAGTTCTTCCGGACTGCCTTCTGCTACAATTTTTCCTTTATTTATTATCACTATCTTATCGCTTATATGCTGTGCTTCCTGCATTATATGTGTGGAAAGAACCACCGTTTTCTCCTTTGAAAGTTCCTTTATAAGTTCCCTCATGGCAACTATCTGTGAAGGGTCAAGTCCTGATGTAGGTTCATCAAGAATAAGCACCTCAGGGTCGTGAATTAGTGCATGTGCAAGTCCCACCCTCTGCCTGTATCCTTTTGAAAGCTCGCCTATTGGCCTTGTGAGGACATCTCCTATACCTGTTTTATCTGCCACATCCTTGAGCCTTTTCTTAAACTCATGCTGGGAGACATACCTCATAACAGCACCGTACTGGAGATACTCGTATGGCGTCATGTCCTCATACAGTGGATTGTCTTCAGGTAAATATCCAACCTTTCTCTTGGCTACCTCAGGATAGTTTAATACATCCACTCCACCCACTTCTATCTCACCTGAATCAGGAAGCAGAAAGCCTGTAATCATTCGCATGGTGGTAGTTTTTCCAGCCCCGTTGGGCCCAAGAAATCCCACAATCTCACCCGGCTTTACAAACAGTGATACATTGTTGACAGCCACGATATCGCCAAACCTTCTCGTGACATTAGCAAGCCGAATCATGAGAATACCTCCTGTGTAAGTTACTATATTTTATAACTCTTTTTGCGTTTTGTTAAGGCACTTTTTGGAAATTCGGGAAATTTATACCACAATTTTCTCATGCCTGTAAATTTTTATTATGACGAACTCACAGGGCTTTATAATCGTAAGTATTTGAGAGAATACGCTGAGCAGGAAATAAAGCGTGCAAAAAGATACAGAAGCAGCTTCAGCATACTCATTCTTGACCTGGATAACTTCAAAGAAATTAACGATACAATGGGTCTCCTCACGGGAGATTCTGCCCTTAAAAGATTTGCAGGCGTGGTGAAAGAAATTATAAGAGAATCAGATATAGCTGCACGGTATGGAGGAGACGAGTTTGTTCTCATATTGCCTGACACCTCCTATAGGGGTGCATATAGACTGGCAGAAAGACTGATTGAGAGAGTGAAAGAAGAAAAGATTAATGGCATGCCACTCGGCTGTAGTATTGGAATAGCCACTTTTCCAGATGACGGACTTTTATGGGAGGAGCTTTTTGAAAAAGCGGATGAATCCCTCTATGCTGCAAAAAGATTGGGTAAAGGTCGTATAGGTACAAAAACCTCAAGAATCACAAGTCTTAAAATTCCACTTCCAATGCTAATAGATAGAAGGGAGGAAAGAGGTATCATTCTTACCATGCTAAAGCAGGCGGGAAAGCTTCATCTTATAACTGGTGAGGCGGGCATCGGAAAAACAAGACTCCTGAACTTCATTCTAAAAGAAAAAGACGATATTTTACTCCTCAAAACCAGTGCACTTGGCGCTATAGCAAACATTCCCTTTTACGCCATAAGAGAACTACTCAAAGGATTTTATTTATCCAGACAGGAGATTTTTGAGATTATCATGGAAGACCTCCCACCTGTGCTTAAAAACGAATTTCTCAAGATTGTACCATATTACAGCTCAAAAAGCGAGACGAATATCACATGGCACGGATTTGACAAATACACCCTGTATGAATCCATATTTCGCTTTTTTAACATGCTATCTCTTAAACACAACCCTGTTATATTCATTGATGATTTTCACTGGATTGATTCAGAAAGTGCTGAGCTTTTATATTACCTTCTCAGAGTTGCAACAGACTTGGTATTTTTTGCCACAGCACGTGACAGAGAACTCACTAACACCAAGGCAGAAGAAATAATAACACTTCTTGGACGTGAGCGCCTATACGATACACTTCATCTCAAACCATTTTCAAGGACATCTACAAAAAATATGTTAACCGCTATACTCGGACAAGATGTTTCAGATGAACTTGTAGACATTGTTTTTGAAGAGAGTGGAGGCAACCCATTCTTTATAGAGGAGATAACAAGAACTCTCTATAAAGAAAACAAACTGATACTATCAAAAAAGGTCTGGTCCTTACAGGGAAATGAATTTAACATTCCTAAAACAATAGAAGATACTGTAAAACAGCGCATAAAAAGGCTCAATGCTGAGGACCTTAATATTCTCAATTACCTTGCTCTTTCAGGAAAGGAAATAGACCCTGAATTCATTGCTTTTACTTTAAAGATGAATGAAGGGGAGGTATATGATATACTGGATAAGCTCTCAAAAGAACTTATACTTGTCAATATTAACGACAGATTTTATCAGTTTAAAGAGGGAATAATCAAAGAAATAATTGTAAAAAACATTTCAAAGGGAAAACTCTCTATCATGCACAGAACTATTGGCAATGCGATAGAAAAATTTTACAACACAAGAATTGAGCATTACATAGAGGAACTTGCATATCACTTCAGGGAAGGTAAAGAAAGGCATAAGGCCAAACTCTATGCAAAAAAGGCTGGTGATAAAGCAATGCAAATGTATGCATACGAAAAAGCAGCACAGTATTACCTCTGGGCATACGAAGCAGCATCAAATCCTCAGGAAAAATCCGAACTGGCCTTTATGATTGGTGAAGCCTACACATCTGCCAGCGAATTTGAAATGGCCTTAAAATACTATCTTATAGCCCATAATGAAGCTTCCTACAGAACTAAGTCAGATATTGCCCAGAAAATAGGCGATGCTTATATGTACCTCGGCAGAAGCAAAGACGCGATAGATTGGTACAGAAAAGCCCAGGATGAAGCCTACCCCGAATACAAAAAATACATATATGCCCTTGATATTGCATGGGAATATCATCAGAATGGAGAAACCACAAAAGCCTTAAAAATAGTAGAAGCATCGCTTCCACACATACCGGAACATGAAAAAACTGCCATTGGAACCGCACACAACATACTTGGAGCAATCTACATGAATCTGGGACAGTATGAAAAAGCAGAGAAACACTTTTTAAAGTCCATAGAGTACAGAGAACAAACAGGCGACAGAAAGGCACTTGCTGGAAGTCATAACAACCTTGGCATACTATACGACAATATGTTAAGATATGACGAAGTGATAAAACACTATAACATAGCCCTTTCAATTTATCGTGAAATTGGATACAGGGAAGGTGAGGCGATAATGACATACAACATGGGACTTCTTTACCACGCGATAGGTGAATTTGATAAGGCCCTTAAGCACTTAAAGGAATCAGCTGAAATTTTTGAACTCATACGCTCCCAATACTCTCTCACACTTGTATATACCAACCTTGCAATGCTGTATGAAATACTTGGACTCTATCATGAGGTAATGCCAGCCTTAAAGAAATCACAGAGAATTGCTCGCGAAATAAATCATGAATACACTATATTTGATACCACACTCTCCATGTTCAACTTTCTTGGTTCCAGAAAAAAGTACGAAGAGGCACGCAGGCTATTACCTACGCTAATGAAATATGAGGAAACCTACAGAGATGAACCTTCACTTATTTACCTCTATGATTCTATATCCCGATTTTACGAAGAGACCGGAGAATTAAGGAAAGCGTACGAATATGCTATAAAATCCCATGAAGTAACCCAAAAACTTACCAGAGATAAAAACGACAGGTCTTACTGTATCAACTATCTCGTATTTGCACGTCTTCTGGGCAAAATGGGACAGATAGAAGAGGCCAAAAAATACATCAAATTAGCAGAGGAACACCCTTACAATGAAAAAGTTAAGATGCTCCCGGAAATCAGACAGGCATACTTCATGAAGGAAAAAGGAGAGGCATATCTTGCAATAGGATTAAAACAAAAAGCCTATACCCTCTTAAAAGAAGCCCTCAAAATATTTGAAAAAAAGAACCATATAAAATATATGGAAGAGGTGGAAAATATATTAAAAAATGATTTATATTCATAATTTGAACTTCAATATTGATAAATAATCTTCAATAGTAAGCTCCTCTGCCCTCCTATTTTCATATTCAGTTCCTGTTATATTCAGATAACCAGAGAGTGTATTTTTAAGTTTTTTTCGTCTGGAAGAGAAGGCTTTTTTTACTATCTGTTCAAATTCTCTGAAATGTCCCTTGATTTCTGGCGGTACTTTCTTAGGAGTGAGCTTAACAAAAGAAGATGTGACTTTTGGTATGGGGTAAAATGAACCGGGTTTTATGTCAAATAAAATCTTTACATCAAAGAGCGCATGGGTCAAAACGGTGAGTGCACCGTACTGTTTTGTTGAAGGCCTGGCTATGAGCCTTTCGGCAACTTCTTTCTGAACCATAAGATAGGCACTGTCTATCCTTCCATACTCCTCTATTATTCTCCGCAGTATCATACCTGTTATGTGATACGGTAAATTGCCCACAAGTTTTATTTTTTCAAGGCCATATAGATTGTGAAAATAGTCAAACTCAAACTTCAGGAAATCTCCAAGTATCAAAATCCTGTCATGAAAATGCTTTTTTACGGATGTTTCTATCAATTTTTCCCTCAAAATCTCGTCCTTTTCAAAAACTATTAGTCTTGCCTCTTTTTCAAGTAAAGGGAATGTTATTGCACCCTCTCCACCACCGATTTCTACTATAACTTCATCTCTTTTGACATCTATGCTGTTAACAATTTTCTCTATTATGTTTTTATCCTTTAAGAAAACCTGACTGAGTTTTATATTTTTCTTTCTCTTGCTCATCTTAAGTAAACCCTCTTTTTCCACAGGGCAACATTGTGTGCCCTGTCCATTGCTCTGAACTTCACATCATACTCTCCTTCTGGCAGGGGATAACGCAAAACGGCTATTTTTCGCTCAAAATCGTAATAAACAGGATACCATTTTCCATTCACATACAAAGACATGGAATCTGCATCAATACCTGAAAGGTAATCGTCCACATAAAAGGCAATACTGTCATTTTTACCGACGAACTTAATATATGGTGGGATTGTATCACATTTAGATACAAATACTCCAAGTTTAAGTGTTCTTGTAGTGTATTTTTTCCCTTTTTCAGTTATTCTGTAAACCTGTTTTCCACTGTCCTGTGTCTTAACGTAAACATAACCAGTCACCTGTGGTAGTTCGGGATATATAAAAAGTGAATCCCTGTTTACCCTGTAAAAAAGCCCTCTAAGATACGGCAAGTATTTGGGGTTAATCTCTGCATAAATCCTGTGGTTTCCAACAATAAGCAGGGTATCATCCCCAAACTGTACAAAACGATACCCCATTTTTTTCGCTTTTTCACTCACATATATGCCATAATCAGAAAAACTGTACGGTATTCCTTCATGCGTTTTATAAAAGAATGCACCACCTTTAAAATTCTTAGAGAATACAAGTGTATATATGGAAGTATCACCATAGAAGGATGTAAGTTCAACCTTCATCTCATTTATCTTACCAGACAGCGTATATTCCCCTACACTCTTTTTTACTGAAGATGGAATAAGTGTGTCAAAATTTGTTCTTACAAAGCCCTTAAATGTTTCGTTTTTTGGCTTAAAAAGGAGCCCTGACTCTTTTTGTTTTAGATAATTTAAAGTGTCCAGATAAAAATAGAAAACCGTATCATTATTCTGGATTATCTTAATCTCTTTTGTATGTGATACGAGTAAAAAGAGTTTGAATCTTCTCGCATAGGGAAGCATTACTCTGCGAAATTTGATATTTAGAACCTCATAATTTGCTGATGGAGTTTCCATAAACACACCTTTTAAAGCAGGATAAAGCAAAATGGTGTCTTCAAGGGGGAAAATCGGCATAAGCCAGCTGATTCTTTTCTCAAAGTGCAGATGAGGATACCCAACACCACTTTCACCACTATATCCAATAACATCTCCCTTATTGACATGTATCGCTGTATCTTCAAAGTAAATATCCTGCCTGTACCTATGGGTTGCCATCTGAAGTTTGAATACAGTATCTTCAAGTGGCTCTATAAACCTGTCAAGATGAGCATATACATAAATGAAACTATCCGAAGTCATAAGATATATGGCGTTTCCATATCCATAATATGACCTTTTGATTCTTATTATAACACCACTATCAACAGCATATACAGGTAATCCAATTCTGCCATGTGTGGAAAAATCTATGCCCATGTGGTAGCGCAACGGCCTTGCTTCCCCAAAATCACTGGTTATAAATATCCGTCCTGGATTAATGGGTAACAGAGATAAAATTGCGAAAAGGAAAGATAGCATTTACATTCAACAGGGAACTAACTGTCTGAAGTATCCCTGAGTTTTTTTGTAAGCATCTCCAGAAACTCCCGGTTGTTCACTGAGAGTTTCATATTTTGTAATATGAATTCCATTGCTGTTATCGGGTCCATCTCTGAAAGGGTCTTCCTCAAAATCCATACTTTGTTTAATACTTCAGGAGGAAGCAGCAATTCCTCTCTTCTTGTTCCTGATTTATTGAGGTCTATTGCAGGGAAAATTCTTCTGTCTGCCAGTCTTCTATCAAGCACAATCTCACAGTTACCTGTACCTTTAAACTCTTCAAATATTACCTCATCCATTTTGGAACCTGTTTCAATCAACGCTGTGGCTATTATGGTAAGTGAACCACCTTCCACAATGTTTCTTGCGGAGCCGAAAAACTTCTTGGGCTTTACAAGTGCAGTTGAGTCAATACCACCTGTAAGCGTCCTTCCACTATGGGGAGTTATTGTGTTATAAGCCCTTGCCAGTCTCGTAATAGAGTCAAGAAGAATTACCACATCTTTTCCCAGCTCTGCAAGTCTCTTTGCACGTTCAAGCACAACCTCAGCCACCTCTGTGTGCCTCTCAGCGTATAAGTCAAACGTTGAACTTATTACATCGGCATCTATCTGTCTTTTAAAATCTGTAACCTCTTCAGGCCTTTCATCAATTAAAAGGACAATAAGTTCCACATCAGGATGATTCTGGCGTATTGCATTGGCAATATTCTGAAGAAGGACTGTTTTACCCGCTCTCGGTGGTGAAACAATAAGTGCCCTCTGTCCTTTACCAATGGGAGAAAATAGGTCAACTATACGGAGGGAATAGTCATCACCCCTTATCATGTCAAGGTCAAATTTTTCATTCGGGTAGTCAGGCGTTAACTTTTCAAATACAGGACGATTGTATTTCATCTCCATCCAGGGACGTTCGTTTACAAGTTCTGCTTTCACCAGAGCCGCATACTTTTCATCACCCTTAGGAGGCCTTGCAAATCCCTGAATAAAGTCTCCCCTTCTCAGCCCTAATTTTTTAATCTGTGTCTGGGAGACATAGACATCTTCAGAGCTTGTCATGTAATTGTGTTCTTTGTGTCTTATAAACCCATATCCGTCATTTTTTATATCAAGAACACCTTCTACATACTTAAGCCCTTCTTTCTGGGCATACGTCTCAACTATTTTAAGTGCAAGTTCCCTTTTTCTTAAATTGGAAGCATTTGGTATCTCAAGTTGCTTGGCAAGTTCATAAAGTTCAACGACTTTTTTGTTCATTATCTCCTGAATGTTTATCTCCACACTGTTTATATTCATTGCCACCTCCCCTACATCATTTTTGTATCGTTTATGTAAAGCTCAAACCTTGCATCAAGGAAACTTGCAGACTTGGATGCTATCAACATTCTCTGCAAGAATATCCTGAAATAATCCACAACAGGTGCTATCTGGGTATCTACCTCTATTTTATACTTAACAACCCTTAAATTTGAGTCAACTTCAATAAAGGACCTTGTAGCAGAATAGTTAACCCTGTCATGTATATCCTTCTGAAGATTGTCAAGGTTTACAGTGCCCTTTCTCACCCTTGATCTGTGTACATCTGCCTTGTCAGCAAGAATAAGCGCCGCTGATAGGATGGAAACAGGATATCCGTCCTCTTCATGATGATTTCCTATAGCCATCATAACATCTGCCACTTCATCAAGATCAAAACCCTCTTCTTCAAGGATCCTTCCAGCAAGCACAGCGCCGACCTGTGCATGATGGTCTCTGTTTATGAGATTTCCAATATCATGCAGGAATCCAGCAATTTCGCCAAGTTCAACGGTCCTTTTGTCATACCCGAGTTCTCTAAGCACATAAGCCGTATTCTTTGACACCCAGGTGGCATGTCTTATTCCGTGTTCGGTATAACCGAGACTTGCAAGCTGCTCATCAGCCTTTCTTATAAAGAGCTCAACTTTTGGATTCTTTCTGATGTCTTTCAATGTCTTTTGCATTATTACCTCCTATACAAATAGCATTTCCTTTTCAACAGCAGTCCCAACGACCACGTGTTTTGCTCCGCTTTTTATAGCGTTTTCAATGTCTTTTATATTTTTGAAGCCCCCACCCACTATTACGGGTATATCAAGAAACGAAGAGGTTGCTTTAATTACCTCAAATGGTACATGATACAGGGCTCCTGACCCCGCTTCAAGATAAATAAGTTTAAAACCAAAAAGTTCTCCCGCCTTTGCATGATAGGCCACAAGGTCCTTTTTGTCCCTTGGGATAGGCTTTGTGTTGCTCATAAATTCAACAGAGGTGATTTTTCCTCCATCAACCAGAATGTACCCTGTAGGTATGGTCTCAATACCTGTTTCAACTATAAATGGCACCATCCTGAGCTGTTCGCCTATTAAGAGATACGGATTCCTGCCTGATATAAGTGACATATACAGCATGGCGTCAGCGTGCTTTGAAAGTTGTGAATGGCTTGAAGGAAACATTATGACGGGCAAATCAGTGTTATCTTTTACACCTTTCACATACTCATCAAGTCCGAAACTTGTCTGAAAACTTGAACCTACGAAATACGCCTTTATCATGTCATTTCTGTTGAGTTTTTCAATCTTTTTAACTGCTTCGGACAGTTTCGTTCTATCAGGGTCAAAAAGTACTATTAACCCACTATCACATCTCTTAAATAAATTCTCGTAAACTCTCTTTTGCTGCATAAATCCCTTTCCTGCCAAATCTGAGTAAAAACATCGGGTCTTTTTTTACTATCTTCATTAACATGCTCAATGGATTAATCGGTGGGGTTATTTCCATTTTTCCAATTGCATCCCTGATGGAATTCATAAACTCCTCAAGCTCTTCTGATGAAAGAGAATGATAAAACAGTTTTGCGAACAAGGTAACCATATAGTCATGCAATATCCATTTTCTAAGCTCTCTATAGTATGTCTTCAAAACTCTTTTTGAAAAATCCTTCTCTTTTTTTGCTTTTTCCGCTGCCTTTGCCGCTGTCATTCCCGATATATAGGCATTGGCAATCCCTCCGCCTGTAAGAGGGTCTGCAAGTCTCGCCGCATCGCCTAATATGAGAACGTTATCGTCAAAGATTCTTCTTTTATGAAACCCTGTGGGGACAACTCCATGAGTTATACCTAATATTTTAAAGGATTCACAGTGTTTTTCCAAGAAGTTATTAAGATACTTATCAAGATTTTCTCTTTTTCCGGGTATTCCCACCCCCACATTGGCAAAACCACCACCTTTAGGGAATATCCACGCATAACCCAGAGGTGCTATATGCTCACCAATTCCAAAGTAGAGATAGTTATCTTTGATACCATCGCAGTATGCATACACCTGATATGCAAAGAAATCGTCATTTTTATCATAGGGGTCAAAAATTCCAAGGGTTTTTGCAACCTTTGATGCTGGACCATCTGCTCCTACAAGAAGTGGAGTTAAAAGTTGTACTTTTCTTTCACCTGTTATAAGTTGAACCTCAACTTCATCACCTTTTCTCTCTGCGCCAACAAACTTTGTATTTACTGCAATATCGCTGCCTGCAAGAACAGCACGTTCTGCAAGATACCTGTCAAATATCTTTCTTTCAAGAATTGCACCTCCTGGCTCTGAAAGTGAAACTTCCACTATCCGTTTACCATTGTGCGTAAGAATACCACCATAAACATAGGTGGCAATGAAATTTCTTGTAAAACTCTCATTCCCCAAAAGTTTCAAAAGCTCCGAGGATACCCCCTCGGCGCATAAGACGGTATGAGCCACTTCCCGCTGCTTTTCAACAAGTAAGACAGAAAGTCCCGCTCGGGATGCATAATAAGCAAAAGCACTCCCTGCGGGACCGGCGCCTATGACAATGGCATCGTATTTCTTGTTAAAATTCATCTATAAATAATCTTAACACTCACACTTTTGTGGTCTTTATCAATGCCTTTCAAAATGTATATACCTTTTCTGGGCAGAGTTACATGTTCCGTTATGTTTCTATCAATAAGTGTCCCATCAACTCCATACAAATTTCCCATCAACACATTCTCTATATTAACCTCTGAAACATCTGTTATAACTACTTTATCAACAACAACATTCTGATGTAAAGAGTTTTCATGCACATTCACAACACCAAGCAATTTATTGGTAACGAATCTCCAGTGTGTTTCAAAGCCTCCAACGCTATCAACAACAACCGTAGAATCATATATTATTCCCACTTCGGGCACAAACCTTTCATGGTCAAAAGCCCATTCTATAGTAGGAGGCTGGGAAGACATACGTAGTTCAACCCGACCTACTCTATAAAGTTCAAAAGCATCGTATGTACCAGCAGGTACGGTGAAACTTCCATATGACAACACATACGTTGTATCATGGGAAACAATTATTGTATCCTCAGTTCCATCGTTATCGTAATCACCTGTATACATCCCGCCAATCTCCATAGCCCAGAAGTCACCTACATTTAAGGGGGTTAAATAGGCTCTGAAAGCCGTATCTACCGTATAGATCCAAAATTTAAGCCACATCTCATTCCCGGTCTCATAAAGCGTGTCTTTTGTCTCAGTGGTACTGCCATCTGCGTGATACTTGTACGAGTACCTCTCATACGCTTCTTTACCATCAAGGGTAAAAAAAGACGAGATTGCAACACTATCATAGGGAACAGAGTCATACGTAACCGTCCATTGAGGATAATTAAAGGAAGAATCCTTTGTTACTTCCTCATATATCCATTTTTCCACTGTGGTTAATCCCGTGTAGTCTCCCACAGCACCAGCTGAGAGAGGCAGGGCTAACACAAGTATAGCTATGCAACTACCTATAAACCGTCTCATAAAACCCTCCTTTTTCGTCCTGTGATATTATATAATAACTAAATACAACCGCAAAGTCAACCTGCTATCTCTTCAAGATAATCCTCTAAACTCTGCATATCATCAGGTAATTCTACTTCAAAGGTAACCCGCCTCCCAAGCCCTGGATGGAAAAATGTTAACCTTGCAGCATGAAGTGCCTGTCTATCTATAATCTTTAAAATTTCAGCCACCTCTGCTTTATATGATGATGGGACAATTCTCAGAATCTTCCTCGGGTCCCGTCCAGAATATGTCTCATCACCAATAATAGGATAACCTAAATATTCCATATGGACCCTTATTTGATGTGTTCTGCCTGTATGCAGATTGAGTTGTAGTTTGGTGCCAAGTTCTTTGTATCTTTTCATCACTTTAAAATGCGTAATAGCCATGCGGGAATTAAAAGGAGTAACAGCCATTTTAGTCCTGTCAACAGGATGCCTTCCAATGGGAGCATCAACAGTTCCCTCATCAAGTGGCACCTTTCCCCATACAAAAGCAATATAAGTTCTCCTTGCAGTCTTTTCTTCCATCTGTCTTCCGAGACTGAAAAGTGCTTTTTGTGATTTGGCTACAACCATCAACCCTGTTGTATCTTTATCCAGTCTGTGAACTATTCCCGGACGTTGCTTTTGCTCACTGGTAGGCAATTTCCTGTATTTAGCAAGCAGAAAATTAACGAGTGTGCCTGTTGCATTGCCCTTTGCAGGATGTACAACAAGCCCTTTTGGTTTGTTGATAACTATCACATCATCATCCTCATAAATTACGGGGACAGGTAGCTCCTGCGCTATAAGTTTGATAGGTTCATAAACCTCAAATTCAGCATAAATATGGTCGCCTTCCTTGACTTTATAACCCGGTTTAGATTTTTTTCCATTGACAAGAACCTTTCCTTCCTTTATAAGTTTTTCTGTTCTTGAACGTGAAAGACCTATCCCCCCCTTCAGCAAATACATATCAAGGCGGGTATTCTCCATCTTTCTGGAGACCACCCGCTCAAAAATCTTCTTCTGCATTCTCCTTTAAAGAGGAGGGATTGAAAAATCTTATATTGTCAAGGTTTTTTATAGCGTCGGTCCAGACATCACCCTGCCTTTCAGCTTCCTTTAATTTATTAAAAACACTCCACATCTTAGAATCAATTACATCTGCATAATGAAGAACAAGCGCCTCTGGTGTCATTGGTACGACAGGAGACCCCCATTCAAGCTTTCCATGATGCGAAAGTATCATGTGAAGAATACCGAGCTCTAAAACTTTCGGAAAACCCGTGCCCGGCAGAGACCTTAAATTATCTATCTTTGACTTTACCATGTTATAGCCAAGAGCAATATGCCCCAAAAGTCTTCCCTCATAGGTGCGTTCAAGTGGAAAGACTCTGTATTCCAGAACCTTTCCAACATCATGGAGAAGCGCGCCGGTAATCAAAAGATCTCTGTTAATATTTTCATATTCCTTTGCAAGTACCATACAGATGTTAACAACCTTCAGAGTATGCTCAAGTAGACCCCCAACATAGTTTTGATGATAAAAAACAGCAGCCGGTGCTTTTTTGAATTTATCGGCAAATTCTCTGTCATCAACGAAAATATATTTTAATAGTCCGGACATATGTCTGTCCTTAACAACCCTGATGAGACCAAGAAGCTGTGTCCACATCTCCTCTATATCTCTCTCACTCCTTGGCAGATAGGCATAAATATCCTCTTCAGTAAGTTCCAGAACATTGGACGGTGTAATAATTATTCTTCTCTCCCTGTTAAATGTGCCAAGCATACCTTTAATGTTGTATACCTTCCCAACTGACAAACCGGCATCCACATTTTCTGCATCTTCAAAGATAATACCTTTTATGGTTCCCGAACTGTCACTCAGTTCCATTTCAAGTCTTATCCCCTGAGTTCGTTGGGACTTTTTGATGTCTTTTTTTACTAACAGGGCTTTTATCTCTACCTCTGTATTATCCTCTAAAGACAGTATATCCCTTATCATCCCGCTATCACTTCAATGGTATATATTTTAAGGTCGTCTGGCGAAAAATAGATACTCTCCATCTTGAGCCTTGCAGGGTCAACCGGAACCCTCTTTAAAATTTCATGTTTCAGCACCTCAACCCTTTTAGTCAAAAGTTCTCCGGGGTCTCCCTTCACCCTAACTATCATAACACCAAAAAAGTGTTCTTTCAAGAAATTTGCAATTTCATCTATTCTTTCGGAACTGTCCATTCTCAGTTTATATGTGCCTTTTATAAATATTGAATCTGCCACCATCTTCAGAATATACTTATCTTTAATCTTTCCTGTAATGCCTGCAACCTTAATATCATCACCAATAATGTTTCTTTTGCGGTCATATCTATCGGTATACGTAAGAATCGTAGAGTATGTTGCACCGGGGATAATATACTCATCCGTATATCTCCCATCCCACTTGACGAACTCTGGCGGATACCCCTTTCCCTCAAACTGTCTTACAACCTCACCTCGCGGTCCAAAAACAGAGAGGCTCCATTTCTTTACACCGTATTTTTTAGGAGGAGACGGAACTTTTATAGTAATAAGTGAAACTGCTATGCTCTTAGATACAGGCACACGAAGATATACCGGTCTGAATTTAATGGAATTTTTATAGTAATTCTCACTGAGGTTGGATATCTTAAGACTCAACTTCCTCTCCTTTATACCTGTTAAAGAATCAAGAGGAGATATTGGGGAGGGCAAAAGTACTCCTCCAGGTTTTTGATAATCTTCTATTGTAAAAAGAGCCTTTTCCTGAACAACCTCTTTTTCATTTAAACCCTGAGTTTGCGCAAGAATTATCGCAAATAATAGAGTCAACATAATAAGCCTCCTTTAAAGCAACTGAAATACAACTGTTAAAACACCCCAGTCATCATCTCTTGATGATGGCTCAAATACCCACATGCGAAGCGCCTGCATGGCTGCTCTGTCAAGATCAGGATAACCGGTTGAGCGTAGAATAAGTATATTTGGTTTCACCTTCCCATCCCTTGAAACCCAGAATTTTAAAACACATGTGCCTTCTTCACCTTCACGCAGAGCTGACCGGGGATAAATAGGGGCTATCTTCTTCAAAATCTTTCTGTTTTGCAGGGGACCACTGAGGCTTATAAGAGGTCTTTTGCTCTTCTTTGATGTTTTACCCTGTCTCAGGCTTATACTCGGCCTCTTTTTTACAGCACTGCTTATGGTGGGTGTCTCCTGCTCAAGGTCTTTCAAAGATGTTCCACCAGAACTTACAAGTTTAATTTTGCCTCCAGTCCCATTACCTGTACCACCTATTCCAAGCCCACCACCTGCATCACTCATACCACTTCTTTCAAGACTTATACCACCTGATACAGGCTGTTCCTTCAATATCTCACTGGTACTCTTTCCTTTGCCGGAAAATGCAAGAACAACATCAGCTCCCTCCACATCAACATTTTCTGAAGTTGCCGAAAGGTCTATCTGGGCATTTTCTATATTCGGCGTAATACTCGCCTGATCAAGGGAAATGGAAGGACCCTGTATCTGTGGTTCCTCTATACTTTTATCAAGACTTATCTTCGGACCTTCAACCTTTTCCACCCCCAGCCCCACCTTTTTTCTTGTAAGGTCAAGAGTAGGCCCTCCTGATGGAGCCTCTTCGGGTTTCTCTTTCTCGGCCTTTTTCTCTGCGAGCATTTTTAAAACCTTCGGATTTACTCTTGGACCAACTTTTTCCTCAAGGAGTTCTACCTCACGAAGCTCTGCAAGCGCTTCTTTCTTTTTTTCAGCATATTTATTTGAATAAAATAACAGAACTACATGAAAAATAACCGAAAATACAAGTGCAATAATAAGTCTTCTGCTTTCTTTACTCATTACTCACCCTTCTTTTTTATAACTGAAAATGCTACTCTTTTTGCTCCACTCTTCTTTACTGAATCAAGGACCTCAAGAATCCTTCCAAAATCAAGTTCACTATCAGCCCTGATAATCACGAGTTTATAATAAGGAGCCGCCGTGTCTGCCTCTTCCATCCTCTTAACCGCTCTCACAAGGGTATCTAAAGAAGCGGGTTTATCATTGAGAAAGAGGGAACCGTCTTTTTTAAGGGAAATGGATATATTATCCTCCAGATCTGTCTCAACAACGTGTGCACGTGGCAAATCAACCTTTGTACTGGTCTTTGTCATAAGTGTTGGCGCAGAGGCTATGAGTATAACAAGCACAAGAAGAGAAACACCCGCCATTGGGAAAAGCTTTTCACCAATGTCAATCTGATTCATGCCCTGCTTTTGCTCCTTCTTTTAAGTATAAGCACACTTTTTGCACCAAGCTGCTTGGAAAGGTCAATTATATGTATGACCCTGCTGTACTGAACCACAGAATCTGCACTCACAACCACCCTGCCTGTAACACTTCTTTTTAAAAGTTCGGGCAGTAGTTTTTTTAGAGAATCCTCGGAAACTTTTTCTTCATTAAGGAAAAGATTATAATTAGCATCTATGTAAATCACAACCTTTGTCTGTTCCTGCTTTATTTTAACAGTCCTGCGGGCTTTTCCAGCAGCAGCACGCTGTACAAATATACCAGATTCAATGAGAAATGGAATTGACAGGACAAACATGATAAGAAGAGACAGTGTTATATCCACCATTGGTGCGAGATTGACCATGGATTTTTTACTATCCCTTCTTTTCTTTCTCTTGCTTTTCATTTTTCAAGCATCTTATTCCACAGAATCTTTCTGTATGATACAAGTTTACTGGCAAGAGCTTCAAGAAAGTCTTCCATGTCTTCGGTTTTCTTGGCATAATAATTATAAAAAATCAGGGCTGGAATGGCTATCATCAAGCCAAACTGAGTTGTAAGAAGTGCTTCTGCGATACCTCCTCCAACGACCTCAGGACCACCAGAGCCTGTAACTGCAATGTTATGAAAAGCAGTTATAAGACCAACAACTGTACCATAGAGACCAAGAAGTGGGGCAATAGCAACTATTGTGGCAAGTCCTCCAAGAAACTTTTTGGATTTTGCCACCTCTTCCTGTACCTGTGAGGTAAGAAGTTCTCTAAGTTCATCCTCGCTTATATCAAGGTTATCCACAGCCACTCTCAGAACCCTGTGAACCGGCGTGTTTTTCGCATAAGCGACACGCTCCAGTTTCTTTTTATTACCTTCCCTGAGGAGCTCTTCTACCTCTCTAATGAACTTGAAGTAATCAAACCTGTTTTTCAGAAAATATATCCCTCTTTCAATAATCAGAGCAAGGGCAACAACCGATGTAACAAATAGAAGTTGCATGGTATAACTGCCCATTATGATTTCTGCAATAGATTTACCCATTATCATTGCTGTGCCTCCTTGATTTTTACTTCTGCAAATCTTTTTATTTCAGCATCAGGAGCGATTTCATATATGTATTGATAAATGGCAAGGGCTTCATCCTTTTCTCCCTTTGCCTCATATAAAGAAGCCGCTTTTTTCAATGCATCAACTGCCCCATAAGCATCATTTGATGAATAAAGTGCTATACCGAGGTTTTTATATGCCTTCTCCTTATATTTTGTATCTGGATACTTATCCAGCAGTTCTTTAAATACATCTGCAGCACGCTTATAATGTCCACTCTGAAGAAGCGCAACACCAAGTCCAAAATACGCGTCCTGTATATGCTCACCGCGAGGGAAGAAATCAATATATTTCTTATAGGCTGATGCAGAATTGTCCCAATCCTTTACCATGGCATACAACTGTCCGGCATAAATAAGACTTTTAGGAGCCTTTTCGCTCTTTGGATAATCAATTGCAAGGGTCATAAAATAAGCTGCTGCTTTTTTATATTTCTTCTCTTCGTAATACTTAACACCCTGATCATAAATGGCCTGCGCTGCATATTCACTTGTGGGGAATTTCTTTGTGAACTTCTTAAGAGCATCAGGGTCGTTCTGACTCTGATAATAAAAAGCCTGAGACATACCCGTCTGCGCTGCCTGTGCCAGTTCGTCATCAGGATAAAGTGAAAGGAATTTCTGATACTCTTCAATGGCCTTTTCAAATTCTTTCATATTAAAATAATTCTGAGCCTTCAATAACTGTGCTTTAGGAGCACGTTTTCCCTTCGGAAAACTCTTAAGAAGCCAGTCTATATAGGTATTGGATTTTGTATATTCTCCTGCTTTACTGTAAGTATCAGCAAGTTTGTATGCCGCCTCTTCACATATAGGGGATGAGCCGAATCGTCTTATCAGATTCTCCCACACATCAACGGCATCACCATATGCCTTCATGGCGTAAAGGGCAAAACCTTTGTAATACAAAGCATAAGGAGTTACCCAGTCCATATCCGGGAAAGTATTGCTTATTGCAGCAAATTCTCTATAGGCGTCCTTATAATTTCCTTTATTAAAATAAACAACTCCAAGACCCATGTGAGCCTGTATAACAAACAGGGTATCAGTATATATCTCTGCAACCTCTTTCAACACATTCTCTGCATTCTCATACCTTTTCTCAGCTATGTACGTCCATCCAAGCGATGTTTTGGCATTACCAACAAGTAAACGTCCTTTATCCTTGTATTTAGATATAATGGATAGATAAACCTTCTCTGCCTCTTCGTATCTTTGCGTCCGATACAGTGCCTCAGCCCGCAAAAGACCTGCCCAGCCCGCCCATATATCGTTACTTTTTGCAAGCTCATCAGCAAAAACAGCGCTTACAGTAGCAAGCTTATCAGCACGGCCCTCCCTTAAAAGAGAGGCAAAATAAAAGGTTATCGCCGGAAATCTCAGGGCAGTGACAAAATTATTTTCAACTACGTCTTTAAACTCAGCTTCCGCCATTGTATATCTCATTTTTTCAAAATCAACAGCTCCTGCAAAATAAGGCCCCATACCGCCCAAAATCCCACCCGGGAACATTGACTTAAGTTGCAACACTGCAAGTTTGAGGTTTGCAGTATCATTGGCAAGATAATAACTCTGCGCAATTCGGAAAAACGATAGTACCTGCAAATCATTGTTCAGCACCTGTGAACGAGCCTTCTGGAAGTATTTAATAGCATCTTCATATTTTTCCTCTCGCATTTTTGCATTGCCCACAAAATACGCAGATAAGGGCGCATATTCAAACGATGTTTTTTGAGCAAGTGGGAGTAGCTGTTTAATGGCTTCGTCATATTTTCCCAGTTTATAGTACGAGACTCCTACAAGATACTTGACGTAGTCAAAGAGTTTATGGTCCGGGAAATCCTTTAAAAACTCCTCTCCTTTGAGAACCACTCCCTGATAATCACTGTAAATAAAGAGGGCTTCAATTATACCATACTTAATTGCACCCTCAAGACGAGTATTCTGAAAACTGTCAAGCATTGACCTGTAAAGATAAATTGCCTCCTTTGGCCTGTCAGTAAAGGCATATGCCCTTCCTTCAAACAGTTTACCCCAGGGAATAGAGGTCTTCTCAAAGAACTTGATGGACTCAAGATAGTTGCCCTTAACGTACTGGAGTAACCCTCTTAAGAAGAAATACCTGCTGGAATTTTTATAATCAGGAAACTTTTCAAGCTTTTCTATGTATTCAAGTGCCCTATCAGTAAAGCCCCTCGTAAGATAATAAACACTCAAATTGTAGTAGAGTTCAGGCTCAAGATACGTGCCTTTTACCTTCTTGAGGAGTTTTCTGCTCTGTTTTAAAAACTCTTCAGAGTACCCCGCATCGTACAGAAGTTCAGCATACAGAAACCTTGCTTCAAGATGATACGGAGTACTGGAAAAAGCCTCCATATCATTTTTAAATACATTCAAAGCCTCTTCGTACTTTTCCTCTCCAAGAAGATGCTCCACGTAGAGGTATCTATCCCTGAGTGAAAACTCCTCTTTTTTCTGTGGAGTTACTCCAATTAAAAGTGCATACAATACCATCAAATTCATAATGCCAGCCTTACCTTTACAAGATTTCCTGATTTTGTATACTCATTACCATACTCGTCTATTACATGCAGTTCATACCTGTAGGTACCATCAGGAACAATCATACCATTTGAATCTCTTGCATCCCAGATAAGAACCAGCGGTGGCGCATTTTTCCCTTCAAATGACCTGACAAACTCTCCTCCATTTGTCTTGATAACAAGTTTCCACTGACTTACTCTGTATGGGAGATGGATATGCAATCTTATCTTTGCCACAGCATTTTCCTCTGTGATACTCAACACAAAAGGTTCTGAAACAGCATAAACCCTGTATCCACCAAAATTGAACGTAAAGGAAATTCTGTGCATATCATGGAAAACAGATATACCTCTTGGCATAGCATATGAATAATCAATCTTGAGAGTATAGTTGCGATAATCCTTTGCCACACCTATACCCCCTGTAATCTCACGGGAATTTATCCCACCTCTGATTCTAAATACATCAAGAAACCTGCCCTCCCCACCAAAGGCCATGTTAAACCCTGAAAAAGCAGAATAGGACATATCAACACTGAAGTGTAAAAAAGATGTGGGCCGTATATCCCATCCGGTAATAAGTTCAAGCGGTGCTCTTTCCTTCTCACCCAGATAGGACACTGACAGCGGTATAATATTCTTAATGCCTAAACCTCCACGCAGATAACTATTTACTATAAAATAGGTAGAAACATCAGCACCAAATCCTGCCCCTATATCCTCTCTTATTCTTGAATAAAGAAACTTTAACTTTAATCCAACAGCCACAGGGTCACTCAATCTCCTGCCTATGGATACCCCCCCACCATACTGCACAAACCAGTAGGTTCCGGTTCTTCTATTGAATTCATCTCTACCCTCAAAACCCGGTGTATTCAGCCCGGCAAGAAAAACCGCATAATTAAGATTCCCCTGAACCACCTTAGAAAAAACGAGCGAAGTAAACGTCTCATCAAATGATAAAGGAGCATAGGTTGCTGAAAAACCGTTCTCCCGCAGGAAGCCGAGGGAAGCAGGATTATACGCCCCAGATATTACATCGCCAGATAAACCATAATAAGCAGACCCCATGGCAAATGCACGGGCTCCGTACCCATAATCAAGCAGGTATCCCGTGCTCCCTCCCAGAAACCCCATTAACATTAACAATATATTACCTACCATTCCACACCTACCCGTTTTGTAAGTTCACGCAATAGAGCCGTTCCTCTGTATATTCTAACTACAAGAATATACAGCCCCGATGCAACCTTCTTTCCATTGTTGTTTGTACCATCCCACTGGATTCTATTCCAGCTACCTCCGATTCCTCCATTTTCCCCGGGCTTTATTCTTTTCAGATACACGGTATTTCCAAAGGGGTCAAGAATTCTTATCTCAACATCAGAAAAATCTGATGGAAGAAGGTACTCTATATTTGCCCTGTCATGACCATGACCTATGGGTGATGGATAGAAAAACAAACTGTCTCCAAATACCCTCAGGGTATCCACCTCACTCGGATTAACAATAATTCTTGTTGTGTCTGCAATGCGCCTACCCTGATTATCCTCATAATAACCCTCTACAAACACCGTATCCCCCACGAAGGGATAAAACACCGTATAGGCAATACCATTAATATCTGTATTATTAACAGGCGGGGATACATGACCACTGCCACTTACCACATTAAAATGTATTGCCCTTCCTGCCACAATAGAATCCCTTGAGTAAAGCCTTGCATATACAGTATCATAATTATCCGAGTTAATCGTCATAAGGGCAGGATATACAGAAATATAAAAATGCTGGGTGCTATCAAGGACAACTATCCCCGTCGTATCCACTGTGGTATCAGCACTATCTATTGCAGTAATATATACATCCGTATATCCCGGCAGGCGAGCAAGAACCTCTGTATAGGCATTTCCTGCAGAATCACTGAATAAAACTGTATCGTCCACATCAACTATACCCGCTGTACCCACCATGACTCTAATCTCCACACTATCAAGAGCACTGCCCGTAGAATCAGAAACATTTATAAAAATTGTGTCTCTTTCACCCTGTAACAGCGTATCTCTATGGTTTATCTGTAAAAATGGTGCTATTGTTAGCAATGCAAACAAAAATATCACACTAAAACCTCCATTTTAGTTTTAGACTTTGTTTTTAATTATAATACCTATTAAGGGGACCTGCAAGTCAAATATGAAACTCCACTATATCCTTGTCTTTGAGTACATAATCCTGTTCTACCCTCTGACCGGGAAATTTAGACGAGCCCCACACTTTCGCAAACTTCAAATGCTCTGCAAAATCCTTGTGTATCCTTGCTGCGGCTTCTTTAACAGTGCTTCCTTTCTTTAATATAAGAGGGTCTTCCATGGAAGGCGGTTTCCCCGGCTCTTTTGTATAAACCCTTATTATATCAAGACTCTCAAATAAAAGTGGCTTTAAGTGTTCTGTATTTTCCAGTGAGGAAACAGGAATTACAGGATAGCGCCCTTTTATTATTTCTTCTTTTAGAAAACCAAGTATTTCACCATCCTCATCAAGGTCTTTTTTATTGGCTATCACAATGGTCTTTTTCTTTACAGGCCCAAAAAGCTCCATGCCACCTTCTCCCTCACCTATAGGTATTATATTTTTTTCCCTGAGAAGGCCAATCAGGTCATCAAACATGAAGACAGAATCCCCATCATCAAGGGCAAAAACCATGAGAATGAGGTCTGCTCCCCTTATAATATCAATCTGCCAGTATACAAAGTGCTCCCTTGTAATAGGTGGTAAATCCACAATCTGAATCTGTATATCTTCATATGGCATCATTGCCACATCAGGAACCTGCGTGGTAAAAGGATATTCAGCAATTGATACATCTTTTCCTGTCAGGGCTTTAAGGAGTGAGGACTTTCCTGTATTTGGTGGTCCAACAAGTACAATCTGTCCGGCACCTTCTTTTCTGACATAAAACCCTGTTCTCTTTTTCCCGGACTTTTTTTCCTGTTCAAGTTCTTTTTTAAGTCGTGAGAGTTTGGCTTTAATATCAGCCTGCAGTTTATCCGTACCCTTGTGCTTTGGAAGATAAGCCCACATTTTACGGAGGGCAGCAATCTTTTCCTCAATTGTTCTTGCCCTCCTGTACTCCTCCTCAGCTGCAAGGTATTGAGGCGTTAAATTCGCAGGCATATTAAATTAAATTGTCTTCCCTCCCCTTGGAAATACTTGCTATCCTGATACCAATGAACTCTTCAATCCTTCTTATATATTTCTTAACCCCATCAGAAAAATCGTCTCTTGTTCTGGCATATTTGATACCATGGAAATCGGTAAACGATTCATAAACCGGACTTACCCTTTCAAGTAGAGATGTAAGCGGTGAAATCATCTCATACTGTTTTCCTGACATTTCATAGGACACAGCAAGGTTAACTCTCAAAAAGCCATCAAATACGTCCAGTTTTGTCATAACAGGGTGTGTAACACCATTAATCCAGATGGCATACTTGAGAAGAGGAAGATCAAGCCAGCCCACCCTTCTCTTGCGTCCCGTTGTTGCACCATATTCATCACCAATTTTTGCAATCTTTTCACCATTTTCATCATTTAGTTCTGTGGGAAAAGGTCCTTTTCCAACCCTTGTAACGTATGCCTTGAACACTCCGTAAACCCTTCTTACTACCGAATGGCCAAAACCTGCGCCTATTAGTGCTCCACCAAGTATAGTATGGGAAGAAGTTACATATGGATAATTACCATAAAATACATCCAGCAACGTTCCCTGTGCACCCTCCATTAAAACCGCTCCCCCATTTTCAATCTCATCTTTGATAAGCAGGGAAACGTCACAAAGAGCATCTTCAAAGGTCCACCTGTATCTATCAAACCATTCAAGGACCTCCTTTTCCTTTAGCTCTTTCGCTCCAAAATGCCTGAGCACTGCATTGTTAAATTCAATCTGTTTCTTCAAAATGCTCTCAAAATGTTTTTTATCAAGGACATCTCCTGCTCTTATGGCAAATCTCTGATAGACATCTCTGTAAGCAGGAGCGATACCCCTCTTTGTACTTCCTATTCCGCCCTTCTCTTCAAAAAGTCCATCCTCTTTTTTATGAAATGGAAAAACGATAGGGGTTCTGTAATCAATAAAATACCGCCCTTTTACCTTCACACCTTCACTTTCAAGAAATTCTATTTCATGAGCCAGAACCTCAGGGTCAAGAACAACACCTGATGCTATTGCCACACGGGTGTTATTATGCAGAATACCTGTGGGAATAAGATGTAGAACGTTTTTTTTTCCCCCTATATAAACAGTATGTCCGGCATTGGCCCCTCCCTGGAACCTGACAACAAGCGAGTAGTCCTTTGAAAAGAGGTGCACTATCCTGCCCTTTCCTTCATCTCCCCACTGAAGTCCCAGTACTACATCCACATATCCCTTTTTCATAACCCTTTTATTATATTGGAGAGGTATCGGTATTCAAAAATCCAACCCGATTTATACCAATTACAGTTTGACCGTCTTACTTCAATCTCTTAAAATATTACAACTTAAAGATTTGAAGAGGAGGTATATTCACATGGAATACACATTAACCGCAAGACCAAGAGAGAAAAAAGGCAAGGAATACGCAAAAAAATTGAGAAGAGAGGGCTGGATTCCTGCTATTATGTATGGAAGGGGCGAAGAAAACACGCTTATTTCTATAAACACCCACGAATTTGAAACGTTCTTCAGAAAATCACATGGTGAAAATGTTATAGTTACCCTTAAGATAGAAGGAAACGGTGCCAAAAAAGTTATAGTAAAGGACATTCAGAGGGACCCTGTTTACGGAAAGTTAGAACACGTTGATTTCCAGATTATCCACGAGGGTGAAAAGATAGTTGCCAGTGTTCCAATTATCTTAAATGGTACACCTAAAGGTGTAAAAGAAGGTGGAGTGCTTGAACAAAACCTCAAAGAGGTACAGGTCAGGGCTATACCAGCAAAACTACCTCCTCATATTGAGTTCAACATTGAGAACCTTGAAATTGGTGACATGATTAAAGTTGAGGACATAAAGATAGATGGCGTTGAGGTACTTGATGATCCTGAAGAGATTATCTGTGTAATACACCACGGTAGAAAGGAAGAGGAAATAACCACCACTGAGGGCGAGGGCGAAGTTACAGAAAAACAGGAAGAAGGTGGCGAGACAGAATAATACCTATCTTCTGGTGGGACTTGGGAATCCTGGTCCCACCTATTTTAATACCTACCACAACTTAGGTTTCCTTTTTTTAGACTTTTTTGCTCAAAAATTCAACTTCAATTTTATCCCTGGTAAGGGAAGATATTATATTGCCAAAAAGAATAGAATTATACTTTTAAAGCCCACAACCTTTATGAATCTTTCGGGTGAAGCACTCATTGAGTTTTTTGAAAGAGAATTATACATTGAATCAGAGAATATCATTGTGGTCCATGATGACCTTGACATGCCAAAATTCTCCGTTAAACTGAAATTTAGTGGCTCAAGCGGTGGCCATAGAGGCATAGAATCAATAATCTATCATCTTGAAACAGAGGATTTCTGGAGGCTAAAGATAGGCATAGGAAAACCTGATAATACCCCCCCCAGAGATTATGTTCTGTCTGAAATTCCTCAAGATGAGTTAAAAAGGTATTACTTACTGTTTGAAGATATGAGCAATATACTTCAGAATATAGGTATAAAAGACATGAAAAACCTGCAGGGAGATATTAACGCACTGAGGAAAAAGTATGCTGTCATTGAAAAAGAAGAAGAATGAACCTTCAAAAGAGTTTATTGGGCCATTTTATGAAAAAAAATACAGGGAACTTCTTAAAAAAGATAAAAAACTTGCATTTGCATACTTAAGACGTGCAGCTTTGCTTCTTTTTCCTTTAAAACCTGAGTTATGGGACGAATATCTGAAACTCAAAAACGAGGTTCTGGTAAAAAAACGCACCAGGAAAAACATCCTTTCAGATATAAAAGACGAAATGGAGGGTCTTTAAATGTACGAAAGAAGACTTGACAACCTCCGACGCCTGATGGAGGAAAGAAAGCTGGATGCATATTTTACAGTGCATCCTGCAAATATATACTATCTTTCAGGATACAGAGGAGATACAGGATACCTTCTTGTAACCCTTAAAGAGGCCTATCTTTACACCTATCCCCTTTTTATGATGGAGGCAGAAGAACAGACCACAAAAGAAGTAAATGTCAGAATATTGAAAGATTCATCTTACTTAAAGTTAATTCAGGATGACCTTAAAGATTCACACAGCATGGCCATTGAAAAGGATTATATCACGCACTCCATATATAAAGACCTTTTCTGTGCTCTATCTGATAAAATTCGGCCCATTTCAAATCTTGCAGGTGAACTCAGAAAGAATAAAGACGAAAAAGAAATAGAATTCATGAAAAAAGCCCAGGAAATAACTGACAGGATTTTCAGACACGTTCTTAATCTCAATCTCTCCAGCATGACTGAACTTGACCTTGCCGCAGAGATGGAATACCAGATGAAAAAACTGGGTGCAGAAGGGTATTCCTTTAAAACAATAGTGGCTGCTGGAGAAAATTCTGCAATCCCCCATGCAAGACCGAGAAATGTAAAAATAGGTTCCCGAACAAACCTTTTAATGGACTTTGGAGTATATTACATGGGATACGCATCAGACATGACAAGAACCATCCACATAGGAAATGCAAGCGAAGAATTCAAAAAGGTATACAATATAGTACTCAATGCACAGAAAGAAGCAGAAAACGCAGTAAAGAAAGGTAAAAAAGCCAATGAAATAGACCAAATTGCGCGAAAAATCATAGAAGATGCAGGTTATGGAGAACAGTTCACCCATGGTCTCGGACATGGAGTCGGCATAGAGGTTCATGAACTTCCACGAGTTAACAGGCGTTCGGAAGAAATCCTTGAGGAAAACATGGTAATAACCATTGAGCCGGGTATTTATTTTAAAAACAAATTTGGTGTCAGAATTGAAGATATGGTAATTGTCAAAAAGGATGGTTTTGAGATTATTACTCAGAGCCCAAAGGAGCTCATTGAACTTTAACTTTAAAGGGAGGTGAAGTATGCCCGATGTAAGAAAAGGAATGGCAATACGTTACAACGGTGAAATATACTTTATAGTGGACTTCTCCCACACTCACATGGGAAGAGGTGGTGCAACCCTCAGACTCAAGTTGAAAAATGCAACAACAGGCCTTACAAAAGATGTAAGTTTAAAGGACGATTCCGAGATAGAGGAAGTGCATATAGAAAGACGTCCTGCAACATTCTCCTATATAGAGGGTGAAAACTACCACTTCCTTGATTCAGAAACCTATGAGGACATTCTCTTCAAAAAAGACCAGATAGAGGATATACTGGGCTATATAAAAGAAGGCATGGAAGTCATGATTCTATATGCTGAAGGCATGCCTATAAACGTAGAGCCACCAACATTTGTTGAACTTGAAGTAGTGGAAACAGACCCCGGACTCAAGGGGGATACAGCGTCAGGGGGTTCAAAGCCTGCAAAATTAGAAACAGGCAAGGTCATTCAGGTTCCCCTGTTCATTCAGGTGGGCGACAAAATCAGGATAGACACACGCTCAGACAAATACATAGAAAGGGTCAAATAATATGAACCTCAAAAAAATCAGAGAACTTGTAAAAATAGGAAAGGAAAACGGGGTTGATGAAATTGAGTACAGATCCCTGTTTTCCAGAATAAGAATCGTCTTCAAACACGCTCCAATACCCCTGGGGCAGTATGAATACGTAACAAGGGAACCGCTTAGCAGCACAGGCACACAGAGCATACCTTCAAAGGAAGAAGTGGAAGAAAAAAAGCAAAAAACAGCTTCAGATAAAAAATACCACGAGATACGCTCTCCCATAGTCGGAACATTTTACAGAGCCCCATCACCCGGTGCCCCCCCATTTGTGGAAAAAGGAGACAGAGTCAAAAAAGGTCAGGTTTTATGCATTGTAGAGGCCATGAAGGTCATGAATGAAATAGAGTCTGACGTAGACGGTACTGTCGTAGATATACTTGTAGAGAATGCACAACCCGTTGAATACAACCAGGTACTCTTTCTAATAGACACATCATCCTGAATGTGAAACTCAATACAGGCAGGCTTTTAGAAAGCCTGCCTTATTACATCCACCCCCTTATTCACACACTTTTAGAAACAGATTACCATATTTATCTTGTTGGTGGAATACCACGAGATATACTTTTAAACACCACACCAAAAGACGTGGATTTTGCAGTTAATCACGGACTATCTTTTATTGAAAAACTCATAGAGAACACATACATCATTCAAAAAAAGATAAAAACCTCTTTTCTCACAGTCAATTACGTATTAAAAAACTGTCATACTATAAATATCGCACATTTCAGAAAGGAGACTTATCCAGAGCCAGCAAAACTTCCAGCAGTTGAACCAGTATATAGCATTAAAGAGGATGCAAAGAGACGGGATTTCACTATAAACAGCATATACATTGATATATACAGAAAAGAGGTTATTGACCCCTTAAATGGTATTGCTGATTTAAAAAAAGGCATTTTAAGAGTAACATACAATGGGAGTTTCAAAGATGACCCAACAAGAATTTTCAGGGCAGTAAGATACAAAACAAGAATGAATTTGAAATATGACAGCCTCACCCTGCATGAAATAGAAACAGGGAAAAAATACATAGAACTTCTTACAAAAGAACGCATAATAAACGAGTTCAAAAAAATATCAGAGGAACAGGCAAGAATAGAGGCACTGAAAGAACTTGCCAGATTTCAGATTTTAGATATTAAAATTGAAGAAACAGCACAGAAAACACTGTCAAAATTAAACAGGATTCTTCCTTACAGCAAAACTTCATGGATTTTTCTACTATATCCCATTTTCAAAGATGAACTCCTGAACTGGCCTATTACAAGAAAGGAAAAGAAGATAACAGAAATCCTGCTTAAAAGAAAAAAATCAGAATCACTTATAAAGACTCTTAAATCAAACTATCCTTTTATAGAGGAGATTCTGGACACTATTTGACAGAGTAAAAAACCATTATTTGCACTCCCTTCATTACCGAACCACAAATCATATCAGGTTTTTAAAAAACCTCAAGAGCACTCTGCCATCTTAAAAGTATATATCCTGCTTATTCCTCGTAGTTACGCTGCAACCACGACACCCCAATTAAGACAAAGAACGCAAAAAGCGTTTCCATTCCTCGTAGTTACGCTGCAACCCGGTAATGTAGTTTTTACAGTTCTTTATAATGATAGAAGTTTCCATTCCTCGTAGTTACGCTGCAACGATTACAGAAAGACGGTTAAGTTTAACCTGCCTTTGTTTCCATTCCTCGTAGTTACGCTGCAACGGATAATCAGAAGGATAAGTAAGAGTTATCATATGCGGTTTCCATTCCTCGTAGTTACGCTGCAACCTGAACTTAACTTCAATGCTGGTGGGAGTTTTATGTCTTGTTTCCATTCCTCGTAGTTACGCTGCAACCTAAACGAAGATAAAAATATAATAGAATATAGAATATGTTTCCATTCCTCGTAGTTACGCTGCAACCCATTTATGTTATTCAAAATCAATATTTTAGACCAAACAGTCATATTTCACGAAACGCTGAAAATTATACCCCATGAAATCCGAATTGTCAAGTATAATGCGTAAGATATTATTTTTCACAGTGTCACAAACCCCCCGGGGTTTTGGTCGTATATGAGGTTTGTGACAGATTGAAAGAAAAAAGTTCTCCTCCCTGCAACCTTTTGATTGCAGAGAGGAGTAAACAGTGAATACGTTGTTATGGTTCTATATGTATCCTTCTTCCAACTATTGTATCGGCCTGTATGGGATTATTTACTGCATCTATGTGCTGTAAATAAGAAATCAGGGCATTTAAATAGTATCTACCAAGGTCCTCTTTCTTATTTCCCGGCAGATTTATGACTGCAATATATGAATCACCACCTGAATACACCACAAATCTGCTCATTACTACAGTGTATGTGGCATCAGGTGATATGTCATTTCCGTTATATTTACAACCAACAATCCTTTCTCCTTCCTGAACTATTGCACTTTCGTCAAGGTTTAAAAGTTGTGGATTCTTTGTGGTATCTATGGTTATCTCAAGTTCTCTGTTTACCTGAAGGAACCTTCCCTCTGCCAATGGAAGTCCACTTGCTCCCCTCTCAAGAACGCTCTTAAGTTCCTGCCCTGTAAGGGTAATTTTAACCCCGACCTCTTTAAATGGAAAAATCCTTGCAAGCATAACATCTGTAAGGTACAGTGTGTCTCCATGGTCTGGATAATAAACTGTATCTGTTCTTATTGCTCCAGCATTTTCAAGGACAATATCAACATCTATACCGTCTTTCTCCTTAACGTACCACTTTACTGCATCTGTTATGAGATCACCTAATAAAGATTCATGCGTTCTGACGTACTGTTTTTTTACATTCAATGAGTCAATTATTATCTTTGCGACAACTATCGGATTTGTGGTATCCGGTGTGTACACTGCTTCTTTTGTTTCAAGTTCATACTGTGTAATATCTTCCTTAAAAAGATTATCACACCCAGTCATAAAAATGAAAGTTAAAGCGCTCAATAAAATGCCTGTAATAAAATATTTCTTCATTTCACACCTCCATTTAGATATTTATTCCAGCCTCAATTTCAATCCTTCTCGCTGGCTGTATCAGACCTTTTTCTCCATAACTATCTATGTCATTTGTCTCTGTTGGGTCTGCATAATATGAAGGAATGAGATTGTAGCCTCTAAGACCAAGATATACATTTTTAGCAATGCTGTAACGAAGATACACATCAAAAGTAAAAGAAGATGGTATATCAACTGTGTGCTGGGTTTCTATATTAACTCTGTTATTGTTTGCACGCTTTCCAAAATACTTTCCTATTATAATGCTCTTTAAAGCATAACCGTTTTGTTTCTTAAGCGCATTAAACCTCACTCCAAAAGTGGCTCTGTAATGAGGGATATTGTTTATCCATGTGCCATCATAGGCGCCTATGCTTGCGAGAAAGTCAGTTCCAAGTTTCTCCCTGTTCCAGTAAAATACAGGAAGAACATACGAATAATTGGCCATTATACCTATGTTATCCGAAAGAGCGTATCTTAAATCCACTTCACCACCCAGGCTTTTTATATCTCCAATATTTTCATACCATCCATATTTTCCAGAACCCTGTGGGTCAAATGCTCTTATTATATCCTTAAGTTTACTCTGGTAAACGTTGGCACGGAAGACACCCTTAGCAAGATGCCATTCAATTCCTGCTTCTGGTGTGATAATCTGCTCTGGTTTCAATGTTTCATTTCCATATATAGCATCCTTACCTATGGAGCTCCTGTCATATAATTCTTTAAACGTTGGTGCCCTGAACGCGCCTCCATACATGAGCCTTATTCTCAGGTTCTCAACAGGAACAAACATAAAAGATATACGGGGAACAAATGGCATTTTTTCAGCAACATCCGAATACTTATCGTATCTTCCACCGAGAACTACCTGCCAGTCTCTGTCCATTAATTTACCTCTGTAAATAGCCTGCGCATAACCTGCAAATACACTTCTTGCTTTATTTTTTATGTCTGCAAAGTTCAAACTATCATAGTTTCCAAGTTCACTATAATGTTCGTGTGTAAGAGCACTGTAATTTCTGTAAACATAAAAATCGGGAATTCCTGAGTACTCAAACTGGAGTCCCAGAGAAAAAAGAAGGTTGTCACTCACATTATAGTTAATCTGGTTCTCTGCATTAAAGGTAAATTCTTTGTAGTATTCTTTTGTGAGCATGCCCTCAGAGAATGTATCACCGCTTACGGGATCAATATATCCATCAGGTCTTTCCTTTATGAGAAAATCATGTATTACATAAATGCCACCAAGTTTAAAGGATGATGTAACTTTTTCACTGTTAAGATAATCAAACCCTAAATTGCCAATAAGGGTATTATCTTTAAGGTCACTACCCGGGGCATACCACAATGTATAACCGGCATAGGCATCACGCTTTCTGTAAAATGACATAATCTGTGCGTGAAACTTATCCTTTTTCAAACTCACCTTGAAATTTGCACCATTGAACTTACGATACGTATATCCTGTTTTGCCCCCATACAAAAGAGAATTAGGGTCTCTATCAGCATATATATCTCGTGTTACCCGCATTGCGAATGGGTCTTCCAGCCTTAAATTCGCATCCAACCTGAATAAACCACCATTATATCCTGCGTATAATCTCAGCGATTTCCTTATACCATTATCTGTATTATCGCCAAGTATTACCCCACCTTTTTCTATAAACGCAAAATGTCCTTTGCTTTCATTATCGGGCTGCTTTGTTATAATATTAATAATACCCGTCAAAGCATTGCTACCGAAAAGTGAAGACCCAGGACCTCTTAATATTTCTATCCTTGAAATCCATTCAAGGGGTATTTCATAATTACCCTCACCTGTATAAATATCGTTAATCTTCTGACCATCAATCAAAACAAGCACTTCTCCAGGAGCCCTCTGTCCTCTAACAGTTAATCTATACCGGCCATCCGGAGCCATACTGACCACAAGACCCGGCACTGTATTCAGAAAATCAACAAGTTCATCATATGGCATTTCCCGTAACTCTTTTTCCAGATAAGCACTCATTATGCTGGGTGCCTCTTCAAGTTTCTGGGCAGTTTTTGTAGCCGTAACCACTATGACTTCTTTCTGTGTGAACAGGTCAAGTTCACTTATCTGGGCATAGAGAGCCCCAACAATTGCAAAGACCAACAGTATTACTCTGACTACCCTCCGCCCTGACATATTCACCTCCTATTTATAGATTTTTTCCGCCTTTTTCAGCACGTCCTCTCTAACCTTAAGTTTTAACTTTTTAATGCTTTTTTCATTAAAGAACAGGCTATAACTTGAAGCCTGAATGGTACTGAACAGACCAGGGTTAACCTCTCCACCTTTTATTAGATTAATTACATCGCCTGCAATACTGCCAAGTTGAGAAAAAGAAACCTCTGCTCCCATAACGGCTCCCATTGCCACATATTTCCTTGTCTCGCCCCATACAGGTATTTTTTCTTTCATGGCATTCTTCAGTATAAACTGAAAGTTCCTATCACTTAAGAATAATGGGTCAAGGCTTAGAAGTAAGAATTGAACCTTCAATGTTTTAAGAGCCTTAATATTGTTCTTTATTTCATCTTTTGAGGATGTCTCAATAGCAACAACATTCATACCCTTACTTTTAGCCTCATTAACGAGATAGTCAAGGTCTTCAGATGTCTTGTGAGTATAAAAATAGGCTATTTTAGATATATCCGGAAACGCATCTTTAATCATCTTAATCTTATCAGAAAAACTTACAAGAAGGTCAAATCCAACCAGATAACCTGTTGATACAATCTCATTTCTAAGGTTTCTATCCATGGCAAGTATGGCTATGCCATAGTTTTTATATCCTCCACCATTTACATATTTTTTATATGAATTATAGGACTCTATCCCCATAAGAACCACTATGTCACCCTTTTTGAGATTATTCCGCAAATATATCACTCCACTGTCAATATTCCTGTTTATATTGAAAACTTTGACTTCAGCCGAATCAAGACCCGAAGAATACATACCACTGAGAACACTGTCAAAGACAAAACTTTCACCACTTAAAAGGACCATAACCTTCGTTACTACCAGCAAAGACATCAAGAACCCCATAAAAAACTCCTCCTTTTGTTACTGTATTCTGTGATACTTTCTGTAAGAGGCCTTATAGCCTTTACGAGAATTTATAATCTGTTTCTTTGCTTCTTTCTCAAGGTCGGACGGCAAACCAAGAGTAATGGATTCCTTGTAAAAATTTTCCGCTTTTAAGAACATCTCCATAGCCTCTTTATACACCTTGCTTCTATATCTTTCATAGCCTGACTTATAATAGATAAATCCAAGATAATAACTGGCTATTGCCTTATTTTTTGCTTCAACATGACTGTCGGCAACAACCTGCTCAAGATATTTCCTTCCCCTGTCATAATCATTAAGTGTTACGTACAAAACGCCAATATTCAGTTTTAAATCAGCATCATCTTTATCAAGTTTAAGCGCACTTTTGTATGCTCTCAATGCCTCTTTTACACGGTTTACATTCAAATTCAGTTTTGCAAGTTTTATCCAGTTCAATTTATTTTCTCTCTGATACCTGCACAGTGTATCATAAACCTGTATTGCCTCATTATACTTATGCGCTTTATAAAAAGCCTCCCCCATTATACGTAAAAAACGAGGATTTTTTATAAACTTACTTTCAAGCGCCCGTTCAAAATAAACCGAAGACTTCACATAGTCCTTGAGGAGGTAATAGAACACTCCCATTGTAAAATTTACCTGAAAAGAAGTGGAATCTTTCTTATATGCCCATTTAAGCAGTTTGAGTGCCTTATTTTGATTGCGTTCAAACAATACAAGAGAGTGATAATAAAAAGGATAAGGTGTTCCAGAACATTTTATTTTCAGTTTATCAAAATAGGAATCTATTTTCATACTATCCCTGTTAAGTTTACTTAAAAAGTAACCCTTCATTGAAAGGGCTTCACATTTATTGTATTTCATTAATGTATCAGACCATCGGGCAGCATTTTCAAAGTCATTTAATTTCGTATAAGCATCTATTATTCCTCTTACCACATTTTCTGCATGATTTCTTGAATATTCCAGAGAAAAATACCTGACTGCTCTCCTATAATCTCCCTTGTGATAAAACTTCCAGCCAAGCATATACAAAGATGAGTAGGTTAAAATAAATGTAAAAATTATATTCATGACTTACAATTTATCCGTGCTGTGTATCAAAATTATAGACTTATTCGCAGGGGTCGTCAAGAAAAAAACAAAAACAGACTACAAATTATTCATATGCTAAAAATATACTGCGCATCACTCCTCTAATAGAGATGTAACAGGATACAGTTTCCATTCCTCGTAGTTACGCTGCAACGTTATTAC
>Ga0256833_1000166_pt1 | contig 52132 bp, 44 predicted proteins | sample 356284metaG_FD_190535 | JGI IMG/M metagenome (GOLD analysis project Ga0256833, IMG submission 190535) | Hydrothermal vent microbial communities from Mid Atlantic Ridge, Atlantic Ocean - 356-284 | ecosystem: Environmental > Aquatic > Marine > Hydrothermal vents | place: Atlantic Ocean: Mid... | reverse complement strand
TCTTTCAGACGAAGACCCATTGGGAAGAAATAGACGAACCACAAAAAATTAATAGGAATTACTTTCTTAAGGCATTTTAAGTGCATAATTTGGAATAATGGAACGTCGATCAGGGCTTTACCAAAAATTCTTTGAAAAAACAGGTAATACATTTTGGGTTTATATTCGACCTAAGGCCTTACGGTTGTCATCATTTGTATAGCTTTATAATTTTATACACATGGAGATCAGAAGGAGGACAAACATAGATATAGATGATAAGTTTTGATGTCCACTGCCTTGGGGCTGACAGGTCTTAAAACCAAAAGAGACAGTGAAACTCGCACTAAAGACCTTGGTCTGCCTGAAGAAGCAGGAAAGGATAAAGAAATTCAGGGGCAAGTTGAGATGGGTAGGAAATGGGTTGAGGTGCACAGGAGATGAGACCATGGTCTAAAGGTTGTATAGGGCTTGCAACCCTTTCAGCGAGTCAACCACAAGACGCCCCTTTGCATCTATGGACTCAAAGAGCCTGGCGTGCTTAGGGGTGAGCTTCTGTCCGTATTTTGCCTCAATCAGCCATTTGTCCTCGGTAAAAAAGTCTATCTCGACCCCGTTTTTCAAAAGATAGCACGGCCTTTTGTGCTTTATGGCAAAAAAGACCAGGTTCTCGAAGATGGCACCAAGGTCTCTCATGCCTGTTACTGCATTGCGGATGCCAATGTCGCCTGCATAGACCTTCTTGGGGGATTTTAGCCGCTCGTTCAGCTTACCGCATCTTTCCACGGTATAAATAATGTAGGTGCTTGAGAAATAGTTTAGAAATCTCCTGGCCGTATCAACGCTCATTCCCAGGATCTTGGAAATCTTGTTGAGGGTCAATTGCTTTCCTGCCCTTTCCATGAGAAGGCGGAAAAAGTCCCTTACAGCAACCTCATCCTTGATGTTGTGGCGGCTGATTATGTCCTTATAGATTACGTCATCAATCAACTGCTTTATGTATTCAGGGTCACCTGTAAGGACATATTCCGGCATCCCGCCTGTCTCCAGGTATTTCAGAAATGCCGATTCAAGAAGGTGACTGTCTGCCTTTTTGATGGAAAGACCTTTGAATTTCAGGAATTCCTGGAAGTCAAGGGGCAGGACTTCGATCACCCTCTCTCTTCCTGTAAGTAGCGCCTTATTATCCCTGAAAACAGAGGCGGAAGACGAGGAGGCGTAAACCTTGACGTTGAACGTATCGTAGAGGTTCTTGAGCTGCAGGCTGAAGCCTTCCTTGTAGGCCACTTCATCCAGAAAAAGGAAGGCCTTTTCAGAAAAAGACAGCTCCTGGAGCTTGAAGAATTCCTCCACGATTTCAAGGATAGAATGGTGTTCCAAGCCGTAAAAATCCAGGGACACATAAAATATGCGGTCAGGTCTTATGCCATGAGCACTTATGAGGGCCTGAATCACCATCTTCATCAGGGTGGTCTTGCCTGTTCTGCGCAGTCCTGTAAGAAGGACTATGTCTCTTGTATCTTTGAGGGACAAAAGACCCTGAAGATAGCCTTCTCTTGTGATAAAATCGGGCCAGATATATGATTCCCACCAGGGGTTGAAACGGTATAGAATGGTATCTGTCATCTTTACGCTTCTGTCGAATAGATTTTTCTAAATTTATATGATACTATCGTAAAGTCAATGCCCTTGGCCTGAATGCTGGAACGCATCAACCCATTTCAGACTCTGTCCAGGATGCGGCCCACAGGGCAGGCTTCTTTCACTACTACAGGGACAGGCAACTTTTGAGGCTCGGAGTGCCTGAAGATCAGCTATGTCTGGTAAGGGAGATAAGAGATGAAAGGGATCTCGATAAAAGGGAGCATCTTTTTCCCCAGGAGGCAGCAGAGGCACTCTACATGCTGGCCAGCGGCTATTCCTATGAAGAGGCCCTTAGGGAATTACAACGTGGGGAAGAAGAAAAGGCAAGGGGTGTCATCGACACAACAGATTTTCTTTCTGCCCTTTCCAATCCTGTTCGAGCGGATCATCATAGCAGGTGCAAACAACGGGATTCTTCCCCTTTCAAACGCCGTCAATGCAGCAAGCCATGACCTTGCAGAGAAAAAGGAGGCGGAACAGCGCGAAAGGGCGCTTTTATATGTGGCCGCCACCAGGGCCAAGAAAGAGGTGCTGGTCACCTGGTTTGGCAGAAAGAGCAAGTATCTGTAAATGTGAACAGGACACAAATCCCGAACATGGACAGATGTCGCAAGGGTGCAGGCATAGTTTGTGAGGAACCAGAGGCTTGGATAATCAAATGGATATGCCAACATGACGATAACTTGCAAGTTTTCCAAGCATGGCCTCAAAAGGATGGAAGAGCGAAATATAAAGAGGGAATGGGTGGAAATGAAAATCGATTATGATAAAAAGGTTGATGCACTCTATATCCAGCTTCTTGATGATCCGGTTTCTGATATAGAAGAAATAAACAATGGAGACATAAGATGATGTATGCTGACCATGCAATAATTCAAAGAGATTATTTTCCCCAGGCGTTTGAAGTGCATAAAATGGGTTGATAAAGATGTCAAGAGCCTCTTGGTTTAGAAAATATAATATCCTGGCCTTCTACTTTCTGATTGTGCAAGGGCTTGTATTTGCCAGAAATCAGCTACTTGGAGAACATATATTGTTCTTCTACTATTGTGACAATATAGCCCTGTTTTTCGCTATTGGTTTTTTCACGAAAAATATACCTCTCATCAAGGGTCTCATAAGCAGTGGGTTCCTACTCCAGGTAGTCTACCTGATAGACCTAATGTCAATTCTCTTGTTTAATAAAGAAGTTACAGGGACTACTATTTATCTTTTTGGTCAAACTCCATTTTTGTTGTTTGTCACACTGTTGATGCATTTTGGTACTGCCTTTGTTGCCCTTGCCTTTACTTTTAGAGAAAAGAATAACTGGACTTCATTGCTATATGCCTTTTTTTACCTCTGTTTTCTATATTTTACTACTATATGGTTTACCCCAAAAGGATATGATATGAATTGCATCTTCAATGCATGTGACGTATCGGTAGTCTATTTTCATGGATTTACCAACTGGTGGATATTGATTGCTTTTTTCTTCTTGGCTCTACCAACGCATCTCTTCCAAGAATTTCTTTATCGTCTCTGTATGAGATATAGGACATTGGAAAACAGGCCTTACTCTGGATAATGGGAGATCTTCCAATCCAAACAGAGTATGAAATCAGATTCCCATTTCAAGACGGCAGAGATAATCATCCTGTCTTTCGCACATTTTGTCCATGACATCTATTCCTCCTTCCTCTCCCCTCTGCTCCCTCTTCTCATCAAAAAACTCTCTCTTTCCCTGGCTGAAGCCGGGAGCCTTGCTGCAATAATCCAGATCCCAGCATTACTCAATCCACTAATTGGCATGATTGCTGACCGTATGAGCCTGCGTCTCTTTGTGATAATGGCGCCCACACTTACTGCAGTCCCAATGAGTCTCATAGGCCTCGCCCCTTCTTATGGTGTCTTGGCCCTACTGCTCTTTACGACTGGCATAAGTGTGGCACTTTTTCATGTACCAGCCCCTGTGATTATTGCACGCCTTTCTGGTAATAGGACGGGTACAGGAATGAGCCTTTTCATGACTGGTGGAGAGCTTGCGCGAACCCTGGGACCGGTGATAGCAGTAGGGGCTGTTTCTCTCATGGGCCTTGAAGGATTTTGGCCGGTTATGGTAGCTGGTATTGCTGCCTCCCTGATGCTCTATTTCCTTTTCGGAAAGGCAGATATCGATTTTCATCAGGATGAATCCGCCACGTCTCTGGCTGCAACTGCCAGGGACATGAGGCATGTGCTCGTTCCTCTGGCACTGATCCTCATTGCAAGAAGCTTCATGCAGGCATCCATGACCGCTTTTCTTCCGACATTCATCAACGAACAGGGTGGAAGTCTGTGGCTTGGGGGTATAGGCCTTGCCATGTTCGAGGCCGCAGGGGTTGCTGGGGTCCTTACAGCAGGCTGGCTTAGCGACTGGATCGGCAGGCGCCGTATGCTATTGATTTCTCTTGCCACGTCCCCTCCAGGGGTCTTGGCCTTTGTGATGAGTGCCTCATCTGATCCTGGGACGACGGCTTCACACATCCAGGCATCTGTGGCCCTGCTGGTTACGGGCTTCATGCTCCTTTCCACCACGCCCGTCATGCTTGCCATGGTGCAGGAACACGCGAAGAAAAGCCCTGCTGCGGCTAATGGTATCTACATGATGACAGCCTTCCTGGCCCGTTCTTCAGTAGTGGTACTGATTGGATTCATTGGAGATCATCTCGGCCTTGAAAGCGTTTATTTCTTGAGTTCGGCTCTGGGGGTTTTGGCAGTCCCTCTGGTGGCCAGATTGCCTGGCAGCATGTCGAGAAAAAGTGGCCATTGATCCTGATTGATACCCTCGATATCCAAATTGTGCTCCTGCCTTTTGGGCAGGGGGGGCAAAACGGAGGGTCAGCCAAGATCTCCTATCCCGTGGCCACGGACACTCTTTCGCATCTTTTCACTTCGGTCTATGAGATCCTTTTCCTCTGAAGCACTCACCTTGTAGATACAAAATTCGTCTCGGTTCAAGAGCTCATGGAGCCCAGATGAGATATCTGTCGATATCCCGAGTGCCTTGATCTCTTGTCCCAATGCCTCTTTGTCAATCCGGCCTGCCTCGTCAAGGGGCAATCTTTCCAAGATGTCCTTTCCTTTTTCGATAAACAGTTTACACAGACCAGCCACCACCAAGGTATTTGGTGATAGTACTGCCCATCTTGCAGCCTTTATGGCATAACGGTTGCCATTGAAGGAGATGGCAATGCCGCCTCCCTTGTCTACCAACTCAAGGGCCTGGACATCAGTGATGCTATCCCCTGCATAAGCTACGTCTTCAATGCCAAGGCCTGTGCGGGTTAGGCTCTCCTTTACTGCCTTTGCCTTTTCTTTCCCTCCTATTGGATTGACCTCTTCAAGGATCCTACCTATTTTCATGCCAGAGATCTCATGCCAGAATATCTGATCCAAGCGCTCTATGGTGGCTTTGTGTTCGGGGGGCAATTCTTCTCTGCCTTTGACATCTTCCGGCCAGTAGAGCATTTGCATGGAGGTGATTTCCTTTGCGATCTTTCTCAGATGGGGCCCTTCCTGGGGGGTGAGTTCGTAACTGTCAAGGCTTACTTCAGTGCAATATACATTCTCAAGTGGGAAACCCGTGGCCTCACACAATGCCTCCAGATAGGGTTTATAACTTGTGCTGATTATAAAGCTTGGCAGCATCTTGTTGATCTCAGACAACATGATTTCAGTACCAGGAAGCATCAAAAGGGTCTCGTGGGCAAATTCTTCCATGATATGGTCTGTGACCCCATAGGCCTTCAAGAATGGAAGCACCAATTTCAATGTATCTCCGGCCTTGTATCCCTTGCGCCTTTCCACATCAGCGAGGAAATCGTCATATTTGCTCACAATCGAGAAAAACCTGTCTCCATTGGGAATAAATTTTTCACAGAGTTCAAAGGCATTGTCATTCTGGGTGATGGGACCTTCACAATCTATGTTCAACTGAAGCATGTGTGTATCTCCCCTAAGATCCAATCTCGGTCTCTTTTACGAGTCGGTCGGCAAAATTCAATATGAATTGCCTCTGTTGTTCCGAGGCATAGGCAATACAACTGCATCTCAATTTTTGTCTGCTCCTGATGAGCATTTCAAATACCACGGAATCATCGGTTACTTCGATCCCAATACAAAAAGGCCTACAGTCTCTGTGATCAATCTGGATATCGGATAGCAGATCATCTGGAATTTCAAGCCAATAAAGCCTATCTACACCCCCCGGCTCGCATTGTTTTTCAAGATATTGTTTCACCCTGTCGAGTTCACCCTTCCTGAGCTCGTCCACAACATATTGCCTCATAGAATTATCTCCTCATGTTGTTCTCTATTCCAATTAGCTCCAAAATCCAGTCAGGTAATAGCATTTCTCACGAAAATGGGTAGACATTATATTAATCCATATTGCTTTTTGAACAATATCTGTAAAAATACACGGAAAAATTTAGAAGGGTCCATGATACCAATCGATAACCCGGTGGAAATAACTATAAATGGCATACTGGATTTGCATACCTTCAGCCCAAAGGAGATAAAATCTCTCATTCCAGAATACCTTGAGGCCTGCAGAAGAGCTGGTATCAAACATGTCAGGATAATCCATGGAAAAGGCAAGGGGATATTGAGGGATTCCGTGCACTCTATACTTCGGCGGTGTGATATAGTGGATGGATTCAAAATAGCAGGTCCTGATGCTGGACACTGGGGAGCAACCATTGTTAAATTGAAGTAAGGTGTATCAAGGATGAAAAATTACTATTCTAATAGTATTGGAGAAAAGAAAATTATGAGAAACAAAAAAAACATACGTCTTATCATCTTTTTTTGTCTATTCTTAGGCCTTTTTTTTCTTCAGGGCTGTCAAAATAAGGTCCATGAGGATAAAAAAACAGTAAAGAGCCATGAGACACAGCAAGCTACTGGTGGTGCCGAGGGGGAAGATACAGGTTACATATATGGCAAGGTGAAAGAGACCATGAATAGCGGTGGTTATACCTATATGCTTCTTGAATTCGAAGGCAAGGATTTTTGGGTGGCTGTCCCTGAAATGAAGGTCGCTGTTGGGCAAGAGGTCATGTTGCTACCAGGGGACACGATGAAAAATTTCCACAGCAACAGTCTCAACAGGACCTTCGATACCATTATATTCTCCCGTGGGCTCGCCTCTGGGCAAGGCATGGGAAGCACTGAGGCCACACAGACCTCTCAGGAGGGGCATGCAGGTGTCCCCAAGCTTGCCAAATGGGACATCCATGTGACGCCGGCCAAGGGGGAAAATGCCATCACAGTGGAAATGGCATATAAGAAGGCAAAGGAGCTGGATGGTAAGAAGGTGGTGTTAAAGGCCCAGGTGGTAAAAATATCAAAGAATATACTTGGCAAAAACTGGCTCCATGTCCAGGACGGTACTGGTTCCATGAAGGATAAGGATTTCGATCTCACAGTGACGACACACTCCGCCCCCCAGGTTGGGGCCATTGTGACTATCGAGGGCACGCTTCACAAGGACAAGGACATAGGGGCAGGCTACTTCTACCCAGTGATAATAGAAGATGCCAAAATAACGGCTACAAAATGACAACCTTGTAAGTGTTTGCCTAAAATTTGTTTAGAGTTTGATATGTGATCCTTTTCAGCCAAAAGCCATTTCTCTGGCTATCTGTTTGAAACTTTGGCTTGAAATTTACCACGTTTCTGTTATTTTTTACCATCGTCAGACCTTTATCAAAGACTGCCAGTTTTTTACCATGGCGGTCTTTTTTAATGAATTAAATCTAGGTTTAAGGGATTTAGGATGGAGAGAACACCTTTTACACCGGAAGGGTACGAACGGCTCAAAAGCGAACTTGAACATCTGGAACGCGTGGAACGTTATCAGGTAATCAAGGCTATCGAGGAAGCAAGGGCCCATGGAGATCTGTCTGAAAATGCAGAATATCATGCAGCCAAAGAAAGGCAGGGGCAACTCGAGGCCAGGATTCAATATCTCAACAGTAAGCTGGCATCGGCTGAGGTCATAGATTGCAAGACCCAGTCATGCGACAAGGTAGTCTTTGGGGTCAAGGTACGTCTTGAGAATGTAGATACTGGAGAAGAGGTGGTATATCAGCTTGTTGGCCCGGATGAATCGGATATCAAGCAGGGTAAGATATCCATAATGTCCCCTCTGGGCAAGGCGCTTCTTGGCAAGGAGGAAGGGGACGAGGTGGAATTTCAGTCTCCCTCTGGCATGAAGACCTATGAGGTGTTGGAGATCTTTACTGAATAAGACCCCTCTCTTTTTGGAGTTAAGACTCCTCTTTGTTGTCGTCGTACTCAGGAGAAACGATCTGTACGCCAGCCTCTTTTAATAGGGCCTCTGCTGTGCCTCCGTGGGTTTTGGCCACTATTACCTGATCGGGCTTGAAGGAAAGAAGCCATTTTCCCACAAGAAATCCCCTTTTCCTGTCTACATCTTTATAGGGGTTTTCTATTAGCTGGCGCTCCTGGAGCTTCCAGGTGGCAGGGTCCAGGTGTTCTACCTGGAACCAGGGGGCCTTTGCAAAGTGTTGGGCAATGGTTCCATCTGGTCCGGTTACTGGTGTAATCCTGACAAAATCTCCTGAGTCTTCGAAATGGGGTCTTATCCTGGCCATGACGACCCGGGGAAAACTCTTGACAATCTCGGCCTCGAGCCTGTCCGCAACTTTGTCTGCCACCCTGTCTGATTTTGTCTTAAGTACCACGTCCATGTCCACGATAAAACGTCCACCAGCAGTCCTGCTGAGGGTCTTTCTTACCTTGATGACTCCTGGATCTGATTCCACGAGCCTGATTATCTCCCTCTCTGTCTCTCGATCTATGGAGGCATCGAGAAGTTCTCGGATGGCATCGATCAGCAGGGCTCCTCCTGCACGGAAGACGAAAATGGCTACTGCGATGGCAGCCCATCTATCCACATTGAGGCCTATGTAATTGGCAGCAAGGCCCAACATTACGATCCCTGTTGACAGACTATCGGCCAGGTAATCCTTACCATCTGCAATCAAGGCTGGGGAGCCAAGTCTCTTGCCGGCCCTTACCTGGATGAGACCGAAGCTAAGGGAGACAGCCAGGCAAAAAAGTGTTACAGGCAGGGCGATATTCACATCTGGGGCTGTTACCGGCCCTAAAAGGGCGCGTCTTGCTATCTCATATCCGGCAAGGATGATAGCTGTGGAACTAATGAGGGTTGCAAGGGTTTCAGCCTTGTAGAGGCCGTAGGGGAAGGAAGGGTGTTTCTTGCCGGCAACCCAGATGCCTATGAGGGCAGCCAAAGAGCTGACGACATCCGTGGCAGAATGGATGGCATCACTCAATAGGGCCTGGCTTCCAGCCATGATACCATAATAGCCTTTTATTCCCGCCAAAAAGAGATTGATGGCCACAGAAATGGCAGCCTGGGTCTTGGCACGTCTCAATTCGGAGGAGGCTTGAAGGTGGCTGTTAGTCACTATTCCTTTTCCCTTTTTTGGGCAAAATCAGCCTGGACGACAACGAAAACCATAGATTATGATAACATGTTTTGGTCATATTGATATAAATTTTTTTGTCTCCATGGTCCTGATATTTTGGATTATCTTTGATTCCACCGTCAGAATCTTGAGTAAGGCCTCCTCCACCCCAGGGTATTGACGCCAATACAGGAAAAACAGCTTTTCAAGCCGTATTGGTGGCATTAATATATTCTGCCATCCCGTTAACTTCCTTCAGGATCAATCCAGGAGATTGGAGATCTGAATGCTCGGGATCGTGCCTTGAAACACTTGTGATCATTGTCAGTAAATCAATTCCTTAGATTAGATTGCGGGAAGGAATCTTAACTTTGTCTCGATTGATGGACCCGGATGATGAAAGTATTAGTTGCCACCAAAATAGAACGTTGCATAGGATGTCATATATGTTCTCTTGCCTGTTCGCGGTTGGTCTATAAAAAGACCTCCTGGGATACTGCCGGTATCAGGATTCACAGCTCAGGGGGGCTTTCCACAGGATTCGAGGCATCACATTGTCTTGCTTGTGATCCAGCTCCTTGCGCCCAAGTCTGCCCTACCGACGCCTTTGTCCCAAGAAAAGGTGGGGGTGTCAAGGTGAGGATAGAGGCCTGCATAAGGTGTGGGAAGTGTGCGGAGGCCTGTCCTGTAGATGCCATATTCGTCGATTCTTCAGGCACACCTTTTGTCTGTATCCACTGTGGCCGGTGTGTAAGGTTCTGTCCTCATAATTGTCTCGAATTGATAGAGAAAAAAATGAGCCGAGAGCAGGAATCTATGGATGAAGGAGAGGCCATGTCATGACAGATCATTTCAAGATATTGAAAGTAGACCTGGCCAAGGGCAAGTCATCGGTTATCAGACTCGAGGGCCGGAACGAAGTCGCAGGCGGGAGTGGGCTGGCAGCCCTTATTTTCAATAAATTTGGTTTCTTTGACAGCCCCTGGAATGATCCCGAACAACCCCTTATCTTTGCCATTGGCCCCCTTACTGGATATTTTCCATTGATGAGCAAGACCGTTTGTTCGTTCAAATCGCCTTATCACAACCAGTACACTGAGAGTCATGCGGGGGGACGTTCTGCTCTGGCCCTGTGTTTTGCAGGATTTGATGCCCTGGTGATAACCGGGAGGGCTGTTGAACCTTGCTGTCTTGCAGTAGGCTCAAGGAGTCTCGAGATCCGGCCAGTAAGATTTTTATGGGGAACAGATGTATTGAGGACCGGCAAGATCCTGCGCAATATGTTCAAGACAGCAAGTGGCCATAGGAGCATACTCAGAATCGGACAGGCTGGAGAGAATCAGTTGGCAATGGCTGGCATCAATGCCGATACATACCGACACTTTGGGAGGCTTGGTGGTGGGGCTGTCATGGGTGCCAAGAATCTGAAGGCCATTGTGATAAATGGAGATGAAATCCTCAAGCGTCCCGGGTCCAAGGATTATCCAGGGCTATATAAAAAGGTATTCGAACAGGTGACAGCCAAGGGGATGATGAAAAAATATCATGACCTCGGCACCCCGGCCAATATAATGAGCCTCAACAAGCTCGAGTCCTTGCCGTGGAGAAATCTCCAGGCGAGCAGTGATCCAGCAGCCGAAGGTATCTCGGGAGAGCGTTTTGCAAGGGATGCCCTACTCAGGAATATAGCCTGTGCGGGTTGTCCCGTAGGTTGTATACACGTGGGGTTTGTCCGGGAGAAATTCATGGAGGACAACCGGTATTTTTACCGCCAGGTTGCATACGATTATGAACCAATATTTGCCACAGGCAGCATGCTCGGTGTGACCAGCTGTTTTTCAGTGCTTTCCATAATGGATGTGATAGAAAAGGTGGGTCTGGACGTGATGTCTGCTGGCGTCGCCTTGGCCTGGGCTACAGAGGCTACCCAAAGGGGGTTGATAGGCCCGGACGAGACCATAGTCCCCTTGAAGTTTGGGGATGCCGAGGCCTATAAACAGGCTGCATTTTATCTTGGAACTGCAGCAAATGATTTTTATGCCCTCTTGGGACAGGGCACCCTCAGGGCTGCGGAAAGATATGGCGGAGAGGAATTTGCATGTGTACTCGGGCAGGAGATGGCAGGTTATGCAACAGGAGAGCTTTTTTTCTCTGCCCAGTCTTTAGGCTTCAGGCATTCTCATCTGGATACTGGTGCATATGCATACGAGCAGAAACATGCTGAACGAGACGTGGAAAAAATGGTCGAGTTCCTGATAGACGATGAGGCCCCCCGGACATTTCTCACCTCCATGGTGGCCTGCCTGTTTGCCAGAGGCGTCTATACCCCTCAAGTTCTGGCAGAGTGTCTCCATGCCGTAGGATACAAGGCATTGGCAGACAATGTGGATTCTGTAGCCCTCTACATCAGGAAACTTCGCTGGAAGACCCGTTTTGCCACTGGTTTCGATCCTGACTCCATCACGATACCCAAGCGTTTCTTCAAGGTGAAGTCCTGGAAAGGACCAGTCGATCCCAAGTGTCTCGAAGAGTTGAAAGAGAGATACGGCCAGAGGCTAAAAGAGATAGTCGAGGGATCCTGAAATCCACCCCCCATCATCTCGGAAGTACAGACAGGGCCTGGTGTGATTTATCAATGGCTCGATCCCCACCTGATCTTTTCTATGATTTCCGTGGTGGATATAGCTACATCGAATCTCACCCTTTTTACCTCGCCGCCTGTCGATTTTACAAAATCAGCCCCAACTATCTGGTCTTCTTCCCAGTCTTCACCCTTGACGAGCACGTCTGGTTTTAGGGCCCTTATCAATCTTTCGGGGTCGTTTTCGTGAAAGATCACTACATAATCTACGACTTCCAGGCTCGACAGCAAAGATGCCCGCTGCCACTGAGGATTTATGGGGCGCTCCTTGCCCTTGATTGCCCTTATTGATGAGTCGCTATTGAGGCCCACAACGAGGAAATCCCCCTGAAGACGCGCTTTTTTGAGATAGGAGACATGGCCTGCGTGCAGGATATCAAAGCAGCCGTTTGTAAAGACCATCTTCTGGCCAGCCTTTTTACGCCGCGTTGTAACGGTGACGAGCTCTTCAAGGGACATGATCTTTTCATCCATGTGATAGGCCCATCCCGAGGTAGGTCGTGCTGTAAAAAAGGTCTTTCTTGCCTTGGCCTTCTTTCCAAGGTCTATTTCCGTCACTGCAATACCTGGTTCTGTGGCCAGATGTGCCAATACCTCTCCGTCAGGGGCAATAACGGAGGATGACCCGGCAAATGTCACGCCAGAGACATTACCGCAGGTATTTGCCGCAATCAGGAAACATTGGTTTTCCATTGCCCTTGCCATCAATAAGGTCTCGAAGTGTTCTCGTCTTGCCTCTGGCCACAGGGCAGGGCAGATGAGTATGTCGATCCCTCTGAAGGTGAGAAGTCTCGAGAGCTCTGGAAACCTCAAGTCAAAACATATCAGGCAGCCCAGTCCCACTTCTTGGTCCTGGATGTGTATCCAGATATCCCTTGGCCTGGTCCCTGGTTCAAATATCTTTTCTTCATCGAGCAGAGGAAAGAGGTGGATCTTCCTGTATCTTCCGAGAAAACCATCAGGGCCTATAACATAGAGGGTATTGAATATAGATCCATTCTCTTCCAATTCTGGAAGGCTGCCAGCTACAAACATCCCTCTTTCATGGCACAAGGGGCTGATCTCTTTCAATAAGGCCTCTGTGGTTTGGGCCTGGGCCTGGGCCTCTTTTCTTGTCCTGAGCAGGCCACAAGACCAGAGCTCTGGTAGAAGAATGAGATTGGCCCCCATTTCTGCACCCTCCAACAGGCCATCAATGACCACCTGGAGATTTTTTTCAGGCATGAGATCCAGAGGGGTGAACTGGAAAAAGCCAACCTTCAATGTCAAACCGAAAGCCTCCATTCCAGGGTCTTTCTCAGTCCTTGTTCCAGATCGTAGTTTGCCTTCCAGCCAAGCTCTGACTCTGCTTTTTTTGTGTTGAGACAGCTTTTCTTCAGATCCCCTGGCCTGGCTTCTTGTCTTTTCATCTGGCCAAGCCCTTCTGGCAGATCGATTCTCTCTTCTATTATCTTGAATATCATGTCGAAAAGCTCCAGGGTCTTGGTTTCTATTCCGGTACCGATGTTATACGCCCCACAGCTACCCTTTTCCAAGGCCTTCACATTGGCATCTTTGATGTCCTCGACAAAACAATAGTCTCTGATCATTCCAGCCGGGTCATCGGGGAAGTGGAAGAGGGTGCACTCCTTGCCGGAAATGAGCCTGTCCATGAATATGGCAACGACTCCTGCCTCTCCATGGGGGATCTGGCGGGGGCCATATATATTTGCATATCTCAATACAGTGTAGTCGAGTCCGTACTGATGATTGTAGAAATGGAGAAAGTCCTCGGATACTGCCTTTGCTATGGCATAGGGAGACAGGGGCTGAGGGGGATAGTTTTCGGATGTGGGGTATTCTTCTGCCTCTCCATAGATAGCCCCCCCAGAAGAGATAAAGATGACCTTTCTCACTCCGGCATCCTTTGCGGCTTCTAATAGATTGACAAAGCCTTTTATATTGACATCTGCATCAAAGCGGGGATCTTCTACAGAAAAGGGGACAGAGATCTGGGCTGCATGATGGTTTATGATCTCTGGTTCTTCTATCTCTAACACCTTTTTGATCTCATCGGCCCTTATATCCATGAGATAGAACTTGGCCCGAGGATTCAGGTTCTCCATCTTACCCGAATAGAGGTTGTCCACTACCACTACCTCGTGGCCCTCTTCTATATAGGCGTCGACAACATTAGAGCCGATAAAACCAGCGCCACCAGTAACAAGTATCTTCATAAGCCCTCCATATTCTTGAGCCGTTAACCCAGATTTGCTTCACATCGAATCGGTTGCCTCACAGTAAAACCAATAAGCACGAAAAACTCAACGACTCTATCTTTAATCCAAGGGATTTATGTCTCCGTGTTGCCAGATATCCCATTTCATCCAAGATCATGCAGCTTGTGAAAAGTTTTTAGATGAGGCGAAAAGAGCTGGTCCCGGGTATATGCTTAGGTGTAGTCAGTTATAAGAAAAATTGTTTTGTTCGTCAGTTGAACCCAGATTATGCACTTTAAATGCCTGGGTAAAGGTTTTTTATAAAAAATCAAATAGTTATCTACATTTTTTTCAGATGAATACCTTCACCCAAAGGGTGAATTTTTTTGTTCTAAAAATTCAAACACTTGAAGTCGCAAGGGGGCTCGCAATTTTACCTAATCTGCTCTGTTGCTGGGTAGTTGAAGTACCAAAGTAGGTCTGCATGCCCTCAGCCGCGCATCTTTGGAAAACTTGCGAGCTGCATAATCCGGGTCGAAGTCTATAATCTGAGTTCATTGACTCACAGGCTTTATCTACTCTGGTATTCTTTCAATCTTTACCCAATAGGCGTAAACTCCAGACCTATATCCATCGGCCCAATGGTGTTATCCTTAGCCATCGGATCGAGTGAAAGGGTAAGTGGCAATGCATCGTTTGGCAGAGCGTATGACATCCTTGTTTCCTCTTTGGGCACTTTTGGGTCTTGCAGTGTCATATTTTTGGCCCCAGCCCTTTGTTGATTTACAAGGGGCAATCATTCCTCTCCTCGGCCTGATTATGCTTGGCATGGGGCTTACCCTTACCTGGGACAATTTTGTCCAGGTGCTCAAGTCCTTGAGACCAGTGGCAGGGGGGATTTTTGTCCAGTTTAGCCTTATGCCTTTTTTGGGATGGCTCATTGCAGGCCTTCTCCATCTAGATCAGGCCTTGACCACGGGGTTGGTACTCGTAGGGGCATGTCCAGGTGGGACAGCCTCGAACGTCATTTGTTATCTCGCACGCGGAGATGTTGCCCTTTCCATTACCCTTACCACATGTTCTACAGTCCTGGCCGTGGTTTTGACACCCCTTCTGACCTGGTTTTACATAGGCCAGGCAGTGCCTGTGCCGGTTTTGAAGATGCTTGTCTCCATCTTTAAGATAGTGCTTCTGCCAGTGGGCACGGGCGTATTGTTGAATACTTTTTGGGGGCGGCACTTTGAAAAGATGAGGCCTCTGTTCCCACTGGTCTCAGTGGTTTCGATCGTGTTCATAATAGCCATAGTAGTCGCCCTTAATAGGCAGAATCTTTCAGTCATTGGCTGGAGCGCAGCCTTGGCGGTAATGCTTCATAACCTGGCTGGTCTTGCCGGGGGATATTGGGTTGCAAGACTTATTGGCTGGAACGAGCGTATTTGCCGGACCATTGCAATAGAGGTGGGGATGCAGAATTCTGGTCTTGGGGTAGCCCTTGCCATCCAATATTTTTCCTCTGCAGCTGCCTTGCCAGGTGCCATTTTTTCCATATGGCACAACCTGTCGGGCTCCATCCTTGCTGCATTCTGGAGGAGGCGTTAAGGCATGGATCATGCGCCGTAGATTGCAGAACAAGAACTATTCCTTTCCCTATCCATGCATTTTTGCCAATCATCCATGTACGTGATTTACAGGAAGGGGAGAGAGTTTTTCCAAGATGGATTAAGGGCTGGACTGCAACGAAATCTCTGGATAATATCAGCGTAAATTATTTTTTTGTGTTACCACTATTAGGTAAGAGGAAACTTCGAATTTGAAGATGAGATTATTTCAGGCCCGATACTGGTCTATGGATTGAAAAAGGATCGCAGATGCCAAAGGTCACATTTCTCCCCTCGAATAAACAGATAGATTTTGAAGATCAGGAAAACCTGTTGAAGGCTGCAATGGATGCAGGAGTCCATATCAATGCCAGTTGTGGCGGCGCTGGTGTTTGCAATAAGTGTCGTATCTTCATAGAGCAGGGAGAAGTAAAGGGAGAAGAGTTGCCAGACGGGGGTTGGAAGGCCTGCAATACAGTGCCTGTCACCGATGTGGTGATCAGGGTGCCCGTGGAGTCGGAGATGGACAGGAAGGCCTTGGCTAGACCCCTTGCCAGTAAGGCCGTATCTTGGATCAAGATCCACGGAGAAAGTCTCGATCTCAAGACAGAGCCTGTCGTCACGAAAGAACTCATAGACCTGCCTGAACCAAGCTTGCACGACAATATCAGCGACCTGGGCAGGATTAGGCGCGAGGTAGGCCAGTCCTTTCATCTGGATGTTGACAGCCAGGTGCTCTACCGACTGCCCTACGCCCTCAGGGAGGGTAATTGGCAGGTTACGGCAAGCATAATGGAGACTGCAAGGTCTGATCACAAGAGACTGGTTCGCGTACAGCCTGGCAATGAGACCAGGGCGAACTATGCAGTATGTGTGGACATAGGGACCACCACTGTTTCTGCCCAGTTGGTTGATCTCAGGGACCAGAAGGTCCTTTATGAATCCTCAAATTACAATCCACAGGTGAGCTTTGGTGAAGACGTCATATCCAGGATGGAGTTCTCTCGCAAGGTGGATGGCCTTGATATCCTGAAGGATAAGATCATAGAGTGCCTCAATCAATTGATAGAGGAACTGGTCAAGGGGGCCAATGCCTCGAAACAGGATATAAGTTTTATAAGTATTGCAGCCAATACCGTCATGACACATTTTTTGTTGGGTCTCGAGACGAAATTCTTGCGTGCACAACCCTATATCCCAGTGGCGAACCAGTTTCCACCCGTTCGGGCCAGTGAGATAGGATGTGACCTGCCTGAGCATGTCCGGATCTTCCTGGCACCCTGTGTGGCCAGCTATGTTGGCGGAGACATAGTGGCAGGGGTCGTGGGTGTTGGGCTTAATCACCATCCGGAACTCACCCTTTTCATAGATATAGGGACCAATGGAGAGATAGTGCTTGGCAACCAGGACTGGATGGCATGTGCTGCCTGCTCTGCCGGCCCTGCCTTTGAGGGTGGAGGGATAAAGTTCGGCATGAGGGCCACGGTTGGGGCAGTGGAGGTCGTGCACATCCATCCTGTCACCTTTGAGCCAATGGCCCTGACGATAGGGGGGAAAAAGGCCAAGGGGATTTGTGGCTCTGGCATAATAAGCCTGTTGGCTGGTCTCTTCATGACCGGTGTCCTGGACAGGCAGGGCAAATTTCGGAGAGATCTCGACACGAAAAGGGTGAGGCAAGGCAGCGAGGGCTGGGAGTATGTAGTGGTGGAGAAGGAGGCCACATCCATCGGTCAGGATATAGTCTTCACAGAGGCTGATGTGGAGAATCTCATTCGGGCCAAAGGGGCCATGTTTGCTGGCTATCTCACCCTTTTAGAATCGGTGGGCATGGCAATAGAGGACCTGGAACGTGTCATACTGGCTGGAAATTTTGGGAGCTATCTGGACCTGGATCAGGCCATCATCATAGGCCTTCTTCCAGATATACCAAGAGACAGATTCTTTTTTGCAGGCAATTCTTCTCTGACAGGGGCTCGGGCCGCTGCCATTTCCTGGCCGAAATTTCAGGAGATGAAGCATGTTTCCCAGATGATGACCCATTTCGATCTCAGCGACAATCCAAGATTCATGGATCACTATGTTTCCTGTCTGTTCCTGCCTCATACGGACTTGAGCCTGTTTCCAACAGTGAAGGAGGCGCTGAAGGCTTGAGGAGGAGGATTATATCTGGATCTCCTCCAGGACGTCTCTACAGCACTGGGCATAATCCTCGGGGAAATGCCCAGTGATCCATCTGCCCTGCTGCTCGCTGAATGCCCCGGGTGATCTGGGGTGCTTGGGCAGAAAGCAGTACATAAGCCTCTGGTCTGAGGTGTGGTTAAATCTCTTTGACATCTCGAAACAGGTTATCATTTTGGCACCAAGCCTGGAAAGGATCTTGACAGCCACAAGGATGTGACTGTCCAGGCTTTGTCTGATGTCTTGTCCTGCCTCCAGGATATTTCCACAAGGTCTTAATGTGATGATCTGGATCTCTCCCTGGCTTCTCTGTGCCTTTGGGACAAAAAGGATGACATCTTCATCGCCCGTAATGATCAGGTCTCTGGGAAGGTACTTTTCTCCATCGAGGCGAGTGTTGTTCTTGATGGCCTGGATATATGCTTCGAAGAAGGATGTGCCATGTCTTTTTTCATAGTGATGTATGAAATGGGAGATATTGTCTCCTATGGCATATGAGAAGAAAGGGGATTGCTCCTTGCCTTCAAATAGGGCTTCCGCTTGACCTGGGATGAGGGCGAACTGCTGATGGATCTGTTGATGTGAGGCATGGAGCCTGAAGCCCGAAGGACTGAAGTCATAGCCATAGTTCCAGCCCCAAAGAGTGCCGGTGAAAAAGGGAGTAGATCCTTTTTGGCGGATCGAGTCCAGCCTTTGGAGGATGGAGAGCCTGATATCTTCCAGCTCATTTGGTGAAAAGAAGCCCTTTCCCCCCAGTTTGATATTCAGGTTGGCTGCCAGTTTGCAATAGATCCTTTGATAGTAGAGGTGTCTGAGCCCTTTGATATCCTCCATGTCCAGTTCGTCAACGCTATATCTTATGGAGTCTTGGGCCATATTGGCAGCGAAATGGCCCCAGGGGATGTAGCTATTGGCCCTGAGATATTCCCATATATGGGTCTTGCCCTTGTGGATGTACTCCCCTACAATGGGATTTGAACCCTGGATACCAGGATTGAGTAACAATAACCTCTTCAACTCGTCTGTCAGGAAGGGGTTGTTGCCAAGGGTCTCGTAAAGGTCGTGATCTTTTATTTCAGGTACGAGATTTCCATCTTTGTCCTTGTGAAATCTTATAACCCATCTTTCTTCCTTGTTGTCGTATTCCAAGCCGACACAAAGGGGAAGAAGCCTTTCCAGTAGGGAATCATTGGTGCATGTCTGGGCAATGGCCAGGAGGATAGGCCTTGGTAACATTGCCAGATCAATCTTTTCCAGCCCTGGGATCCCTGAAAAGTGGGTCTGGCCCTTGGGTTCAAATGAGAATTTCAGGCCGTCCTGGCCATTTTTTTCAGCTCCTCTTCCGAGGATATATGTCACTCCCCACATGGGGAATGCATTTGGTACTTCGTATACCCAGTCTGCTGCCTCGATCTGAAGATCTCCTTCTGGAAAGTTGGCGTCATTTCTGACCACCTTTCCATCAGTTGTCTTGCCAAGTGCTATTCTGTGGGTGGAAAGCCTATTGTTTCTAACTTCATAAGAGGGCCTATGTACACCAGCGATAAACCTGCCCGATGGATGAACACAGGTCCTTAGATAATCCCTTTCCAATTTCAGGCCTCCTCGTGTCAAATCTATCTTCTTGACCGGTCCTTACCCAACCGGCTTTTCCCCAATTGGGAATCCCCTCCCAGGCCTTGACCTACTATAACCGTTCAGAGAGCCATTTTTTGATCTGGGCAGCCGTAGGGATGGTACCAGTACTCAGGACCTCGTCCCCTACAAGAAGGGCTGGTGTCCTGATGACCCCATAGCGCCATATCTCATCCCTTTCAGTGACATGAAAGATATCTGCAGCGATATTTTGTTCAGCCAGTACCTCGAGTACTAGTTTCTCCAACTGATTGCAGCCTGGACACCCAGGTCCGAGTATCCGTATGGGTTTTGCCTGAGCCTTCTCCTCCCGGCCATCCAGAAGTTTTTCAAATGCATCAATATACTCTTTCCTTGATCCAGGGGGGATATAGTTCTTTTTCTCTATTGCCGCAAAGACCCTTTCCGCACCCTGATGTTTGTCCAGACCCTTGTCCTTCATGAGTTGTTTTGTAGTGGAAATGGCAGCTTCCAAGCCAAAAAGGCCGATGCTCTTTCCACCTACGATGATCTTATTGCCCATCTGTCCACCCTTTCCCCTTTTGTAGAAAATGCCAAGGGCAAATTACCCGAGGATATTTTCAGTACCAGGGGACATTGACAACATGCCAAAGCTGCTTAATATATCTAACCAATTCCTCTGTTCTGGTTTTATTTGGTTCTTTGCCCATGTATATCTTTTATTTTTCTCCAAATAGAGATTATTTCCAAGTCGCTTTTTTCACCAGGACGGACCCTTTTCATCTGGATCAAGGGCCACCTGTTATTGGTGAGAATTTTTCATCCACGCATCCTGATTCAATAACATAATCCTGTTTAAAATCAATTCTTGGAGGACCTGATGATAGAGGCACAGGACATTTCCATGGATTATGGTTCTGTTAGGGCTGTTACGGGCTGTTCTTTTACTGTGGCACAAGGAGAGATAGTGGGCCTCGTAGGACCAAATGGGGCAGGCAAGACCACAGTCATGAAGATCCTTTCCACCCAATTAGTACCATCAAGGGGCACTGCGAAGGTGAATGGCTTTGATATAGCTGAAGACCCCTTGGGGGTTCGAAGAAGCTTGGGGTTTCTTCCTGAACAAGCCCCCCTCTATGAGGATATGGAGGTGAGGGAATATCTTGCCTTCGTGGCTGCTGCAAGGGGACTTTCTGGAAGTGATGGAAAGAGACGCCTTGGTTGGGTGGCTGAAAACTGTGGCCTTTCCTCCATGTGGTGCAGGCCCATTGGTGAGCTCTCCAAGGGCTACAAGCAAAGGGTTGGTCTTGCCCAGGCACTTGTCCATGATCCGCACGTGCTCATACTGGATGAACCAACCTCTGGCCTGGACCCTCTGCAGATCATGGAGATAAGAAGGCTCATACGTTCCTTGGCATCAGACAAGGCAATCCTTTTCAGTACCCACATCCTGCAAGAGATTACAGCTCTGACCCACAGGGCGGTCGTGATAAATGAGGGCAGGATCATGGCAGACGGCCCATTGGAAGAACTATCCAAAAAGGCCTTTCCGCAAGACAGAGTCGTTGTTTGTTTTGAACAGGCGGATGTATCAGACCAGGAGCTAAGGGACCTGGTCAGCATCTCCAGTGTGGTGAAGGAAAAGAATCCTTGTAGGCCAATGTGGGGTTCATGCTTTCTCGTCTCTTGTAACGATGCAGGACAGGCTATGAAGGACCTGGCCAATCTTGCCAAGGATAAGGGACTGAACATAGTGGAAATATATGAGAAACGACCTGACCTCGAAGAGGTATTCTCCGCCCTCATCTATCCTGAAAGGGCCAAGATAGGGCAGGATCGTAAGCTGATAGAGGAGAGAAAGTGATGCAGGCTTCATCCCTAAATATTTCCAGACGAGAACTTTCATCCTATTTCAATTCTCCAGTGGCATATTGTTTCATAGTGGTGTTTCTGCTTGTGACAGCCGGGCTTTTCATGATGCCTTTTTTTGTCGCGGGGATATGCGACATGAGGGCCTTTTTCAACAACCTGCCTGTGATACTGGTGGTTTTCATCCCAGCTGTTACCATGCGCCTCTGGGCAGAAGAGAAAAAAACCGGCACTATAAGCCTCCTTTTAAGCCTTCCCATGAGCAGTGGCAGGCTTGTGACAGGCAAGTTCCTTTCTGCTTTTCTGTTTTGTGTCTTGGCCATAGTCAGTACCTTGACAGTCCCATTCATGCTCACGTTTCTGGGAAACCCTGATCCAGGGCCCATAATTGGAGGCTATGTGGGCACCATACTTGTCAGTGCCTTCTTGATCTCGATGGGTATGGCCATCTCGGCCTTTTTCTCAGATCAGGTGGTCGCCTTTATCCTCACCCTTGTGGCAGGTATTTTTTGTTTTCTGTCTGGAACCCAATTCTCTTCAGCCTTTTTAGACGGTTGGGTGCCTGGCCTAGGTTCTTTCCTCATAGAGGCCATAGGGATGAGCAGCCACTTTGCCTCGTTTCAAAAAGGCGTCCTCGATATGGGTGACATCCTCTTTTTTGTGTCATGGACAGCCATATTTCTCATAATCAATGGTCTGGCCATAGAGGCCAATATCAAGAGAAAGATGGCAAAGGGGTTTGTACCAGGCATTTTGCTTCTTCTTGGCATCGGTGTCTTCTTGAATGCTGCCATATCGAATATGAGGCCTTTAAGGATGGATCTTACCCAGAACAAGATCTACACCCTTTCTCCAGGGACAAAGAAGGTCCTTGAGAGGCTGGAAGTCCCTATTACGGTAACCTATTACTGCTCATCTAAAGACAAAATGCCAACCGTCATGAAGGAGATGAGAAGGGATGTCTCTGACATCTTGGAGGAGCTTTCAAGGCTTTCTCCAAGATTTTCTTTCAGGGTGGTAGATCCCGATGACCTGCCAAGGGAGAAACTGGACGAACTCAGAAAACAGGGCATAATGCCCTTCAGTACCCAGACCATTGAAAAGGATGCAGTAAATATAAAACGTATATATTCGGCCATTGCCCTTTCCTATCTGGACAAGAAGGTGGAGGTTATCCCCCAGGTTGTCCCGGATTCCATAGGCAACCTGGAGTATGAGATAGTATCGAAGATATATAGGTTGACCCTGCCTTCCCGTCCAAAAATAGTGCTGGTAGCCCCTGTGAAACAGATTTCACCCCAAATGGCCATGATATACCAGAGAATGGGCCAACCGGTTCCACCTGCCATGGACAGATATAGGATGCTCACCAGGCTTCTTGAGTCCCAGGGCTATGGGGTGGTCCGCCAGCAGATCACTAAGAATACCCCTATACCAGATGATGCCTCTGCCCTTGTCATCCTTTCACCTCAGGCCCTAAACCACAGGCAAGTTTACGAGATAAAACGATTCCTGCACCTTGGGAAGCCGGTTTTTCTGGCTGCCCAGGCCTATAGGTACAATTATCAGGAAGGGCCTGACGGCATTGAAGTGAGGGCCGATAAGGTGGAAACTCAGGCCTCCAAACTTCTCGCAGGCCTGGGGATTAGCATAGACAAGGACATGCTTTTTGACAAAAGGCATATCGTTCTATCCATCGAGAGCAATAGGCAGATGGGTTTTTTCACTGCCGTTGTCCAGACACCCGTCAATTTTCCCATGCAGATCCAGGTCTTTCCTGAACAGATGAACCAGGACATCTCCATAACAGGAAATCTACCAGGACTACTATATCTTTGGGGAAGTGGTCTGGACATTGATCAAAAGCTATTGGGGGAAAACGGGCTGAAGGCCACCACGCTTTTTACCTCGAGCCCTGGCAGTTGGACGAGGCCGTATCATTTCGGCCCATTAACCAGCAAGGATCTGAGCCCGCCGAAAGAGGGCCTAAGGAAATATCCTCTGGCATTGATGCTACAGGGAGATTTTCCAGATCCTGCAGCAGGCAAGGAGGTGCCACCCTGGCCAGAAGACAAAAAGGAGAAAGGGAAGGACGGCAAAAAGACCAAGGCCAATCCAGCCAAGGTGTCAATGAAAAAGACCAATACAGGCAGCAGCAAAGAGGCCAGGTTGGTAGTGGTGGGCTGCAGTGAGATGTTTTCAGATACAGCCCTTTCTGCCTTGAGCAATGCCACTTTCTTCCTAAATACCATGGATGCCTTGTGCCTTGGGCCAGAACTCATAAACATAAGGACGAAAATGCAGATGCAGCGCTTCATATCTCCTCTGAGCCCAAGGCAAAAACTGCTATGGAAGCTCTTTGCCATATTCGGTGCCCCAATGGCCTGGGTGCTCTTGGGGGTAGCCAGGGCAGTTCGTAGGAAGAGGAAAAGGGCCCTTTGTCAGGCCCCTACCCCTGTCTGAGATCCGCGCTTTTGAGAAATGATGCAAAAAGCCTTATTTAGGAGGGATTGATCCTATGAAAAAGAGCCACCTAACCGCTCTTGCTATTGTATTTTTGGGTCTGGTTGTCCTCTGGTATTATGAACAAATGCCTGAAAAGACCAATGTCAAGGGCCTCTATGTGAGTGTCTCAAAAGATTTTGATAGAGATAGCATTAAATCTATAGAGGCGATCGTCCTTTCCCATCCGGAAGAAAGGCTTGAACTGGTTAGGCAAAAGGGTGGCTGGAAGGTTAGGCTCACAAAGAAAGGCCAAAGATTTTGGGCCAGGGCCAAGAAGACAAAGGTAGAAAGGCTACTGTCCCTTCTGGCTGGCCTCCAGGGAGAGCCAAGGGCAAAGGGCAAAAAATACCTTTCCACCTTCGGCCTGGACAAGGGCGAGGGACTCAAGATAACCTTGAAAAATGGTTCCAAAGAGGTCCTTACTGTGACAGTTGGAAGCAAAGGACCCGACTGGGGCTCCAGTTTCCTGAGAGTTGGCTCTTCCGACACCGTCTATCTTGTCTCAAGGGATATATTGTCTGTTTTTGACATATGGTCCAAGAGGCCTGAAAAGGGGCTGGACTTGGAGCCCTGGGTGGATCTGGATGTGCTTTCTGTTTTCCCGAGTGGGATAAAGATGTGCTCTCTCGATGCGGGTGAGAAGTCCTGGAGCCTTTCCAGGATTACAAAGGACGGAAAGGCAAAGGGCAATCCCGATACTTGGCGTTTCAAGAAGGGGGGGCAGGTTACTGAGAAGACATCCAAACAGGTGATGGAATATCTATCGAAGCTAATACCTCTCAGGGCCAAGGATGTGGTACCTCCTTCAGAGGGTGAAAAATGGGGAGGCCGTGGCAGCAACAAGACTCCTGAAAGTTTTTCATGCCTGTTGAAGTCAGGTCCTTTGAGACAAGTGGAGATAGGTGGATGTCTCAAGGGTAGCAAGCGATGTCTCGTAAAGGCCAACGGTTTTGCATACGAGGTGGATTACAGCTGGGTGCAAGATGTTGAAAATCCCTTTGAAAAGGAGAAAAAGGTTGATGCCACAGGTAGCAAGAAGACAGGAAAGTCTGTTAAAAAAGATTAAGACATTGAGATATATATGGAGATGTTTTCTCATTGTCCGATGCGTTCAACCACAAAGAAAAAGTTGTGTTTTTCACAATCTCGACAATCCCTCGATTAGGGATTATCCTTCTTCAAGGCTGCCTCTAAGTTTTTTCCAAGAACAAGGCACATGGGAAAAATAAGCGGAGACATTTTGTTGATATGTCAGGGATTGTTTTTTTGAATGCAACAACAGCTCTTGGGCAAAAGGCCAACTTTTAGGGGGAGCCATAATCCGGGATAATATTAAAATGGAAAAGCTTAGGGGTTACTAAATGGCATTTGTCGACGAATTGGAAAAACAGGGCCATTGGCTTTTTAGATGGCGTAGTTATCTACCTCTAATAGTTGTTCCTATCTTGATTTGGCCTTTGCGATCTCCTGAACAATTGGAACATCTTGCTGGAGATACTGTAGAAGATATATATGAAGTTATATGCTTTCTTATTGCAATTGTTGGCTTAGGTATACGATGTTTTACTGTTGCTTTTGTGCCTAAGGGGACTTCTGGTAGAAATACCAAGAGACAAAAGGCAGACCGGTTAAATACTACAGGTATCTATTCAATTACACGTAACCCATTATATTTAGGTAATTTTTTGATTATATTAGGTATTGTGATGTTCACACAGTCGTTATGGGCAACATTGACGGTCGTGTTAATCTTTTGGATTTATTACGAGCGAATTATCTTTGCAGAAGAACAATTTTTAAAGAAGAAATTTCAGGGGGCATTTTTAGAATGGGCCCAAAATACGCCTATCTTTTTTCCTAAATTCAATAATTACATCCCACCAGATTTGCCTTTTTCTATAAAAAATGTCCTGAAGAGAGAATATACTGGATTTTTTGTTATTATTACAGCATTTACAGCAATCGAATTTTTAGAAGATTTTTTTGATGAGGGTTATTTTAAAATAGAAGCAGAATGGGCGATAATTTTTATTTTTGGTTTAATCAGTTACTTATTATTGAGATATTTAAAAAGAAACACAGATATCCTTTATGAAAAAGGGAGATAGAAGTAGCCAACAATGGGATAGGCATGGCAGGCATCTCGAGGCTTTCCCTGGGTGCTATCCTGGAAAGATTTGGAGGTGTTTTCAGGTTTGTCTGCCTTGTTATGTTGGGTATTCTTGAACCGTAGCGATATCTCCCAGATTTTTCCACCAAGGCATGGCAGTCACGCCTTGGCCCGAGATAAGAGTTTGATAAAAAATCTAAACATTCGGTAGGTCAATAAAATGGATGAGAAAACTATCAGGTCCAGGGTGATCTGGACGTCCTTTTTTTTCTTTGCGTGTCTAAATTGTGCCACAGGGGCGGTGATCTATTTCCACAGGGAATTTTGGAACGTGAATGCCTGGGAGGGCTGGGTCCTTGGGGCAGGGCCTATGGCTGTATGGATCATATTTGCATTGACCATCCCGGCCCTCGTAAGGCAAGCCCCACAGGGTGTGGAAGAGGCTGGTGAAGGAGAAGAGGCCGGAGAAGGGGAGGCCGAAGAGGCCCAAGGGCTTGAAGAAGAAGTTGCTCCAATGGAGAAGGATCTTGAGGGACTTTATCCCAAGGAGATCGCCGTGGTTCAACTCCTCGGGCTTTTGCAGAGAGAGGGCAGGTTGCTGGACTTTCTCCAAGAAGACATAGAGCCATACGACGATGCCCAGATAGGGGCTGCTGTGAGAGAGGTTCACAGGGGTTGCAAGGCCGCTCTCAACGATGCCCTTGGGCTTAGGCCAGTATTGGATGCGCCTGAGGGAAGTGAAGTTGAGATAGAAGAGGATTTTGATCCAACAAAGATCCGGCTTATTGGAAATGTCCATGGTGAACCTCCGTTCAAGGGCATCCTCCGTCACAGTGGATGGAGATTCACCAGGATCAATCTCCCAAAATGGACAGGTAAGGAAAAGACAGATGTCCTTGCGCCAGCAGAAGTGGAAATCCTGTAATAAACTATAATTTTTTGATTTAAGATATGAATGATCCAAAATCGCGTTTTGTCGTAGGAATAGATCTTGGCACAACAAACAGTGTACTCTCCTATATAGATACCCAAGCAGAGTCTGACAAGATAGAGATATTTCCATGTCCCCAGATAGAGGCACCTGGTGAGGTAAAAGAACACGCTTTGCTTCCATCTTTCATATATCTTCCAACACAACAGGAAAGGGAAGGTGGAGGTCTGGAGATGCCCTGGGACCCTTTTGGAGAGCGGGTTGTTGGCAGGTGGGCCAGGATACGGGGGGCCGAGGTCCCTGGCCGGCTGGTCTCCTCTGCCAAGAGCTGGTTGTGCCACAAAGGGGTGGATAGGCTGGCATCTATCCTGCCTCTCGATGCTGCAAAAGATTGCAAAAAGATGTCGCCGGTTGTGGCAACTGCAACATACCTCAGGCATTTCAAGGCAGCTTGGAACTATGGTATTGGCAAGAAGACAGGTGAGATGCTTGAAGACCAGGATGTCTATATTACCATCCCTGCCTCTTTCGATGCTGTGGCAAGAGACCTTACTGTCAAGGCCGCTGCCTCGGCCGGCCTTGGCGAAGTGGTCCTTCTCGAAGAGCCTCAGGCAGCCTTTTATTCCTGGCTTCATCTCCAGGCAGACGAATGGAAGAAACAGGTAACACCTGGAGATGTCATCCTTGTGGTCGATATAGGAGGTGGTACCAGCGACTTCAGCCTCATTCAGGTATCCAGCAAGGACAACCAGCTATATCTCGAAAGGCTTGCCGTAGGGGAGCATCTGCTTCTTGGCGGTGACAACATGGACCTCACCCTTACGTGGCATCTGTCCGAGCAGCTCAAGGCAAAGGGGCAGAAATTGGACCAGCACCAGTTCCAGGCCCTATGGAATAATGTCAGGCTCGCAAAGGAAAAACTACTGGAAGATCCAGAGCTCGATTCCGTTCCTGTGATCATACCTGGCAGAGGAACTGGCCTCGTAGGTGGTACCATCAGGACCGAATTGACTAGAGATCAGGTCGTGGAGATAATCCTTCAGGGATTTTTCCCAGAATGTGCCATCTCTGACATGCCAATGGAGAGGCAGAAGGCTGGTCTCCAGGAGCTTGGACTGCCCTATGCTGCAGATACGGCAATCACAAAACACCTGGCCAAGTTTTTGGGCTCAGAGGCAGCTACTGCTGCACTCCAGGAGGAAGGGCCTGTAATACCTACAGCCGTACTCTTCAACGGCGGGGTATTCAAGGCCAGGGTACTCATGGAGAGGGTGATGGCTGTGATCTCCAGCTGGGCAGAGGGCAGGGCAGAGAAACCCGTGGAGCTCCTGGGTACGGATCTCGATCTTGCCGTGTCCAGAGGTGCTGCCCATTTCGGTCTTGTGCAATTGGGCGAGGGTATCAAGATACGAGGAGGAGTACCAAAGTCCTATTATATAGGGCTTGAATCCGCAGTCCTGGCAGTCCCTGGTATGCCGCCTCAGATAAAGGCCCTGTGTGTAGTGCCCAAGGGGCTTGAAGAGGGGAGTACAGTGGACATCCCAGAAAAGGAATTCGGCCTCGTGGTTGGTCAAGAGGTTGAGTTCATGTTTCTTGGCTCCAATGAGAGACCAGAGGACAAACCAGGAGACATCATAGAACAATGGGAGGAGACCATAGAGCCTGTCAGTACCCTGAGGACCGTCTTGGAGGCCCCTGACATAGAACCGGGCACCGTTATCCCGGTAACACTGCAGGCAAAGGTTACAGAGATAGGTACACTGGCCATAAGTCTTGTATCAAAGGATAGAAATCTGAAGTTCGATCTGGAGTTTGATGTAAGAAGTTGATGCGTCCTGTCATACCTTTTGATTCCAATCAGCGCCTGCTCGAGCAGGCGAGACAATATATAGAGAATCCAGGGCGTATCTTGAAGGAGAGAGAAAAGGCAGTCTCCTTGCTTCTGCGGGCCCTTAAGGCAGGGGATCTGGAACTGAGGAAGGAGCTCATAATGCTCCTTGGAAGCGTGGCAAAGGAAGAGATATTCTGGCCACTGTACGAGATCATGAAAGACGATACAGAGCCTGAGGAGTTCAGGGACCAGGCAGCGATCCATCTTGCAGTCATAGGGCCTTTTTTGGACGATCCCCAGTCCCTTAACAGAAAACTCATTGCAGACATAGCCACCGGAGGGCCTGATCTGAAGGCCAGGGCTATCATGGCCATTGGATGGGAAGGTAATCTTACTGCAGTCTTACCCTTGATAGAGTGCATTTATGAGCCTGATATGGAGATCCAGGAGCTGGCAGTAAGTGCCCTGTGCAACCTGAAAGACAGTAGGCTCATGGGGCTTTTGTCAGACAGGATAAAGAGCTGTTCTCTAGATCAAAAAAGGGCCATATTGTTCAACTTGTGGCGTTTCAAGGATAAAGAGGACGAGGTGGCTTCCATCTATAAGGCCGAACTGGAGTCCGGTGACAGAGTGCTGCGTCTGGATATACTGATGCTCCTTGGCCAACTCGATATCAGGCCAGAGAACGAGGGGCTTTACAGGCAGCTTCTCTCAGACGATAGTGCAGAGATCAGGGCCATGGCCTTGGAGCGACTGGCCGAGCTCGATTGCCTCGATCCAGAAGATGTCCTGCCATTTTTGGATGACAGCTCCATGAAGGTGAAGCGCATGGCCCTCATGATACTTCGTTCAGGTTGAGTGTTTCAATCAAGGCCTATCTGGGACTTTATCTCTTCTATGCCTATCTTTTTTATGACTTTGTCAACGCGGCCCTTTTTGCCGATCTCACTGGCAAAAAGCTCTGACATTTTCTTGAGCACTTCTACTGCTTGATCATGGCTTGTGACCTTACCTATCTCTATGCCTGCTACCGGCCTGAATCCACCATGGCCCCCGATTATGACCCGGTAGCCACTTTTGACACCGGCAAAGCCAAGGTCCATGAGGTTCGACCATGCACAACAGGCAAGACATCCGGAGACAGCATATTTCAACTTGGGAGGGGTAGGCATCCTTGCAAGTTCATCGTATAGTCTCTGGCCAAGGATAAAGGAGTCCTGGACACCAAATTTGCAATATGGTTTACCAACACAGACCCTCGGCTGGGAGAGATCCCTCGCCTTTCGCACGCTGGCACCTGCATCCTCAAGGATCTTCAGGGCCTTGGGGCCAGTTTCTTTATCCAGGTCGAGAAACATCAGCTTTTGTGCCGTTGTAATATGAAGGCGGCAGTTGAATCTCTTACACACCTCATGGGCAGCCAGGAGGATCTGTTCGTTGATGAGACCATTTGGGCATTCAACGGTGAACCCAAAAGAGCCGTCTGCCTTTTGTACAAGCCCTGGTATAGTTTTTTGTCCACTCATTTTTTGTGTGTCCTCGCTATTTGGATCTTTTTCAATAAGAATTCCACTGCCATTGACATAAGTCAATGTTAATATTTTTTATCCTGTTAATCTTTAATGCCATAAAGGAGCTGGATGATGAGATGGAGTGACGATGCCTTGAATGAGATGGAACGCGTGCCTTTTTTCATCAGGAACATGGTGAGAAAAAAGGTGGAGGCGTTTGCTCGTCAGCAGGGATCGCACCTCGTGGTGCCGGACCATCTGGAGCAATGCAGGCAAAGATTCATGAAAGATCAACAGCCAGATGTCAAGGGGTATCGACTTGAGACCTGTTTTGGGGCCAAGGATTGTTCCAATCGGGTCTTTGGCCCTACTGAAATCGTGCAGAGACTGGATGAGTTTTTGGGTCGACAGGGTCTGAGAGATTTTTTGCAGAAAAATGTATCGGGCCCATTGAAGATGCATCACGAATTTCGGGTGTCCGTATCCTTTTGTCCCAATAGCTGTTCTCGTCCGCAGATAGTGGACATTGGCATCATAGGGGCTCTCAGGCCTGCATGGGCTGCAGACAAAGAGTGCAATAGGTGCAACGCCTGTATTGATGAATGCGAAGAGGGGGCAATCATGCTCGTCGAAGATGCAGGCCCCCTGATCGATTGCGAAAGATGTCTTTGTTGTGGCAAGTGCATAACGGTTTGTCCGTCTTCGGTCCTCATCAAGGAAAGAGAAGGGTTCAGGGTCTTGGTAGGGGGCAAGCTTGGTCGGCATCCCCAGCTTGCCCATGAGCTACCAGGGATATTTTCAGAAGATGAAGTCTTGGCCATTGTGGAAAAGATCGTTGGTTTTTACATGGGCAATTCCCAAAATGGTGAACGACTCGGTTCCTTGGTCAAGCGAAAAGGGCTGGAGTCGCTCTATCAATTCATTGGCATCCCTTCAAGGGATATTACATAAAGAAGAGGTGAAATTATGTTTTGTTTTCAGTGTGAACAGACGGCAAAGGGAACCGGCTGCACCAAGATTGGTGTATGTGGAAAAAAACCGGATGTTGCGGCATTGCAGGATCTTTTGATCTATACCCTAAAAGGGCTTTCACAGGTAGCTGTAGAAGGCAGGAAAGTAGACGTAAATGATAGAGATGTAAATGTTTTTACCTGTGAGGCAATATTTTCAACCTTGACAAACGTGGATTTTGATCCAGATAGATTCGTGGAGCTTCTAAGGCGCTGTGTGGAATTGAGAGATCAGCTAAAGGATAAAGTAAAGGCTGCTGGTGGTACAGAGGAGTATCCAGACGGACCCGCTACCTTCGATCTGGGCTCCAACAGGGAAGAGATGATAAGGCAGGGTGAAATGCATGGGGTATTGTCAAACGGAGAATTGGATGAAGACAGGCGTTCCCTCAGAGAGACCTTGATCTATGGCCTCAAGGGAGTGGCTGCCTACGCAGACCATGCACAGATACTTGGCCAGGAGGATGATGAGCTCTATGGTTTCATCCACAAGGCATTGGCCTCGAGTCTAAACAAGGACATGGCCCTTGGTGAATGGATAGAGTTGGTACTCGAGTGTGGCAAGGCGAATCTAAAGGCCATGGAGCTCCTGGATGCAGCAAATACTGGTCGTTATGGCCACCCTGTCCCTACAGAAGTGCCTCTTGGAGCAAAAAAAGGAAAGGCCATACTGGTGTCAGGCCACGATCTCAGGGACCTGGAATTGATTCTCAAGCAGACAGAAGGCAAGGGGATAAACGTATATACCCACGGTGAGATGCTTCCATGCCACGGATATCCCGAGCTCAAGAAATATCCCCATTTCTATGGTCATTATGGTACAGCGTGGCAGAATCAGATCAAGGAGTTTGCAGAGTTTCCAGGCTCCATCGTCATGACCACAAACTGTATCCAGAAGCCAAGGGAATCCTATTTCGACAGGATCTTTACCACGGGGCTAGTGGGCTGGCCAGGGGTCACCCATATAAAAGACAAGGATTTTACCCCGGCCATAGAAAAGGCCTTGGAGTCAGACGGTTTCAAAGAGGACACGGACAAGGGCACGGTCATGGTGGGCTTTGGCAGAAATGCTGTCCTCTCGGTAGCGGAAAAGATCATTGAGGCAGTCAAGACAGGAAAGATAAGGCACTTCTTTTTGGTGGCAGGTTGTGATGGGGCAAAGCCAGGAAGGAACTATTACACGGAGTTTGTGGAGAAGGTACCTGAAGATTGTATCGTACTCACCCTTGCTTGTGGCAAATTTCGCTTCTTTGACAAAAAACTCGGGGACATCGAAGGCATTCCACGGCTTATTGATATAGGCCAGTGTAATGATGCCTATTCTGCCATAATGATAGCCTCAGCCTTGGCAGATGCCTTCAATTGTAGTGTAAACGAGCTTCCCCTTTCCATGATCCTTTCCTGGTATGAACAGAAGGCGGTCGCAATACTTCTGACCCTGTTCGCCCTTGGGATAAAGGACATAAGATTGGGGCCAAGCCTGCCGGCATTCATAACCCCCAATGTGCTAGATGTGCTTGTTCAAAACTACAACATCATGCCTATCAAGACACCGGACGAGGACCTGAAGGCAATACTCGGTTGAGATATATTTGTCACGCTCTCGTGGTAAAAAAACAACCGGAGTTACAATCAATATTATCTGAAAGAGGGCTGGCACCCAGATGAGGGGTCAGCCCTTTGTCTTGTCTGTCCAACGAAAGACTGTAATGAAGATAATCCAAGATCATGCACTGCAAACGCCTGTAAAAGAGAGATTTCTCAACCTAAGCCAGCGCAGCCTTATTCTTTACGAGTTGTCTTCCACTGTCAGTCAAGAGGGTTTCGTAAAGGCTCTGCCACTGCCTGCCTGCCTTGGCCTCGAAATCGGCTATGGCCGAGGCATCCCTTATTACATTGAAATTTTTGATGTCTTTTGCATCCTCTATCTGTCCAGCCATGCCCTTTTCAACAAGTTTTATCGCATCTGTGGCCTGTGTTTCATCAGCCCCTGTCTCCAAGAGTCTTTCTTCTACCCTTTTCAATTCCTTTGGAGATAGATCCTTTGCCCCGGACTCCATTTGGCAGAACAAGGTCGCAAGGCCTGCAAGGAGTATGAGGCCAAGTTCAGCCCCTTCCTTTTTGCCGAGTTCTTCACACAGTTCGAGAAAGTTTGTGGCCTTAGCTACCTTCTTGCTCTGATCTTGATACAACTGGTGTATCTGCCTGAGCATCTTTCCCTTGAGGATTTTTATCTTGCCCTCTCCGCCAATGGTGGTTCCAAGGCCTCCGAGGCACTGTTCTGCATAAGGGCAATATGCAGCACAGCCAAAATCCATTTCTGGGTTTGGCACCTCCTGGCCGCAGCCCGGGCATTTTCTCCTGGTATCATCTTTGAAAAATTCTATTAGCTCTCCGCAGTTCGGGCATTTGACCTCGAAGATGGCGCCAGGTTTCCAGTACCTGCTGTCTTGTCCTGGACATTTCATGACATATCCCTGTTCAAAGTGCACTTTAAAATAGTTACCATCTCGCTATTTGATATTAATGCCTTTTGGCATCATGGGAAAGGGACTTTTCACCTTGTAAGTTGATGCCTGGATCAGAGGGGTTTCTTGCCAAAAGATGTAAGCCGGTATAGTCTGTTTGACCTTATATCAGATAAGTAGAGGAGTGAAATATTGGCTGAGTATAGAGCAGGTGTTGCTTCTGGGCATCCATTGGTCACTGAGGCAGCCTCTCAGGTACTTTCAACAGGGGGAAATGCCTTCGATGCAGCTGTTGCCGCAGGTTTTGCCGCAGCAGTAGTAGAACCGGCCCTTTCATCTCTTGGTGGAGGCGGATTTCTGCTGGCTAGGCCGAAAGAAGGAGAAGATGTCCTTTTTGATTTTTTTGTGGATACGCCTGGCAAGGGCCTGGAGGACAAGAATCAAGAGCCCCATTTTTTTCCCGTGACAGTGAAATTTCCAGGTTCCAGTCAGGATTTCAATATCGGCCTTGCTTCCGTGGCTGTACCAGGTAATCTCAAGGGCTTTCTCCATGTACATTCCTTGCTTGGACGCCTGCACCTGTCCAAGATCGTAGCTCCAGCAGCAACCTATGCACGGCAAGGTGTGAGGTTGAATAAACACCAGGCCTATTTCCTTTCACTTCTGCGGCCCATAATGCTCTTTTCAGATACGGGGAAAGATATCTTCTTGAAAGATGATGGTAGATATGTCTGCCAAGGCCAGACCCTCAAAAATCCATACCTGGCAGACTTTCTGGAAGAGATAGGTCGCACTGATGGAGGGATCATTGAAGACTTCTATTCAGGTTCTATCGCCAAGCAGATTGTCCAGGACATGGCCTCTGGAGGTGGCCTTTTGACCACTGAGGATCTGGCCACGTATAGGGTCAAGGAGCGTAGGCCCCTCAGGGTGGTTTTTTGTAACCATGAATTGATCACCAACCCACCACCTTCTTTTGGTGGTTTTTATGTAGCAATCACCCTTGAGCTCTTGGAAGAACTGGCCTTGGTAGGGACATGCTCCTGGGGAGACGAAAGGCATCTATGTATGCTTGCAAGAGCCATGCAAGAGGTGGAGGCCTATAGAAGACAGAGTGGGTTCAGGTTGGATTGGCCTGAGAAACAATGGTTCCATAAGGCATGTCAGGGTGTCAGGCCTTGTTTCTCCAGAGGCACTACCCATGTAAGCGTATGTGACCGAGAAGGCAATGTGGCCAGTATGACCACTTCCAATGGTGAAGGCTCTGGATATTTCGTCCCTGGAACAGGTATTATGCTCAACAATATGATGGGTGAAGATGATCTTCATCCTGGTGGCTTTCATTCTTCACCTCCTGGAATAAGGGTGGGCTCTATGATGTCCCCATCCATCATCGAGACAGGTGGCAGGCCCAGATTCGTATTGGGCAGTGGTGGTAGTAAGAGGATCAGGACTGCTCTGACTCAGGTGGTGATCAACTGCATCTGCTTTGGTCTATCCCTCAAGGAGGCGGTGGAAAGGCCGAGAATACACTGGGATGGGGAGCTGTTTCAGGTAGAGCCAGGTTTCCCAAAGGATAGCCTGGAGTCATTCACCAAGAGGTTTCCAGCCAATGTTTGGCAGGAGATAGATGTCTATTTTGGCGGTGTCCACGTAGTTGATACCTTGATTGGGGATGCTGCAGGTGACCCGAGAAGGGGTGGGGCCTCTGTGGTGTTGTGATATCAGTTTGAAAGGGGTTGTGATAAATGAAAATAGCAGTTTGTGGAAAAGGCGGAGTTGGTAAGAGCACTATAAGTGCCCTTGTCGTCCAGGCGCTCTTGGACAGGGAAAGGACAGTGCTTGCCATTGATGCCGATCCAAGCCCGCACCTGGCCAGGCTTTTGGGGATTAGTCAGGAAAACGTAACCCCCATTGCTGCCATGAAGAATCTCCTCCAGGAACGCTCTGAACGAAATGGGCCATTTTACAACATGAATCCACGGGTTGGAGATCTGCCTGAAAAGTTCATGAAAAGGCATGGCAGGCTCAGCCTCATGGTCCTCGGTGCAATCCCCCAGGGAGGAGCTGGATGTGCCTGCGCAGAAAATGCAGTGCTCAGAAATCTCCTGAACTGTCTCCTGGTTTCAAAAGGCGAGGACATAGTCTTGGATATGGAGGCAGGCGTGGAGCATCTTGGCCGGGGTACCATCGCATCGGTAGATCATATCATCATAGTTGTCCAGCCCTATAGGGGGAGCATAGAAACGGCAGGAAAGATAGAAAAACTCGCAAAGGATCTCAAGATAAAAAGCCTTCACGTAGTTGCTAACAACGTACAGGATGAGACAGACGTAGATTTTATAAGGGATATGTGCGGGGTGGAGCCTGTGGGCGTATTTCCTTTTTCGCCCCTGGCCCGAAAGGCAGAGCGGGAGGCAATGCCCATAGCGGCTGCAGACGAGGTATTACTCGATGCAGCACAGAGCATGATAGACACTCTGGGGCCTTCTTTATGAATAGGGAATACATGGGACTGGCCGATGTCCAGAGCATGGCTGACGATAGGAGAATCCCCCTTAACAGGGTGGGGATCAAAAACATACGCTATCCCATAACCGTCTTGGACAAGGCAAAGGGCAGGCAGCAGACTGTAGCCAGTATCAATATGTATGTAAACCTGCCTCACCAATTCAAGGGCACGCATATGAGCAGGTTTGTAGAGATATTGAATGAATACCGGCAGGAGATCAATGTTCGTACCTTTGAGATGATACTTTCTGCCATGAAGGAGAGGTTGGATGCCCAGGAGGCCCATCTTGAGATAGATTTCCCCTATTTCATAGAGAAAAGCGCACCTGTGACCGGGACAAAAGGTCTCATGGAATATGGTTGTGGTCTATATGGCAGCATGACCGAACAATTGGACATGATGTTGATAGCAAGGGTGCCTGTTACAACAGTGTGCCCTTGTTCAAAGGAGATATCGAACTATGGTGCCCATAATCAACGCGGCGAGGTCAGGGTCTGGGTGAGATTTGACAAATTCATCTGGCTGGAAGACGTGATACAGGTGGTGGAGCAAAGTGCTTCTTCAGAGGTCTATTCCATGCTGAAAAGACCTGATGAAAAATATGTGACGGAATATGCCTACGACCACCCCATGTTTGTAGAGGATCTGGTCAGATGCGTCTACCAGGGTCTTGAGAGAATGCCAGAAATCACATGGTTTGCCGTGGAGGCAGAAAATTTTGAATCTATCCACAACCACTCTGCATATGCATATGCAGTGATGCAAGACAGACAGGGGATATGACAAGTAGATCACGGCAGTAATAGGCCCTGCCCATTACTGCCTCAAGGTTTTAGGTTCCTCTATGGCTGGCCTTTCCCAGGATTGTCGCTACTCCTTCTGGGGATCGGCAGGAATTCCACGGTTGGTTCCCTCTTTATTGGTTGGGGAAAGAGGCTCATTAGCTCATAGAAGATTGGAGGCATGTCTGTCTTGATGGGAAGCCCCATGGCCTTTGCCTCGTTCCAGGATATGGGATGGTCATGGGTCCAGGTGCCCTGTGAAAGTAGTTGGGCCAATTTCTCTGCCTTTTCCCTTCCCATATTGTCTGCCAAGAGATCCGTGACATTGAGTTTCATCTGCCTGAGGGCCTTTTCTGCAATGTCTGCCATGACGATGGAGTGGTCTTCCACCTTTTCTATAGGCTTTTTCTCCAATACCTTGAGGAGGGAAGCGGCAGGGCTTTGGCCCATCTGGGGGTCTACTGGTCCAAGGACTGCGTGCTTGTCCATGACTATCTCATCGGCTGCAAGGGCTATGAGTGTGCCACCACTCATGGCATAGTGGGGTACAAAGGCTGTCACCTTGGCCTTGTGATCCTTTACCGCCCTTGCTATCTGCAATGCTGCAAGCACCAGGCCCCCAGGTGTGTGTAGGACGATATCTATAGGTACAGTCGAGTCTGTCATGTGAATGGCCCTGATGACCTGCTCGGAATCATTGATGTCTATGAATTTCATCACTGGAAAGCCCAAAAGGCTCATTGTCTCCTGGCGGTGTACCAAGAGTATGACCCTGGAGCCACGTTCTTTTTCTATCTTTGCAATGGTACGCTGTCTTGCAGCCTCCAGCATCTTTTGTTTAAGTACGGGCTGCAGGGCAGTCATCATAAAGAATATCCAGAAGATATCCATTGGAGTCATGGTGTCACCTCTCAATTAGTCTGTTTCAGTGAAAATCAAAAAATTATAGCCTATCCCTTGGTTCAAGCAAACCCCAGGGTATGCTCTGATCTGGGAAACGCCTTCTACAATAATGGTGGTTGAGGAAGACCTTGTATGTGAGCATACCGCATAAAAAGCCACCAATATGGGCCCACCAAGCCACTCCGCCAGTCATCTGAGGACTCAGGATGGAGAAGGTACCAGTGAAGAGTTGTTCCAGGAACCAGAAGGCCAAGAAGAATACGGCCGGGACGTCAAAGAAAAACGGGAAGAAAAAGATTGGGATCATGATAATGATCCTGGCCTTTGGAAAGAGTACATAGTAGGCGCCCATGACACCTGCAATGGCACCGGAGGCACCTATGGTGGGTATGGTCGAATCAGGGTTGGTATAGATGTGGACCATCGATGCCACGAGTCCACACATGATATAGAAAATGAGAAACCTCCAGGGGCCCATCTCGTCTTCCACATTGTCTCCAAATATCCACAGCGTCCACATATTGCCAATGATATGGATCCAGCTTCCATGGAGGAACATACAGGTGAAAAGGGGGAGGATGGGTCTGGGCGTGAGCCCCATGGCCACTGCCCAGTCAGGATGGGTATATCTTGCTGGGACCACGCCATAGAGATAAGTGAGATGCTCGAGTAGTTTTGGTGGTAGCGCTGTCTCAAAGAGAAAGATTACAATACAAATGCCCATTATGGTCCAGTTCATGAGCGCAGGGCACTTACGAGGGATGCTATCCTGGATGGGAAACATATGATGATTATAGTTTGATTTTTAGGGTGAGGTCAATAGATTTGAAGGAATGTGTCAGGGCACCACTGGATATTATATCCACCCCCGTGGCTGCAAATCTGTCTATGTTCTCAAGGGTGATGCCTCCTGAGGCCTCGATAATGAGATCTGGCTTCAATCCCTTTCCAATACCAACTGCCCGGCCTATCTCCGAAGGTGTCATGTTGTCCAGGAGCACTGCGTCTGCTCCGGCCCAGATGGCCTCTTTCATCTGATCTATGTCTGTCACCTCCACCTCTATCTTCAGCCCATGAGGGGCCTTTGCCCTGGCTGCCTTTACTGCTTGTGAAATGCCCTGGCAGGCTGCTATATGATTGTCTTTTATGAGTATTCCATCGGATAGGCTGAATCGATGGTTGAAACCCCCGCCTGCCCTTACCGCATATTTTTCCAGGATGCGAAGGTTTGGTGTGGTTTTTCTGGTGCCGACCACTCGACAGTTTGTCCCTTGGATCTTCTGGCAGTATTTCCATGAAAGTGAGGCAATCCCACATAGCCTCTGAAGAAAATTGAGGGCAGTTCGTTCTGCCATGAGTATGGAAGATGCCCTGCCACTTATGGACAAGAGTACGTCACCCTTGTGGAAGAGGGTCCCCTCTTTCATGAGATTGGAAAATTCCAGAGCCTGATCCACTTGAGAGAAGGCCTCCATGGCCACAAAGAGGCCCGCGAGTATGCCTTCTTCTTTGGCCAGGATATCTGCCAATGCGTGGGTGTTTGGGTCCACGGTACAGGAAGTGGTTATGTCGCCGTGGCCCATGTCTTCCAAGAGCGTCGACCTGACGATATCTCTATAAAGCAGCCGTGGTGGGACAAAGCCAGATGGATCCACTTGTTTGAAGGTCATCAGCCTACCTGCCTGAGCATCTCCTGATGTCTGCTGATCTTTTCAAGTCTTGCCAATAGGGTTTCCTTTTTGTCCTCTTCCTTTTTCACTATCTCGGCAGGTGCCTTTTTCAGGAAATTTTCATTGGATAGTTTTCCCTCTACCCTCTTGAGTTCTTTTTTCACCTTGGCCACCTCTTTTTCGAGTTTTTTGAGTTCTTGAGATATGTCTACCAGACCTGCCAGGGGGACAAAGATCTCGACTTCCTCTGTTATGAAGGATGCAGCCCCTTTAGGTTTCTCGACTTCAGTGGTAATCTTTTCTATCCTGGACACCCTGGCCAGCCGTGAGATTTCATCTCTATGTGCCTCTATTACTGAGTTGGAAAAAGGGCTATGGGCAAGCAATACGACATTGATCTCTGTCCCGGGATGGATGCCAACCTCTGCCCGGATGTTCCTGATGCCTGTGATTACTGTCTTCAACAGCTCTATCTCTTTTTCTGCCTCTGCAAACAGATGTTCGTCGTTGGGTCGTGGAAAGTCGCTCACCATTATGTAGCTGTCTCTTCCAGGCAGATGATGCCACAGTTCCTCGGTTACAAATGGCATGAACGGATGCAACAGGCGAAGCGTGTTGTCCAATACCCACAGTGCTACTGCCCTGGAGATATCTGCTCGCTCAGGGGTCTGGCCTGAGAGATCGTTTTTTGAAAGTTCCAGATACCAGTCACAGTACTCATGCCAGAAAAATTTATATAAGCCCTTGGCCGCAAGATCGAAGTTGAAAGCATCGAGGGCCTGTCTGGTCTGGGCAATGATCTTGTTGAGTCTCGAGAGAATCCACTTCTCCGATGTGTTCAGTTTGGCTTTCTCAAGCACAGACGTATAATCCCTGAGTTTTGCCCCATGCATTAGTACGAGCCTTGCTGCATTCCATATCTTGTTGACAAAGTGACGGTATCCTTCTATCCGTTCCTCAGACAGCTTTATGTCCCTTCCTTGTGCAGCAAAGGCAGCAAGGGTGAATCTAACCGCATCCGTGCCATATTTATCCATTATTGTCAGGGGGTCTATGACATTTCCTTTGGATTTGCTCATCTTTTGTCCCTGGGCATCCCTTACCAGGGCATGAAGATATACATAATGAAATGGCACATCCTTCATGAAATGAAGACCCATCATCATCATCCTGGCTACCCAGAAGAAGAGGATGTCGAAGCTCGTGATGAGCACTGAGGTGGGATAAAAAAATTCAAGTTCTTTGGTCTCTTCTGGCCAGCCAAGGGTGGAAAATGGCCAAAGGGCCGAGCTGAACCAGGTATCGAGCACGTCTGATTCCTGGACAAGCCTGGTGGAGCTACACTTTGGGCACCTATCGGGTGTTGTCCTGGCAACTATTACATGGCCACATTCCTGACATGTCCATGCAGGGATCCTGTGCCCCCACCATATCTGTCTGGATATGCACCAGTCCCTTATATTCGTCATCCATTCCTCGTACGTACGTATCCAGCCAGGGGGTACGATCTGGGTCCTGCCATCCCTTACGGCCTCAAGGGCCGGCTTGGCCAAAGGCTTGATCTTTACGAACCATTGCTTTGAAAGCCTGGGTTCTACTATTGTTTTGCATCTGTAACATTTGCCTGCTGCAAGGTCGTATTCTTCCTCCTTTTCCAGGAAGCCTCCTGCTTCAAGATCCTTGAGGACCTTATTCCTGGCCTCTAATCTGTCCAATCCCTCATACTGGCCTGCCTCTTTGGTCAGCCTGGCATTTTTGTCAAAGATGTTGATAAAGGCCAGGTCATGTCTCTTGGCTATTTCAAAGTCGTTGAAGTCGTGGGCTGGAGTGACTTTGACAGCGCCGGTCCCGAATTCAGGGTCTACGTGTTCGTCGGCAATCACTTCAATCTTTCGTCCAAGAAGGGGAAGAACCAGATGTTTTCCAATAAGGGCCTTGTAACGTTCGTCTTCGGGATTTACTGCTACAGCCGTATCACCCAACATGGTTTCAGGTCTGGTAGTGGCGACCACAACATAATCTGGGGTGTTTTCGTCCCTGTCTTCTTCTGCCACAGGATAACGGATATACCAAAGACTCCCTTTCCCGAGATCATGCTCCACTTCTATGTCCGCAAGTGCAGTATGGCACCTCGGGCACCAATTGATTATGTAAGCGCCCCGGTAGATAAGTCCTTCTTCATAGAGACGGACGAATACCTCCCGTACTGCCAGCGAGAGGCCTTCGTCCATGGTGAACCTTTCCCTTGTCCAATCACATGAACAACCAAGCCTCTTCAACTGTTCTATTATCCTGCCACCGCTTTTGGCCTTCCATTTCCATACCTGTTCGATAAATTTTTCTCTTCCTGTGTCATGTCTCGTAAGTCCTTGTTGCGCAAGCTGTCTTTCGACCACGTTCTGGGTAGCGATACCTGCATGGTCAGTGCCTGGCACCCACAAGGTGTTATATCCATCCATCCTTTTATATCTGACGAGTATGTCCTGAAGGGTGTTGTTGAGGGCATGGCCTATATGGAGTACCCCTGTAACATTGGGTGGAGGGATGACCATTGAAAAATTCGGTTTCCCCTCATCCATTGTGGCAATGAAGAGTCCTTCCTTGATCCACTGCTCATACCAGTGTGTTTCCACATCCTTGAAGTCGTAAGCCTTAGGTAAAAGTTGTTCCTCGGCCTTGAGAGGCATATCAGTAATCTCCTTATATACAAGGGAATTGAGATCTATGATTTCAGCAGACGCTAACATATTTCAATACTTTTTGAAATGCAAAGGCTTAAGGAAAGTAGTTGATGAGACCGATAACTTTTATAAGTATAGTATATAATGATGTTGGGGATAAAAAATGTCTGAAAACAAGATACCTAAATTACTGTTGGTAGACTTGGTACACAAAGAAGGAGGTGGCATGAATCTACTTTTCAAGGAGATAATAGAAGATAGTATTTCTCATTTCTTATTTTTGCCCAGACGAGAAATATTGGCATCCGTGGAGCCGTATTTCCAGAATGAGCACTGCTTAAGGGGTCAGGATATCGACCTTTCCAGACATGAAGGCAATTGTCTATACTATGTGAAGAAGGGCGGGGTGGAGGTCTCATACGATTCAGGTGGCACCAGGATCGTCCTGGCCTTGATTGGAGAAGACGAATTTTTTGGGGAAATCGGCTTTTTCGATGGCCTGACCAGGGTCAGGAAGATAAAGGCCTCGGAAAATTCCATGCTCTCCATAATGGATGCGGTTTCGGCCTCCCGGCTTCGCCTTGAAAACCCCAGGCTTTATGCTGATTTTCTCGCCCTTGTGGCCATGTCGATATGCAAAAAATTCAGGAAGGTCGTTGCAGATACCCAGAATCTGGCTGGTTATACAGCCAGCCTCTCTTCAGGAAGGCGGCCTCTTTTCTCAAAGCCACGGCCAGTACCAGCAAATATATTCGAGACCCATATCTGGAAAGAAGTGACTGGGCATGTAGAGCGATTCAAGGCACATATGTATGAGATAGCGTCGAGTGTCCAGGCCTCCAACAGTACAGAGATAGATGAACAATTATACCTCTATCTGAAGGAGACCATGGATGCCTTTGATGGCTATCTTGAGGTATTGGCCCAAAAACTGGATGCCCAAAAGGGTATCTCTGAATATATATGGGGCTATATCTTCAAAGAGATCTTTCCATATTTCATGAGGAGCCGTTTTGCAGAAAGGGCATATTTCAAGCCCAAAGGTTATGCTGGTGACTTTTTGATGATGGAGGCGATTTACAGAAACATCCCAGATGGGGATGGCCTCCTAGGCATCATGTTGGATAGGTACTGTCTCGATGCACCTCCGCCCAGGGCCGTCAGGGGGAGGAGACGCCTCCTTTCAGAACTCCTTGAAAAACATGTCAAACAATTCATGGATGGGAGTGATACAATAGGTATAATGAACCTGGCCTGTGGTTCGAACAGAGAACTTTTCGATTTCATAGCCAGATTTCCGCATAGTGAAAAGCTCGACTGTCTCTGTATCGATGCCGATCCCGAGGCCCTTGAATACACCTCCAAATACGTGGATGTATTCGAGCATAGGGCAAAGATAACACTAATGCAGGAAAATGTGTTAAAATGGGCCTTGGGACGAGTACGTCATAATTTTCAGATGAGGGATATTATTTATTCTGCCGGCCTCACCGATTACCTGGACGACAGGCTTTTTGCAGCCCTTGCTACACGAGCTTGGGACTATCTGAAACCAGGTGGCATATTGATATTGAGCAATTTTTCAAAGGCCAATCCCAACAAGGCCTGGATGGATCATATATTTCAGTGGAAGTTGATCCACAGGGACGAGAACGATCTAAAGTCAATATTTGACAAGACCCCTTTTGGGAGGGATATAGAGGTTCTTTCAGAACCAGAGGGCGTGAATCTGTTCGCCATTGCCAGAAAAAGGACATAGGCTCATAAAAAAAGCAGATTTTGGAAAAGGAATCTAAACTCTTAGAGGAGTTCCAAGCAGAGCTTTTTCCAGTACTGAGGTTCCGGGTGAATTTTGCCCTGTTGCTTGCCGCCTTCATGCTGCCGGCCTTGGCCTGGATTGATTACCTGTTTTACCCAGAACACTTCAGGACATTTCTTGTATACAGGCTGATAACAGCAGCTATTGCCCTGCTTTTATTCATCCTGAATCAGAAGAGTGCAGATCTGTTCACCTCCCGAGCCATTGCTATCATTGGCTTTTACGTCATCGGTCTATGCATCCTCTCGATGATCAAGGAGGTCAATGGATTTGGCACCCCCTATTATGCGGGTCTTCTACTTTTGTTCATTGCATTTCTCACTTTCATCCCCTTTGACTTCAAGAACCATCTCATCCATACTGTTATTCTCTATCTTTTGTATTTGATGGTGGTTTTTTATTCAGGCAGCGGTGGGTTTACCAATCTGTTTCTTGTGAACAACATATATCTGGTGTCCAGCTTGGGGGTTTTGCTCGTTGCCTCCTATTTCAATTACCGTAAGCGCTTTGAGGAATTTGTGGCGAGAAAGGGCCTTAAGGCTGCAGAAGAAAAGTTGAAGGAATATGCCCGTAGGCTCGAAGATTCTGTTGAGGAATCAGAGTCCAAATATGCCACAGTGGTCAACAATGCCAGGGAAGGGATAATTGTTGTAAAAGATTCTGCTGTTGTTTTTTGGAACCCTGAAGCTGAAAGGCTCTTCAACTGCTCAGGGGTTTCCTCCCTTGAAAGGGTCAACTTCTTGGAATTGATGCCTGACGATAGGGCTGAAATTATCCAAAAGGTATGTAGTGGACCCGTGGAGGGAGAGGAAAACTGTGTGTTGGATACCCTTGAGATCGAATGTGGTGCCGATGACAAAAAATGGCTCGAGGTGATGGCAGTGCCGGTGATCTGGAAGTCCGAGCCAGCAGGCCTGTTCTTCATACGGGACGTGACAGCAAAGAGGATCCTGGAACATGAACTCATACAGGCCCAGAAAATGGAGGCCATAGGGACCCTTGCCAGCGGAGTTGCCCATGATCTGAACAATATCTTTCAGATCATTGCCGGGTATGTCCAGATGAGCCTGGAAGCCTACAACAACCCTGCAAAGATAAAGTACTTCCTTGGCCAGATAGAAAAGGTCGTCGAAAGGGCCTCTCTTGTCACAAGGCAACTGTTGGTATTCAGCAGGAAGGAGGAGGGAAAGAAGGAAATAATCGATGTGAATGAACAGATAGTGTCCCTCAGCAGGTTGCTCCAAAGGCTCATCCCAAAGATGATAAGGATAGATCTCAGGCTCTCGGCAGATGCTGGCTCCATCCTTGCCGATCCTATTCAGCTTGAGCAGGTACTTATGAATCTGGCCCTAAACGCCAGGGATGCCATGCCAGAAGGTGGCGAACTGGTGATAGCAACCAACAGGATCAAGAGTGATTGGGGCCTCATCTCTATGGCAGGCCAGGAAGACAGCAAGGACAACGGGAAAGATTTTTTGAGGATCCAGGTCTCGGATACGGGAACCGGTATGCCTCCTGAGGTCCGTGAGCGGATCTTCGATCCCTTTTTCACCACTAAAGATGATGGACGGGGCACTGGCCTTGGTCTGGCAATAGTGTATGGGATTGTGAAGCGCCATGGTGGTTGGATAACCTGTGAGAGCGAACCAGGCAAAGGTACTGTTTTCTCAGTGTTTTTCCCTGCATGCACAGAAGACGAGGAAAGGGTGGATCATGTGATGGTCTCGAGGGACTACGGTGTCAGCTCTTCAGAGACGATTCTCTTGGTAGATGACGAGGAGCAGATAAGAGACATAGGGAAAAACATGCTGGAGAAGGTTGGCTTCAATGTCATCTTGGCCTCGAGTGGTGAGGAGGCCTTGCAGATATTTTCAAGGGAGCCAGATGCCATCAATCTTGTCCTTCTCGACCTCAATATGCCTGGTATGGGGGGGTTTAGGTGCCTTGAAAAGTTGAAGGAGCAAAGGCCAGATATCAAGGTCATAATCTGTACTGGTTATCTTGACGAAGAGACAATCTCAAAGATTCAACAACTCGACGTGGAGGATTTTGTACACAAGCCTTTCAGGTTTTCCGAGATCTTGCCTATTATCAGGGCAAGGCTTTCTGATTGAACCCTGACTATGCAGTTGAACCCAGATTGTGCAATTTCAAATGCCTGGGTAAAGATTTTTTATAAAAAAATCAAATTGTTATCTATGTTGTTCGGATAAATATACCTTTACCCAAAAGGTGCAAATTTTTCTGCTCTAAAAATTCAGACATTTGAAGCCGCAAGGGGGCTCGCAATCTTACCGAATCTGCTTTGTTGCCAGACAATTGAAGTATCAAAGTATTTCACAAGTCCTCTGCTTTAGATCTTTGGCAAATTTACAAGCTATAATCCAGGATAATATGCAACAAAGGCCTTCAAGCCTTTAGTAAATTTGAGAAAATATTCACTAATTGATTCTTACTCTTTACAAGATACCAGAATATCCCAATAAGTAATAGGGCCAAAATATATGAAAAAAGTATTTATCATTCTGGTAAGTTGTGTCGATTAAAAGAAGAAGATGTTTTCTTGTTTGATTATTAGTCTGTAAAAATTAAACGAATGATTATAATATAGCTCTAACTAACTAAAATATATCAAAAAAACCTTTGACACAACAAAGAAATACCGCTAAGAAAAGAATAGTGAATAAAGGTTCACTATCATGGATAGGGTTTATAATGCCTGATTATTTGTTGTTAGGGTCCAGACTTGGCAGCGCCCTGGCTGGTAATAGACGCCAGATAGATCGAGCAGGGACGTCCTCAGTCATTGCACTCGGGTTGGTAGGGTTTGCTTAGTGGATTGCTGGCATCTGTTCAACTACTTTCGGTTAAGACGTCTTGGGACAATTAGCAGATCTGCATCTGAACTGAATACACTTTCGAAAACTCTATATTTTCATCTCAACTCAGGAGTCAATACTGTTTTGTCCTCTGTGTCTTGAGGGATGTGCCATCTGGATCGAGACATTGTTTCCCCTTTTTTCTGGCCTGGGCCAGGGGAAATTGGGGAAGATGGGTGGAATGGGGAACCATGAAAAAAGACAGATGTTTCATCAACAGTTTGAGGCAGGGGCAGGGGTGTTTGTTTCTTGTGTGCCTGTTGTTGATCTTTTCAGCCTCGGCATTGGCGCAGATCAATACCCCAATAGGCGAATTACAGATCAGGACCAGAACCAAGTATAGAGTTCAGTGGTCAAATCCACCAGATAGGCAGATGGTGCCGAATGATTCCAGTGATCAGGACTTTGAGGAGCAGGTGGGACTCGACTGGAATTGGCAGGAGAAGGGGGTGAGCCTAAATTTTCTTGGCAGGTACCGTAAGGACCTGGATGGCACTCCCGAGGGGTCAGTGTTTCAGGACTATATAGACGCCTGTGGAGATGAGAGACAGGAGGTCAACGTCTATTATGGTTACCTGGACTTTCAGGAGATGATACCCAACTACGACATAAGAATAGGGCGGCAGTATGTTTATGGCGTGGAGAGTGTGCAGCTCGATGGCCTTTGGCTCAGGGGAGATCGGGTATTGGGCCTGGACTGGTTCAGTTTCGAGGCCTATGGAGGAATGCCTTCTCAGCCCTATGCAAATCTCAGAAAAGATGGCATAGGCGGATTCAACCTGGAATTCTATCCTATACGAAACCTCATACTCCATGCAGATACCTCCTTTTACAAGGAAAATTCATGGGAGGTCTACGGAGACTGGCGACCCTATCCAAATCTCAAAATGGATGCCCATGGGGCATTTATCAACAACCATGCAAGATACGCGTATTTCGATGCAGTAGGTGATATAGAAAAGACAGGAACTACCATTGGTATCAAGGTATATCGCAACTTTGAGAACGAATATCCCTCGGATTTCATATTCGACTGGCAATCTCCTGAGAAAGATCTCGGCAAGGATATAAAGGACCTGTACCTGGCCAGAGAGCAGGCATACTATCAGGTCACCCTATCCTTGAGTCAGCAGATCCCTAAGCAAGAAGGACTTGCCTTCTTCACGAGGTTCTCTTTCAGAAAGCTTGCATCTATCAGTGACGAAGACCTATACAACACGGATTTCACCAGTTGGACCGGTGGCATAACCATAGACCACTGGCTCCATCTGGAGGGATTTCACTGTTCTATAGGGGTAACGCGTTGGTGGGAAAGTAGAGATAAGTTTTACGAGGCAGATTCAATATCTTTTTTTGCAGACTTGAGTCAGCACCTCTTCAACAATTGGGAGATATCTGGTGGTTACTACTACAAGAGTGAAGATGTAAACAGCATGATAGAGAACGAGGCTGCAAACAATTACTACGCAGCGGTACGCTATTTTATGAACGAGAATAGATGGGCTGAACTCAAATATGAATACGAACGGGATGACTATTACAAGGAATTCGGCATTAGTGATCTAAATGGCCTTACCTGTACTGTCTCCATAAGATTTTGAAGGAGTTAGGGTGTGAAATCAGAGGATAAGAATATGAAAAAGAATATTTCAATATTCCTGGCACTCCTTCTTACAGCCCTGATCAGTATCCTATTCTCAGGTTGTAAGAGGGAAGAAGGTGCCCTGAAGTTCAATCATAGATTGCACGTGATGGAAAACGAGATGGCATGCAGTGATTGCCACGAGATTGCGGATGACGGGAAGATGCAAGATCCCACCATGGACAAGTGCTCAGAGTGTCACGATATCGACCTGGATCATCCATCCGAGGACTGTTTGCAGTGCCATTCTCTCAAGAGCGCACAAAATGATTATTCAGTGGAAGAGGCTATGGTTGAAAAGCCAAAGAGCTATGAAGATGTGATCTTTACCCATGATGTCCATGAGGGGGTGGAATGTGATACCTGTCACGAAGGGCTGAACGAAGATGAAAGTCTCAATGACATAAAGTGGCCCGAGATGACCACATGCAGACAATGCCACAATGGAGATGAGGCCCCAAGTGAATGTGAGACCTGTCACAGGCGTCTCAGGAAGGATGTGCCCCCTGCCAGCCATCATGGTGATTGGGCTGAACATCACGGTTTTGATAGCCGGTTCGACAAGACGTGTCTGTATTGTCATGATAGCAAGGCCTTTTGCCAAGACTGTCACCAGACCAAAAAACCCAGGGATCATATTTTCAATTGGAAGACTACCCAGCATGGGCAGGATGCCACCCATGATCGTAGGCTCTGTGCAGTGTGTCATCCAGCCTCCTATTGCTCGGATTGCCACAGGAGCCAGAAACCTGTATCCCATGCCAGGGCTGATTGGATGGCCTATACCAAGGAAAATGGTCATGCAGAAGCTGCAAGGCACAACTTCAGGAGTTGTAATGTCTGTCACTCCACATCTGACTGCAACGAGTGTCATCAGAATATAATACTCAGACACAAGAGATAGATATGAGAGGAAGTGACAAGGAAATGGGAAAGTTTATATACTTCAGGAGGTCTTAGATATGTCAAAAAAGATGAATATAATTTCCACTTTCATGTGGTCCATCCTGTTCAGTGGATTGGCATTCGCCCCCACGCTCTGGGCCCATCCAGCTATCCAGTTACTCGATAGGGATGGCCAGCCCATAGTCTCTCAGCTGGATGATACAGATCAGATCAAGGCTGCAAATGGCTCTGTATATGTGGCAGGCCCAGCCTACAGCCCCAAGGCAACCTGTGGCAAGTGTCACGATTACCAGGCTGTCACCAGGGCCTATCACTTCCGTGAAGGGGTTGGGCCAAAGGCAGAGATCATGAGTGATACCTGGAGCGATGAGAACAACGATGGTACCTTGTACAAGTACCTTGCAAACGCCTATGGACATCTTCTGTCACCGGGTCAGTACGGTGCATGGTGACCTCCTTCTTACCGCCAGTTGGCGGCCAAAAGCGTAAGGGGAAGCCAGGATAACCCGTTCTCTACAGAGGGGAAGCCTTATTTTTTCGATCAGTCCACCTATGACCAGATAGGTACTTGTTATTCCTGTCACCCAGGTGGAGGGCCTGCCGAAGGGATTGTCCAGTCGGACGGGACAGTTATCCCATATGACGATCCTTCCCTGGCCCCGGTTCATAGTTATGACCGTGATTTTTATACATACGGTCCTGATGCAATGACCCATGTGCTCAACAGTGGCAAGAGCATTGATGAGACCATCTCCCAAATAGGAGATCCAAAGCCTGTGGATTGGCACAGGTCGGGTATCATGGAGGCAGACTGCTTGTTGTGTCATCTGGACCCCCAGGGGCAGTATCAGTATAGGGCTGCCGATGGGCTAAGGGTACAGACCTTTCGGCCAAGGATGATGATATTTGCTGAGCGTCAAGACGGAGAGGTACAGAAGATCTCTCTTGGGATGGCATTGGAGCCAGGCCTCAAGAGCCAGAGCGTACTCAATTATACCAATGCTGCCCAACGTATCTCGAGACCAACTAACAAGATGGCACTCATGCAACTCCCAGCAGAAAACATAGGCGAAATGATGCAGATGTGGACCGATGGGCTGAAAGAGATGGAAGCCCAAGGTATACAGCTACCCTATGCCCTTTATGCCCCCCCAGAAGTGGTGCCGTCTATCTGGGGGCCGAATGGTATACTCGATGCGTATTGTGCAAATCCTGCTGGTCCTGAAGACGAGATGGCACGGCTTGCTGCCTCAAAACCCGCCTTGGATACGATGTTCGCTGGTTTCTTACAATATATGAAGGAACATGGGTTCTTGCCACCAGATGCAGGTATGGAGGATATGATGTCCATGTTTTTCAACGATTTCATCTATGCCTACAGGATCAAGTGGCCATCTGGACAACTCTGCCAGATACCCTTTGGACTTAGGGGATATCAGCCAGGTGCCTTCTACACGGATTGGGACAATGCCAATGGCTCGGTCAGGGATTACATGCGTGCCCCCCTTATGGAAGGGCAGGGGATTGCCTATTCAGGATATACTGGCCGTGGTGTTGGGGCCATGATGTATGCCATAGGGCAATACATGCATGGTAATCCTGCCTATATGAAGCCCGATGGCAGCCCTGATATCGCAAAGGTCTTCATAGACATGGAAAATGGTACCATCCCCATGGACCAGATATCCGTAGCCCTTCGTCAATATATTCCAGGCTTTTTTAACTACATGCCTACGGCGAATCTGATGGGGCTTGATATAAATGGAGACGGGGCACCTCTTACGTATATCCAGATAGTAAGATCTGGTGACGATTGGCAGGCAAAGGCCTATTACAATGTGGCCGATCTCGGCGACGGTGCCTTACACATAGATCTTTTCGGTGGGGTCTCAGATGTATCTTCACCTAAGTGGGTGAAGATATGTGGGCAGTGTCACGCCATGACCAAGGACCATGGCAATAGCAACTGGACCCGTGCCAGGACGTATAACCTGGGCATGGATGCAGACTGGGTCAAGAATGGCCGCTATGTAAACCTCACCGACAATCCAGAAGAACCTGGTTTTGAGGTCCACCTTTCCTCGGGGAAAATGGGGTGTGGTACCTGCCATCTGAGGGAAAAAGGCGATCTTGAGGCCAAGCACAACTTTCTGAAGGGAACGGATACTGCCCATATGGTCAGAAATGACCTGGACAACAACCCGAAGCCAAAGACATGTGAATACTGTCATCTTGCAGGGGGCCATCCAGATGCACCTGATCCCACCAATGCCCACGAGGAGAAGTTCGGAGAGACTACAGGGAGGCATCTTGCAACCATAGAGTGTGAGGCATGTCACGTACCTTATAGGAGGACATGGCGTTTTCGAACCTTTGACGACACCTTGGGCTATTACAGCAACTTCGACAACAGGTTTGGTTACAACCTGTTGCCAGGAGGTGACTGGTCTCTCATGGCATTTCCTGCAGAATATGAGCTCTCTCCAGTATATGGTGTCTCTCCTGGATATGGCATACCTCACTTCCATATGGTATCTCAACACATAGATGCAGATGGTACAGGGAATATAGTACCTATGGACTTTGTGAGCCAGATGGTGGAGTATTTCAACCTCAATGCCTCATCGGATCCTGGACGCTTGGTCAATGGTATGCCTACCAATCCAAACTTTGACTTCTGGAAGTTTCTCTACCAGTTCAATATGAAGCAATACCAGGAAGAAGGGGTGCCCATAACCTTTGATCCAGTATATGACAACGAGAACATTCCCCCTCTATATTATGCAAATGG